>OFHG01000265.1_pt1 | contig 22543 bp, 26 predicted proteins | sample 1521931 | NCBI WGS metagenome assembly OFHG01 (sample SAMEA2468438, study PRJEB22500) | soil metagenome | biome: Glassland; feature: Farmland; material: Clay | place: Australia | collected 2013-01-31 | depth 0.55 m
GTTTCTTGGAGGCTCAATGATGATCCAGAGCGCCAAAACAAAATGTCGAAAACGATCGCAATTTGCGTATCACACGAGGCAGCCCAGGACTTCAAGAGCGCCTCTCAGTCAACTCAACCTGGCGCTTTTCAGCGGGTATCCCGCTTTCTCAGTCAAAAACTTGCACAGTTCGATCCGACGCACAATTCCCCGAAATATGAGCCTCCACCGGTCGAGCAATGGGTTATTGATACCCACGTAATCAATGGCTAACAGGCGCTTCGAGTAGGACGCTCCAACAGCCGGCTTCGCAGTCTGTTTCCGCGCCCTTCAAGCTACACGTTCGCCATCACACTTGAGGCACTATGTACCAATACGATCAGAAACCAGGGACACACTTCACTGACGATTCTGCGGCAGTGCTACAGAAAATCCGCGAATCCGAGTACTCCGTATTGGTCGGAAGAAACAACTGCGGTAAATCGTTCTTACTGAAAACCCTGACTCAGCAATGGGGCCATAACGCTTCCTATCTAGGCCCAGCGAGATACCAGAACTTCAACCTTTTGGGCTACTACACCCCTAACCGAAACCGTAGAGATGAAAAGCACCGCCAATTCATGCAGCAATGGCAACAGCAGCAGCAGAACATCGACAATTCACCTGTCAACCTCCAGCAGGCTATTGCGGAGCTATCTGATGATCAGCGAAACCTCCTGACCGAAATAATCAAGCATCTTCTTGGGGTCGAGTTAGAACTTCGTCATACGGTGGAGAACAACTCTATGTCGCAGAAGTACATTTCTTGCGGCGGACACAACATTTCATATACAAGTTCTGGCTTCCGGCTAATTACGACTCTCGTAACCAGTCTTCTGGACACTGACTACGATACCTTTTTGATTGATGAACCCGAACTTGGGATTAGCCCAGAAGCGCAGGGCATCTTGGCCGATTTTCTATTTGATCGAGCACATCGAGAGAAATATTTTCCCCATGTCAAAACGCTGGTGTTTGCAACTCACTCCACCATCTTTCTTGATCGAGTTCGCATCAACAATAATTACACCGTAGAAAAGCGCGGCGATGAGATAGCTGTTCGCGCCGTTGAGAGTCAAGCTGATTTCAATGGCATTCACTTTTTTCTGTTGGGGAATCGCTTCGAAACACTCTACTTGCCTTCTGCGATCGTGCTAGTTGAAGGGAAATGCGACGACAAATTTATTGAGCGAGTTGTGTCACTACGCTACCCAGACTCTCAAATCAGTGTAATCCCCGCAAACTCAGATAGCCGGATCAAGGAGATCCTGAACGTGGCAAAAGGGCTTCTTGCTGATATTCAGCGAAGCCCATATCGGGATCGAATTTTTGTAATTCTTGACTCGGTCCATTCTGCAGGACTACCCGACCAATTGGCCGCAATGGGCATTCCGAAAGATAACATCGTCACATGGCCAAGGAATGGTATCGAGTTCTATTACCCGCCTTCAATCATCGATAAGATATTTGGTGTCGGACCTGAGTTAGTCATAGCGGGCGATCTTATTTCCAGAAATGGCATTTCCCACAACAAAGGCGAGTTGGTTGACAAAGTTGTTGCAAGTCTTCAGAAGGACACCGAAATGCAAAATGACTTTCAAGCCCTATTCCTGTCTCGCCTTGAAGAGAAACTTGGCTAACCAATCATTCCACCGGACCTGCGCGAAAAGCCGCGCAGGCCGGTGAATTCAAACGTTAGCGGAAAAATGGGGTCAGGTCTTTCCTGTTGCATTTCTCGCGAATGTTAGCTAATTTCCGTGCATGGCACGCCCCTTACGCATTGAATACGCAGGCGCCTTGTATCACGTCACCTCGCGAGGTGACGGACAGGAAGCAGTGTTCCTGAATGATGGCGATAGGCGCATGTTTCTTACTGTGGTAGATGAGGTCTGCGAGCGCTTCAATTGGGCGGTCCACGCCTATTGTCTGATGGATAACCACTACCATCTTCTGGTCGAGACGGTGGAAGGCAACCTTTCCAAAGGTATGCGCCAGTTGAACGGCGTGTATACGCAACGGTTCAATCGGTCTCATAGCCGCGTTGGACATGTATTCCAGGGGCGGTACAAAGCTATCTTGGTTGAGAGAGAATCCTATCTCCTGGAGCTGGCGCGCTATGTGGTGCTGAACCCGGTACGGGCGGGTAGGGTACGGAGCGCGAAGGATTGGCCGTGGAGCAGCTATAGGGCGACGGCCGGACAATCGTCTGGTGAACAGTGGCTGCAAACAGAATGGTTGTTGTCGACCTTCGCACGGCAGAAAGGCAAGGCTCGGAATCTTTATAAAGCGTTCGTCGCAGAAGGCAAAGATCAGCCCAGCCCCTGGGAGCAACTCAGGAATCAGGTTTACATTGGTTCAGAAGAATTTGTAGAGACGATGCGTGAGCATCAGGACGCAGAAAAGGATTTGAGCGAAATTCCGGCGAAACAACGGCGTGGGGTCGTTAAGAAGCTGGAATATTTTTCTGGAAATTATTCGGATCGAGATGACGCTATCGTAGCCGCGTATGGCAGCGGCGCATACACCATGAGGGAAATAGGCGATCACTTCGGAATACACTACTCATACGTCAGTCGTATCATCAGTCGCCGGAGGCGTAAGGCAACAGGAAAGACCTGACCCCTGTTCCGGGATGACCCCTGTTCCGGGAAAGACCTGACCCCTGTTCCGAGACCTGACCCCTGTTCCGCGTTTCATCGAGGCTTCTCCCGAGTTATGGAACGAAGACATCGGTGTGTGATTGCAGGATGTATTAACGGCGCATGAATGGAATCGGTAGGGCAGCGCAGGAAGCCGTTGCCGAGAAAAGAAGCTCATGAATCGAGAAGCGATGGAGACATGATTGTGGCGGAATATTGCTGCACATCCGATTGATGGGTTGCGGTGCTCGCCATCAAAAGGCCTTGCTTGACATCCTTTCGTGGTGCGCGCGAAACTGGCAAAGTTTGTAAGGATATTGACGGGCGCGATGCGTTAAGCGCATAGCGGCTACAGATAAAGATGACGTTAAACGCTCTCATCGGACGATACCACCTCAGGCGCTGCCCCATCAGAAAGCATTTGGAATTAAGGATATCCGCAAACCGGCCAATGCCGGCATTCGCGCCGGCGATCCTATCCAGACGCGCGAGTGGTTCGGGCGTGGCATAAAGGACAACAATGATGCTCGATATCCGAAGTTCAGTACGGGCCAAGATTATTCTGTCGGTAGCCGCGATCTTTGCGCTGGTGATGGCGGCGGCAACCGTGTATGTGGATAGAAGCACCCGTGAAAGCATGCTTCAGATCGGCATCCGCAACACGCAAAGGGTCACCGACTCCTACTTCGACGCCCTGAATACCATGATGCTCACCGGTACCATGGCACAGCGATCCATACTGCAGAAGAAGATCATGCGCGAGGCCGACATAGTGGACGCCCGTGTGATTCGAGGAGAGCCTGTCATCGGCCAATACGGCCCCGGTCTCGCCAGCGAAAAGCCGATGGACGACCTCGACCGTCGCGCCCTTGAGGGCGAGCAGATTGTCCAGGTGAACGACGGCAAAGATGATCGCTTGGTCACCGTGTTGACCCCGTTCCACGCCACCAAGGACACCCGCGGCGTCAATTGCCTGATGTGCCACCAAGTTCCTTCGGGCAGCGTCAACGGCGCCATCCGCGTAACATTCTCCCTCAAAAATCTCGATGCCACTGCCAAGAGGGATCTCTGGTCCGGCGCGGTGATATACGTGGCGCTGTTCGCTTTGGGCATCGTGGGAATCAGCCTCCTGTTGGGCCGGGTGGTGGTGAAGCCTCTGCAAGCGATGCAGCGCAGGCTGGAGGATATCGCCCAGGGTGAAGGTGACCTCACGGCCCAGTTGGAACAACGCGGCGACGACGAACTGGGTCGAACGGCGCACTGGTTCAATGTCTTCGTCAGCAAGCTGCAACGAACCATCGTCGACGTGAAGAAGGCAACCGACAAGGTAACCGCCACCGCGCAAAGCATGGCGACGGTGGCCGACGACGCCAGCCGGGCGGTGACCGAGCAGCAATCCCAAACCGATCAGGTCGCAACGGCCATCAATGAAATGAGCGCCACTGCTCACGAAGTCGCCCGCAACGCGAGCGAGGCCGCCGGTGCCACCAGCAAGGCGGATCACGAGGCGAGCGAAGGCAAGGCGGTGGTGAACCAGGCGGTCTCGGCAATCGATGCGCTTGCCGGGGAGGTCGAGAAGTCCGCCGACGTCATTCATCAATTGGATACCGACAGCGATGCCATTGGCGCGGTGCTCGATGTTATCGGCAAGATCGCCGAGCAAACCAACCTGCTGGCCCTCAATGCCGCCATCGAGGCGGCGCGGGCGGGCGAACAGGGGCGCGGATTTGCCGTCGTCGCCGACGAGGTACGCACCCTCGCACAGCGAACCCGCGAGTCCACGGCAGAGATCCAGGGCATGATCGAACGGCTGCAATCCACGGCAAAAAATGCGGTTCACGTCATGGGCCAAAGCCGCGAAACCGCCCAATCCGCCGTCACCCAGGCGGCGAAGGCCGGGGAATCGTTGGCCTCGATTACCGATCTGGTCACCCGCGTCAACGACATGAACACGTTGATAGCGAGCGCAGCGGAGGAACAAAGTGCCGTCGCCGAGGAGCTCAACCGCAACGTTGCGACCATCAGCCAGGCCACCGAACGCAGTGCCGAGGATACACGCCACACCGCCGTCTCCAGCGCAGAGCTGATCGCCGTCGCCGGACAACTCAAGGCGCTGGTGGATCAGTTCAAGGTATAAGCGGGGAACGCTTGCCGAGAAGCGACCGCGTCTATTGCGCCGTTCGGCGTAGTCCTTTACCGGAGAGTTAACGGCGCGGTACGCCGAATGGCCCCGTGTCGGACGTCATTCGATGAATCGCCCTTTGCTACTCTCCGTCGCCACCGATACGGCGGAACGCTTTGCGTATGAAATCCATCTGTCGGTTGAAGTTGGTGCAGCCACTGCACATCATCAGGTGCATGCGTAGTGCGATGCGTTCTTTGAAAGTGATCCGGCGGTCCTGCGCCTGCGACATCAATGTGGTTGCCTGTTTGCAAGTCATCATGGTGGTGTTCTCCCGTCGAACCAGTTCTCCTCCAGGCACAAACGCAATCGCATGCGGGCGCGATGGAGAATTACCCAGCAGTTGCTTACGCTGATTGACAACTCCGTGCAGATCTCCGAGGTCTCCAAGCCGAGCATCTCGCGCATCATGAAAACGCGTGCGGTGTTTTGCGGCAGGTAATTCAGGCAGGCCTCGAATACCCGCCAGAATTCGCCCTTCTCAAACTCTGTTTCGGGTTGACCCCAATTGGCCGGACGTTCCTCCTTGCGCCAGAATCCGCGCTGGTTAAAGGCGTCGTCGAGTTCGTCGTCGGTGCCGATGTCGTCATCGTAACTTTGCGTAGGATGGCGGATGCGCTCGCGCAGTACGTCGATAATCTTATTGCGCAGAATTCCGAATACCCAGGTCTTGAGTTTGGCGCGGCCGGCATAGCCCTCGCGGGCGCCGAGGGCTGCGGTCAGCGCCTCCTGCACCGCGTCCTCGGCGGCCGCCGCGTCACGCAGTTGCAGCGCAGCGAAGCGCACCATATCGCCACGCAGGGCGGTCAGCGCACCTTCATCGATACGGTTCTCCAACTCCTCGGCGTTATCCGCAGACACGAAGTGTCCCCCAACTTGAGACGGCGCGCGGTTAGCGCGCGCCATCCATTCAGAATACAAGATGAGCGTACCGCTGCGCACGATTTTGCTTGTCCCGGTGGTCAGGAAAGAGCGCGGCGTGGGCTTGCGCTATATCGAGCCACGCCGGAGACGACCGGTAAGGAGCGAATCGATGTGCTTGCGGGCGGGAACGCACTCCCACCCGCAGCACGGTATGACTAGGCGTGGGTATGGGTAACCACCAGGCGACGATGGCCCAGCAGCTTGCCATACACTGCCCCCAGCACGGCGCCGAAAATCCAGTGCAGCATCAGCGTCGCAACGGGCGCGCCGATGCCCAAGTGGAGGCCGAAAAATCCTGCGCCGGCCATCGGCATCACCATGACCATCATCAGTAGCCAGGCCGCGGTGCCGAAAGCCAGGCCCTTGGCAGTCGATGACGAGCCGGGTATGCGCTTGAACAACAGGGCAAACAGAATGCCCCACGCCAGGGTGCCGATCATGAAATGCAACAACCAACCGACCAGCGGCACGGCGGGCGTACCCATGAAGCCGTGCGCCATGGCGGTAAGCATCTTGATGGCATTCAGGTCCGGCATCAGGCCCATCATCCCTTTCATCACCATCAGGGCCGACAACACCAGCGTTGCGACAAATCCGGCGAATATGCCTTTTCCGATATGGGTTCCCATAACAATCTCCTCCTTTGTTGACGTTGTTAAACGAGCGGTCTCATGCGTTGGTCGTATGCGGCGGCGAAATCCTTACGGTCGGCGACCGGCGTTGCCGATATAGGCCGGCGCTGAGGCAGGTTCATCCGTCGTGTCCGCGCTACAGGCCCGTCGCCATGGTCATATGAATCACCCGTACCTGGTTCAGGTCGGTAGCGAGCGGTTGTCGGCTATCAGCCCAGCGAAGCGATCGATGCGCTGGAACGGGATGTGATCGCCGATGTCGCTGCCGTAGTAGGCATCGGCGATGAGACGGTCCGGTCCAATCAGAAAATCGGCTGGAATGCGGATCAGGCTGCCGTCGGGTGCGGCCATGCGGTAGTCGCGGTCGAACAGTGCGCGCAGCAGAGTCGGCATGCGGAACATGCCGAACAGCAGACCCGGCAGCGATTTCTTCACTCCGTATTGCGCGTACAGCGTCCCGTCCGGATCGGCAATGACCGGAAACGGCAGGCCGCGGCGCGATAGGTACTCGCGGACGTAATCCGCGCTCGATTCGAATACGCCGATGACCTGAATGCCCTGTTCGGCATAACGCGGCGCCTCCTGTGCCAGCCGCACAAAGCGAACGGTGCAGAAGGGGCAGGTGGCATAACGAAAGAAAGTAAGCAGCACCTTCCGGCCACGGTAATCGGCCAGCCGCACGGCTCTGCCGTCCAGGCCGGGCAAGGTGAAATCGGGGGCTTGATCGCCGCTGTGCAGGGTTTTCATGTTCGACCTCCGTCGGTAAGTGATCGGTCTCGTCCTGTCCACGTTGTCGCACCAAGAGGCGAAACCTTACAGCGGCGCGGTGCGGCGGAAGCGGATCGGCGGTCTCAAGGCCGGCATAAGCGCGAGACGGTGCGAAAGGCGAGTCGCGTGGCGGGCGTACCGTCCCGGACGCATGGATTAACGCTATCGGTCGCTGTAAGGAATGATCGCGTTGGGCGACTAAAGGGTGACGGCACGGCCGTTACCCGAACGGGCATCCTGATGACGGATACCCCTCTATACGTCCGAACATGGAGCATCAATCTATGCGAAAGTCCTGTTTTCGTCCGCTTTACGCGTTGTTGACGGCACTATCGATTGCCGCGATGGCATATCAATCGACGCCGGCACGCGCCGCTGAAACGGTGCATCTGCGTTTTGTCACCCATGCTGCCTTCTTTTCCGGGGAAATGCATCTCGGGCAGGCGATCGATCCACAGATGTTTGTCCGCGATCGGAAGGCTCCGGCCGGGATCGGGCCACAGAAGATCAGGCATGTCGCAGGTATTAGAAATCTGAGATTCAGTGACGCCTCATCGACGCCGCTGTTCTCCGCCGCGGGGAAGCGGCTGGGATTTACCGCGGGCCGCTGGCTCGGTGCGCACGGCGTCGTGACCATCGCCGCTGCGGCGAACGGCGCCAACATCGTTGCAACCTTTTCCGGTCTGAAGCCGCACGGCGTATACAGCCTGTTCGAGAATCACTTCGACGTGAAACCCGTTGGGTTTACGCCGCTCGACGGCGACGGGAAGCATAACTCCTTTACGGCGGGCGCCGCCGGCGATGCAACGGTGCGTATCCATAGTCCGCGGATGCTTACCCACGCCAATGCCGTTTTGTTGGTCTACCACAGCGACGGCAAAACTCACGGTAGGGTTCGCGGACAGATTGGGATTAACAGGCTGCTGAAAAACTCCCTCTCCCTCAGGGAGAGGGTTGGGGTGAGGGAAGAGAATTGGCGTAAGTCATTGATTTTTGATCCCCTCATCCTGTCCTTCTCCCTGGGGGAGAAGGGACGAATACCTTTTTCAGCAACCTGTTAATGCTCACCACCAGCTCATCGCCAGGTTGCCGTAAGAGTGTCGGTGTGGGCGGAGTTTCGCTCCGCCCCGCCTCTGCCCGTTTTCGCCCGGCCGCCGTCCGCAAAGGACGGCCCTATCGGCAAACCGTTGACTCCCCTCTCGCTTCAGTGTGCAAGTCTTGCTCCAGGCGATTTCTTCTCATTATCTTGACGCCGCGAATCATCGGCTTGCGGCAGCGAAGCCGGATGTTAAATGTCTACACTGTAGTGAGCCGTCCGTTCCAAGCCGTGAGGTAGCTGTCGATGTCCAGTCTGGCGCAGGTGATCGCGTTTCTCGCGCCTTACGAATTCTCGCCTACGGTACTGCTGGTATGTGGCTGTGCTGCGCTGGCGTTCCATCGCGGTAGGCGCGGCATCGCCGTGAGGCGCGGGCGGGCGCTGGCGTTCTGGCTTGGGTTGGGCCTGATCTACGCCGTGCTCCAGACCCACTTCGACTATTACGCGCAGCACATGTTTTTCATGCACCGCCTGCAGCACCTGGTGCTGCACCACGTGGGACCATTTCTGATCGCCGTGGCGGCGCCCGCCGATGTCCTGGGCGCCGGGGTACCAAGGGTGGTTCACCGTTATATCGTCGTGCCGCTGCGACACAACCGGTCAACGCATCTCCTTTACCGCGCGATTCAGCAGCCCCTGGTGGCGGCCCTGCTGTTCGTCGGCCTGATCGAGTTCTGGCTGATCCCGAACGTCCATTTTTACGCCATGCTCAACGTGCCGCTGTACGACACGATGAACTGGGGCATGGCGGTGGACGGCTTACTGTTCTGGTGGATGGTGTTCAATCTGCGCGCTCCCGACAGCAGCGATGCGCGTCACTACGGCGGGCGTATACTGCTGCTGTTTCTGGTGATGTTTCCGCAAATCGTCATCGGTGCGCACATCGCCCTGAGTCATCGCGACCTCTACGCGGTCTATGCGGTATGCGGCCGCATCTGGCCGTTGAGCGCGCAGGTCGATCAGCAGCTTGGCGGGCTCATCACCTGGATCCCGTCGGCGATGATGAGCATTGCCGGTGCGCTGGTGCTGATGCACCGTTGGGCGACACGAGGTAACGAGGCCGCCGTGGTCGAGGCGGCGCCGATGACAGGAGGTGGAGCGTGCCGAAACGCTATTTGATCGTATGTCTGCTGCCGCTGCTGCTGCTCGGTTGCAGTAAGGCGGCGGCGCCGTGGCACGGACAAAACATCAAGGGCGTGATGCCCGACCTGACGTTTCGCCTGACCGACGACAACGGCCACGCGGTCGCTGCCGCCGACTACGCCGGCAAGGTGAGCCTGCTCTATTTCGGTTTCACCCACTGCGAGGACGTCTGCCCGGAAACCCTGACGCTGTTGGCGTCGGCGATCCGCGATCTCGGCGTCTATGCGGACAAGGTGCAGGTGCTGTTCGTGTCGGTCGATCCCAGGCGCGATACTCCGGCGGTATTGCGTCGCTACGCCGCCCATTTTTCTCCCGAAATAATCGGCCTTACCGGCACCGAGGAACAACTGCAGACCCTGACCAAGCGCTACCGGGTCAGCTACAGCTACGGCAAGCCCGACGCCAAGGGGGACTATGAGGTCTACCACAGCAGCGCCATCTTCGCCTTCGACGGCAGCGGCAAGGTTCGCCTGCTGATGGATCAGAAGGAGAGCGCCGCCGCCATTGCTGCCGATCTCAAGCGGCTGATCGCCACGTAGGCCCGGGGAGTGCGGAAAATAAAACGTCTATGGGGCGGACTGAATGGCACTTATTTAAGCTGGATGTAGGGTAGGTTGGCGTCATTGGCGTAACCCACCAAGCGTTGCGCAGCAACACCACCTTCGAGCGCATGCTCTTCATACGCCACGGGTCCAGAAACCGCCCCGCTCAGCGATGTAGGCCGGACTTAGCGCAGCGTGTCCGGCAGGCATCCGCCCGATGCCGCTGCGCTCTATCGGGCCTACGACGGCTCACAAATTCCGCTTAGTTAAGTGCCATTCAAGTCCGGACCCACAGATTTTACCGGCCGTCAGAACAGCAGATAGTGATCCACCAGCAACAGCGCGAACAGCGCCGTCAGATAGGTGATGGAGTAGCCGAACAGCTTCATCGCCGCACGATCGCTTTGCGCATGCAATAGCCGATAGGCGCGCACCACAAAGCCGATCCCCAACAGCAGTGCGCCCAGCAGATACAGCTTCCCGCTGATCCCCAAGGCAAAGGGCAACAGACTCACCGGCAGCAGCGCGAGGGTGTAGCCGAGGATGCTGCGCTTGGTGTACGTCACGCCGCGGATCACCGGCAGCATCGGCACGCGGGCGGCGGCATATTCGTCGCGGCGGGCGATGGCCAGTGCCCAGAAGTGGGGCGGGGTCCAGACGAAGACGATGAGGAACAGCGCCAGCGCCTGCCATTGCCATTGGCCGCTCACCGCACACCAGCCGAGCAGCGCCGGGGCCGCGCCGGAGGCGCCGCCGAGGACGATGTTCTGCGGCCCGATCCACTTGAGGTAGCGGGTGTAGATCACCGCGTAGCCGATCAGAGTGAACAGCGTCAGCAGGGCGGTGAGCGGGTTGACGGCAAACCAGATCAGGGCGAGTGCGGCGCTGCCGAGCAGCGTGGCGAACAGGGTCGCCGAGCCCACCGTCACCGTGCCGCTGGGCAGCGGTCGGCCGCGGGTGCGGTCCATTACCGCGTCGATGTTGCGGTCGGCGACGTGGTTGAAGGCGGCGGCCGAGGCGCCGGCCAGGGCGATGCCGACCGTGGCGGCCAGCAGCAGGGTCCACGGCACTTGGCCGGGCGGCGCCGCAAGCAGCATCGCCACCATGGCGGTGAACACCACCAGCGCCACCACCTTGGGTTTGCACAGCCGGAGATAGGCGCGCCAGGAGATGGCGACGCCGGCGGGGGCGAGGGTGCGCACATTCATGATGAATCTCCGGTAGGGGCCGCGCCCGCGGAACGGACGATGCGGCGGTTGAAGGTGGCCGCGGCGAGCAGCAGGCCGGCGGCGGCATCGGTCAGGCGGCGGTCGGGCGAGGCCATCTCAGCCCTCCCCCGCCAGCCGCAACAGCCGTTGCAGATCCTTGAGCAGGCCCTGGGGGTCGAAGCCGGGCCGGTAGCGCAGCACCAGATTGCCCTGGGGATCGACCAGGTAGACCGAGCCGGCCGGCAGCGGCCAGCGTTCGGCCGCGGCGATGCGCAGGCCGCGATTGCTGCGGCCAAGGGCCGCGTCGTCCTTCCCCAGCGGCGCCGGTTCGACCAGCACCCGCTGCACTCGGTTCATCGCCTTGCCCTGGGCCAGACGCACCCGGCGCAGGGTATCCATCAGGGCGCGGCACGATTCATCGCAAGGTCCGGCGCTATGGTAGAGCAGGGTCCAGCGGCCCTGGAACAGGGTCGCGTCGAGGCGCTCGCCCGCGGCGCCCATCAACGGCGGCGAAGTGAGCGGTTGCACCGGGTCCAGCAGCTCGCCGTGTTGCAGGCCTCCCTGCGGATGCCACGCCGGCTGGTGGTAGATTGCCCAGGCCAGGGCCAGCGGCGCGAGGAACACCGCGGCCAGTGCGGCGGGGACGAGGTGCTGCGCGCGGGTGTTCATGGCTGTTTTCTCCGTCGCAGCCCGTGGCGCAGGTAGACCGCCACCAGCACCGCCGCCATGGCGAACCACTGCACCGCGTAGGCGCGGTGGCGCGCAGGCCCGAAGGCGTGCGTCGCGGCGATCTCGTGGGCGGCGACGGCGGAGCCGTCCGGGTAGAGCACCAGCGGCAGCAGCGGATGGCCGAGCGCCGTCGCCAGTCGTGCCGGCACCGCCGTCTCCACCACCTTGGGCCAGCCGGGCGCGAAGGCCTCTTTGTCCGACAGCGCAAACGGCGGCGGCTGCGGCGCGAACGCCAGCCCGGTCACGGTGACCGCGCCCTGCGGCACGGACACGGCCGGCAATCGGGCACGGCTCGTCCCCTGCGGCAGCCAGCCGCGATCGACCAGCACCGCCTGTCCGTCGGCCAGCCGCAGCGGCGCAAGCAACTCATAGCCGGCCTGACGGTTGCGCACGCGGTTGTCCAACAGGAACATGCGGTCGCCGTAATGACCGCTGGCGCGGGCATGCTGCGGGAGTTTCGCTGCGCGCAACGCCGCCACCGCTACCGGCGTCGCCCGTTGCGCCGCCGCCTCGGCGGCAAACAGTTGCTCCTTCCATACCGCCCGGTGCAGTTGCCACACCCCAAGTCCGATCAGCGCCGGCAGCAGGATCAGCGTCGCAAGGGTTTGCGCCGGCGCCGGCCGAAAGCCGTGCCGCATAGCGCTGTCTATACTTGCTGCCATGCTCTCCAAGATCCTGCTCCTCCTGGTTCTCGCCGCCATCGTCGCCAGCCTCGGCTCGGCACTCTACTATCTGGTGCGCGACACCGGCGGCGGCAACCGCACGGTGCGCGCTCTCACCTGGCGCACGCTGCTCTCCATCGGTCTGTTCCTGTTGCTGCTGCTCGCCTTCCACTTCGGCTTCATCCGCCCCCACGCGGCCGGGTTCACGCCGCCGGCCGCGGCCGTTCACCACCAGTAGACAAAGATATAGAGCGCCAGCCACACGACGTCGACGAAGTGCCAGTACCACGACACCGCCTCGAAGCCGAAGTGCTCCACCGGCGTGAAGTGGCCCTTCAACGCCCGTCCCAGGATCACCGTCAGCATGATCACGCCAAGGGTGACGTGCAGCCCGTGGAAGCCGGTGAGCAGATAGAAAGTGGAGCCGTAGACGCCCGAGTGCAGCGTCAGGTTCAGCGTGCGGTAGGCGTGGAAATATTCGTGCGCCTGCAGGCCGACGAAGCTGGCGCCGAGCAGGATGGTGACCAGCAGCCAGCCCCATAACTGGCGCCGCGCGTTGCGCTTCAACGCCCAGTGGGCGAGGGTGACGGTGAGGCCGCTGGTGAGCAGCACGGCGGTATTGAAGGCGGGGATGCCGGTCGGTCCCATGGCCGCCTTCGGCACGGTAAAGTCGCTGCTGCGCGGCATATCGATCAGTGGCCAGTGGGCAACGAAGTGCGGCCACAGCAGATGCGCCACCCCCTTCGCGCCCTCGCCGCCGAGCCACGGCACCGCGAAGGTGCGCAGGTAGAACAGCGCGCCGAAGAAGGCACCGAAGAACATCACCTCGGAGAAGATGAACCAGGCCATGCCGAAGCGGAACGAGCGGTCTACCTGCGCGTTGTAGCAGCCGCTCTGGTTCTCGCCGATCACCTTGGCGAACCAGTGCGCCACCGCGTAGATCAGCACCACCGCGCCGAGCAGCGACGGGATCATGGTTTCGCCGTGCAGCAGCAGCCCGAACCCGCCCAGCAGCAGGAACAGTCCGAGGGCCGTGATCAAAGGCCACGCGCTAGGCTTGGCGATGAAGTAGTGGTCGCTAGTCATAGCCGTGCGGTCCTTCGGCATGGACGAGCTCGTCCGACGGCGGCGTCGCGAAACTGTGGTGCGGCGGCGGCGACGGCAGCGTCCACTCCAACCCCTTCGCACCGTCCCACGGCCGTTCGCCCGCCGCTGCGCCGCCGCGGATGGTCTGGATAATCATCCACACGAACAGCAGCTGGCTCAGCCCGAAGACGAAGGCGCCGATGCTGGAGATCATGTTGTAGTCGGCGAATTGCAGCGCGTAGTCGGGGATGCGCCGCGGCATCCCGGCGAGGCCGGCGAAGTGCATCGGGAAGAAGGTGACGTTGACCGAGATCACCGACAGCCAGAAGTGCCACTTGCTGAGCCGGTCGTTGTACATGTGGCCGGTCCACTTGGGCAACCAGTAGTAGACCGCGCCGATGATGCCGAACAGCGACCCCGTCACCAGCACGTAGTGCAGGTGCGCCACCACGAAGTAGGTGTCCTGGTACTGGTAGTCCGCCGGCACGTCGGCCAGCATCAGGCCGGAGAGCCCGCCGATGGTGAACAGGAAAATGAAGCTCACCGCCCACAGCATCGGCGTGTCGAACACGATTGCGCCGCGCCACATGGTCGCCACCCAGTTGAACACCTTGATGCCGGTGGGTACCGCGATCAGCATCGTGGTGTACATGAAGAAGATCTGCGCCGATACCGGCAAACCCACCGCGAACATGTGGTGCGCCCACACCATCACCGACATGAAGGCGATGGCGCCCACCGCGTAGATCATCGAGGTGCGGCCGAACAGCGGCTTGTGGCTGAAGGTGGGGATGATCTCCGAGACCACGCCGAAGGCCGGGAGGATCATGATGTAGACCTCGGGATGGCCGAAGAACCAGAAGATGTGCTGGAACAACACCGGGTCGCCGCCGCCCGCGGCGTTGAAGAAGCTGGTGCCGAAGTGGCGGTCGAACAGCACCATGGTCGCCACGCCGGCCAGCACCGGCATCGCCAGCACCAGCAGGAAGGCGGTGATCAGCCAGGTCCAGACGAACAGCGGCATGTCGATCATCTTCATCCCCGGCGCGCGCAGATTGAAGATGGTGACGATGATGTTGATGCCGCCCATGATCGACGAAATGCCCATGATGTGGATGGCGAAGATCAGGAAGTCCATCGACGGCGGCGCGTAGGTGGTGGAGAGCGGCGCGTAGAAGGTCCAGCCGGCATTGGGCGCCCCCTGCGGCAGCAGGAAGCCGCTCCACATCAGCACGAAGGCGAACGGCAGCAGCCAGAAGCTCCAGTTGTTGACGCGCGGCAGCGCCATGTCCGGCGCGCCGATCATCAGCGGGATCTGCCAGTTGGCCAGACCCACCAGCGCCGGCATGATGGCAAGGAAGATCATGGTCAGTCCGTGCATCGTCACCAGCGAGTTGTAGAACAGCGGCTGCACCAGCTGCAGCCCCGGCTCGAACAGCTCGGCGCGGATGATCATCGCCAGGGTGCCGCCGGCGAACAGCATGATCAGGCTGAACACCAGATAGAGCGTGCCGATATCCTTGTGGTTGGTGGTGAACAGCCAGCGCCGCCAGCCGCGCAGCTCCGCCGCGTGCTCGACCTCGTCCATCACCGCTTCCGCCGCCTCGCTCATCGCGCCTTCTCCACCTCTTCCGGGGTGACCAGGTCACCGGTGTGGTTGCTCCACGAATTGCGCTCGAAGGTGAGCACAGCCGCCAGCTGGCGGTTGTTCATCTCCTTGCCGAACGGCCGCATGATCGGATTGCGCGGACTGCCGTGGACCACGAACTTGATGTGCGCCGCCAGCGGCCCGTTGACGATCTTGCTGCCATCGAGCGCCGGAAACACGCCGGGGATGCCCTTGCCGTCGAGCTGGTGACAGGCGGCGCAGACCGAATCGAAGATCTTCTTGCCCTGGGTCATCGCCAGCTGCCGCGTCCATGGCGCCGCCTCGCTCTTGCGCTCGGCCGCTTCGGCCTTTTGGCTCTGCGTCACCCAGGCCAGAAACTCGGCCGGCGACACCGCCTTCACCACAATCGGCATAAAGCCGTGGCCCGCGCCGCACAGCTCGGCGCACTGGCCGCGATAGACGCCCGGCTTGTCGATGACGATGTCCGCCCGATTGATGAAACCGGGGATCGCATCGCGCTTGAAGCCCAGCTGCGGCACCCACCAGGAGTGGATCACATCGTCCGCCGTGATGCGCAGGCGGATGTCTTTGCCCACCGGCAACACCAGCGGGTGATCGACGTTGCGCAGGTAGTAGGGAACGGTGGCCGGCGAAATGCCCGAGTCCTTACGGCTCGCCTTGCGGCTGGCGGGGGCCAGATTGCTGTAAAAGGCGATGCCCAGATCGGGGTAGCTGTAGTGCCATTTCCACTGCGAGCCGTGGATCTCGACGATAACGTCGGCATGGGGATGGGCGTTGATCGCCAGCAGCACCCGCGTCGCCGGAATGGAGACCCCCACCAGGATCAGCGCGGGGATCACGGTCCAGAGGATCTCCAGTTTGGTGTTGCCGGAAAACTTCGCCGCCACCGCGCCCCGTGCGCGCCGATGGCGCACGATTGACCAAGCCATCACCGCGAACACCCCCGCGCCGATCACCAAACAGACCCAGAACATCATCATGTGCAGGTCGTATACGTCGTGACTGGTCGGCGTCACGCCGTAATGCATGTTGAGGTGAAACGACTCTTCGGGAGCGGCGGCAACGGCCAGCGTGGGCGCCAAAAGGAGAGCCCGAATTAACGTTGTTATCGTTTTTATCACCGCGAATCTCTCCTTCGCAACGTGCGTCAGGGGAACGGGTGCTGTGACGAAAAGGCACAGTTGAGTAAATTACTAGCTTATGTTGAGGGCATGCGCCATGTAGGCGTGGGATGAATGCGTCAAGGGTTGGTGAAGGCGGAGGTATGATGAATGAGCAAGGTGCGGCGCGCGTTGCGCCCAGGTATTAGCCGCTTCCTTCCCCGCCGCCGCTGCGCTACCATCGAACCGTTTCAGGCGGCCGATGCGCCCGGTGCAGTCGATTCCGGGCGAGGGCGAAATAGAAGACCCGCAAGGGAAACCAGCCCGCCGCACCTGACAAGGAACGAAGTGCCCGCACGGCCCCGGAAGGCCCGCCGGCACATGGAACGACACTGTCAGGAGACGAACATGGAAAAGTTTTCGGAAGCCACGGCCGAGATCGATAAGGTCTCCGGCCACGTGCGCCTCATTGCCGATTTGATGCTGGCCGGGCCCGACCTCCACGACGTGGACCGCGGCGCCTTCGCCCAGGTACTGCACGACCTCGCCGTCCGGCTCGAACGGGCCGCCGAGGCCTTGGAGGATTTGGGCCGGAGCCCCCTCACCGCAGAGGAGGCCCAGCCGTGATGGAACACCGCTACGAGGATACCCGCGGCCCCTCGCCCTGGTACAAAATGAAGACCCGCCCCAAACACCTCCCGCCCCACAAGCAGGACGAACTGCGCCGCGTCGTCGAGACCATCCGCCAGCATCAGGAGGTGGAGATGATCATCCTCTTCGGCTCCCACGCCCGCGGCGATTGGGTGGAGGACGAATACGAAGAAGACCACATCACCTACGGCTACCACTCCGACTACGACATCCTCATCGTTACCGCCGACAAGGGCAGCGAGCGGGACGTCAACAATGACAAAAAGCTGAAGGCCGCCTTGCAGCCGGAGGGGGAAGGGACTCGCGTCAACTTCATCGTGCATACGATTCAGCATGTGAATCAGATGCTGGCGGAGCGGAGGTTCTTCTTCATGGATATTCTCAAAGAGGGATTCCTGCTTTGGGATTCGGGGAGGTATTCGCTGGCGAGGCCGCCGAAGGAATTGCCGCCGGAAGTGATGTTGCGGCATGCGGAGGAGTATTTTGGGGAGTGGATGGAGAGTGCCGATCGATTCGTGCGCGGCGCCAGATTCCAGATATCTGACGGCGGATTGAAGATTGCTGCCTTTGACTTCCACCAAGCCGCCGAGCGCTACATCATCTGCCTCCTGCTCGTGCACACGGGCTACAAACCCAAAGAACACGACTTGGACAAGCTTCTGTCTCAAGCAGCCGGATTCGATCCGCGCTTCACGACCGTCTTCCCGAGAAATTCGAGCGAGGAGGAACATCTCTTCGATCTCCTGCGCCGCGCCTACGTGGACGCTCGCTATAGCAGGAATTACTCCATTTCCGAAGAAGAGCTGGAACTCTTACGCAAGCGTCTGGAAGCATTGCGAATGGTGACGGAGGACGTTTGCAGAAGGAGAATCGCAGAACTTGTTGGGATGGATGAAGCAAAAGGAAAGACCTGACCCTCGCGTCGCCCCACTCCCTGACAGTGACCATTAGCGTTAATCTCAAATGGAATCAGATCGAATGAAACACCAGGAACAGACAATCAAGGTAACGGACATTCACTTGGATCAGGAGAATCCTCGTTTTCCTCCAGTTAATACCCAACGAGAAGCAATCGACGCAATGTTGGCAGACAAAAAGGCGAACATTGTCACGCTGGCATTGGATATATATCAGAACGGACTCAATCCGAGTTCCAGGCTGATCCTATTCAAGTCAGGATCGCGCTTTGTTGACGGTGACGGCAACCGAAGGTTAACGGCGTTGAAGATCTTGGAGACTCCATCGCTGGCAGACGCGTCTCCGAAGATCCGAAAACGAATTGATGCAATTCTAAAGCGGCCTGGATCAGTGCCAACAGAAGTTGGGTGTGTTGTTTTTGGCGATCGCAACACCGCACGGCATTGGATATCGATCAACCACGGTGGCGAACAAGATGGGCGAGGCCACATCGATTGGAATGCCGAACAAAAGGACCGTTTCGAGCGCAAACCTTCTATTGGATTAGAAGCGTTGGACCTGCTGACGCACAAGAGACTGATCACGACTGACGACAAGGCGCGGGTCAACAAATCGACCTTGGATCGCTTGTTGAGCTACAAAGAAGTGAAGTCGAATTTGTCTATCTCCAAGAAAGGTGCTCACTTCGCTTTTGGAAATGTCGAACACCTGCGAAAAGTAGTTTTGAACCTGAAGGGCAAGGCCGTTGATGAGGTTTACACGGCAACGAAAGGAAATACATTCGTCCGGGAAGCGATTGCAGCGCCTGGAACTGCCCCTGCATATACAGGCGATAATTCCACAGCCGGTTCCGGAACTCCACCTAATGGTGAACCCGGCCAAGGAAGCCGTTCCCGGCGGATAAAGAAACCGAGCCTTCCTGTTTTTGGAGGCAAACTGTCCCTTAAGACAGGCCACGTTAACAACCTCTACCGCGATGTCGAAAGTCTGCATGACTTCTATCAAACAGAAAGAAACCGACTCTCCGCAGACTTTATCGTTATCATCAGGATGTCTTTGAGAATGCTGGCTGAGACTGCCGCGAAAGACGCGAAAAAGGATCTCAAAGATTACCTAACAGAGTATTTCGACGCCGCAAAAAAGTATTTGGACCAGAACGCAAAAACCACTTTGTCGAACCAAAGCGTGAACAAGAATTCAATCGTTAAACTTTTTCACACTGGTGCCCACGATTACCACAATTCAAAGAACGAGGAACAGGCGTTTGCGCTTTCAATTATTCTCGGGGCAATGCTAACCCTTAGCCACGGGAAACAACCATGAGCATTGCTTATTCACCGCTTCGATATCCGGGAGGGAAAAACTGCATTTTCCCTTTCGTGTCGAACTTGATCGCCGAGAATGGATTGACCGGCTGTAAATATATTGAGCCTTACGCAGGTGGTGCTGGATTAGCGTTACGCCTCCTTTTTGAGGAATATGCGGGAACGATAGTCATCAACGACTTGGATCCTTTGGTTCATGCTTTTTGGCGCATATGCATTAAAGAGCCGGAGCGGTTCATCGGTTGGATCGAAAAAACGCCAGTCTCAGTTTCCACATGGAAAAAGTGTAAAGAAAAAATTCGGCGGATAAACACCGAGGATGACTTCGAGTTGGCGACCTCTTTTTTCTTTCTGAATCGGACGAATGTTTCCGGGGTTTTGAAGGGCGGTGTGATCGGTGGACTTGACCAAAAAGGAAATTACAAAATCGACGCCCGGTTCAATAAGGTGGAACTGATGCGAAAGGTCGAGAAGATCGCACGCTTTTCCAATCGCATCCGGGTCGCAAATCTCGATGGTGTCGAGTTGATCAGAAGCTGCGAAGTTGGCACGACTGAATCCTTTATCTACCTTGATCCACCTTACTACCAAAAGGGGGCAAATCTATACCTCAATGCCTTCAAAGATGCGGATCACGAGAAGTTAGCCAAATATGTCAGCAAGCTATCCATCCCATGGTTGCTCTCATATGACAATCATTCCTTCATCACGAACCTATACGAGCGGTTTGAGAAACGGGCTTATAAGTTGCAGCACTCGACTTCCAACAAGATTGGTGACGAGGTTCTGATCTTTTCCAAGAAGACCAAATTTCAGGAGTCGCTGAGGCATCTTACCTCTGTGGTCACAGTCTAACCCCCACCCGGCCCGGCTTAGGGGTCTACCATCATGTTTGTTTGGGGTCGGATGAAAAACTACCGACTCCAAACATCTGAGGACCTGAGTGAAATCCCGATGGCGCAACGCCGGAAGCCGGCCAAGGCGTTGGCGTACTACGAGCAGAAGCATCGTGAGCGCGACGAGGCGATCATGCAGGCGTATCAAAGCGGAGGGTATAGTCTGAAAGCGATAGGCGAACATTTCGTGTTTGCCTGCCTGGAATCTGTCGGTCGGGGTCATTACATCGGTCGCCTAGCCTACCTCGTCGACACAACATTCATTGATTTCAATAGGTTATAAAGATTGCGCTTTTTTGGCTTATACTCGTATGAGTTCAATGCATTTAATTGCTGATAGCCAAACTGACTGAAAGAGCCACTATGACAAATCGGCACCCCCACTTAAATAAAGCCCCAATCAAAGAGGCCGTAATCCAGATATTGGTTGCGCCAAGCGACACCTATAATCAAGACTTACCCACTCGCTTTATTGAAGCTGAAAAGAAACACTACCCGACAATTGCCGGCCAAAGAGAAACAGTTATTCAACTTATCAGCGGTAAGGACGGTAACGATGGTACGGCGCCAGGGATTACCGACAAGGGGCTTAATGGGTACAGATTAAGCAGCGCAGATGGTCTAAACATTATTCAACTCTATAAAGATCGCTTTTCATATAGCCGATTGGAACCCTACCTTTCCTGGAATGAACTGTCGACAGAGATGCGGAGACTTTGGGGTGTTTATGTAGGCATATTTGGACCGAAATCCGTCAAGGGTGTATCTGTAAGGTACATAAACCAATTTATGTTGCCTCCGTCAATGAAGGATTTCGAGGATTATTTGGAGTGCGTACCAAATATTCCACGGAACTTGCCTCAATCTTTTGCTTCCTTTTATGTGAATTACCAATTGCCCGATCCCGATTCGCACGCGATCGCTAATGTTCGACTTCTTTTTGAAGGAGTGAAATATCAAAACGGTTCTAAAGAACCGCTATTACCAATCGTATTGGATACAGATACTTTCTTACCATTTGAAGAAAAACCCGATAACACCGAAGGCATATGGACTAGATTCGCCCAGCTACATGGCTTTAAAAACGAAATATTTTTTAGCATTGTCAAAGAAGCTGCCCTGGAGATGTTTCAATGAGCTCTTTCGCATATTGCCCAAATTGTCCAACAGATTTCTTTTCCACTGCATCGCCTGGAAATACTGACTCAAGTCGTAAAAGCTATCAGGCCATAACATCGTTTCTGGAAAATATACTCAGTATAGCGCCTTCAATAATTTCCAAAATTTTTTTTGGTAAAGAGATAACTTCATTAAAGAAACTTGAGGCCATCGTTGATGATGCCGAGGAACAGGATGTTTTAGTTACTGAGAGAACGATCGCTAATGCTTTAGTTTTCTTGTTAACACTCCCTAAAGATGTTGTATTACCCGAACTCGATTTTGAAGAGAACGGCGATATAACCATGGAATGGTATAGAGATAAATGGAATCTCTTTTCGGTGATCGTTGACGAAGGTGACACTTACTACTATGCAGGACTTTTTGGTAGCGAAAAAAATAGAGAGAAGGGAAGAAAACCCTTGGACGGGGCGACTGACGATACAGTCGTAAGTTGCATTAAGAAAATACAAGGATAGAAAATGGTCAAACCAGTGAATGGTAATGACAAGCTATCCCGTATGGTTTGTATAGGCAACAAGAAGAACTATTGCAGGCCTAGCAATAACGAAGTAAAAGCTAAAGCTTTCAAGCCTAACTCGAACAATCAAACATCAGTATTTGTGACAACTGGTCTGGGGAACGATGAAATATGGGAGCTAGGCGAAACCCACTTATGCGGGGAAGCTCTGGTTTATGGCCGCGCCGAAGTCGATGCTGATGCTGTTCTAAGTCTGGAAAAAATAGGAATCGATTACAACGACAACCCCAAATACCATGCAAATTTAAATTGGCCAGCTGGTGCAGAGAAGGACGATATACAAGATATGGCTAACGTTCTCGCGGCTAAAGCGGAATGCATAACAAAATAGGAGTTAATTAGGGTCAGACTCGAATAAGTGCATATTCCGGCGCATGGTGAACAGCCATTCTGGTTCAACGTGAACACTGATTCTGATTGAACGTGAACAGCGATTCCGTCCGAGCGCATTTAGGGTCAGACTCGATATGACCCACGAATGAGGGAATAACAGGACACCCATGTTTCGGTAGACAATGATGGAATAACAGTGTTGCCCATGCAATAGGAGACCCCGCTCATTTTCCCTACGATGTAGGCCCGACTTAGCGCAGCGTGTCCGGCAAGCTCCGCCCGATGCCGCTGCGCTCTATCGGGCCTACGACTGCTCGCAAATTCCGCTTAAGCAAGAGGTTGGCCCACAAGGGAAATGGGGA
>OFHG01000266.1_pt1 | contig 22471 bp, 24 predicted proteins | sample 1521931 | NCBI WGS metagenome assembly OFHG01 (sample SAMEA2468438, study PRJEB22500) | soil metagenome | biome: Glassland; feature: Farmland; material: Clay | place: Australia | collected 2013-01-31 | depth 0.55 m
CTCTGACCCAGCACCAAGTCAACACCGTTGATGGTGCTGCTGGGCTTGGCGTCGCCCGGGTTGCCGGTGAACGTCGTGGATGTCGCGGCCAGCTGCACATAGGCGAAGTGGCGGTCGGCGGCATCGCCCGGGATGCTGCATAGCGCCAGCACCTGGATCGAGGGGGCCCCGGCCAGCCGCGGGTCGGTGCTGGCCCGCCACAAGGGGGGGGCAATGTCCCCCGCCCAGCTCCCCCCCCGGCTCCCTGTGACCGAGGGTGGAAGGCGCCCCCGGCCGCGGGGGGGGGTCCCCAGCCACGGGCGCGGGGCTCCCCCCCGCGGCCGCGGGCAGCCCCCGGGTGTGGGGCGGGCGCCGCCCCCCCCCAAAACCGCCGCACCCAAGGGCCTCGCCGATATCGCGCGCCAGGGCACGGATGTAGGTGCCCTTGGAACAGCGCACCGTCAGCGCCAGCTGCGGCCATTCATAGCGCACCAGTTCCAGCGCCAGGATCTGTACCTGCCGTGCGGCCAGCGCCACATGTTGCCCGCGCCTGGCCAGGGCATGCGCCCGCCTGCCCTCGACGCGCAGGGCCGAATATTGTGGCGGCACCTGCCCATAGCCGCCCCGGAACCGTTCCAGTGCAGCCTGGACCTGTGCCAACGACGGTGGGCCATCGAAGCGCGCCAAAGTCTCGCCCTCGGCGTCCAGGGTGTCGGTCTGGTAGCTCAGGTCGATGGTGACGGCATAGGTCTTTTCGGCGGAAAGGCCGAGCTCGGCGAAGCGCGTGGCCTCGCCCAACAGGATCGGCAGCATGCCGGTGGCCATCGGATCGAGGGTGCCGGCATGCCCGGCCTTCAGCCTCGGCCTGCCGCTACCGCCGAACAGGCGGGCCACCTCGTTGACGGCCCGACGCGAGGTCCAACCCTGCGGTTTGTCGAGGAAGACGATGCCGGAAACCAATGCGATGCCCTATCGGAACAGGCCGTCGATCTCCGTCTGCAGGCGGAGCAGGATGGCATCGCGTTCACCATGCAGGGTGCAGCCGGCCGCATAGCGATGGCCGCCACCGCCCAGGGATGCGGCCAGGGCGCCGACATCCGTCGTCTTGCCCCGGAAGCTGACCTTCCAGGCCCCATTCCCTTCCGGGCGCAGGAACACGGAGACCTCCACACCGGCGATGGCGCGCCCGTAATCGATCAGGCCCTCGGTATCCTCGACATCGCCACCAGTGGCCGCGTACATCTCCTGATCCACATACAGCCAGGCCGAGCGCCCTCCGTTGCGCAGCTTGAGCGTCTGCAGGCAGCGGCGCAGCAGGTCCATGCCCTCGGGGCGCTGAGCCTCATAGACGCTGCGTGCCGCCAGACCCGGATCGGCCCCGGCCTCGATCATCTCACCGGCCAGGCGAAGCACACCGGGGGTGACGGTGGACAACCGAAAACTGTGGGTATCGGTCAGCAGTGTCACATAGATGGCCATCGCCGCCCGGGACGACAGCGACAGGCCCATATGGCGGATCAGCGCATGCGCGAGCACACCGGTGGCACAGGCGTCGGCATCGACGAGGTTGATATCACCGAAGCGGGTATTGCTGGCATGGTGGTCGAGGTTGATCAGGCGCCTGCCGGCAAAGAATCCATCGTCCATACCCAGACGACTGCGGGCGCCGGCGTCGAGACTGACGATCAGGTCGATGTCGTCCAGATGTGGGGCGTGCGTACCGGCGCTGACCCGTTCGCTGCCGGCCAGGAACCGGTACAGGCGCGGCACGCCGTCCCGATTGTGCATGGATACGGGAATGCCGGCGCCGGCCAGGGCATCGTAAAGCGCCAGCTGGGCGCCGATACCGTCGCCATCCGGGTTGCGATGCGTGATCAAGAGCACGCCGCGGCTTTCACGGATGGCTGTTGCGGCATGCTGCCAATCCTGTTCGGAAATAGCGGCCTCGACGATGGCCGGGCTCATGCCCCCTCGCCGAGGCGTTTGAGGATGTCCAGCACCTTGCCGCCCTCGTCGAAGGGCTCGTCCCAGAAGAAGCGGATGGTGGGCAAACGACGGCGTGGCAGGGCCCGGCGCAACTCGTGCGAGAAATGCCCTGCCAGCTTGTTCAGCGAGCGCACGCAGGCCTCGCTATCGACCTCGCCGCCACGATGCACCCACACGCGCAGCAGGTGGTTGTGGTGTGCCGCCTCCACGCGCGTGATGCCGATACCGACCAGGCGCGGATCGCTGATCTCCCGCTGCATTAACGTGGTCAGCAGGCGATGGATATCCGCATGCAGGCGGCGCTGGCTGGGGGTACTCGCTTGCATACCCGGCGCTACAGCTTCGCCGCCACTTCCTCGATGATATAGAACTCGAAGGTGTCGCCGACCTTGATGTCGTTGAACTTCTCGACGCCGATGCCGCACTCGTAGCCGCTGCGCACCTCCTTGACGTCGTCCTTGAAGCGGCGCAACGAGGACAGCACGCCGTCATAGACGAGCACGCCGTCGCGCAGCACGCGCACCCCGGCATTGCGTTCCACATGGCCGTCGGTGACGTAGCAGCCGGCGATCATGCCCTGCTTCGGCACGCTGAAGGTCTCGCGCACATCGGCGGCACCGATCACCTTCTCCACCTTATTCGGCGCCAGCGTGCCCTCCATGGCGGCCCGCATGTCGTCGATGGCCTCGTAGATGATCTTGTAGAAACGCACGTCCACGCCATCGCTCTCGGCCAGCTTCTTGGCCTTCGACTCCGGACGCACATTGAAGCCGATGATGATGGCATTCGAGGCCGAGGCCAGCATGACATCGGATTCGGTGATGCCGCCGATGGCCTTGTGCACGACGCGCACGTTGACCTCGTCGGTACCCAGTTTGTTCAGTGAGTCGGCCAGCGCGTCGATGGATCCACTAACGTCGCCCTTGATCAACACATTGACCTGCTTCGGACGATCGGCAGCGACGCCGGCGAACAAATCCTCCATGCTGACACGCGTCGCCGAATCGGCGGCTATACCGGCCTCACGGAGCTGATCTGTGCGGAAGCGGATGATATCGCGGGCCTGTCGTTCGGTTTCGACGACGTGCATCTCCTGGCCGGCATCGGGGACCGATTCCAAGCCAAGGACCTCGGCCGGCACGGAAGGGCCGGCGGTACGGTGCTGCACGCCGTTCTCGTCGACCAGGGCACGGATGCGCCCCATCACCGTACCGGCCACAACGATGTCGCCGGTCTTGAAGGTGCCAGTCTTGACCAGCACCGTGGCCACCGGACCACGGCCGCGGTCGAGCCTGGCCTCGATGATGATGCCGCGCCCCGGGCGGTCCGGGTTGGCTTTGAGCTCCAGCACCTCGGATTGCAGGGCCAGCATCTCGACCAGGTCGTCGAGGCCCTGGCCGGTCTTGGCCGAAACCTCGACAAAGATCGTATCACCGCCCCAATCCTCGGAGATCAGGTTCAATTCGGACAACTGACGCTTGACGTTATCCGGATTGGCCCCTTCAACGTCCATCTTGTTGATGGCGACGATGATCGGCACGCCGGCGGCGCGCGCGTGGTTCAAAGCCTCCACCGTCTGCGGCTTGACGCCATCGTCGGCCGCCACCACCAGCACCGCCACATCGGTCATGCTGGCGCCACGGGCACGCAGGCTGGTGAATGCCTCATGGCCCGGGGTATCGATGAAGACGACGCGCTTGCCGTCGGAAAGCTTGGCCATGTAGGCACCGATATGCTGAGTGATACCGCCGGCCTCACCTTCGGCGATGGAGGCCTTGCGGATGGCGTCGAGAATCGAGGTCTTGCCGTGATCGACATGGCCCATGACCACGACGACCGGCGGCCTCGGCTTCATGTTCGTCTCGTCATCGTCCTTATCCTTGAACAGCACGTCCTCGACGGCGGCGCGGTTGATGAGCTTCGGCGTATGGCCGAACTCCTCGACGATCAGCACCGCGGTATCGGCGTCGATGCTCTCGTTGGTGGTGACCGGCATACCCATATCGAACAGCTGCTTGACCACCTCACCACTCTTCACGGCCATGCGGGAGGCCAGCTCGCCGACGACGATCGGATCGGTAATCTCCACCTCGCGCTTGACGAAATCGGCATGATCCTTGTCGATCATGTTCTTGCGGAAGCGCTTGCGATCGCCGCGCGCCAGGCGGGCCATGCGCTCCTCTTCCTCTTCGGTGAGCACGATATGCCGCTTCTCGGCATACTCGCGCATAGCCGCCTTTTCGCCGGGATTCAGGCGGCGCTTGCCTCTGACGGGCAGGGCACCGCCCGGGCCACGGCGTTTGGCCGCATCACCGCCCGGGGCCATGGCATCGGGAGCGACTGCCACCGATGGGGAGCGGCGCGGACCGATACCGCCGGATGGGCGTTGCTGCGGGCGGGCGCCGCGCGGGGCGTCGGAACGGCCCTGATTGCGCTCATCCTTGATGCGGGCCTCAATCTCCTTGAGCGTGGAGCGCGGAGCCCGGGAGGCGGCGATCTGAGCTGGGGTCAGAGTGCGGCGGATGGTCGTGCGCGGCCCCGCGTTCTGTGGGCGGCCCTCGCGCGGCCGGCGCTCCTCGCTGCGGGCCGGGCGCTCGGCTGGCCTCCTAGCCTCGGTCGGCCTCCTAGCCTCGGTCGGCCGCGCCGGCTGGGCCTCGGTCGGCCGTGCAGCCTCGGTCGGCCGCGCCGGCTGGGCCTCGGGGGCGGAAGCGGATGCGGTATCGGCCTGGCGTGCGGCCTGGCGCTGTTGCTCCAGGGCAATCTCGGCCCGCTCGGCCGGGCTCATGGCCTCCTTGGACTTGGGCTCGGAAGCAGGTGCGGCCTCGGTGGCGCCGGGCATCCCAGGCCGGCGGCGGCGGCGCACCTCCACTTGCACGGTATGGCCCCTGCCCTCGACATTGCCGCCGGCACGGGATTGCCCGGCCACCATCGGCTTGTTCAGGGTCAGGGTCTTCTTTCCATCGGGTTTGTTCACAGACGCTTCCTTCCTGGTCTTCAGATAGGCGGTGATCTTCTTACGGTCGCTGTCATCCAGTTTGGCCGTCGGTCCGGAGGCTGCAACGCCGCACGACGTGGCGGCTCGCTGCACCTCGACCACGTCGAGCCCCAGCTCTTTCGCCAAATCAAGGATGCGTATATCCGACATAAGACCGTATCACTCCATTCATTCACATATTCGGGTCCAGGCGCAGGCCTGCTCCAATTTCTCAGCCTGGGGAGCGGCCCCGATGACCAGCACCGACACCCTGCCCCGGCCCAGCCAGGCGCCCAGCCTTTCGGCTTCCGGCATGGCGCACCAGCGCGTCTCCACACCGGCCTGCCTGCGTTTGGCCACCGCATCCTGCAGCTGCCTGATCAGGGCATCGCCGGCATCGTCGGCGACCAGCAGGATCATGGGCGCATTCTTCCACAAATGCTGCATGGCTGCATCCCTGCCAATGGCTGCACCACCCTTCAGCCGGGTCAGCAACTGGCCTACGCGCTCGCCCAGGGCATGGCGCAACCGCCCGTGAAACGGCTGCCATTGCCCGGGCGCCACATCGAACTTCGCGCGCAGCGCCCCGAAACGCTTGTCGTTCAGCCGCGCCCAGCATGCATCCTGCATGCACAGGTAGGCACCGCGCCCGGGCGCCTGCTGCAGCAGATCCGGCCAGACTTGTCCCTCGCCATCGACCACCAGGCGCAGCATGGAGGCCTTGGCGCCCGTTGCACGGCAGGCGAAACAGGTCCGTACCGGTCCCTGCTCGCCGTCCGCGATGGCATGCGCGGGATCAGTCAAACCAGCCGCTCGCCTCACGCGCCGTAATGATCAGCGCCTCCGCCTGCTCGCGCGACAGGCCAACGATACCGTCCAGCTCGTCGGCGGCCACATCGGCCAGCATCTCCACCGAAACGATACCGCGCGCCGCCAATTGCTCGGCGATCTCCGTCGTCATGCCCTTGAGCTCCAGCAGCGAGATGCCGCTGCCCTCCGCCTCGTTCTGGCTCAACGCCTGATTCAGCAGGGCATTACGGGCACGGTTCTGCAGCTCGGCGGCCAGCTCCTCGTCCAGTCCCTCGATACCGGTAATTTCCTCGAGCGGACAGTACGCCAGATCATCCAGTGAGATGAAGCCCTCGGTGACCAGCAGGTCGGCGAAGTCCTCGTCGATATCCAGCGCCGCCTGGAAGGTGACGCGCGCCTCCTCGACTTCTTCCTTGCGCCGCTTCATCTCCTCACCGGTGGTCATGATCTCGATGTTCCAACCGGTCAGCTGCGAGGCCAGGCGCACATTCTGGCCGCGACGGCCGATGGCGATGGCGAGGTTTTCCTCGTTGACGGCCACCTCGATGGTGTTGCGCGCCTCGTCGACAAGCACGCGGTCGATCTTGGCCGGGGCCAGGGCATTAACCACGAAGGCGGCCGGATCGGCGGTCCATTCGATGATGTCGATGCGCTCTCCGTGCAACTCGTTGACCACCGCCTGCACGCGCGCACCACGCATGCCGACACAGGCGCCGACGGGATCGACGCTCGGATCATTGGAAATCACCGCGATCTTGCTGCGGGAACCGGGATCGCGGGCGATGGCCTGGATGGCCACGAGCCCGTCCTGGATCTCCGGCACCTCCTGTTCGAACAGGCGCATCACCATGCCGGCATCGGCGCGGGAGATGAATACAAGCGGCCCGCGCGGCTGGTTGCGCACCTCGCGCAGGAAGGCGCGCACACGGTCGCCCTGGCGGTAGGATTCGCGCGGCAACATATCCTCGCGGTACATCACCGCCTCGCCGCGACCCAGATCCACATAGACATTGCCACGCTCGACACGCTTGACGATGCCGGTGATCAGCTGGCCGACCTTCGGCTCATACTCCTCGATCACCCGCTCGCGCTCGGCCTCGCGGATCTTCTGGTTGATCACCTGCTTGGCCGTCTGCGCCGCCACGCGGCCCATCTCGATCGGCGGCAGCGACTCGTGGAACTCGAAGCCGAGCGTCGCCTCCGGATTCAGCTTTTTCGCCTCATCCAGCGTCAGTTGGTTCTCCGGCTCCTCGACCTCTTCGACGACGGTGCGCACATGGTACAGACCGATGGCACCGGTCTCACGATCGATTGTCGCCTCCACGTGCTTGGTGCCGTAGGTACGCCGGGCAGCGGTCTTCATGGCCTGTTCCATGGCCTCCAGCACCAACTCGCGATCGACCGACTTCTCACGGGCCACGGCATCGGCCACATGCAACATCTCCAGGTTCATGGCTTCTCCAACCTCTTGTCTGTCTATTCTGGGCCCACGGGCCCGTTAACGTTTGCTGCGGGTGACTTCCTTCCAGTTGATCGCCCGCACCACGCGCGCTGCCTCACGGCGATCGACGCGCAATACCTGTCCTTCCGCATCCTCGAGCAGGATCGTCTCCCCCTCCAGGCCGCGGTTATACCCCTCGACGGCACCGCCTTCGGCCATATCCACCTTCAACCAGTCCCCGTCGTAACGGGCAAAGTCCTCCGGTGCCTCCAGCGGCCAGTCAAACCCGGGGGAGCTGACCTCCAGGCGATAGGCGCCGGGGATCAGGTCCTCGGCATCCAGCTGCAACGATACCCCGCGGCTGATGCGTTCCAGCGTCTCACTGTCCACACCGCCACGCCGATCCACGAATATCTGCACCAGGCGCGTGCGATGCCCGCCGCCCAGACGCACCCGCAGCACCTCGACCCCGAGTTCCTCGGCGATCGGCGTCACCAGCTCCCTGATCCTCGATTCCATGCGTCCGGATACTCCAAAAACAAAAAAAGCGAGCCGCGGCCCACTTTTCACATGCGCATTATAAGTGGAGCCGGCAAAGAAGCAAGCGGCTTGCTCAGCCCCCGGACGGCGACGGATAACCGACGCCGGAGAGGCCTGTGATGGCGCGGTCCGGGCTGAAGGCATCCATCGCCAGATCCGGCGCCTGCCCCATGATCCAGCGACTGACCAGATCGGCCGTCAGCGGCGCCAGCACGACGCCATTGCGGTAATGGCCGGTGGCCACCCACAGGTTCGGCCGTCCTGCCACCGGGCCAATGTACGGCAATCCGTCCGGGCTACCCGGGCGGAAGCCCATCCACTGGCGCTCGATTTCGGCATCATGCAATGACGGCATGATGCGACGCACGGCATCCAGTAGCCGCCCCACCTCACCCACGGTATTGCCACGCCGGAAGCCTGCATCCTCGAGGCTGGCACCGACCAGTATCCGCCCATCCAGGCGCGGTACGAAATACGCATCGTCGTGCTTGACGATGTGGCGAACGACCCCGGGATCACAATGAAGCAACACGATCTGGCCCTTGACGGGACGCACGGGCAGGGAAAAACCCATCGCCTCGGACAATCCGCCGCTCCAGCTGCCGGCGGCCAGCAACACCGCATCGGCGGGCACCTCTTCTCCATCGGCCAGGCGCACGCCGGCCACGGCGCCGCCTCGCTCCATCAGGCCGGTGACCTCGACATGCTGGCGCAACTCCACCCCGGTCGCCCGCATGGCGAGATAGGCGGCCTGCAGCATTCTCGGGTTGCGCACCTGCCCCACCTCGGGCCGCAGCAGCGCCCCCTGCACCGCCGGGGAAAGCGCTGGCTCCCGATCCCGGGCCTCTTCAGCGGACAACTGCTCCATGGGCCATCCGAAGCGGGCGGACCAATCGCTCGCCTGTGGGGCATGGTCAATGCGGTCGTCGGCGAACATGGGGATCATCAGGCCATTGCGGCGCCATTCCACGGGTATGCCGGCCGCCTGTTCCAGCTCCTGCATGGTGCCGGGGTAAAGCGCCAGACTGGCATTGACCATGGCGCTGAAGGCATCGGGATACAGCCAGGGATGGATGGGGCTGAGAATGCCGGCACCCGCCCAGGAGGACTCATCGCCGAGCTGACCACGCTCCAGCACCACTGGCCGGGCGCCGAGAAGCCGCAGCCGCCAGGCGGTCAGGCAGCCGATGATACCGCCGCCGACGATGGCTACGCGGGGGCTACCGGAATGCACCGTATCTGCCAAGCCCTTCCTCCACTGCAGCGATAGCTTGCCGGACGCATGGCCTGCCGCCACCATGCCGGCATGTCCCATGAACGCCCGGACGTGGAGCAAGCCTACCAGCATTGCCTCGCGCTCGCACGAAGCCATTACGAGAACTTCCCGACCGCTAGCCGCCTGCTGCCGGCAGACCAGCGCCCGGCGGTGGCCGCCATCTACGCCTTCGCCCGCCATGCCGACGATATCGCCGACGAGGGCGACGCCAGTCCCGAGGTACGGCTCAAGCGCCTGGATGCCTGGGAGGCGCTGTTCGAGCGCTGCCTGAAGGAGCCGGTGGACCACCCGGTGTTCCTGGCTCTCGGTGATGCCATCCGCCGCTTCAACCTGCCCGCGGAACCCTTCCACGAGCTGCTCGTGGCCTTCCGCATGGATGTCAGTATCCATGCCTACGCCAGCCCGCAGGAGCTGCTGTTCTACTGCCGGCATTCGGCCAGCCCCATCGGCCGCCTGCTGCTGGCACTGAACGGCGTGCGTCACGCCGAAGCGATCGCCGCCTCCGACCAGCTATGCACTGCCCTGCAGCTGACCAATTTCTGGCAGGATCTGGCCGTCGATCTGGCCCGCGGCCGCTGCTATCTGTGCGAGGAATGGCTGGCCGCCACCGGCCTGAGCTCCGAACGCCTGCTGCAGGGCGACATCGATGCCGAGACCCTGCAACCGGCCCTGGAACGAGCCATCGCCTTTACCGACAGGCTGTTCGCCCAGGCGAAGGCTTTGCCGTCATACCTGCCGCTGCGCCTGCGCCTGCAGGGTATCGCCACCCTCTGCGGTGGCCGCTCCGTGCTGCGCCGCCTGCACCAGGCCTCGCCCTTGACCCAGCGTCCCGCCCTCTCACGCCGCCAGTGGCTGTCCATGATCCCGCGCATGGCCGGCATGCTGGCCGGTAGCTATCTGCGCCCCAGGGGCAGGGCCGCATGAACCCCCAGGCCTATTGCGAGGGCAAGACGCGCGGTGCGGGCTCCTCCTTCTTCTATGCCTTCATCTTCCTGCCGGAGCAGCAGCGACGGGCCATGATGGCCCTGTACGCCTTCTGCCGGGAGGTCGACGATATTGCCGATGAGATCAGCGATGAGGATGTGGCCCTGCACAAGCTCGGCTTCTGGCGCGAGGAGATCGAACGGGTGTTCATGGGCCAGCCGCGGCATCCGGTCGGGCGCGAACTGGACTGGGCCCGGCAGCACTTCGCCTTCAGCGAAGAGCTGTTCGCCGAGATCATCGACGGCATGCGCATGGACGTGACGCATCAGCCGATCATCACCCCCGCCGACCTGTCGCTGTACTGCTACCGGGTGGCCGGTGTCGTCGGCCTGCTGTCCATCGAGGTGTTCGGTTACACCAACCGCCGCGCCAGCGATTTCGCCGTCCACCTCGGCAAGGCCCTGCAGCTGACGAACATCCTGCGCGACGTGCAGGAGGATGCGGCCCGCGGGCGCATCTACCTGCCGCAGCAGGATCGCCTGCGCCATAAGGTCGGCGACGAGGATTTCACCGCCGGCGACATGCAGGCCCTCAACCCCCTGTTGAAGCAGTATGCGGACGAGGCCGAGCGCGAATACCGGCAGGCCGTGAGCGTGCTGCCGCCGGAGGATCGCGCCTCACTGCGCCCGGCCTTGCTGATGGCCGCCATCTACCATGCCCACCTGCAGCGGATTGTCGCCGCCGGATATGATGTCTGGCACCAGCCGGTGCGCCTGTCCCCGCTGCATAAGATCTGGATCGCCTGGCGCGCATGGCGCCACGAGAAAAAGGCGGCCGGACGCACGACCCCGGCCCCCGTTCGCCTCGATTTCTGAGCATGCCCAGGGTGGCGGTGATCGGCGGTGGCCTGACTGCCCTCAGCTGCGCGCTGTGCCTGGCCGAGCACGGCATCGAATGCGAGCTGTTCGAGGCTTCCCCCCAGCTCGGCGGGCGCACCCGCTCGTTCCACGACCCGGTGGTCGATGCATGGGTGGACAATGGGCCGCACCTCTTGATCGGCGCCTATGCGCATGCCAGGGCCTTCTTCGCGCGCCATGGCGTCACCGACCTCGCCTGGCAGCCGCATCTTACGCTGCCGCTATGGGATGAGAGCCGAGGCCACTTCTGCCTGAACCCCGGCCGCGGGCTACCGCTACCCGCTTCGCTGGCCTGGGCCGCCGCCCGGATGCCAGGGCACGGCATCGGCACCATGATGGCCATGATGAGGCTGGGCATGGCCGTGCGCCGCCCCCTCCAGGAGAACCTGTCGACCGCCGACTGGCTGCAGGCGCTTCACATCCCGGCGCCACTGCAGCGCGACCTGTTGGAGCCACTGTGTCTGGGCGCCATGAATGAAGCCATCGCGTCGGCGCCCGCCACCAGCTTCGCGCGCGTGCTGCGCGAGGGCTTCGCCGATCACGATGCCGCCCGCCTCGGCTGGTTCACACGCCCCTTCGCCCAGGGACTGATTGCCCCCCTCGAGCGCTCCCTGGCGCATCATGGCGTACATATCCATCGCCATAGCCGCGTCATCGCCCTGGAGGCCCATCCTCGTACCCCCGGCATCACCCTGCGCTCAGGCGAAGCGTTGCGCTTTGACCGCATCGTGCTGGCCGTACCCGGGCACGAACGCAATCGCCTGCTCGCCATCCACGGACAGGCGATGGAAACGCGGTCGATCACCAATGTGCACCTGTGGTTCGACGAGGACCTGCGCCTGCCGCAGCCGCTGGTCGGCGGCATCGGCACCCTCGGTCAGTGGTTCTTCGACATCGGCCAGCAGATGCCCGGCGAGCGGGGCCGCCACCGCCATTTCTGCGCCGTCATCAGTAACTCATCCCCGGCCTTGCTGGCGCATTGCGGCGAGCAGCTGGCCGGGGAGCTGTCGCACATGCTGGGGCGCCATACCCTACGACCGGCCCACATGCGCGTCGTGCACGAACGGCGGGCCACGGTGCTGGTGCGCCCATCCGCGGCGGTGACCCTGCCTACATCCATCCTCGATGCGGGGGAACATCCGTACCCCGGAGAGCTTCCGGCGACGATCGAATCAGCCATCGCCCGTGGCCTGCAGGCCGCAGATACAATCCTGTCGGCGACGGCCTAAAACGCGGTTTATTCACCAGTTGGGTATACTGACATGACCCCACTGGCCATTGCTTGATCAATCTCTATAGTTAAAGATTATAAATGCTCGTTTCATAATGATAAATACCCATGCATAAATCTTATGCATTGGACATGCGTCAGCCGATCCACCGCTGCGGGCACGGATTTCTGCGATGTTATCCACCAGGTTATCCACAGATGCTGTGGATGGACGGACGGCATTGCTTCCATGCCCTTGCCACACAAGGCCGGCCAGCTGTACCGGTCTTGCATCGACGGGGTACAACCGTATGATCGCCGTGATGGACGCGCCCACACCCTTCCGCCGCCTGACCCCGATCGACCGGGCAATCGGGCAATTGGACCATGCGCTGTTCAACATCTTCTGCGAGCAGCACAGTTCCCGCCCTTATCCGGGCGAATGCGAACTCACATCCCCCTTGCCCGAGGCACAGCGGCGCCTTTCGGCAGGCTTGATGCGGGTCAACCATGCCGGCGAGATGGCGGCGCAGGCGCTGTACCAGGGCCAGAGCCTGACGGCACGCGACCCGGCACTGCGCCAGAAGTTCCGCCAGGCCTCGCTCGAGGAGGCGGATCACCTGAACTGGTGTCGGCGCCGCCTGGGCGAGTTGCACTCCCGGCCTTCCATGTTCGATCCACTCTGGTACGCCGGATCGCTCGCCATCGGCATCGCCGCCGGCATCGCCGGGGACCGCTGGAACCTCGGTTTTCTGGCGGAGACCGAGCATCAGGTCGTACGCCACCTGGACGACCACCTCGCCCGCCTGCCGCAAACCGATGCCCGCAGCCGCCGCATCGTCGAGCAGATGAAGACCGACGAGGGGCAGCACGCCCAACTGGCGGAATCCCTGGGCGCAGCAGATCTGCCGCCGCTGACCAAGCGCATGATGCGCCTGACCTCGAAGATCATGACCTCCCTGGCCGAGCGCCTCTAGCCCTGACGCCGGGGCTGTGGCCATGTAGGCTTGCATCCGGTTCCAAGCCGCCAGCCTGACAAACAAAGGATCAGCCCATGTCCGGACACAGCAAATGGTCGACGATCAAGCACAAGAAGGCGGCCGCCGATGCCAAGCGCGGCCAGGTCTTCACGCGCTATATCCGCGAGATCACCGTGGCGTCGCGCCTGGGCGGCGGCGATATCGATGCCAATCCGCGCCTGCGCGCCGCCGTCAACGCCGCTCGCGCCGTCAATATGCCCAAGGACAACATTGAGCGCGCCATCGCCCGCGGCACCGGTGGCGACGAAGGTGCCAACATCGAGGAGGTGCGCTACGAGGGCTATGGCCAGGCAGGCGTGGCCATCCTCGTCGACTGCATGACCGACAACCGTAACCGCACGGTCTCGGATGTGCGCTCCGCCTTCAACAAGGGTGGCGGCAATATGGGGGAAACGGGCTGCGTATCGTGGATGTTCCAGCAGAAGGGCCTGTTCGTGTTCGACCGATCCAAGGTCGGCGAGGAACAGCTGCTGGAGATCGGCATGGAGGCCGGGGCCGAGGACATCCATGATCGTCCGGACGAGGGCGCGATCGAAATCACATGCGCTCCGGCCGATTTCCCCACCCTGCAGGAGGCCTTCGAGGATGCGGGCCTGACACCTGCGGTCGGCGAGATCTCCTGGATACCCGAGAACAGCGTGCCCGTGCAGGGCGAGGAGGCCGAGAAGGTGCTGCGCCTGATCGAACGCCTCGAGGATGTCGACGACGTACAGAACGTCTATGCCAATTTCGACATCTCCGCCGAAGACATGGAGCGGCTGCACGCCTGATGCGTCTGCTCGGCGTAGACCCCGGATCGCGGCACACCGGCATCGGCATCATCGATGTCGATGGCGCCCGCATCCTCCATGTGTATCACGAGGTCATCCATACCGGAGACGGCACGCTGGGGCAGCGGCTGCACATCCTGTTCCGCCGCCTGCACGCGGTCATCGCCGAATACCATCCCCTCTCCGTCGGCATGGAGGATGTGTTCGTGGCCAAGAACGCCGCCTCCGCCCTGAAGCTCGGGCAGGCGCGGGGCGCCCTGATCGCCGCCTGCGCCGACGCCGGGCTCGACGTCACGCCCTACTCGCCCACCGCCGTCAAGCAGGCCGTCGTCGGCTTCGGGCGCGCCGACAAGGCCCAGGTCCAGCACATGGTGCAACTGCTGCTGAAGCCCCCGGCGAAGCCTGCCGAGGACGCCGCCGATGCCCTTGCAGTTGCCATCTGCCATGCCCATCATAGCCGCATGCAAACGATCACCGACAGGGCCCACCCCGGGCGCTCCATACGGCGGAGCCGGCCGTGATCGGCTGGCTCTCCGGCACGGTGCGGCAGCTCGATCCCGTCGGCATCGTCCTGCTCGATACGGGCGGCGTCGGCTACGAGATCCACCTGAGCCTGCAGACCCTCGTTCGCCTGCAAGCGGACGAGAGGGCCGAGCTGTTCATCCACACGCATGTGCGGGAGGACCAGATCACGCTTTTCGGCTTCTCCTCGCCCAAGGAGCGCGCCCTGTTCCGGCGCCTGACGACGGTGTCCGGCATTGGCGCCCGCCTGGGGCTGAACCTGATGTCCGGCATGCCCATCGATGAGCTGGTGCGTGCCATCGAGCACGGCGACGATGCCGCCATCGCCCACACCCCGGGCATCGGCAAAAAGACGGCGCAGCGCCTGATCCTGGAGCTGCGCGGCAAGCTTACGGGGCATGATGCGGCCGGCATCCCCGCGCAACCGGCTGATGGCGCCGCCGAGGATGTGCGCTCCGCCCTGATCAACCTCGGCTACAGGCCGGCGCAGATCGATCCGGCCATCACCCAGGCTGGAGCGCATACGGACTTCGAATCGCTGTTCCGCGCCGTGCTGAAGGCCATGGGATGAGCATGCAGCCCGAGGATGCCGAGCGGCTGATCGCCGCCGAAGCCCTGGCCGAGGATCCCTGGGATGCGGCGCTGAGACCCAAGCGCCTGGACGACTATATCGGCCAGGCCAAGATCCGGGACAATCTGTCCGTGTTCATCCGCGCCGCGGGCAAGCGCGGGGAGTCGCTTGACCACGTGTTGCTGTACGGTCCGCCGGGGCTCGGCAAGACAACGCTGGCCAACATCGTTGCCCATGAGATGGGGGTGCAGATCCGCGCCACCTCCGGCCCGGTCATCGAGCGCCCCGGCGATTTGGCGGCCATGCTGACCAACCTTGAGCCCGGCGACGTGCTGTTCATCGACGAAATCCATCGTCTAAGCCCGCAGATCGAAGAAATCTTGTACCCGGCCATGGAGGACTTCCAGCTGGACATCGTCATCGGCCAGGGTCCGGCCGCCCGCTCGATCAAGATGGACCTGCCCCCGTTCACGCTGGTCGGCGCCACCACGCGCGCCGGCATGCTGACCAACCCGCTGCGCGACCGCTTCGGCGTCATCCTGCGCCTGGAGTTCTACAGCCAGGATGAGCTGGCGCGCATCGTCAGCCGCTCCGCCTCGCTGCTCGGCATCGCCGCCACCGAGGACGGGGCGCTGGAGATCGCCCGCCGCTCCCGCGGCACGCCGCGCATCGCCAACCGCCTGCTGCGCCGCGTGCGCGACTTCGCCGAGGTGGAGCATGGCGGCGTCATCGACCGGACCGTGGCCGACCAGGCGCTGGCGCGCCTGGAGGTCGACACGCTGGGACTGGACCAGATGGACCGCCGCCTCTTGGCCACGCTGATCGACAAGTACGGCGGCGGCCCGGCAGGGCTGGACACGCTGGCCTCGTCGATCTCGGAGGATGCCGAAACCATCGAGGACGTGCTCGAGCCCTTTCTCATCCAGGAGGGACTGATCGCCCGCACCCCGCGCGGGCGGGTGGCCACGCCGCTGGCCTACAGCCATATGCAAAGGCAGCTCCCGGATGGGACGAACGCGCAGGGCCGGCTGATATGACCTCCTTCAGCCACATGCTGCCGCTGCGCGTCTACTACGAGGACACCGACCACGGCGGCGTCGTCTATTACGCCAACTACCTCAAATACATGGAACGCGGACGCACCGAGTTCCTGCGCGCCGGCGGCATCGAACTCGACGCCCTGGAGGCCGAGACGGGGGCGATGTTCGCCGTCACCGAGGCCCATGTGCGCTATCACCTGCCCGCCCGCTTCAACGATGCCCTGGTCGTCGAAAGCGCCCTGACCGAGATGCGCGGGGCCAGGCTTTCGTTCCGCCAGCTCGTCCGGCGCGCCGCCGATACGACGCTGCTGGCCGAGGCGGACGTGCACCTGGCCTGCATCGATCGCCAGGGCAAGGCCAAGCGCATCCCCGAATCGGTCAAGGCGGTGGTGCGCACCCATCTGACATCCCAAGCCAAGGAGCACACATGACCCAGGATCTTTCGGTATGGGCCCTGATCCTCAGTGCCGGCATCGTCGTCAAGGGGGTGTTACTGCTGCTCATCCTGCTGTCGACGACATCGTGGGCGATCATGTTCAACAAGTGGCGGCTGTATAGCCGCACGCGCGGCCAGGCCGAGTCCTTCGCCTCCGCCTTCTGGGGCGGCTCGGACATGGACACCGTGCTGGCCGGCATCCCGCAGCGCTATCCGGACAGCGCCCTACCGAACATCTTCCAGTCCGGCTACCGCGAGTTCATGCGCCAGAAGCGGGACCAGACCCAGTCCCAGTCGGAGAAGAAGATCATCGCCGGCGGGGGCCTGGACGGCATCCGCCGCGCCCTGGATGCAGCGTTCTCGCGTGAGATCGATCGCCTGTCGCGCCATCTGGCCTTCCTGGCCACGGTTGGCTCCACCGCCCCCTTCATCGGCCTGTTCGGCACCGTCTGGGGCATCATCAACGCCTTCCAGGCCATCGGCCTGACGCGGAACACTTCGCTGGCGGCCGTGGCCCCCGGCATCGCCGAGGCGCTGATCACCACCGCCTTCGGCCTGGTGGCGGCGATCCCGGCCGTCGTCGCCTACAACAAGTTCACCGCCGATCTCAAACGCATGGCCAGCGGCATGGAACAGTTCGCATCCGAGTTCCTGAACATTGTCGCTCGCCATCTGAAGGACTGAGCCATGTGGGCAGGACAAAGCCGCTGGGACAAGGGCATGGAACCAATGGGCGAGATCAACGTGACGCCGCTGGTCGACGTCATGCTGGTGCTGCTGATCATCTTCATGATCACTGCCCCGCTGCTAACCCAGGGCGTCAATGTGGACCTGCCGCAGGCCGACAGCCCGCCGATGCAACAGAACACCGAACCGCTGGTGCTGACGGTGCAGCGGGACGGGCGCATCTTCCTGCAGCGACATGAGATCGCCCTGGCCCAGCTCGCACCGCGTATCCGGGCCATCCGCGCCCAGAAGCCGGGGCTGCCTGTGTTCGTGCGCGGCGATGCCAGGACCCCGTATGAGAACGTGGCCAGGGTGTTGAGCACGCTGGAGCAGGCCAACATCCAGAAGGTCGGTCTTGTCACCGAGCCACACCGCTGATTCCCATGCGGATCCCGCAGACCTGCACGGCCTGGATTTCCTGGCCTCGCTGGCTGTGCACGCGCTGATCGTCGGCATCATTGCCGCCCTGGCGATGTGGGAGGTCCACCGCACCCCGAAGCCTTTGCAACGCATTCAGGTCAGCATGATCACACCGGCCGAGCTGGATCGCATACTCCGCCATGCAGCCGCAAGACCAAGGCCACGCGAGAAGCCGAAACCGGCACCCAGGGCGCATGCGCAGCCTAAGCCCAAAGCCGCCCTGCCTCGCCCGGCAAGGCCCCATGCCGAGCGCCGCGCGCCCGCCCGGGCGAAGCAGGCGATGAAGACACACGCCAAGCCCGAGCAGCCATTCGATCCCTTCGCGCCACTGGAATCCAAGGACAATCGCAGCACCGCCCCAGCCCACACCCAGCACAGCGCCCTGGCGAATATGCAGATGCAGCAACTGTCCAAGCAGGAGATCAATCGCTACATCGCCATGATCCAGGCGGCGGTGCAGCAACACTGGAAGGTGCCGCTGAGCCTCGGGCACGTGAACAACCCCTTGGTGGAGCTCAAGCTCAACCCGGACGGCAGCGTGGCCTCGATCACCATCCTCGAGAGCTCGGGCGACGCGGCCCTGGATGCCTCGTTGGGCCGCGCCATCGAGGCCGCCGCGCCCTTCCAGCTTCCGACCCGGCAGTTCGAGGTCTTCCGCGACAACCGCATCCGATTCGTGCCCGAGATCAACCAGCAGCCGTAACTTGTAAGCGGGCGGGCGCGGCGCTAGAAAGCATCCCATGCGCATCATCACCACCCTGCTCTGCCTCATGGCCCTCGGCACATGCCAGCAGGCGGACGCCGCTGAATTCTCCATCTACCAGTCCGGATACAAGCCACTGCAGCTGGCCCTGGCCATCGATGCCGGCGCTTCCCTGCACATGCAATCGCAGCAGCTGCACGATATCGTCGAGAACGACCTCGTCTCCAGCCAGTCCTTCACGGCCCTGAACCCGCTGAGCTTTCTGGATACCGCCGCCGACGCCTGGAACCAAGTACAGTACGACGACTGGCGTCTGATCGGCGCCGACGTACTGGCGCTGTGCCGGCTGACGCCGGCGGCCGGTGGCTGGAAGGCCGAGGTGCAGGTGCATGATCCGTTCCGCCACAAGCTGTTGGCCTCCTCGAGCTTCACGGCCCCGAGCGACGGGCTGCGGCCGCTGGCGCACCGCATCTCCGACTTCATCTACCAGACAGTGCTCGGCATCCCCGGCTATTTCAGCTCTCATATCCTATACGTGCGCAAGACCGGCAACCGCTCCGAGCTCGTGTATATGGACCAGGATGGTGCCAACAAGCAGGTTGTGGCCCGTAACTTCTCCATCCTGCTGTCCCCCGACTGGTCCCCCGACGGAAGCTCCGTGGCCCTGAATACCTATATCGGAGACCGGCCGCGCCTGGAGATCTTCAACCTGCAGACCGGCAGCCGCACGACCTTCGCCGACTTCCAGGGCCTGAACAGTACTCCCGCCTTCTCCCCGGACGGCCGCTATATCGCCGCCACGTTGTCCCACAGGGGAGAACCCGGCATCTACATCTACGATCTGGAAACGAAGACCTGGCGCGCATTCACGCACAGCAGCGGCAACGGCAGCATCGACACCTCGCCCACATGGTCTCCGGACGGCAAATGGATCGCCTTCACGAGCAACCGCGATGGCACGCCACAGATCTACCGCAAGAGCCTGGAGACGGGAGAAGTGCACCGCGTCAGCCTCGTCGGCAGCTACAACACCTCTCCGGCCTGGTCGCCACGAGGGGATCGTATCGCCATGATTTCCCTGAAGAACTGGGCATACGCCGTAACCACCGTCAATGTCGACGGCAGCGACGTCCGCTATCTGGCCACCGGCAAACAGGTGGAGTCCCCGGCCTGGTCGCCGAACGGGCAGATGCTGATCTACGACGGCTTGGATCAGGGCTTGCGCCGGCTGTACATGGTCCCGAGCTGGGGCGGAGAGCCCCAGGCCGTCACCCCCACCAATGAGGATGCCTCCGATCCGGCCTGGTCCCGCTAGACAACGACCAGAGGCCATCTATAATCGCCGCTAAACTCGTTCATACTTTGGCCTTTTGGGCAGATGAACGAAAACCACGGGGGGATTCCGATGCGTTCGAATCATTTCAAGCTGGCAACGGTCCTATGCGTTGCGGCCGGTCTGTTCATGGCCGGATGTGCCAAGAAGGAGCAGGTGCTCGAGTCCAGCAACAAGCCGGCCGAGGCCCAAACCGTGCAGCCGGTGCAGCAGGCTGTCGCCAAGCCGTCCACCAATTCTGTGTATTTCGCCTTCGACAAGTCCGCGCTGGATGAGCCCGCTCGCGCCACCCTGAATGCAAATGCCGAGTGGCTCAATGCCAACCCCAGCGTCAACATCACCGTCGAGGGCAACTGCGACCAGCGCGGTACTCGCGAGTATAACCTGGCACTGGGCCAGCGCCGCGCCAATTCCGTGCGCGATTACCTGGAGAAGCACGGCGTTGCCGCCAGCCGCATCCAGACGATCTCCTTCGGCAAGGAGCGTCCGCGCTGCAAGGGCACCGGTCCGGCCTGCTGGGCCCAGAACCGGCGCGCGGATATTGTCACCCGCTGATCTCTCACATCTCGAGGCTGACTGGCGGCCATCGGTGATTCCGATGGCCGCCAGTTTTATTTTGGATCCCCTGCTGAGCGCAGGCGCGCAAGGAGCATGACCATCAAACCGGCGACCTCGGTCCGCATCCATGAGATCTACGACAGCATCCAGGGCGAGAGCACCCTGGCCGGCATGCCCTGCACGCTGGTGCGCCTGGCCGGTTGTCCGCTACGCTGCCGCTATTGCGACACACCCCAGGCATGGTCTTTCGAGCGCGGCACAGCGATGGCGATCGACGCCGTTGTGGCCGACGTCGCACAGCGGAATCGCCCGCTCGTGCTCGTCAGCGGCGGCGAACCGCTGGCCCAGCCGGCCTGCCAGGACCTGCTCGCCGCGCTGGTGCAAACCGGACGCATCATTCAACTCGAGACCTCCGGTGCCTTCGATATCCGCGACATCCCCGAGGGCGTCCGCCGCATCCTCGATGTGAAGACACCCGGAAGCGGCGAGGCCGAGCGGAATCTGGAGCGCAATATCGACGGGCTGCGTGATGGGGATGAGATCAAGTTCGTGATCACGAGCCGAGCCGATTACCACTGGGCGCGTGACTGGCTGCGCCAACATGAGCTGCCGGATCCCAATCTGCCCATCCTGTTCTCCCCGGCCTGGGGGGAGCTGGCAGCGGCCCAGCTGGCCGCCTGGATGCTAGAAGACGGCCTGCCCGCCCGCCTGCACCTGCAGCAGCACAAGCATATCTGGGGCGGCGAGGCCAAGGGGGTATGAACACGGCCGTCGTGCTGCTCTCCGGCGGCCTGGATTCCAGCACCGCCCTGGCCTGGGCCGTCAGGCGCCAGGGCTGGGCCTGCCACACCGTCGCCTTCGATTACGGGCAGCGCCATCGCATCGAGCTGGCCGCGGCCGAGCGCGTCGCCGACACCCTCGGCGCCATCAGCCATCGCGTCATCGCCGTGGACCTCGCGGCCATCGGCGGCTCGGCGTTGACGGGCGACATCGCGGTGCCGAAAGATCAGGAGCCGTCCGACGAGATTCCCATCACCTATGTGCCGGCACGCAACCTGATCTTCCTCTCCCTGGCTGCGGCCCTGGCCGAAACGGTACAGGCGCAGCACCTGGTCATCGGCGCCAATATCGTCGACTATTCCGGCTATCCGGACTGCCGCCCGGAATTCCTCGATGCCTTCATCCATGCCGCGAACCTCGGCACGCGTGCGGGGGCGGACGGTCATCCCATGCGGATCGCTGCACCGCTGATCCGGCTCAAGAACTCGGAGCTCATCGCCCTCGGCCGGGACCTCGGCCTGGATTCCGGTCTGCCCCGCTCCTGTTACGATCCCCGACCGGATGGATCCCCCTGCGGGCATTGCGATTCCTGCCGTTTCCGGCGCCAAGGGTTCGCCGAACTCGGGCTTGCCGACCCCCTTCCCTACCCGCCGGCATGAGGCTTTCCAAGCCTAGGCTTGATGTTACAATGCTCGGCGGGGCGGAATGATCATGGAGGTTCTATTGCGACAGGCGACCGGAATCCGTACTCATGCCCTGTGCACGATCGGCATGATATTGATGCTGGGTGCATCCCCCAGCCTCTTCGCGGCCCCGACCAACGCCTCGAGCGCATCCGATCTTTCCATCTGGCGACTGCCGCCGGCGCCGAGTGTGAAGGACACACCGTTGGTGGGTCTCGGGCGACAGCTGTTCTTCGACCCCCGCCTCACCGGCAACGATGCCATCTCCTGTGCCCAGTGCCACCTACCGGGACTCGAGTACTCGGATGGGCGACCGCGGCCGATGCCGCAGCAGCTGACCCTGGGACGCAACACCATCGCCCTGATCAACGTCGGCTACCGCAAGACCTTCTTCTGGGACGGACGGGCGGATTCGCTGACTGCCGCCATCACCGCCCATCTGGCGGAGAGCGGCAGTTCGGCGAGCGAGCATCCCGGCCATGCCATCGTCGCCAATGTTTCCGCCCTGGGCGGTTATCGCCGGGCCTTTGCCCGCGTCTTCCACGCCCAGCAGATCACCGTCCAGGAGATTAGCCAGGCCCTGGCCGCCTACCTGCAGACGCTGAGCGAAAGGGACACGCCATTCGACCGCTGGATCAATGGCGATACCCATGCCCTGTCCGACGAGGCCAAGCAGGGCTTTGAGATCTTCACCTCAAAGGGTGGCTGCGTGCGCTGCCACACCCCGCCCTATTTCAGCGACTCCCATTTCCACAATATCGGCATAAACAGCATCGATCCCGGCCGCTACGAGGTGACGGGCAAGGCCGATGACCGCGGCGCCTTCCGCACC
>OFHG01000267.1_pt1 | contig 22467 bp, 18 predicted proteins | sample 1521931 | NCBI WGS metagenome assembly OFHG01 (sample SAMEA2468438, study PRJEB22500) | soil metagenome | biome: Glassland; feature: Farmland; material: Clay | place: Australia | collected 2013-01-31 | depth 0.55 m
TGTGCCGTTATGTTAGTGTGTGTATCTGATGTGGGTGACTAGTGCGTGGGACTTCTGCGGGGTGGCGCTGTAGGGTTGGTTGGTGAGCGTCCCTCGCAGGTGTGGTGAGGGGGCGCAGACCGCTGTGCTCCACCACCACCAGAACCGACAGCGGAGCCCGTATTCCACCCAACCTGAAGGGGACAACCAAATTTACCCGCCCGTATGGTCACCCTCATGGTAGACATGACCAATTCAAGGCTGTCAATAGCCGCCCGGCTGAGGCCTGTGTCACCCGGCGAACGTGAGTTTGGGAAAAATGTGACCGGTGGGGCTGGAGTTCTGCGGCACCAGTACCACCGGTCACATCTATCCCCGTGGAATGTTACTTTATCAGGTCGTCGAATTCGCCCTTTTTGATGCTCGTGACAAATTCCTGCCATTCGGCCTGGGTGTACGAAAGGACGGGGCCATCAGGCGTCTTTGAATCAGCTATAAAAACCTCTGGGCCGCTGGCCGCTACTTTAACGCACGCACCGCCGTTGCAGCGAAGCGCGGTGCGCCACATGAGGTCTGTGTGACCCCGCCCATATGCCATGACAGTATCTCCTGATGTGAGTTGTTACGGGTGAGTGCGACGGGGGGGTTAAGGGCTTGCCGTGCCGTCGCGGATTTCCTCGATCCTCTTCGCAGAGTCCCGGGGGCTCAGTGCCTCATCGCGCAGATACTCAAGCGCCTCGCTGTACCGTTCCAGGTCGGCGGGCCGTTCCAGATACAGGTGGCTGACGAGGCCTTCCACGAAAACCAGGCCGGGCAGCGAGGAGCCGCCGAACTCCAGGTAGTCAAAGTTGCTGTCGATGGCGGCGTAAGCGCCCACCTCGAACGGGATTACCTGGACCGTTGCTTTCTCTTCCTGCACGAGCAGCAGTATCTTCTCGAGCTGCGCCTTCATCACCGCGGGGCCGCCGACCTGCCGGCGCAGGACGGCCTCGTCCAGCAGCGCGCGGTACCGGGGAGGCCTGGGCTGCTGGAGCAGCTGCTGGCGGCGCATGCGTGCCTCCACCCGCTGGCCGAGAATGTCCGGATTGATCTTGGGGGCGATCCCCCTGATCATCTCGCGGGCGTAGTCCTTGGTCTGGAGCAGTGCCGGCACGAAGTACATCCCGAAGCAGGTGATGGCGGTCGCTTCCTGCTCCAGGCCGATGAAAGGGGTGATCTGGAGATCGTCGTACTGTGTCCACCAGCCGGGCTCGCGGGCCTGGCGGGCGAGTTCCATCAGCTCGGCCGATGTCTCCGGGTCGACGCCGTATATCCCGCACAAATCCCTGACGTCGCGCAGAGTCGGCTTCCGCGCGCCGGTCTCGGCCCGGCTGATCTTGGTCGCGGAACAGAGCAGCTTCTCCGCGACCTCTTCGACCGTGAGACCTTTCGCGTTCCGGAACCTGCGCAAGCGCATGCCAAGCTCGCGCTGGCGAACAGTAGGGCTAACATCCGCCATTGGAGTCCCGCCCCCTCTTGAAGAACACGCACGACCGGTCTCCGCCACGGGCAGGGGGCGCCCCAGACGTGGCCTAACATCGCACGAGTTGTGCCGAAGTTCATAGCCATTGGCATGTGCCGCGTTGCAAGGTTAGAGCCTTGATCCGCTCCAGTCAACCTGCCAGCGACTTCTGGGCGACTCGTCACATCATGGCTGGTCACGTAGTTCTTCATCGCGATTCAACCGCATCTGCATGGCTGTACGCACTCCATCGACCACTCCTGTCATGTCCCGGTTCGGCCCGGTGAGCAGCGTCTATGGCTCACGGTGCCCGACGGCACCTGGCCGTCTGCGGGCCTGCGCAGAAGCCTTGGGCAGAAACCTATGGCTCAAACCTATGGCATAGGACATTTGGCACATGCCATACTGCAACTGCCGGGCAGCACCGGTGCCAGACGAGGGAGGCCGACTCATGACCGGGTCTACTCTGCTGATCTTTGTTGTGGGCGCGCTCGCCGGCGTGCTCGCGGGTGGCGCGCTATGCGTGCGTTACCTCCGCCGCGAGGTGGCCGCTGACATCGGTCCGCGGCTGCGGCGGCTGCAACTCCAGCTCGAAAACCTCGAGACGGCGGTCAATCTCGCGCTTGTCACGAGATACGCCGAACTCAGTGCCCGCCCGCTTCGCGAACCTACGCTCCCACCGCCGGATATCGGCAGCCACACGTCGTAGTCCGCCGTCCCCGGCACCGGCCGGATGGAGCCCGGCCGGCCGGGACATCCGGCCCTGGTGCTGGGGACCAACGCACCGTGACGTTCCGGGCGCGGAATGCGAGGCTGCAAGCAGGCACGAGCAGACCCGAGGTGCGTGATGCTGAGTCCATTCGCAAACGATCGCAGCCTCTTCAAAATCATTCGCGCAGCTCAGCTGGCACCGTCGGTGTACAACACCCAGCCGTGGTCCTTCTGGGTCCGTGCGGACGACCGCATCGAACTGCGGGCCAACACCAGCGGGGATGACCGCCACCCGGACCGGTGGCTGGACATCACCGATCCGGCTTCCCGTGAGCTGGCGATCAGCTGCGGTGCTGCCCTGTTCAACTTGCGGATGGCGATCCGGGTGACCGGGCATGAGCTCGCGGCCTGGCTGCTGCCAGATCCGGGCGGTGACCCCACCCTGCTCGCCTCGGTCGAGATCGTGACCGGCCGGGTCCGGCCACCCAGTGGCGAGGAGCAGGAACTCTACGACGCGATCCCGCGCCGTCATACCTACCGCTGGCCGTTCACCGGCCGCCGGGTCCACGCCAACATCCTCACCGAACTGGAGTTCGCCGCGGCGAAGGAAAGAGGCTGGCTGCGGGTCCTCTACCCGTTCCAGGTCACCAGCTGGCTGCACGCTGCCGGGGATGCGGAACGCGAGTTCATCCGCGACCGGCGGTACGTGGCCGAACTGCGCCGGTGGACGAGCGGTGCCGAGCCGGGCCTGGGCGTGCCGAAGACCGCGTATGGCCCGCAGCCGCCGGCGCTGTCCATGAACCCACCAGTGCGGGACTTCGGCTTCGACTGGGGTGACGGCCGCCCGATCGAGCGGTTCGAGTCCCATCCACAACTGATGTCACTGGCCACCGACTATGACCGGCCGCTGGACTGGCTGCGGGCGGGCCAGGCCCTGCAGCGCGCCCTGCTGACCGCTACCCGTTACGGCGTGGCGGCGTCGTTCCTCACCCAGTCGCTGGAGCTTGCCGATCATAAGCATGAGCGGCGCACCTGGCCCAGTCCCTGGACGTTCCATGAAACGCCGCAGATGCTCATCCGGGTGGGATATCCGGATAAGCATCGGCCCAAGCCGATTACGCCACGTGAGGAAGCCCCAGACGTCCTCGACCTGCGCAGCAACCCGCCGCGGCACGTGCTGCCGCCCAGCCGGCCGGCTGCCGGGCGGGAACTGGTCGCGCGCTGGAACTCGCACGGACGGCTCCCCAGCCAGGGTCGCGGTGGCGCAGAGCGGGCCCGCTAAGAGCCGGCGAGCCGGGCCTGACGGCCCGGCCGGATCGTCTCCACCCGGTTGACGGCGGCCGCCCTGGCCGCGCCGGCGGCGGCCCGCGCCGGGGTCGCGGCCGACACGATAACGTGCCCGGACCGGTCCCACGAGGATCGCCAGGGCCGCCACCACACCCGGCGGGGCTGGGCTTATGCTCAGGCAGCGGCGGCGCGCCTGGTCCGGGCGGGACGCCGGCTGGACCGTGCTGACCGATCGGAACGACTATGCCTGACACCGCCGCCGTCCCTGACCGCGCCCGCGTTGTCGTCATCGGCGGGGGCATCATCGGGACCTCGGTGGCCTACCACCTTGCCCACCTCGGGGTGAGCGACGTGGTGCTGCTGGAGCGCGACCGGCTGACCTCGGGCACGACCTGGCACGCGGCAGGACTCATGGCCACCTTCGGTTCCACCTCGCAGACCTCCACCGAGCTGCGGATGTATACCCGTGACCTGTACGCGCGGCTGGAAGCGGAGACCGGGCTGGCGACCGGCCTCAGGCAGGTCGGGCTGATCGAGCTCGCCATCGAGCCGGGGCGGCTGGAGGAGTACCGGCGCGTCGCCGCTTTCAACCGGCTGTGTGGCGTGGAGGTGCATGAGATCTCCCCGCGTGAGGTCGCGGAACTGTTCCCGCTGGCCCGGACCGACGATGTGCTGGCCGGCTTCTACATCCCGGCCGACGGCCGGGTGAACCCGGTCGACGTGACGATGTCGCTGGCCCGGGGTGCCCGGCTGCGGGGCGCGGCGATCATCGAGGGGGTACCGGTCACCGGCTTCCTGACCTGTGACGGCGCCGTGACCGGGGTCCGCACGCCGCGGGGGGACATCGAGGCCGAGTATGTGGTCAACTGCGCCGGGATGTGGGCCCGCCAGCTCGGCGAGCTTGCCGGGGTGAGCATCCCGCTGCAGGCTGCCGAGCATTACTACCTGCTGACCGAGCCGATCGAGGGGGTGGACGGCGGCTGGCCGGTGCTGGAGGACCCTGCCAATTACGGCTACTACCGGGAGGAGGGCGGCGGGCTCATGCTCGGCCTGTTCGAGCCGGCCTGCGCGCCCTGGCAGGTGGACGGCATCCCGGCCGGGTTCTCGTTCGGTGAAATATCCCCGGACTGGGACCGGATGGCGCCCTATCTGGAGAAGACCATGTCCCGGGTCCCGGTGGTGGAGCAGACCGGGATCAAGAAGCTGTTCTGCGGCCCGGAAAGCTTCACCCCGGACCTGGCCCCGATCGTCGGCGAGGCGCCTGAGCTGAAGAACTACTTCGTGGCCGCCGGGCTGAACTCGATCGGGATCCTCACCGGCGGGGGAATCGGCCGGGTGGTCGCGCACTGGATCACGGCGGGCCGGCCGGACATCGACGTGACGGGCATCAACATCGACCGGCTGCACAGTTACCAGGCCAACCCCGAGTACCGGGCGACCCGGACGGTGGAGTCGCTGGGCCTGGTGTACGAGACGCACTACCCGGGCCGGGCGATGCGGACCGCGCGTGGCGCGAAGGTGTCCCCCATCCATCACCGGCTGGTGGCGCAGCGCGCGTATTTCAAGGACGTCAGCGGCTGGGAGGGCGCCGACTGGTACGCACCCGAGGGCGCCGGGCCGGTGGCCGGCCAGCTGTCCTGGGGGCGGCAGGACTGGTTCGGCTACTGGCAGGCCGAGCACCACGCGGCGCGCACCGGCGTGATCTTGATGGATATGGCCTTCATGGCCAAGTTCGACGTGCGGGGCCGCGACGCTGGGCGGGTACTGGAGCGGGTCTCCGCCAACCAGGTGGACGGTGAGCCAGGCCGGATCACCTACACCCAGTGGCTGAACGAGGGCGGCGGGCTGGAAGCCGATCTCACGGTGACCAAGCTTGACGATGACCGGTTCTGGGTGGTCGCCTCCGACACCGCGCACCGGCACGTGGACACCTGGATGCGCCGCCATCTCGGCGGCGCGCACGCCTTCGTCACCGACGTGACGTCGGGCTACGCGCAGATCAACATCCAGGGCCCGCGGTCGCGGGAACTGCTGGCCTCGGTCACTTCGGTGGACGTGTCCAACGAGGCGTTCGGCTACCGTGCGGCCGCTGAGATCGACATCGGGTTCGCGCGGGTGCTCTGCATCCGGATCACCTACCTCGGCGAACTCGGATACGAGCTGTACATCCCGGCCGAGCAAGCCGTGCACGTGTACGACCGGCTGGTGCAGGCCGGGCACGCGCTCGAACTGCGGCACGCCGGGCTCAAGGCGCTGGGGAGCCTGCGGATGGAGAAGGGCTACCGCGACTACGGTCACGACATCGACAACACCGACACCGCGGCGGAAGCCGGGCTCGGTTTCGCGGTCGCGCTGGACAAGCCGGGCGGATTCATCGGCCGCGACGCCGTGCTCGCCCAGAAGGCCCGCGGGCCGCTGCGCCGCCGGCTGGTGCAGGTGCTGGTGACCGATCCCGGGCCGCTCCTGTTCCACGCCGAAGTAGTACACCGCAACGGCAAGCCAGCGGGGTATATCCGTTCCGCGTCCTACGGGTTCACCCTCGGCGGCGCGGTTGGGCTGGCGATGATCGATGCTGACGAGCCCATCGACCAGGCCTACCTGGACACCGGCGAATGGATGGTGCAGATCGGGACCTCGGTCTACCCGGCTGTGGTGTCCCTGCGCCCGATGTATGACCCCGGGAACAAGCGCATCCAGATGTGAGCATGTTTCGGGCTGGCCGCGGAAGCGGCCCAGCCGCCGGCCCCGGCAATGGCGTCGCTTACGCCGCTGGCACTACCTGGTACGTAGGCATGTCCGCCGGCGGTGATCGCGGACACGGCCAGTCACGCCGCTGCGTACCGCCCGGCGTGGGAACCGGCCACGGACCGCAGGTTCGCCACGTCACACTCTCGCTGTTCGCGGGATCCTGGCCAGCTTGACCCTGGCCAGCACGGCTGGGCCGCCACTGAGTGGTGGACACCAGGCGATTGCGCAATGGCCGGATCGCGCCCCCACGCGCGCCGTGGCGACTTATGATCTGCCCATCATGTTCCATACCGAGGCCGACCTCGCTGGTCGCTTCCGGTTGGAGAGCAGGATCGCGGCCGGCGGCGTGGGAGAGGTCTGGCAGGCTGTGGACCTGGTCGTGGACCTGCCGGTCGCGGTCAAGATGCTGCGCGCCGGGTATGCCTGGCAGCCCGAGACGCTGGCCCGGTTCCGGGCGGAGGCGCAGCACGCCGGCTCGGTGTCCCACCCCGGCATCGCACAGATCTATCACTACGACGATGGCGATCCGCCGGTCCCGCCGTACCTGGTGATGGAACTAGTGCGGGGGCCGTCGCTGGCCAGGGTGCTGGCGAGAGGGCCGCTGGCTCCCGCACGCGCCATGGACGTGATCGGGCAGGTCGCTGCCGCCCTGGACGCCGCACACCAGGCGGGCCTGGTGCACCGGGACGTCAAGCCGTCCAACCTGCTCGTGGGCCCGGGTGGCCAGATGAAGATCATTGACTTTGGAATCGCCCATGCGGCGGGCTCCGCACCGCTCACGCGGACGGGAGCGCTGGTGGGGACACCGGACTACCTGGCCCCAGAACTGGCTGCGGGTGCCTCCGCCACGCCGGCCAGCGATCTGTACTCACTGGGGGTGGTCGCCTACGAGTGCCTGGTGGGGTTGCCGCCGTTCTCGGGGCAGGCCCTGGAGGTCGCGGTCGCGCACCGGGACCGGCCGCTGCCGCCGCTGCCCGCGAACGTGCCGATGGGAGTTGCCGCGCTGGTGAACAGGCTGACTGCCAAGGACCCGCGGGCCCGGCCCGCCGGCGCCGACCAGGTCAGCTGGTGGGCCCATCGGCTCCGGGACAGCTTGCTCGCGGGCCCGGATGCGCAGCCGCGTTCACGGCGACCTGTGCCGGGCCACCCGGACGCTGCCGGGCCCGGGTATCCGGCCGGGGCAGGGCCTGGACATCCGGCCGGGGCAGGGCCTGGACATCCGGCCGTTGCCAGGTCCGGCAGACCGGCCGGCAACGAGCCCGCAACCTTTCCCGGTGGGCTGGAGCCGCCGACTTTGGCCGGTGATGGTCCTGGCACGCTGGCTGGACGTGGTCCCGGCGCCCTGGCTCCGGTTGGTCCTGGCACACTGGCTGGCCCCGGGTCCGGCACACTGGCTGGCCCCGGGTCCGGCACGCTGGCTGGCCCCGGGTCCGGCACCCTCGCTGGGGTCGGGCCCGTGCTCCCGGTCGCGATGCGGGTGGCTGGCCCCCGGCGTTCCCCGCCTCGCCGGCCCAGCCAGCGCCGCCCGCCGTATGGACGGAACCAGGCACGATCCCGCTGGAAGATGGTGCTGGCCGGGGCCGCCGGTGTGGCGGCGGCCCTGGTCGTTGTGCTGGTCACGGGCATCTTCCGGACGGCTTCGCCGCAGCAGCCCCTGACGGCTTCCAGCGGATCGGCAACGCACGCCGCGGTCCGCTTGGTTCAGGTGCACCCGGGCGCACTGGTGGGCCAGCCGGTCGCGGTGGTGGTCAAGAAGCTGGACAAGCTGGGCCTTCGGGCGCACGTAGTGCAGGTGGTCACCGGCAAGCAGCCGGTCGGCCGGGCCGTGTCGGTCAAGCCCGGCGGCAAGGTGCCGGCCGGCAGCCTCATCACAGTGATGGTGGCGGTCCAGGCCTCGCCTGCGCCGTCTTCGCCGGCTCCGTTGCCGTCGGCCACTCCGTCTCCGTCTCCATCCACCGGTGGCGGTGGCGGGGGTGACGACTAGGGTTTTTGCGCCACGCCGACCAGTCCCCCCCAGAACTTGCCGGGTTCGGGAACGTCAGCGGGCGAGTCCGGCCGCCACAGCGGGATCGGGACCACCCCTGGGTCCACGAGCTCGAAACCGTCGAAGAACCGCAGGATCTCCGCGCGTGAGCGCATGTGCAGCCCGGCGGAGACCCCGCGGTCGTAGACCTTTTCCGCGGCGTGCGCCACCGTGGGCTTGCCCTCATCCGTGCCGTGGCACACCACGAGGTAGCTGCCGGGTGCAAGCCGGTCGCGCAGCGTGGCCACGATCCGCCAGGGGTCCTCGGCATCGGCGATGAAATGCAGGACGGCGACGAGCAGCAGGCCAGCCGGCTGACTGAAGTCGATCATGTGCTGGGTGCCGTCGTGGGCGAGGATCTTCTCCGGTTCGCGCAAGTCGGCATCGATGACCATGGCGTTCTGGTTCCCCTCCAGGATGGCTCTGCTATGCGCGATCGCGACCGGGTCGACATCGACGTAGGCAACCCGGGCGTCCGGGGCAGCCTGCTGGGCGACCTCGTGCACGCTGCCCTCGGTAGGTATGCCAGAACCGATGTCGAGGAACTGGCGAATGCCGGCGTCGGCGAGGACCCGTACCGCCCTGCCGAGGAAAGCGCGGTTGGCGCGGCCGATCGCCCGGGCGTTCGGCTCGAGCGCGGCGATCATCCGGCCCACGTCCTGGTCAGCCAGGAAGTTGTGGCTGCCGCCCAGGAGATAGTCGTAGACCCGGGCGACGTTAGCACGCTGGGTATCAATTCCCGGCGGTACCCAGCTCGGCTGGCCCGTCATCCCGGCTCCCTTTCCAATGCGTTCGCGTGGTGGCTCCAGCCAGCCCCGTGGCCCAGGTCACGGCCATTGAGCGCCCGCCACCGTCACATTTCAATATCCAAAGTACGGTACATTTTGTATCCGTATGATATCGCACAGTATTGGCCATGGCCGCCTGACGCTGCAGGCCTGGCGGACTCCTCGTCAAGGTTGGTGCACATACTGGTGGAGTCACAGATAGCCGGGGACGGCATGCCCGGGCTGCCCCGCCGGCGGGAGCCGGATCTGGCGGGTCTCGCCACGTTTGTCCTGGACCTTCAGGGAACGGTGGTCTCCTGGTCGGTGAGCGCCACCCGGCTGTTCGGGCATGCGGCGCAGGCGGTGGTCGGCCGCGAGGTGTGGGATGTGCTGATGACCGGCCCCGGCCAGTACGAGCTGGTGCACGAGGCGCTGGCCGAGGTGGCGGCGGGAGGTGTCTGGACCGCGACCGTGGCCGGGGGTGATCTGGGTGAAGGGCGGTTCGCACTGCGCTGCGAGCCGCTGACTGGGCGCGGCGACGGCGCGCTGGTGATCGCCCAGCGTGCTTCGCCGCCCGGCCCCGGCTGGCTGAGTGACGCAGTGGGGCGGATCGGCGGCACGCTTGACCTCACCCAGACCGCCTCCGAGATCGCTGATGTCGCTGTTCCCGGGTTCGCGGATGCGGTCGTCATTTATGTGGCAGAACGTCTGCTCGTAACCGATGAACTCGCCCCGCCCCGGGCGGCGGGCCAGCGGGTGGTGGTGCGGCGGCTTGCCGCCCGCCTGGCCGGTGCGGTTCCTGCCGGCGGCCCGCCGCATCCCGGCGAGGTGCTCTCCCTCGGTGAGAACATGCCGGGCTCCCGGGCGATGACGGCCGGGGAGCCGGTCGTGTTCGGCGTGCAGGACAGCGAAGGTGCCGAATGGATGGGCGACCGGGCCGGCGGCCAGCGGCTGACACCCGGCTGTACCGCGTTCCTGACGGTGCCGCTGACCGCCCGGGGTGCGGTGATGGGGTGTGCCCTGTTTGGCCGGACGCCGGCCAGCCCCGCGTTCAGCCCGGGAGAGATCGTGACGGCTGGCGAGCTTGCGTCCCGCGCGGCCGTGTCCATCGACAATGCCAGGCTCTATCACCAGGAACGGCGAACCGCACTGGCCCTGCAGCGTGGGCTGCTCCCGGGCCGGCCGAGCGTCCCGGCGGGGATGGAGGTCGCCCACGTCTACCTGCCTGTCGGCGCCAGCGTCATTGGTGGCGACTGGCATGACATCGTTCCCCTCCCCGGCGGCAGGGCGGCCTTCATCGTGGGTGACGCGATGGGCCACGGCCCGGAGGCGGCGGCGGTCATGGTGCAGCTCCGTACGGCTGCCCACACCCTGGCCGATCTTGGACTGCCGCCCAGCGAGGTGCTGAGCAGGCTGGACAGGATGGTGGCAGGGATGGCCGCCGCACCATTCGCGACCTGCGTCTACACGGTGATCGACCCGGCGGGCAGTTCGTGTGTGGCTGCGCAGGCCGGGCATCTGCCGCCCCTGCTGGTTCTCCCTGGGGGTGCGACACGGATGCTGAGCCTCCCACCCGGTCTCCCGCTGGGCCTGGGTGCCGAATCCTTTGCGGCCACCCGGGTCAGCCTGCCGCCGGGAGCCACCCTCGCCTTGTTCACCGACGGGCTGGTGGAAAGCCGCACCCGGTCACTGGACGATGGGCTGGCCGCATTACAGGACGCCCTCAGCTCCACCCTGGCCCAGCCGGGCGGCGCGCTGGCAGCGGCGTGTGAGGCAGTCACCCAGACACTGCGCGAGCACGGCGAGGACGACATCACTCTCGTCCTCGCCCGGATCAGCCAGTGAACGGCCTGCGCTGGGCAGCCGACGTGGTCATTGACCAGGCCGGCTGCCCAGCGCCGCCGCCGACGCGTCGGCCGGCTTCGGCCAACGGGCAAGGGCGCCCCCCCATGCCCTCCCAGCTCAGCGTCGGCAAAGTCCAGTTATATCCGGAATCCGGGCAGCAGTACCTGCGCCGGAACCAGCCAGGCAGGTCCTTGCAGGATCTCGATCCGAGCATGCAAGAATTCGCATGCTCCCAGCCTCAGGGCCGGTGAACTGCCATGACGCGGGTCGCGATGTCGCCATGGCCGTTGCGGCGGCACCAGCTCAGGATGTACCGCGCGTGCTCACCACACCACCGGTAGACGACCTCGGGCGTCATCTTGAGTTCACTGCTGTGCTCGCAGCGGTCCCTGATGAGGGGGCCTAGATAGTCGACCAGCTTTGCGGCCGTGTCGTACCCTACATGCGCCGTGCTGGCCAGCGTTTCGTGATTGACGGCCCGGCCAGAGGCGATCGCGCCGGCCAGCCGCGCAGCAGTCGGCCCTTTCCCTTTCCTGAAATAGGCATGGATCCGCGGGATATCTGGCGGGCTGCCAGCCAGCGCGAACAGGGGACCCGTTAGATCGCCACCGCGGACAGCAATATCGACGGCTTCTATCAGCGGCTGAGGTCCCGTTGCCTTTCGGTAGATACCGACCACTTCGGGCTGCTCGACCGCCTCGTCCAGGTGATCGCGTTCCACGCCGTGGCCCTGGGCGGCGAAGATCACCGGCGTCTGCCTGCGCGTGCTCCGGAGGAGGTTCAGCACATCAAGGCCGTCGAACGAGTACTCGACGGCGTAGTCGTTCCAGGTGAGGTCGATGACCACGACGTCAAACCGCAGCCGGTCACTGATCGCGCGCTCCACCGCGTCCCTGTCTTCGGCGATCCGCACCGTGGCGTCCGTCAGAGACTGCCGGAGAAGGGGTTCAATGATCTTTCCCAGTGCCGCAGCGACCAGAACGCGTGGCCTGTCCTGCATTGACTCTCCCACGTGGGCGTCGGCGGCTCTCACCGGTCGAGCCGGTCTGGCCTTCCACCACGGCTGTTGTTCCGCGAGCGTAGCCGGTCGGCCCACAAACGCGTAATTGATGTTCCTTGGCAGGTATTCGGGTGGCCGATCACGGCAATGCCCAGCAATAGCCCGGCTCACAACATGCGGCCAGGGTCACTGGCGCCCAGGTTCCGCGGCTCGTTAGCGGAGGTCGAGAACCAGGCCGGCGGTGGCGGCGTGGGGCGGCGGTAGTGTCCCTGGCGTGAACCTCCGCGAAATCGGCCAGCTCGTCCGGATGAAGCCGGTTGAGCTCAACGCGACGAGACGGCGGCTCGCCCGCTGCCACGACGTCCGTGATCTGCGGGCCTGCGCCAGGCGGCTGACGCCGCGCCCGGTCTTCGACTACGTCGATGGCGGCGCCGACGAGGAACTGAGCATGGTGGCGAACCGGGAGGCGTTCACCCGGTGGCGGTTCACGCCGCGCGTGCTGGTCGACGTCTCCGCTCCTGATACCTCGGCCCCGCTGCTGGACCGGGTCCTCCCGCTGCCCCTGATCCTGGGCCCGACCGGCTACACGCGCATGATCCACCCGGCCGGCGAGATCGGCGTGGCCCGGGCCGCTGGGCGGTACGGCCTGCCCTACACGCTGTCCACGATGGCCACCACCTCGATCGAGGATCTTGCCGCCGCCGCCGCGGACGTCGATCGCTGGTTCCAGCTCTACCTCCTGCAGGACGCCGGGCTGAACGCCGAGCTTGTGGACAGGGCCGCCGCCTGCGGGTACCGCGTCCTGGTCGTCACCGTGGACACCGTTGTGGCCGGGCACCGCAGCCGGGACCGGCGCAACGGGCTCGTCATACCCCCCGAGCTGACCGTGCGCAGCATCGCGAGTATCGCGTCCCGGCCCGGCTACTGGATGCGCATGCTGCGCAGCCCAGCCATCGATTTCGCCAACTTCGCCGCGCACCGGTCGATGACCATCGAGCAGACAACCGCCTTCTTCAGCCCGGCCATCACCTGGGACGACATCGCGGCGCTGCGGGAACGCTGGACCGGCAAGCTGGTGATCAAGGGACCGCTGGGGGCGGCCGGCGCCCGCCGGGCCGTGCAGGCCGGCGCCGACGCCGTGCAGCTGTCCAATCACGGCGGCCGCCAGCTCGACCGGGCCGCGCCACCCGCTGATCTGATCGCCGAGGTCAGGGAAGCCGTCGGGCCTGACCGGTGCGTCCTGGTCGACTCCGGCATCCGGCATGGCGCCGATATCGCGACCGGCATCGCTCTCGGCGCCGACGCCGCCGTGATCGGCCGTGCCTATCTCTACGGCCTGATGGCCGGCGGCGAACCGGGCGTGGACAAGGCGCTGCGCCTGCTCGCCACCCAGTTCAGGCGCACCCTCCAGCTGCTGGGCATCACCTCAGTGGCTGACCTGCGCAAACACGGCCATGAGCTGCTCACCCGCCGCTAAGCGGATGCCGGGCGCCCCCAGGAAGTTATGTGCTGGAGAAATGTCGGTGACATCTGATTGACAGTGCCCGCCGTCCCGGCCGCCAGCGGCGGTCAGGTATGCGCAACCCTGTGCTGTGGGGCCTGGCCCGGGGAACGAACCGGGTCCGGGGCACGGACCGGCTTGCGCATGACGAACCGGTCGACCGGGGAGTACTTACCCGACCCGGCTGCGGCGCCGTAGTGGGTGACCGAGATCGAGGTGGTGCCGCCAGGCTCGGTGGGCACCACGTCGAACGAGGCGAAGCCGTACGGCGTGGTCAGGTCCCGGTAGGCGGACCAGGGCGCGGGTTCGGTGACATGGATGTGCTGGCGCTGCCTGGTGGGGCCGCCCGGGCCGAGTCCCACCGTCACCACTCCGTCATGTGGATGGTCGAAGGCCTTGTGCTGGGTGGGATGCGAGTTGCCGCCACCGCCGATGATCATGTGGACATAACCATTCCGGGTGTCGATCTCGGCCGGGTTGGTCTGCTGGGGCGCCGGGGTGAGCACGTTAGAGCCGGGCAGGATGCCGCGGACCGGGAAGGTCCGCTCGAAGTGGTGCTCGTGCCCGGCGACGATAAGGTCCACGCCGTAGCGGTCGAACAGTGGCACGAACTCCCGCCGGATGCCGATGTCGGCACCGTTGAAGTGTGCCGATGACATGACGACCTGGTGCATGCAGATCACGATCCAGTCGATGGCCGCCGACTGCCGCGCCGCGGCGAGTTCCCGCTCCAGCCAGGCACGCTGCTGGCCCCGGCTGTAGCCGCGGATGTAGGGGTTGAGGCCCATCGTCCGGTAACCGGGCACGTACTTGCAGCGGACGCCACTGAACCCGCCGTCCTCCACGCACACATCGTCGTTGCTGATGGACAGGACACGGACCGACCCGACGGTGAAGGCATACCAGTTGCCCCGGAATTCCGCCGACCCGTTGTCCGGCAACTCGAACCTGGTCTGGTAGGACACGAGCCCGTGCGACGCGTTGCCGACCTCGTTCTCGTGGTTGCCGACCGCGGGCATCCACGGCCGGTGCCGCGCCGACCGCATGTTGTTGGTGAAGTACGCGGCCCAGGTCTGGACTGGCATGTCGCTCGAATTGGCGTAGGACAGGTCGCCGTTCATCAGGTGGAACAGGGGATCGAGCGCGTCAACCGCGTCGACGATGTACCCGGCGTTCGGGCTGGCCGGGCCCTTGCCGACCGGGACGGGGACGGACTGGTCGCCGAAACTGGTGAACCGGAAGCCCCTGCTGCGGCCCAGTGGCCCGGTGCGGAAGGTGCCAGGCAACGGGTGGGCGCCCTCGTGCAGCACCTCGTACGCGTAGGCCGTGTCCGGCCTCAGGTTCGAGACCCGCGCATGGTAGGTGTACACGGTCTCGCCGGTCATGACCTCTCTGTAGACACGCTCCTCGGCGGGGACCTCCAGGCCAAACCTGCGGTCAGCCAGCCCCACCCGCAGCCGCGGCCTGGCGACCCGGGCCTGCGCGGCCCAGGACACCGCCATCTGGCTGGCGGCATCGGCGCCGAACTGGACGTGGACCTGCTCAGGCGGCGGAGCGCCGGCCGCGTCCGGCCGGCGGACAAGCGCTGCCGCGCTGGGCTGGCGGTTCAGCGCCGCGACCACGGCTGGCGCGGCCAGTGCCAGCCCCGCGCCGGCCGCGATCCCGCCTGACACCAGGATCTTCCGGCGGGTGATCTGAGGCTCGTCGCTGGTGGTATCCGGTTCATCGGTCATGGAGAAACCCCAATAGTGCGCTCACAGGAGGAAGGGGGCCGACCTGCACCCCGTGGGCGCCGCAGACACTCCAGGCACCACGGCACCATCTATATAGCTACTCTGAGCACACGATATGTCACGGTAGGTAAAGGGGCCTGGCCATTATCGTAAAAGCTTTTCTGTGGTTTCGCCCGGGCCAGAGCCGGGCCAGAGCCAGGCTTGGGCAGGGATTCAGCAATGGCCGGGCCGCGGCACGATAAATGCCATTTCCGGACAGTTACCCGGAAACACCACCCGGATACTCCAGGAAGATCCCGGGCATTAGGCAGTTCGCCGGGCCGCCCAGAACCTGGCGGGCACGCGTGAGCGCGGTGGCGGAGGCGGTGGGATCGTGGGTGAAGATGGATGGCATGACGGGGACGGCGGGTGAGTACCGCCTCTACCGGGAACTGGCGGGCTGGTGGCCGCTGATCTCGCCGGCGGGAGGATACGCCGGCGAGGCTGCGTATCTGGCCGGGGTATTCCGCTCAGCCGATGTTCCGGTGCGTGAAATCCTGGATCTGGGCAGCGGCGGAGGTCATGTCGCGGCGCACCTGACCGAGCACTTCGCCCTGACGCTGGTGGATCTGTCGGCGGAGATGCTGGCGGTGTCGCGGCAACTCAACCCCGGGTGCACACACCGTCAGGGTGATATGCGGGCGATCCGGCTGGGCCGCCTGTTCGACGGCGTCCTGGTCCACGACGCCGTCGACTACGTGACCAGCGAGGCCGATCTGCGGCAGGTGATCGGCACGGCATTCGCGCACTGCCGCCCCGGCGGGATCGCGCTGTTCGTGCCCGACTACACCGCTGAGACATTCAAGCCCGGCAGCGGCGGTGGCGGCAGCGCCGACGAGACCGGCCGCCAGGGGAGTTTCCGCGAATGGACATGGGACCCCGATCCGGCCGATGACTGGATCCAGGTGGAGTACGAGTTCGTGCTGCGGGCCGCTGACGGTACCGTTCAGGTTGTGCACGAGGCGCATCGCCTGGGGGCGTTCAGCAGCGAGGTCTGGCTGCGGCTGCTCGCGGGCGCGGGGTTCGAGCCCGAGGTGCACGCAGGCGCCGGGCCCCCGCCCCGCCAGGACACAGCCGGCGAGATGCCCGCCAACCTGTTCCTCGGCCACCGGCGGAAGTGTGGCCGGGGCTGATGGCAGCGGTTACCCGGGGCACCTTGGCCGGGCGACGACCCCGGGCGCCGGCTTCGCGTGGTTCTCGCTGCCAAACGGGTCCCCGGGCTGCCTGGTGTTCACAAGCCGGTCCTGATGCCCGAGGCGGCCCCTGTACCGCCCTGGTGGCGAGTACCCTCCCAGGGTGAATGCCATCAGGTGCACACAATGTGGCGCGAGTGACCTTGAACCAGGTTTCCTGGAGGATTCCGGTGAAGGCTCCCCGGGATACACGCGGTGGATCGCGGGTGCCCTGGAGCGCGGCCTGCTCGGCGGTGCCAAGCGGATGGGCCGGCCGCGCTGGCAGATCGACGCCTACCGCTGCCCCCAGTGCGCGCACCTGGAAATGTTCACCTCCCGGCCCATCTAGCGCCGCAGCACGCTGGCACCGAGCTTCTCCGGCCTGGCCACCTCCTCAGCGGCCGGCCCCGGGGCGCGCAGGTCGAAAGGATCTGCCCCGCCTGCTCGGTGAGCTTGCCGGACATACCGTGAACACCGTCCCCGCCCGTGACGAGTTCCGGGAACTCCTCCTCGGCTGCCAGCATCGGGCTCTCTGAGGTACGGCGGTCCGCTCCTGCCCGCGTGTCGGCCGCAGTGCTATCAGCGCGGCAGCGCGCCATCCGGTCGTGGTCCTGGCCCCACGCGGGCGGGTCGCGGATGAGGATGTCCGGGCCGTCTTGCGCGGACCGGGTGATGCCGCGGGCCACGACGAGGTGGCCACCTTGCCGGCCGTCCGTGGGGAACTGCTCGGTGACCGAGATGATCAAAGGGGCCGCTACCAGGCGGGCGGGCAGGTCGTCCGCAGTGACAGTTTCAGCGGCAGCCGGTATCCCGAAACTGGTGGCCAGGCGGGCGATCCCGGCGTGCAGCCAGCCCCGATCGGTGAGGCACCCTCGCGGACGCCGGTCTTGATCAGCTCAGTCAGCGGTGGTGCGGTGCCACGGTAGGCCAGCAGGATCATCCGCAGCGCGGCTATCCCGCAGGCACGGTCGGACCATTCGGCATGGCTGCCGAGCACCGCTCCGCCGTTTGCGTCCCATTCGGCCGGGTCGATCCGCTGACGGCACATCGGTACCTCGTGGACCTGGCACAACAGGCTGGCAACCTCCCCGTGGGCGGTTAGGACCGGCCGTGCTGCAGAGGCGGGGTTCAGATCAGCGGCGGTCGTCCGAGCCGGGTCATCCGCCACACGGTCTGCCACTTCATCGGCTGGCGCGGCCCGCATGGGGTGCGGATGCCCTCCCAGAACCCGGCGGCCCACACCCGCAAGGCGGCGGCCGAGTGCGTCCGGGCCAGGGTGATCGCGATCCACACCCCCAGGTACGCCGGCACCAGCACGGCGGGTAGCCGCCGGCGGGCCAGCCACACCCGGTTCCGCGCCGTCAGCCGGTAATGCACCGTATGCCGGGCCGGCGACGTCCTGGGATGTTGCAGGACCAGATCGGGCTCGTACCGGATGTCCCACCCGGCATCCAGCGCCCTCCACGCCAGGTCAGTCTCCTCGTGCTCGAAGAAGAAGCAGTCCGGCCAGTAGCCGATCTGGCGCAGCATCGGTGCCGACAGGGCGTGTCCGCCGCCCAGGAACAGCGTCACCGGTCCGCGCCGCAGTGGATCACCCGCCCGGAGCCGGGGCACATGCCGCCGCAGCGTCTGCCCTTGCTCGTCTGCGATCCGGAAGGACACGATCCCCAGGGCTGGGTCGGCCTCGTAGAGCCGCTGCAATCGCGCAAACACGTCATCAGCAATCAGCAGCCCATCATCATCCAGCTCGCGGGCCAGGTCGAAGCACTGCCGGTACAGCAGCGCCGCCCGGTCAGGCTTGTCCAGGTCGAAAGCCAGCCACGCTAGCAGGATGCTCGCGTCAGCGGTCAGGGCGGCCAGCTGCGGCCGCACTGCCTGGCCGCGCGCCTGGGTCAGCCAGCTGGCAAGGAACCGCTGATGACCGGCCACCTGGGCGTAGACCGCGCCCGGGCCGAGGATCCCTTCCAGCCGCCGGTATCCCGCCGTCAGGTCCGCGCATGCCCCGAGCGCCCCAGCCGCGTCCGGCGGCACTGGCACCGCCGGGTAGGGCGGGATGAGGGCTCCCAGGGCGGCCACCCCTGAGGAGTACAGGAACACCCGCCGCCGCATCAGGTCATCCCACATAACAGCCACGTTCCCCACCGATCCGCCCGCCGGGGCCGCCCCGGCGGGCGCACGCTGTGCGGCCCGCTGTGCACGGGCGGCAGCCGCCGCGCGGTCGAGAACCCCGACCGGCACGCCGAGCACCGCCGCGAGAAGACGCCGCGAGTAGGGGGTCGGGATGCGCTGCCCGGTCTCCCACCGGTGCACCAATACCCGGTCGGGAGAGCCAGACTCCCGGTGAGCTTCCTGCCGCAGCGCATCAGCTAAGCCGTACTGCGATTTGCCCAGCCGCATCCGCAGCCTGGCGATGAGGTCACCGATTACCTCCTCGCCCTCGCCCAGCCAACTGGCAGTGGCTGCAGGCATTCAGCCTGCCCGGCCGTGCAGGGCATTGCGCATGACCGTTTCCGGATCGTGGGCCAGGACAATTAAGTCACGCATCCGGCCGGCCAGATAGTCATCAAGGCTCCGCGCCGGGGCGTAGCGCCAGCTGCGGCCGACATGAAGGCGACGGGCGAGGTTCTTGCTGCACAGGTTGTTCAGCACGGTCATGACAGTGGAGGAGGCAATCGGCCGGTAGTAGCCCAGGCCCTGGGAAACCTCCGGCACGGAGAGAGGTTCAGGCGCCTGCCAGAGGGTGAGCATGACCGGGCCCTCAAGCGGGCCCAGGCCGGGCACCACCCGGCCTGCTGGGCGCCTTGAGGAGTGCGGCCCGATGTCAGGCATGCCCGCGCTCCGCGCGGCCTGTGCAGCGCTGAGCTTGTGGCCTGGTCCGTGCTGTGCGAGCCTGCGGGCGGCACCCGCGGCGTCCTCGATGCTGTGAAGGGTGTGCAGTGGGCGTCCCCGGCTGCTCACCCGGCCAGTGGGCCATAGCAGCCAGCCGCAGCAGCATTGCACGGCCAGGCCGTTAGGAAGGATCAAGACTGCCTGCAGGCGGGTGAGGGTCATGCTGGTCAGCGGCAGGCCGCGGATGGCCATCTCCGCCACGAGCGTCTTCAGGGACGTCATGGCCGTGGCCTGGCCCGTCGGCCATGACCTGGCTGGGCGAAACGGCGGCAGTGGCGGCTCGCAGAGCCGGCGCAGGGTGTGCTGCTGTGCAGCGTGCTGCCAGGTTGTCACGACCGCCATGCCCAGCTTGGTGTCGCCAATCTCACGGCGGGGTGGTCGTGTGGGACCTTGCCGAGGATGGCGCAGATAGTCCGGCCGGAGGCGTCATCATGCCAGTCGAGCTGGCTGGCCAGGCAGCTCACCATGAACAGGCCGTTGCCGCTTTCGGCCGGCTCGCATGCGGTGGGCGTGCAGATAACCGGGACGCGGGGGGATCCCTGGTCGGTCACTGCTATCCGTACTCCGCCCCGCCAGCGGCTGACCTGGACGGTGACCAGGCCGCCGGGCTTGCCGGAGTCGGTGTGCACGACCGCGTTGGTGAACAGCTCCGACAGCACCATCACGGCGTCATCACGCAGCGGCGAGCCTTTGAGCAGGTCCGCCACGAAATGGCGAGCTGCGCCGGCCTGCTGAGGGGTACCGGGGAGGGCCCGGGCCCACGACTGAATGGCAGGGACCGGGCTGTCAGGGACTAACGTCGCAGAGCGCTGAGCAGCCGGCAGCCAGGCAGCCGGGCCGGTCCCAGCGGATCCCCAGCCCATGCTCACTCCCTCCCGGGAGCGGAGGCGGCCTGCTGATCGGGCACATGCAAGCCGGCGGATGCCGCCGGCCGCACCCGCGTGCGGGGATGGGGGCACCGGGCCGGCTGAGACGCGGGCTTGGCCATGCGAGCCCTCCGGATGTTGAGTCACTGGCCGGTCACTGCTTGCAGGCATCCTTTCGTGACCGGTGTCACTTCCGCAAGTGGCGTGAGACCTTTCATGCAACGAAGATAGGTAGCAATAATGGTTACTCGCTGGTGTAGGAGTTGCGCTGAATGGCTGGTAAGGACCATGCTGGGGGCAGGCGCCTCAACTCAGCGAGATGGGAGGCTGGCGCGTGGATCGCAGCCCGACAGTGCGTGGCCGCCGGCTGATGCGGGAGCTCAAGCGGCTCCGCGATGAGGCTGGCCTGTCCCCGGACGAGGCGGCCCGGAGGCTGGACTTCAGCGTGAGCAAGCTCTACCGGATCGAGAACGGCAAGTCCCGGGTCGACGCCGACGACCTGGAGGACATGCTCGACCTGTATGACGTGCGCTCACCGCAGCGCGACGCTCTGGTGGCCCTGGGCCGTGATTCCCGCCGCCGCGGCTGGTGGACCACCTACAAGGACGTGTTCACCGGCTCCTACGTGGGCCTGGAGTCTGACGCGGCCACGATCCAGATCGCCTCCCACATCATTCCGGGCCTGTTCCAGACCGTGGACTACGCGCAGGCGGTCATCAGCGCAACGGCCCCGTGGATGGATGCTGACGAGGTCGAGCGCAGGGTGGAAGCGAGGACTGCCCGCCAGCAGGCTGTCCTCGGCCGCGGCAGCCCGCCGGAGATCCACGCCGTGCTCGATGAGGCAGCACTGCGCCGGGCGATAGGCGGTCCGGCCGTGATAGCCGAGCAGCTCGACCTACTCGCCAAGGCCAGCACCCAGGCCGGTGTGACGGTGCAGGTGGCCCCATTCGCCGCGGGTACCCACGCAGCTTTAGAAGGTGACTTTGTCATCTTGAGCTTCCCTGACCCGCAGGATCCGCCCGTCGCCTACGCGGAAGGCCTGTTCGGAGACCTCTACCTGGAGTCCAAGGAAGAACTCGACCGGTATCAGCTGGCGTGGACCTATCTGCTGGGCAAGGCACTGAGCCCGGCAGAGTCCGCGGCGCTGATCGGCGAGCTAGTGAAGGAGAACTGATGATCACCCCCGCAGAAGCAGAAATCACCGGTGCCGCCTGGCGCAAGTCCAGCTACAGCGGCTCTGGCAACAACTGTGTCGAGGTCGCGCAGCTCCCAGGTGGGGCAGCCGTGCGCGATTCCAAGAATCCCGGCGGCGGCCACCTGGCTTTCAGCGCGGATGCCTGGCAGGCGTTCATCGCCGGCCTCAAGCGCGGCGAGTACACGCTCTAGCCGGGTACGGAAAGGGGAGCACGGGTGAGTGTCGGTGGCCAGGTGCCTGAGGGCATCGACGCGAGTGTTGCGACTGCCGCCCGGATCTATGACTACTTCCTGGGTGGCCACAACAACTTCGCCGCCGACCGCAACGCGGCGCTGAAGATCGCCGAGCGCTCACCCGATGCTCCGTTAGCCGCCCGGGCCAACCGGGAGTTCCTGGGCCGGGCGGTGCGGTTCCTGGCCGGCGAGGCGGGGATCCAGCAGTTCTTCGACATCGGCACCGGTCTGCCCACCAAAGGCAACGTTCACCAGGTCGCCCAGGCCATCGCGCCTGGGACCCGCGTGGTCTACGTCGACAACGACCCGATGGTCCTGGTCCACTCCCGCGCGCTGAAGACCGGCGACAACGGCGCGGTCATCCACGCCGACCTGCGCGACGCCGCCACCATCCTGGGCCATGAGGACACCCGGCGGCTGATCGATTTCACCCAGCCCCTGGCCATCCTGTTCGCCGCTGTCTTGCATTTCGTGCCCGATCCGGATGCCCAGCAGGCCGTGGCCGCTTTCACAAGCGTGGCCCCTCCTGGCAGCTACGTCGCCCTGTCGCACGTCACCGGCGAGCCTGATCCCGAAGCGGCCGAGTGGATCCAAACGGTGCTGGCGGCCACAGCGAACCCTGGCAGGGCGCGCACCAGGCAGGAGATCCTGGGCTTCTTCGGCGGCGCGGACCTGCTGGAACCAGGGCTGGTCCCCGTGCACCAGTGGCGGCCCGGCGGCCCCGGTGTCACTGTCCCGGGCAAGGACTGGGTGGTCGGCGGGATCGGCCGGATCCGGGACGATCACGTGCCGGTGCCGGTGGCACAGGTGCCGAGGCGGCAGGCACCGCCACCGCCCAAGACCCGGGTCGCCGCGCAGCAGCCTGCGGCGCCGGTGAGCAGCGAGTCGCCGCCTCTAGGTATTGACATAACGAAGGCGACCGCCGCCCGCATGTATGACTACTGGCTGGGAGGGCACAACAACTTCGCTGCCGCACGG
>OFHG01000268.1_pt1 | contig 22237 bp, 21 predicted proteins | sample 1521931 | NCBI WGS metagenome assembly OFHG01 (sample SAMEA2468438, study PRJEB22500) | soil metagenome | biome: Glassland; feature: Farmland; material: Clay | place: Australia | collected 2013-01-31 | depth 0.55 m
CGCCATTGCTGTCCGCCGCACCGATGGGGAATGCGCAAAATCTGATCTGCTCTGGCAAGGACTGCTCATGTTGCGATCGAAGCCGCTGATCCTGATCCTGGTGCCGCTGCTGCTTTTCCTCGCCGCCTGTGCCTCTGCGCCGCCTTCTGCCCCCACACCGAATGACGCCTCAGTCCTCGCATCCCCAAGCGGCTCGGCCGGCCCCCCTGCCCCCGGGGCGTAAGCCGCCCCGCCCCGGTCGGCTACCTGCTCCTGGTCGCCGACGCCGTGCACAACTTCCTCGGCGGGCTCGCGGTCGGCGTCGCCGTCTTCCCGTTCCCATTCCTTCCCCGCCAGCTGACGCTGATCAGCGCCTTCACGATCGGGATTCCGTCGGTGTTCCTGACTCTCGCGCCGAGCTTCACGCCGTCGCGAAAGCCGTTCCTGCGTCGCGTGCTCAGCTGTGCCTTGCCGGCGGGCGCGGCGGCGTGCCGCGGCCCGCGAGGGAGCAGGACCATGGCGACGAAGCCCCTGGACCGGACGGCCGGCACGAGCGACGAGCTGCTCGCGAGCCTGCCTGATGCCTTCCGCTATTCCGAGGCCCTGGACCACGTCAGCGAGCGCCAGCTCCGGCGGCTGATCGGCGACGGCGACATCATCGCGGTCTCGCGGGGCCTGTACCGCAAGAGTGACTGGCTCGGTGATGAGGACCTGATCGAGATCGCCGCCAAGGCTCCGCTGGCGACGTTGTGCCTTCGCTCGGCGCTGGCTCGCCATGACTTGATTGACGACATCCCGGCTGAGATCGACATCGCCGTCCCCCGAGGATCGTGGACGCCGCAGACAAATGCCCCGGTCAGGTGGCGGCACTTCGATGCCGGCACGTTCGAGGTCGGATGCGAGGCTCTCGGCATCGGTGCCGGGCGTGCCATGGCATCTACTCGGCGGAGCGCAACATCATCGACGCTTCCGCATGCGGTACCTCGACGGACACGACGAGGGGAGTCTGCGCGGTTCCCCGCCCATTTGGGTTGCGCTGGGGCGTCACGCGCAGGCAGCTCCGCCGCATCCCCGAAGATGGGCGCATGGAGTGGACCTTCACCGGCGAGGTGATCGAGTGGCGCGGTCCGGCGCCCTACCTCTTCGTGGCCATGACGTCGGAAGACAGCGAGGACCTCAAGGAGGAAGCCCGCGGCCTGATCTACTGGGGCCAGGTGCTTGTTCTTAATGATACCGCCGCCACCGAGATCTACGCGCAATTGCACGAGCCCAAACAAGCCGTGGCGTGGCTTCAGCAAACCGCCGCCACCGGCTTCCCCTGTTATCCGTTCTTTGAGCGCGATCGCGCCCTCGATCCCATCCGTCAGGACCCCCGCTTTATCGCTTTCGTGCAGAAGCTGAAACCCGAGTGGCAACACTTCGAGTCAACCTACGGCTCCGGAACTCTTGCGCGCAATTCCCGCAACCCTTAGTTCGAATCGGCTGCCAGCTCTGGCGGGACGATGCCGCACCGGGGAGAAAGGAGCGGAGGCCTCAGGGCTGATTGGAGAGATGATTCCGCGGCCGTTATCGGCTCAATGCGCAAACAGCGAAAGCGGGACGGCGTTGGCCATGGCGCCGTATCCGGCGGGCGACGGGTGCAGATGATCGCCGGAATCGTACGCGGGCAGCAGGCGATGCGGGTCCGCCGGGTCGCGCACCGCCTGGTCAAAATCAATCACCGCATCGAAATGGCCCGGGGCGCGAATCCACGCGTTCACCGCTTCGCGGTCTCGCTCGCTGAGAGCGTCGGGGTGGTAATAACCGTTGCCGACGAAGGGCGTGACCGTGGCGCCGTAAACCAGGATGCCCTGCGCGTGCGCTCGCATCACGATCTGCTGGTAGGCGCCGATGATTCTTGCCACCAGGTCGTCGTGCGCGGATTGGGGCGATTCGCCCTGGAGCCCGAAGGTTCCGATGTCGTTAATGCCTTCCAGGATGATTACATAATGGACGCCGGGCTGCGCCAGCACGTCGCGGTCGAAGCGCGCGGGCGCGTTCGGCCCCAGGCCGTCGAGCAGCAGGCGGTTGCCGCCGATGCCCTGGTTGAGGACGCTGCGGTTCGCGTGCGCGGCCAGCAGGCGGCGTGCCAGGTCGTCGGGCCAGCGGTCGTTGCCGTTGGTGGTGGCGCCGTGGCCGTCGGTGATGGAGTCGCCCAGCGCCACAATAGAGCGCGCGCCGGCGGGCGCCTCCACGTCCACGCCCGCAAGATTGAACCAGTGTTCGAATTTGGTGGCGCCAGCGAGGTCCGCGTCCGAGACGTGATCGCCGTGAACCAGATACGACGTCGCGCGCGAGCCGGGATGGCTGGTTTCCTGTGCCGGCGGCTGCGCCAGGTGAAACGGAATGACCAGGCTGGAATCGGGTTCCACGGCAAAGTGGATGGGATCGGAAATGTATTCCGCGCCCGCGGGAACGATCACGGAGGGGCGGCCGGAAAAACTCAGCGCGCGGGCGGTCGCGGGCTCGATCTTCGGCAAATCGTCTGCCACCGGCAGCGCGATGTGCACCGATGTGAATTCCAGGGGCGCGGTGCCGAAGGCGTTCGAGAGATGCACGCGCAGCGTCTTTCCGCCCAGCGAAAGGTGCACGATCTGGCGCAAGGTGGCGTCGGTGAGATCCGCGGGCGCGAGCGCGTTGCGCGGCTCGGGAATCTGCTGCGACGCTGCCCACGTGCCAACCCAGTTAGGCCAATTCTGCGCCTGCCCGCTTGGCGCAGATTGTTGCGCCAGGGCGGCCGGACCGCACAACACCACCGCAAGGAACGCTATGATGACGCTTCGTCGTTTCATGATGGAATACCCCCAAGGAAGAATGATCCGGCCGCCCGCGGGAGGTCAGAGATAATGGAGTCCGATTTAGTATAGCGATTGCTTCACCCCGCCGGCGAGGAGAACGCGACTATTGGCCAGTCGCGGCCTGGCCGACCGGTTCCCCCAGGTTGCCGAACGGCCACAGGCCGAAAGCTTTCAGAATTTTGTCTTCGTGTTTTTCCACCAGCATCTTGGCGGTTTGCTCGGGCGACCACTGGGTGTCGAGGCGCTCGGGGCGGTCGGCAATCCAGAATGCCGTGAGCGCCATCAGCGTGGCGTTCGGCTCCAGGATTTCCGGCTTCACCTTGTCGAGCGTGTCCACCGCGGAGTGGTGCGTGTATTCGTAATCGGGCGAGTCCTGGCTCATGTTGATGCCCGGCAGGCCCTCGAGCGTGAACGGTCCGGCATCGGTTCCGAAACTCACGTTGTCATTCACCTTCAGGTTGCCGAACGCCTTCACGGACTCGGCGAATTTCTTGAGGGCCGGAATCAAATCGTTGCGCCCGCCCAGGTTGAGCGCGTCCACCGGGCCCTGACCGTTGTCGAGAATAATATCTCCAAGGTGATTATCCATCTCGGCCTTATGCATCCGGGTATAAGCCAGCGAGCCCAGCAGGCCCTGTTCCTCGCCGGTGAAGAGCACAAAGCGGATGGTGCGGCGCGGCTTCCGGCCGCTTTTGACAATCGCTTCCGCCGCGCCCAGCACGCTGGCCACCCCCGTGCCGTCGTCGGTCGCGCCTTCCGAAAGATCCCAGGAGTCGAGGTGGCCGCCCGCCACGATGATCTGCTCGGGATGTTCCGTGCCGCGGATCTCGCCCACCACGTTGGCGGTTTCAACCGGGCCATCCGTGATGCGGTTCTGCACGTTGATCCTCATGCGCGGCGTCTTGCCGTGGTCGAGGAAGCGCTCGAGCAGGTCCTGGTCCTCGGCCGTGATGCTGACCACCGGGATGTCATAGAACGTGTCGAATCCGAGTGCGCCGGTATGCGTCAGGCGCATGCCGGCGGATTTGCGCCCGCCCTGCCCACCGATGACGGCGATGGCGTGCGCTTTGTAGGCGGCCTTCAGGAACGGGCCGAACTTGGCGAAGGAGCTCATGCGGTCCTTGGGCGGCTCGCCTTTCTGGACCACCAGCAGGATTTTGCCCGCCCAACTGGAGGCATTCTGCTTCATCTCATTATCCAAGTTATAATCATTGACCGGGACGACCTCGCCCTCGGCGCCGCCCGCGGGCGTTGAGCCCACCCAGCCCATCGAGTCTACCTTCAGCCGGCGCTCGACCGGCTCAAGCAGTTCGGCTGAGGCGGAAACGCGCGTCCAGCCGCGCGACATCTGCCACTTTTCGGTGTGGACGTTTTCAAGCCCGATGGCCTTCATCTTCTCCACGCCCCACTCGATGGCTCGCTGGCAGGCGGGGGAGCCGGTGACGCGCCCGCCGATGTCATCGCTTAACTGTTCGAGATAGTCGTAGGCGTGCGAGTTGAGCATCCCTTCGCCTGCGATCGAGGTCAGTGCAGGCAGCGTGCCGTCCGTCGCGGGCGAAGCGGGCTCGGGCGCCACGTCACTCGCCGCGCCGAGCGTCGCAGCGAGCGCAAGAACCGCGCAGCAAAGAAATACAGTGGTTTTACGATGCATGATTTTCTCCCTGATTAAAGAAGAGTTATCTTAGCAGAAATTCGCGGGGAAGAGACGTGCGTTGTCGCGGCAGGATGTCGCACGGATATGCTGCGGCGCGGTTGCAGGCAGGTCTATTTCCGGTTTGCCGGGCTTAGGCCGGTGACCGGCCAGGCGAAGTCTTTGAACTCGCCGGCGTAATCGAAGGCGCCGGCGGGAATCGGCGCAAGCGGCGCCACCGGCAATCCGAACCGGCGCGCGTCGGCGAGAGCTTCCGCTTCGTGAATGCGCGAGGCGTCGTAGTCAACCACCAGATCGTCGCCGTCAATCGCCAGCCCGCGAATGCCGTAAACGGCCCAGAGGCGCCCGAAATTGTTCAGGTCGCGCTCGTCGAGCGCCCGCGTGAGCCGAAATCGCGTCTTCAGAAAGGTCATGGTCGTCGAATCTCCACTCGTCAGTTCATCCCGATTTGGTAGGGGAGCACCTTTACGGTGCTCCCGTCCGGGTCTTTGCACTCGCACCGATGGCGCCAGCGGGAGGGCCGTAAAGGCCCTCCCCTACAGCGCCGCGTTGCGGATGCGCAAGGCGTTGGAGATGACCGAAACCGAGCTGAAGGTCATCGCCGTGGCCGCAATCATGGGGCTGAGCAGCAGCCCGAAGAAAGGATAAAGCACGCCGGCGGCGAGCGGAATCCCCAAGCCGTTATAGATGAGCGCGAAGAAAAGATTCTGGCGGATGTTGCGCATGGTGGCGTGCGAGAGGCGCCGCGCGCGCGCGATGGCGCGCAGGTCGCCCTTAATCAGCGTCACGCCGGCGCTCTGCATGGCCACGTCGGTGCCGGTGGCCATGGCGATGCCCACCTGCGCCTGCGCCAGCGCCGGAGCATCGTTGATGCCGTCACCCGCCATCGCCACCACGTGGCCTTCGGACTGAAGCTGCTTCACCACTTCGCCCTTCTGGTTGGGCAGCACTTCCGCGCGCACGTCGTCAATGCCCAGGGTGCGCGCCACGGCCTGCGCGGTAGTGCGGCTGTCGCCGGTCAGCATGACGATGCGAATGCCACCTTCGTGCAGCAATCGAATAGCTTCTGAAGTTGAATCTTTGATGGGGTCGGCGACCGCGATCAGTCCCGCGGCCTTGCCGTCAATGGCCAGGAAAACCGCCGTCTGGCCTTCGCCGCGCGCGGCCTCCGCCTTTTGGATCAGGTCGCCCAGAGTGATGCCCAGCCTCTCAAACAGTTGGCGGTTGCCGAGCGCCACGCTTTGCCCGTCGGCTTTGCCGGTGACGCCTTCGCCCGTGTATGACTGAAACTCTTCCGCCGGCACAAGCTGCAGCTCGTTCTCTTCGGCGCCGGCGACGATGGCTGCGGCCAGCGGGTGTTCGCTGCCGCGCTCCAGGCTTGCCGCGAGGCGCAGCACGTCCATACCGTTCCAGCCCGGCAGCGTTTCCACCGCGGTCAAGCGAGGTTTGCCTTCGGTCAGCGTGCCGGTCTTGTCCACCACCAGCGTGTCAACTTTCTCGAGAACTTCCAGCGCCTCGGCGTTCTTGATGAGCACGCCCGCCAGCGCGCCGCGCCCCGTGCCCACCATGATGGACATCGGCGTGGCCAGTCCCAGGGCGCACGGGCAGGCAATGATGAGCACCGCGACGGCATTGAGCAGCGCGTAGGCCAGGCGCGGGGTCGGCCCCACCATGGCCCACACCGCGAACGTCACGATAGCGGCCAGCAACACGCTGGGGACGAAGTACGACGCGACTACATCCGCCAGCCGCTGGATGGGAGCGCGCGAGCGTTGCGCCTCCGCGACCATCTGCACGATTTGCGCCAGCAGCGTTTCCGAGCCCACCCGCTCGGCGCGCATCAGGAAGCCGCCCGTGCCGTTCACGGTGCCGCCCGTCACGCGGTCGCCGGATTTCTTCTCTACGGCAATCGGCTCGCCCGTCACCATGGATTCGTCCACCGAACTCGAGCCTTCGAGGACGGCGCCGTCCACCGGAATCTTTTCCCCCGGCCGCACGCGCAATTTATCCCCGTGCTGGACCTGGTCGAGCGGGATGTCTTCCTCGCGGCCGTCCTCGCGCACGATGCGCGCCGTCTTGGGCGCGAGGCCGAGCAAAGCCTTGATGGCGCCCGAGGTCTGGCTGCGCGCGCGCAATTCCAGCACCTGGCCCAGCAGCACCAGTGTGGTGATGACCGCCGCGGCTTCAAAATAGACCGCCACGTGGCCGCCCGGCCCTCGAAACGCAGCGGGGAAGATTCCCGGCGCGACGGCAGCGACGAGGCTGTAAAAGTACGCTGTCCCCGTGCCGATCGCGATCAGCGTGAACATGTTCAGGCTGCGATGGACGATGGACTGCCAGCCGCGCACGAAAAACGGCCAGCCGCCCCAGAGGACCACGGGTGTGGTCAGCAGCAATTCCGCGTAGGCGCGCGCGTAGGCGGGCATCAGGCGGTCGAGCGGCCGCCCGGGAATTATCTCCGCCATAGCCATGACCAGCACCGGCGCCGTCAGCACCAGCGAAATCCAGAAGCGGCGCTTCATGTCGTCGTATTCGGGATTCGCTTCTTCTTCCAGGGTTGCGGTGCGCGGCTCAAGCGCCATGCCGCACTTCGGGCAGGAGCCGCGCTCGTCGCTGACGACTTCGGGATGCATCGGGCAGACGGATTGGGTGACGGTGACGCGCCCCATCACCAGAGGTTCGAGGGCCATGCCGCAGGAAGGGCACGCCCCGGACTTGTGCGAGTGCACCTCGGGATGCATCGGGCAGGCGTATTCGGCGGCCGGGGCCGGCGCGGGCTTCTCCGCGGCCGGCGCCAGGAACTTCTCCGGCTCGGCCTGGAATCTTTCCAGGCACGAGGGATTGCAGAAATAGTAGGTCTTGCCCTGGTAGTCGTGCGTGCCGACGGCGTCGGCGGGGTCGATCTCCATGCCGCAGACAGGATCAACCACGGTGGCGGGCCGCGTCGAGCCGTCGTTCAACTGCGCCGGCGGGTTGTGGCCTTCGGTTTCCATGGGATAAGGTTTCCCATTGTACCTCGTATCCTAGCCGGGGTCGAAGTCAACTTGTGGGTTCGGCGTTTTTCTTGACGGGACCCAAAGTGGCAGGCGATCAAGCCGGGCACGCAGCACTGGCTCATAAGATGCCCTGTTTTGCATAAAGTTACCGGCCAGGAGTGGCCGCCGCCTCGAATTCAAATTAGGGGCAAGCAATGGTATTGCATCCCGGCGCTCTGTGTTAGAATCGCGCCGACATGATACTCCACCTGTGAGGATGTTATGGCGAAAAAGCAGACGGCCCCGAGCCGGGCCAAAAGCGGCGACCCCATGACCCCGGTGGTTGCGGCCACGCTGGCCGGCGTGATTTACCAGGCGAAGTTGTCGAACCGGCAATCGAAGCTCAACATCCCGGAATCGGAAGTGGTTTCGGACGTGGTAGGTTTGTGGCGAACGCTTCTGAGCGAGCTGGAGGGATAAGTAGCAGCTCCCTGCCTGCGGCCGGGCACGGGGCAACGCGCCGCCCGTGCATCGCTCGCCCCCGTTCGGCTCACTCCGCGGGATGCGGCTCGCGCGGCGCGAGGCGCTTGACGAATTCCAACATGCGGGGGTCTTCCCAATCGTAGGCGTTGACGATTTTCTCGGCGACCTTGCCGTTGCGGTCAATGATGTAGGTTTCCGGCAGCAGGAAAGTCCCGAAGCTGGCAGGCACCTCTTTCTGCGGGTCGCGCGCGATGGGGAAAGTCAGGTGATGCTCCGCCACGAATTTCTGGAGCGCCGCGCGATCCTCGTCCACGCTGACGCCGATCACGGTGACGCCGTACGGCTTGGCCGCGAGGGCGAATTTCTCCAGGCTGGGCGTTTCCTCGATGCACGGCGGGCACCACGTGGCCCAGAAGTTGACCACCACCACCTGGCCGCGAAATTGGGCGAGGCTGAGTGAACCACCATCGAGCGCCGGCAGCGTGAAGTCCGGCGCCGTTTCACCCACCTGCACGCCTGCCTGGCTGTTCGCACGATGCCCCCAATAAAACGCCACCGCTCCTCCGGCAAACAGCAGAACAACGATCAGGCGCACGGTTTTACTCATTTTCTTCGCGTCTATTATAATCGAGTTGAGTCGAGGAGGGCATGCGAAGAGGCGGCTGCCCGGCACGAAGGGGCTGCTAGCGGCACTGCAGCGCTTTTCGCGATGCCCAGGCATTGAATGGCGGAAGAGCTGCGCGAACGGGTTTCGGTGATCATTCCGGCCCGCGATGAAGAGGCGAATATCGCCCGCGCGGTGCGGACGGTTGCAGCCCAGCAGGGCGTGCGGGAAATCATCGTCGTCAACGACGGCTCGACGGACCGCACCGGCGAGATCCTTGATGAGTTGCGCGCTGCGATTCCTGTATTGCGAGCCATTCGAACTGAGGCATTGCCGGAAGGGTGGACAGGGAAATCGCACGCCGCGGCTACGGGCGCATGTGAGGCCACCGGCGAATGGCTGCTGTTCACGGACGCCGACACCGAACATCGCCCCGGAAGTCTTGCGGCGCTCGTTGGACGTGCAGAATCGAGCGGCGCCGACTTGCTTTCCATCTCGCCGGGGCAGCGCGTCGTTACCTGGTGGGAGAAATCAGTCATCCCGCTGGTGTACGTTCACTTGGCGCGGCTGTACCGGTTCGAAGAGGTTTCCGACCCCGGCTCGCCGGCAGCGGCCGCGAACGGCCAGTACCTGCTGATTCGCCGCGCGGCCTACGACCACGCTGGCGGCCACCAAGCCGTGCGCACGGAAATCCTCGAGGACGTTGAATTGGCGCGTCGTGTCAAAGCAAACGGTGGGCGACTGCTCTTTCTTCCCGGAGCCGAATGGGCGCAGACGCGCATGTACCGGAGCTTCGGCCAGATGTGGCAAGGCTGGACGAAGAACCTTTACCTGCTCTACTCGCGCCATCGGGCGCGGCTTCTGGCAACGCTCGCCGAGATTGCCCTTCTGGATTTCGCTTTGCCGCTGATTTTCATCGCGCTCTGTGTGATGATGGTTTTCTGGCATGGCGGCCCAGCCCTGGTGCTGGCGGCGGTGGCGGTTTTTGTAGCCGCCTTGTGGAGACAGTGGCGATATAGCTTGGCCCTCGCACGGCTGGGATTTGATCCACGCCTGGGCAACTTTCTGGTTCCCGGGGCAGGCCTGTTTGGCTTGCTGCTGATCAATTCCTCGCTGGCGCATCGCTGGAAGCGCAGCCTGCGGTGGAAAGGGCGTGAATATCCCGCCCCGGTGCCGCGAAAGGAAGGAAAATGATCTACGTAACCCGTCGAGCGGAGTTTTCCGCCTCGCACTATTACCACAATCCGGACTTGAGCCCGGAGGAGAACCGCCGAATCTTTGGCAAGTGCAACAACCCCCACGGGCACGGGCACAATTACACGCTCGAGGTCACGGTGGCCGGCGAAGTGGATCCCACGACCGGCATGGTGATGGACCTGAAGGAGCTGAAGAAACTTCTCGAAGCTGAAGTGCTCGAACCGATGGATCACAAATTCCTGAACAAGGAAGTCCCGGGTTTTTCCGCAAAAATCCCGACGACGGAAAACATGGCGGTTGAAATCTGGCGGATGCTTGAGCCGAAACTTCGCCTGGGCAAGCTGCATCGAATCAGGTTGTACGAAACCCCCGATCTCTACGTGGAGTACTTTGGCGATTGATGGGTTACCTGGCCCGCCGCTACCGATTTTCAGCCGCACACCGCCTGCATAACGACGCGCTGTCGGTGGAGGAGGACCGCCCCCCTTACGGCAAGTGCGACAACCCGTACGGGCACGGCCACAACTACGTGCTGGACGTGACCGTGGCGGGCGAAGTGGATGCCGCGACGGGGATGGTTTTTGACCTCGGGCTTCTGGATCAAACGGTCGGGCGGGAAGTGCTGGAGCGGTTCGATCTGAACAACTTGAACGAGGACACGGAAGAGTTCCGCGCCCGCGTTCCCACCACGGAGAACGTCTGCGTGGCGATTTACGATCTGCTGCGTGACCAACTGCGCGGCGAGCGGTGGCCCACGGCGCGCCTCGAGCGCGTGCGGCTGGAAGAAACCAGCTCCAACTTTTTTGAGTACGACGGAGGGCTCGCGGGCAAGAGCGCGGCCAGGAGAACCTTATGACGAAGGGCAATTCGGACTTGGAGCGGAACCTGAGCGAAATCGAAGCATTGGAAGCGGGCAGCGACACGCTCTCAGAAAACATCCGCGGCATGCTGCGCGAACTGGGCGAAGACCCGGAGCGCGAAGGCCTGGCCAAGACTCCTGCCCGCGTGGCGGAGTCGCTTCGCTTCCTGACCCAAGGGTACCAGCAGGACGTGGACAAAATCCTGAACGGCGCGCTTTACTCGGTTTCTTATGACGAGATGGTGATCGTCAAGGACATCGAGGTCTTCAGCCTCTGTGAGCATCACCTGCTGCCCTTCTTCGGCCGCTGCCACGTCGCTTACGTGCCCACCGACAAGGTGATCGGCCTGAGCAAGATGCCGCGAATCGTGGATATGTTCGCGCGCCGTTTGCAGGTGCAGGAACGGCTGACGACCCAGATCGCCGAGACGATCATGGACAAGATCCGCCCGCAGGGCGTCGCCGTGGTCATCGAGGCGCGCCACCTGTGCATGATTATGCGCGGCGTGGAAAAACAGAATTCCGTCGCCGTCACCTCCTCGATGCTGGGCGTTTTTCGGGATTGTGACCAGACGCGTGCCGAGTTCCTGCGACTGATTCGCGAGCGAGGGTAGGGAAGGCCGCGCAGCGCGCTGGCCCAGCCGACGCGAACAACCGCCGAGCAGATCGTCCTGATGCCCTCCAAAGGACGGCTTTGATTTACATGTCATTTCGATGCTTTCAGGTGCGGGGCCGGAGGTGAGGCCTTATTTACCGGCAACTGGATTATTGCCCTGTTGCGGCTGAACGGTGCCCCGGGCGACGTAGTCCTCGATGCTTTTCCGGGCCTCGGGCTTCAAGTCCAGGAAGCAGACGCCCATGCCGAATTTCCTGATCCGATACGTCACCACCCCCTTGGTGGTGATACTGGTGCGATCATCCAGATTAAAGCGCAGAGTGAGGATGGCCCCGGTGGGCAGAGGCGTGTCGGTTTCGACGAACATTCCCCCCACGCTGATGTCCCGGGAAAAGGTCAGAATCATGGCGGCTTCGCACTCCACCTGGGTTGCCAAGCGGACGCGGGGGTACTTTCGCCGGTCTCCCTTCTTGTGTTCGATGAGACGAAGGATACGCTCCTGGTCATCGGGCGTAATTTCGGTGAACTCGAAGGCTACTCCCTGGCCGGGAAGGTGGTAGCGGACCTTGGCCTTCGCCTTGATGTAAGGCAGGTGCCGGGCGGGGCGAAAGCGAAGCGTGACCTCCGCGCCCACTTCCGGCGCGTCCTTGAGCTCGACGAAGATGCCCCCGCCACCGAGGATGGCGGCCCGCGCCCGCAGGGTGTTGTCCCCCACCCGGCATTCGACGGGGAATCGCACGGGCACGCGCGGGTACCTTCGATCTTCTTTGCGCATCACGGGCTAAGGGTGCTCCTCAGGATGGGTTGGACCGCAAAGGCATTCTAACATACATCGGCGGGTGACTGCCCCGGCTCGGACGGCGTTCATGCCGTTTAATACTTTGCAAAACACGGCGGGGCATGCTATTCTGGGTTACGAACAAAAGGGAAAAATTGTGATAAGCGAGGAGAGAGGCGGATGCCACTGACGGGCGAATCCAGGACGAAATTGATTGGTGAGTATAGGGTTCACCCGAAGGATACGGGCTCACCCGAAGTTCAGATTGCGCTGCTGAGCGAGCGGATCAACTATTTGACCGAGCACTTCCGCGTGCATCGCAAGGACCATTCGTCGCGGCGCGGCCTGCTGATCATGGTCGGGAAGCGCAAGCGGCTGCTGAACTATTTGCGGGGATGCGACCCGGAGCGATATCAGCGCGTGATTGAGAGGTTGGGCATCCGCAAGTAGCCCGGTTGTGACCCGACATTTTGAGCACGTTTCAAACCACAGCCCAGCAAGACTAAATGACCCCCTGGGTTGGCCCGGGCGGGTCGTCTTCTTGTTGGTGGGCCGTTCCTGCCTCGGTCCTGCTGGCGGCGAACATTCCCTGCGTACCCACAATCCCTGTTCAGAGTTTGATGGAATCGGAATCTAATCCGCGGACACGGTCGCATTCCTGCCGGGGAGTCCTGGTTATTTCCCCGTGCTTGGGATTGCGCCGTGCGCCGCTGTGCATAAAAGTGAGGAGAGAAAATGGAACAAGTTAGCATTCCGTTAGGGGCAAGCACCCTGACGATCGAGACCGGCAAGCTGGCCAAGCAGGCCAATGGATCTGCGTACGTTCGTTACGGTGATACGGTGGTTCTGGCGACGGCTTGCACGGCCAACCCGCGCGAGGGAATTGACTTCTTCCCTCTGACGGTGGACTACCGCGAGTACAACTACGCCGCGGGGAAAATCCCCGGCGGGTTCTTCAAGCGCGAAGGAAGGCCCACGGAAAAGGAAATCCTGACCAGCCGCTTTATTGACCGGCCAGTGCGCCCGATGTTTCCGGCCGGTTTCCACGACGAAACTCAAGTCATCGCCATGGTGCTTTCGGCGGACTCGGACAACAACCCGGACGTGGTCGGGCTGGTGGCCGGCGCGGCGGCGCTTTATCTTTCCGACATCCCGTTCTACACCCCTCTGGCGGCAGTGCGCGTGGGCCTGGTGGAAGGGCGGCTGATGACCAATCCCACCTATTCGGAGATCAAGGCCAGCCGGCTGAACTTGGTGGTGGCCGGTAGCGAGGAAGCCATCGTGATGGTTGAGGCGGGGGCGAGCGAGGTTTCCGAGGAAACGATCGGTGACGCGCTGCAATACGCGCACAGCGAGATCCGCAAAATCGTCGCCATCGAAAAGGAGCTTTTCGCCAAACTCGGCATCCAGAAGCGCACGGTCGAGCCTCCCGCTCCCGACCAGGCGATTTACCGCGGGGTGGTGGAGAAGGCCGAAGCGGCCCTGCACGAGGCGATGGATACTTCGAAATATCCGAAGCTCGAAAGCCAGCGCAAGATCGAGGAACTGCGGAAGAATCTGCTGGAGAGTTATCCGGAGGAGGAAGAGAAGAAGCGGCTGGAGGCTGCGGGTTGTTTTGAAACCCTGCAAGAGAAACTGTTCCGCGACGACGTAGTTTTGAAGCGCCAGCGCCCCGACCGGCGCGCCTTCGATCAGGTGCGGCAGATCACCTGTGAGGTGGGTTTGCTGCCGCGCACTCACGGCTCCGCCCTGGTCACGCGGGGCGAGACGCAAGCCCTGGTCACCGCGACCCTGGGCACGGGCGAAGACCAGCAGCGGCTGGACGTTCTGGAAGGCGAATCGTTCAAGCGCTTCATGCTGCACTACAATTTCCCGCCCTTCAGCGTCGGAGAGGTGAAGATGGTGCGCGGGCCGGGCCGCCGGGAAATCGGGCACGGCGCGCTTGCCGAACGGGCGTTGCTGTACATGGTTCCCGATGAAACCAGCTTTCCCTACACGATCCGCGTGGTTTCCGACATCCTGGAGTCCAACGGCTCTTCCTCCATGGCCACCGTTTGCGGAGGGTGCCTGGCGTTGATGGATGCCGGCGTGCCCATCAAGGCGCCGGTGGCCGGGATTGCCATGGGCCTGGTGAAAGAAGGCGACCAGTACGCCATCCTCACCGACATTGCGGGCGCGGAGGATCATTACGGCGACATGGACTTCAAAGTCGCCGGCACCAAAGACGGGATCACCGCCCTGCAAATGGACATCAAAACCTCCGGCATCACGCACCAGATCATGGTGGAGGCGCTGGCGCAGGCCAAAGCGGGGCGCCTGCACGTGCTGGGCAAAATGCTTGAGACTCTGGACCAGCCCCGCGCCTCGATCTCCGCCTACGCCCCGCACATTTACACCATGCATATCAACCGGCAAAAGATCGGGGAACTGATCGGGCCGGGCGGCAAGGTGATTCGCGGAATCGTCGAACAGACCGGAGCTAAGATTGACGTCGAGGATGACGGCCGCGTGAACGTGGCCGCCGTGGACGAGACCTCCGCCAACAAAGCACTCAAGATGATCAAGGACCTGATGGCCGAGGCGGAGATGGGCAAGACCTATCTGGGGAAAGTGGTGCGGCTGGCGGACTTCGGCGCCTTCGTTGAAATATTCCCCGGCACCGACGGTCTGCTTCACATCAGCGAAGTGGCTGAGCACCGCATCCGCGACATCCGTGACGAATTGAAGGAAGGGGACCAGTTGCTGGTGAAGGTGATTTCGATTGATGGCAACAAGATCCGGCTGAGCCGCAAGGCGGTGCTTCGCGACCAGCGGACCAAAGCGGGCGCGCCTTCCCAGCCATAGGGCGGGCTGCGCAAAATAAGGCAAAACCTTTCAGCGGGGTGGAGCGCGATTCCACCCCGCTTCTTGTTTACCTCCGGCAACCCTTCGCAATGAGCCGGCCCGAGAGAATCCCCGGTAGCCCGGCACCTTCGCTGTTTACTTGACAGAAAAATGAGCTTATACTACGCGTCGCATTGGCATCCAGGTAGGTAGTGAGAGGAAACCTAATTTCGTGCCACCCCGGCGCGTCAACGAGGAGGAAGGAATGAGAAAGGTGTCGGTTTTCGCATTGGTTGCGGTGCTGGCGGCGCTCGTCTTTGCCGCTTCGCCCAGCTCAGCTTGGGCCCAGGGCAAAAAGCCAGGGCTTCGCTGGCACGGTCAACTGGTAAGGATCAGCGAGGACGGTTCAGTATTCACGGTTCGCAAGGGCAATATCGAAAAAGCGGTTCATGTGACCGCTGATACCAAATTCACCGAAACAAAAGGCAAGAAGGCTGCCGATATCGACAAGGGAGAAATCAAGGAAGGCGACGACATCATCTGCCTCGGTGAAGTGGGCGAAAACAAGGAGTTCGTGGCAACACGAATAGACAAACGGGCCCCCAAGTAAGTCTCGCGTTTTGGCTTTTGGCTGAGGGTGGCCGGTGCTACTCCTCGCCGGCCACCAAAGCTACCAGGGCCTTGGGAAATCCCCGCCTGACGTCGAAGCCCTCGGCCGTGACGTCGCAGAAGTCGTGCCGGTCGATCCAAAGCGTGCGTACGGGTTGGGTTACGACGGCGGAGGCCGGATAGTGGTGCCCGGCCAGGACGACCACGATCCCCACGACCTCGTGAGGACCGGCCTTCCTTTTTCCCTGCACTCTTTGCATCTGGGAAAACTCGCTATCCACCGGCAGGCCCGGGAGGGCCTCTTCCGGCGCGCACCACCGTCACGGTTTACTTGACAGAAAGATGAGTCTATACTACCCGGCGCATTGGTATCCAAGTAGGGAGCGGCATTCGAAGTCCAATTCGCGCCGGTTCGGCGCGTTAACGCGGAGGTAGGAATGAGACAGATTTCCATTTTCGTCATGGTTGAAGTACTGGCGGCGCTTGTCGCTGCTGCTTCGACCGGCCCGGCTTTTGCGGGAGGCAAGAAGGCGAAGCAGCTTCGCTGGCACGGTTCCGTAGCCCGGATCAGCTCGGATGGTTCCGTTTACACCATCAACGGTCCGCATAAAGGGGGCATGACCCCGCGAGACTTTCACGTCAATGCAGATACGAAGTTCACAACGCCCAAGGGGAAATCGGAAGTCAGCATTGACAAAGGTGATGTCAAGGAAGGCGACGACGTAATTTGCTTCTATACGGAAGGCGAAAATAAGGAGTTCGTCGCCACGCAAATCAGCAAACGTTAGTGTAGTGAGGCCATCTCCAAGTTCGTGGGTATGTGGTGGCCGGAGGGGGATCTACTCCCCTCCGGTCGCCAAAGCTACCAGGGCTTTGAGGATTCCCCGGGTGACTTCGAAGTCCTCAGCCATGATGTCGTAGAAGTCCTGCTGGTCGATTCGAAGGGCTTGCACAGGTTGGGTGGCCACGGCGGAGGCCGGATAAGGGTTCCCGGCCAGGACGGCCATGATCCCGACGACCTCGTGAGGTCCGATCTTCCTTCTCTCCTGCCCATTCTGCATCTCAGAAACCTCGCCCTCCAGGACGTAAAAAAGGGTATCCGGGTTCTCGCTTTCGCGGAAGAGAGTATGCCGTGGCTCGAAACTTGTTTCATGAGCAATGGCCGCAACCCGCCCCAGACTCTCGGTACGAATCTCTCGAAAGACGGCGGCCTTCTGCAAGAGGCTGACTTTTTCCAAAAGTGTAAGCATCCGTTCTCCTATGCGGTCGCACCCGCCTCCAGGCGAGTGCTGGCCCAGTTCAAAGTCTCTTCGAGCAACGGGTCGCCCTGGCGGCGCACGCGGCGAAGCTCCTCCACCAATTCCGCCAACCTCAGCTCCCCCACCGCGTGCACGGCGCAGGCGCGGAGCCAGGCATCCTCGGAGTGAAGTACAATCCGCAAAGCCTCGGCCTTGCCGTCTACACTGGTGTGGCAAAGACGCTCTGCGAAATTCAGTTTTTGCTTCAGCGGGACATCCGGGTCCAGCGCACACACCAGGGTCTTGTAAAGATCCGAACGAACAAGATGCTCGAGGACCTCCATGGCGTTCGACCGGATGCGCGGCTGGCCGCAGGTGAGACCCGCATAGGCGTTGTGGATATCGCGGGGCGGATAGAGGAGTCCCAGGAGCCGGAAAATGCGCTCCAATTCAAGCTCCATGCGCTCGCGCAGGGCCCGCGCAATGAGGGATTCACGGCCCGGTTCCTGGCGGGAAACACTGCCTTCAGGATCGATGGCGGCCAGGACTTGGAAGGACCGATAGTAACCCATCAACTCCGCGTTCAGCATATCTTCAAACTGTTCGTTGGGAGGGACAAGACCGGGTTCGAGGCTCCGAAGCTTGTTCAAGGCTTTGAGCAGGTCGTATCGCAAGCCTGGATCATTTTGCAGCAGGCTGTTGGCAAGCGCCGTTGCGGACTGCGGAGTGGCGATGCGCGCCAGCACGCTGGGGATCCGCTTCCGGGTGGAAAGGGGAACGGTGGCGTCGTTCAGGTGGTCCTGCAAGGTGCCCAACGCCCGCTCGCCGTATTCGGCCAGCGCAGCCCGCGCCGCCGCCAGCAGGCGAGGGTCGCCGAGCTTTTCAATCACCAGGTGCAGAGCATCACGGTTCTGGGTTTTTCCCGCCGCCAGCAACGCTTGCTCCTTGACAGCAGGGTCTTTGTCCCGAATAAGCTCCATCAGGTGGTTCTGAATTTCGGCATCGGGCTGCACGACCCCCAGAACCCGCGCCGCTTCCGCGCGCGAGCGTGCAGCGCCCGGCTCAGGCGCCGACAGCATGCTCTCGAAAATAACCTGTCCAGCGGCAAGATTGTCGGCTTGGCCGGTTCGAATCAGATAAGTCACGACGGACCCCTGGACTACGCACTCCGGCAACTCCGTTTCCGCGCTCATCAGGGTGAGAGGATCGCGCCCCGTATGCACCACCAGATAGTGCAGCGCCTCGGCACGAACCTCGGGGGATTCATCGCCCAGCATCTTCTCCACTTTCGGCAGAACCTTGGTGTCGCCGGCGTCACTGAGCGTTCGCAGGGCGCGCTGGCGCACGGCGGGCGAAGCGTGGCCGAGCAGGCCGCGCAATGCCGGGTGCCATCCTGGCTCGCGTCCGACTTCCAGCAGGCTCAGTCCGTATAGGACTTCCTGCTCGCCGCCGCGCTCTAGACTCATGGCCAGGACGTCCGTGGTGGTTGAGTCCAGCACGTCGGTGGCGATCCGGTCCGGGTCCAGGGTCCGGCGTTCAATGGCGCGCCTCAAAACGTTGAGATATTCCTTGCGCACGCCGTAGGCGATTCCGATCCATGCGAAGAGGAAGACGAAATTCACCAGGCTGATCTTGCCCGGGCTGAAATGCAGCTTGTTGGCAAAGACCCAGAGAACCAGCCCGCTGACCCCGTCCGCCGAGCGCCACACAAATCCGTCAATGAAGGATTTGATCTGGCTCTTGATCTCCGGCGGTGCCACCGGCAGGTAGAGCAATTCCGCCGTGGATTTATCTAATGAGAATCGCAGCAGAAGGTGGCTCCCTTTCAGAATGGCCGCGCTAAGAAGGATGGGCGCCAGCAGCACGCCCATGCTGCCGCCGAGGAACACCACCGGCAAAACAAAGATGGTGATTCGGATGCCGAGCACCCGGAGCAAACGACCGGTAAAGAGCATTTGGACCGCGAATGCGGCGAGGCCCAGGTAGCCGTTAAACTGCGCGAAGAACGTGGCCAGTGCCGCTTTGTTGCCAACGAAATGGGCGTACGAAATCATCCTGAACTGATAGGCGATCAGTGTGGTTGTGCCACACCCGATGGCAATGAGCGCCGTAATCAGAAGCAGATAACGCGAGCCTCGAATGTATTTCCAGATTTGCCCGAAATTCTTGGGAATATCTTTTGCCGTGCTGGCCGCGCGGCTTACGTCTTGCATGCGTTCTTGGGCCCGGCGGAAGGTGAGCAAAACCAGCACGGCGCAGACCCCCAACATCAAGGCGACGGCCACCAACATGGTTTCCGGGTGCACGTGCCGGCCATGAATCATGGCCGCAGTGAAAAACGCCGCGCACGGGGCGCCCAGGACCGCACCTGCACCGATGAATCCGAAAATGCGGCGGGCCTCACGCGTGGTCAGAACGAAGTTGGCCAGCGTCCATCCGATGGTCGGCGCCATGGCGCCGGTCATGTAAACCCAGATGTAGATGAGCGCATACACCCACTTGACCTGGAAGCGGGTGATCCACCAGAACACGGCGAAGGACGCGGAAAAGAACACCAGCGCCCCGACCATGAGATATTGCAGCCGCACGCGGTGGGTCAGGCGGATGTAGATGGAGGCAAACGTGCCCACGACAACTGCCGTCGCGATGATCACTTGGGGCAGGTATCGGGGGTAGGTGTTCAGGAACATCGCGTCGCCTACGGACATGGCCATGATGTAGGAGCCGATGGCGCAAAACAGGTAGGCGAACAATAGGAACGCCGGGCCGAATTCGCTCCGCCGAACGTTCAGAGCTTTTTCGAGGAACTCGATCATCGCTGGTTGTTTCCATCGGCGGCACGGTCGGCCGCCGCGGCCTTTTGTCCGCTCGGTGGATCGACTAAGGCTTGCTGCTCACCGTTGGCATATTCGGCCATAATCCGGCCACTCTCGAATACCAGCGCCGAGGGCCGGCCTTGGAAGAAGGCCTCGTTCATGCCGGTATCGATCAGGAAGGCGTGGTGGTCAAACCGCACGGTGATCCCCTGGCGGGACACGACGGTGTGCCCCATCACGATGTAATCTGCCTTCAATCCGGCCAGCATGCTGTTCAGTTTCTCTTGCAGCGGGGCCTCGGGGTCCTGCGCCAGACCCCGGTACCAGAGGGGTCCCTGCGGAGAAATGATGGACCAATTCGGCAGATTGCGAAGGAAATTCACAATCGAGCTGTGGGCATAGGGAGTGATGGTGTAAGTACCGGACTGGGCGGCCCGATAGACATTCTGAGCTTGGTGAATCGCTTCGTTCAGAGTCATGTAAGGCCAAATGACTTTTGCCTCGCAAAGCTCCTTCCAATATAGGTCAAAGGCGGCGAGCTCCTCATGAACGCGCTTGTTAATCTCCTCGACGCTTTTGTAATGGAGGTCGGGGTCCAGCCCGGCGTGCACGAAAATAGCATCACCGACTTTGGCTACCGCATCGTGGCTGCGGAACCAGCGGCCGTATTCGCCTTTCGGCCCGTAGGCGTCCCGCAGCTCGAAAAAGCCCGGCGGGTGTTGCGCCATCCATTCGTCGTGGTCCGTCGGTGGCGACCCGGGAGCGCCGTGTTCAGCCACGAAATTCTTGTACTCTTCGTACTTCTCTTCGCGTATCTTCTCGGACTGGTCGGTTGAGAAGGCTTGGTATTCTCCCGGCGAGACATACCGCAGGTCACCCATCATATCCATGACTTCGTGATTTCCCAGCAGCGGAATAACCTTGCCGTGCTGCTGCCCCGCCTGGCCTTCGATCTTCATCATCAGGTCGAGAGCTTTACGGGACTCGCCGCCCCGATCGAGAATGTCGCCCACCTGTACAAAGGTCGTCTGGCCGCCTGACCAATTGAGGCTCTGGTCAATCAGCCCGGTGCGTTGGAGGATGGAAACAAACTCGGGATAGGCGCCGTGGACATCACCAATCGCCACAATTCTCGCCGCCGTTGCTGCCTGAGCGGCGACCGCCAGGAACGCGAGCAGATAGACGCACCGGCGAAGGTACCATTCTTTCATTTTCATCGTGCTGATTTCGCTCCTTAAGCCTTGTGACTACTGTAATCTGAGTGCCCTGGGATTGCAAGAGCTTGTCGCCCAAGGGGCATAAGTTTTTTTCCAGGCACGGGGGACCGCGCGGGTTGGTCACCCAATAACCACATGATGTGGGTACGGCGTCGCGACCCAAGGGGCAGGCCCCCGGTCAGGGATCGGCTCACTTGGGACAAGCTCAGGATTCAGGCCGACAGTGTCCGTCTCTGTAGATCGACATGTCCGCACCTTACCTCTCGCCTCCAGGATTTTGGCTACTTGACTTTCTGGACAAGCCGGGGTATAAGCATGCTCGCAGAGGCATTATCACCACACAGAAAAAGAGAGGATAAGCATGGCAACCGCCCGATTTCGGTCCCTGGTGGCTATTGTGTTTCTCGTTTTCGCCGTTGCAGTCGTCCTGCCGGCCCAGGATCAGCCGGCGAACAACGGGGATAACTTTACAGAGCAACAGCAGGAAGAATTCCTCTTGAAGGCCAAAGTGATCCACAGTACCCATACCGGCAAGGGGGTCACGGACCCCTATAAATTGACTCTGTCGGATGGGACTGTCACCCACGACGCCCTCTTCCAGTCTATCGACGAATTGAAACCCCAGATGCAATTCGCCGATGGCCGCACGGAGTTTAATTTCAAAGACTCTTACAAATACGATATCGCGGGCTACCAGCTCGCCAAGCTCTTGGGGCTGGACAACATGATCCCGGTAGCGGTTGAGCGTGACTGGCATGGGATGCGAGGCTCGATGGTCTGGTGGATTCCCAACATTGCTATGGATGAGGGAGATCGAACGGAGAAGAAGATCGATGCGCCTGACCCGGACGCTTGGAACAAGCAGATGTACAAGGTTCGGGTATTTGACACTTTGATTTACGATACGGATGCCAACCTGACCAACGTCCTGATTACCAAAGACTGGAAAATCTGGCGCATAGACTTTACTCGCGCCTTCCGAACCTGGAAAAAGTTGAAGGATCCCAAGGATCTGGTGATGTGCGACAAGGACCTGTTCGCAAAGCTAAAGGCGTTGAACCAGGACGAAGTCAAAGAGGCGACCAAGAAGTACCTCAGCGGTTCGGAAATCAAGGCAGTGATGGCCCGGCGTGACCTGATTGTGGATCGCTTCAACAAGTTGATCGCTGAAAAGGGTGAAGCTGCCGTTCTGTACTAACTCCGTGCGGAAGGCGGCGGCCCGCCGCCTTCCGGAGTCATCCGAACCTTTCCCCGGCGCCGAGGCACGTATCCTTCAGGCGCAAAACCTTCCTTTCAACGCGTGTCTATTAAGGTCCGGCGGCGGGTCGTTGGAGAGCTAACAGCCCTGGACAATGCCACGCGCGGTTTACCCCTTCCTCCGAGTGTGTTATAAAAGTGAGCGGTCTCAAGCCACCTGAGGGGTGCGTATTCGGTCCAGTTCAGGCGTGTTCAGCGGCGTGTACGCCGCCCGCAGTATCCCGGGCCTTTGCCAAGTTCACGTTGCGGGGAAGCTCACGCGTTTTTCGAAGTGCCGGAAACTGGGCTTGCGGACGCA
>OFHG01000269.1_pt1 | contig 22229 bp, 24 predicted proteins | sample 1521931 | NCBI WGS metagenome assembly OFHG01 (sample SAMEA2468438, study PRJEB22500) | soil metagenome | biome: Glassland; feature: Farmland; material: Clay | place: Australia | collected 2013-01-31 | depth 0.55 m
CGTATGCTGACGCAATTTCGGCAAGTGCGAAAAGGACCTAGAGGAATTGCGGACCGCGATTGCGATCGATCCTAACCATAAGAATGCCAGGCGAAATGCGGGGATTGTTCTTGCCTATGACCTGAGACAAGCGAAAGACGCGATCATAGAGGTTGAGAAGTATCTGGAACTGGACCCGGACGGTCCCGACCGCGATCGGATCAAGGAAGTTATTAACGAGCTGAGATCGCAGGAACAGGAGTCTTTCGACGAAGAACAGTAAAAAAATCGGGTTAGAGAAAAGTTTTTAAAAACCAAGAGGGGAGCGTGTTACTTACCCCTTAGAGAGGAAGCATCGCGTTCTCTCTACGCAGGTGATGCGGAGTTTTGTGGATGGCGAGCAGGTAATAGATCAAAGGGCAAGGTCTGGAGAAGGGATCATGGAAAGTGCTGCACATAAAGCAATTAATCCCTGGTTTGCTATTTGGATGCGACCGCGCGCAACAATGCGAAGTATTCTCGATTCCGATCCCGAATACCTGGTTTTTCTGCTTGGCATCCTGCTCGGAATTTCCGACTCCCTGGGTCGGTCGTACGCAAAAAACCTGGGGGACATGTTTACCGTTCCGGCAATTATTGCTCTCGGCGCCATCATGGGCCCGCTCGGCGGCCTGACCTTGCTGTACGGTGCGAGTGCTCTCATCACGTGGACGGGGAAGTTGCTGGGCGGGCAGGGTTCGTACACGCACATCCGGGCCGCATTCGCCTGGTCGAGCGTTCCGCTTATCTGGAGCTTGCTCCTGTGGGTCCCGGGGATGGCGTTGTTCGGAAACGAGCTCTTTACCAGGGAGACCCCGAGGATGGATTCCAATGCCGGTCTTCAGGCCGCTTATGCTTGTTGGTGCGTATTGCAGGTTATCGTATTTTTGTGGAGTCTCATTGTATTTCTGAAGTGTCTCGCTGAAGCACAACGTTACTCGACCTGGCGTGCGTTGCTTAATATCCTGTTGTCTTTATCGCCGTTCATTATTTTATTTCTGCTTTCCAATCGGACAACGAGCCTGTTTTGAGACGGCTCGAAAGAATGGCTGAACGCTATGATGAAAAGAGCGCGTGATTATAAATGGCTTATCCTTATATCAGCGTATGTCATGTTGATAGCCATTCTCGCTGTCGTTGATGAGCCCCTGAACCCTGAAATCAAATCCTTTATCACTATTCACTCCGACCGGGTTCCCGATGAGGAAAACGGATACTATGCCGCTCTGGGCATTAGTGCGCCGGCAAGAGCGGATATCCATGCCAAAGGGATCGAAATAGTCAGGATTTACAAGGAAGCGAAAGCGAAACAAACCGGCTTTCTCGAGTTCGACCTGGGAAAACATCTGGGAGACCCGCAATTATCGTTCACGGGCCAGATGCCCGAACTCTACAAAGACAGAGGTTTCTCCTGTCTTGCCTACGCGAAGGTATCAAAAGAGGAGATCGAAAAACTTCTCGCAATCAATCATGAACTCCTTGATCGTTACCATTCCCTGTATCGCTATCCGCGCTATCGTGATACGGCGCCGCCCGGCCTGTTCCCCCTCCTGGCGCCCGTTCGCAATGCCAATAGACTCATCCTTTTAGGTCTTGCCGCAGAGGCGAACGCTGGCAGGACCGACGTTGTCCTGGACAAGCTCAGGCGCGATATCACCTACTGGAGGCTCGTTCTCAAAGAGAGTGATGAACTCATCACCAAGCTCGTTTCATCCGCCAACATCAAGATGGACTATCTTTTCCTGTCTGACCTTATCTCCCATTGTAAGATCGGCAGGGGACAGCTGCGGGCCGTGGAAACTCTCCTGGTCGGCCTTGCACCGGAAGAACTGAACATGTCGGGTGCCATGCGCCGTGAATTCGAATTTTCCATGGATGAAGTTCGAGAAACAAAAAAGCTTATCGGCAAGCCGAAGCCCGGAGACAAGAAGGACCGATGGAAATATTTCTTAGGGCCTTTTTACAAGGTGAATGCAAGTATCAATATCATCTATCCGAGTTACAAAAAACTGGTTGAGGCCGCAGCATTACCGGCGCGGGACCTCGTTTCAGAAAGCAAAAAGTGGGAAGAGACGAAAAAGTGGAAAGTGGGATTGGACTATTTTTATAACTTCGTCGGAGTGATAGGGCACAAAGTTATTGGAGACCGGGAAAACCTCAAGTATCTGCCGTATCTCACCAGGATGCACGACCTCGACGGACTTATTCGCCTCGTCGCCATTCAATTTATGGCAAAGGGGCAGAGAATCCCGCCCGAAAAAATGGATGAGTTTCTCAGAACGCTCGACGCCCGTTATTCCAACCCCTATACCGGGACCCCCATGAAATGGGACGCGGAAAAGAAGTGCCTGTATTTTGAAAGCTTAAGCAAGGAAGATCAAAAGCCGAAAAGAATAGAGCTCTATCTGTGAAAAGATCGGCGTTTCAATGAAATCCGCGAACAGAAACAGGCTTTCGCCAATAAGTCTTCCTGATCACATAGCGCCATCAATCAGACAAAGAACTTCGAACTCTGAACTGATTTAAAGCCCAGTTCCTTCGTGTTGACCAACTGGAGTCGTGAACATAACCTTGAATCCTGAATCCTCTATCTTGCATCCTGCATTTAGCAGTACCATTCCACAATCTGCAATTTTAAACATACCCCATCGAAATCGTTGACATTCGTGAATACTTGTTTTACTCTGGCTTATCAAGAAGACGGAAATCATTAAATGCGCCATCCGGCCGGACCAGGAGGTAATGATGAAGAGAAGAAGCGCACTGACTGCTCTACTGGTATTATTTCCCATGCTTTTTTTCAGAGTCATTGATGCCCGGGCAAACGGGGGACCGGTCGCCTGGACCGGCGTAACACCCGTCGGTGCCGTGGGTCTTGTCCAGGATTCCGACATCGCGCTTCGTTCCGAGAACTTAAAAATAGAAGTAACAGACTTCAATGCGTATAAGGTCCACGCCACGTATGAGCTCCAAAATGACGGAGTGGCCAGGAAAATCTTATTTGGAGTCCCGCTGACATGGCCTAAGACGATGCCGGAGGGCTCTGATGTTGACAAAGGAGCGTCAAAGCGCGCCGAAAAGATCGCTGGCGGGATATCCCTTAAACTTGATGGGCGGACAATGCCGTGTACGCTTTCCGGGGGGAGCACGATACCGAGTAAGGACCGTGAACTTATGGCCGGTCCCGATGATTCGGATTATAAAATCAATACCTGGTGCGTTGCAACGCTGCCGTTTGCGAAAAAGGCGAAAGCCAGGCTGGAGCTCGAATATACCGCGCAGTTTTTTTATCAAGACATGGTATTTTCCAAATCGGCGCTGACCGAGTTCGGTGCACGAGAGCTCTTATACTTGTTTTATCCCGCCGGATACTGGAAAGGACCCGCCAAAACAGTCAACATTACGATTGATATGGGGCCTTATACTTCGTTTAAGAAGGGCCGTGGGCCCGACGGAGAGCGCGTGAACGGCCGCACCGTTACCTGGTCACTGAGTGACGTTGATCTCAGAAAACTTCCCAACCTGGAACTTTTATTTGAGACGGAACTGCTTGCGAAGAAGGAGCTCTTAGCCTGGAATCGCAGCGCCGGGGCAAACGAGAAAATGCCTCTGAAAGTCAAAGCAACAAGCACCTTGCCGGATATGGGGGATGTGAATTATAAGCCGGAAAACGTTCTCGATGGGAAAGGTGAAACAGCATGGTGTGAGGGATCTCCCGGCAGCGGGGAGGGTCAATGGCTTCAGTTCAACGTGAAAAGCAAAAAGCCGGGCCAATACTGCCGGCTTGAAGGCATCGCGATTACCCCGGGATACGCCAAAAATCAAAAAACCTACCTGGAAAATGGAAGGGTCCGAAAGGTCCGCGTGACTGACTGCGATGGAAAGCGGCCGTACGATTTTATGCTTCCCGCAGCAGAGAGATATGATATGGCCCCCGTTCTATTGCGGATGCCTGCTGAGGAGCAAAAAACAGGCTTTCTCAATATGGGAACCAAATACGTGGAACCGCTCGACTACCTGGAAGAAACACCCTGCTTTCGATTGACGATTCTGGAAGTGGACAAGGGTTCGTCAGACGATACCTGTATCTCGGAAGTAGCCCTCGTTCTTAATTGCGGATAATATTTTTCATCATAGGCGGCCTTCTGGCCGCCAACGTTTCTTTTCCCAGTCAGGCAGCGCCGTCTCTGGCAGTGCGCATTGACGGCGTTTCCGTTATGGCGGAGCACTCGGCCTTTTTCGCTCGTGCCGGCCAAAAGGTAAAGATAGAATTCCCTGGCGGATCTGCCGGAGAAATTAAATGGTTTCTTCTGGTACCCGAAGCGCTCGACTATAATAACGCGTCATATTGTAAGCATGAAAAGGGATGTGCGCAGCCTATCAAGTACCGGATTAAAGAGCTTTCCGGTATTCGGGGAAAGAGCGGTTTTTACGTATCGAGTGTTCCTGAGCTGGCAGCCCTGGGAACGCATGAAATCATGGTGCGCGCTGAAAAGGTCGAAAAGCAATTTCAGCTGGTCATACGTCAAGATGATTCTTATATCGGCTACGCGACCGAGCTGCTCGGCGTTCCCTTCGTCTATGCCCCGGCCTATCTGCCTGATGGTCATCAGACCGAAATGAGAAAAGGCGCTGATTGCGTTGCATTGATCTTATACGCCCGGAGAAGACAGGGATACCGTGTCCCTTACAGTGCACCGCCGAAACTTTATGAATTTGCCGAGAAGATCGGGGATAAGAACACAATTGCCCAAACAGCCATCCGGGAAGGTGATATACTGCACTTTGGCTTCCAAACGGCACTCGTCGCAAAACATCGGTCCACAAAACCCGGATTGGACGGCAACGATCTCATCATTCACACCTACCACGGCCTCGCTGAAATGACGACTTTTTCAAAACTTCCTTATAAAGACGCTTTTTTTGATGTCCTGAGATGGCGGAATTGACCAGTCCGCATTCCGTCCGGGGGCAGTAGCGAATCATGTTGGCGTGCACTGCGCTCGTTCCGGAAGTCGGGCTGAAAAAACTCGGTGGGATGTTGGATGCCGCAAGAAGGAGAAGGTCAACAATGTCGGCCAGGCGCAAGGAGACCATGATGAAGAAATTTTTGACAAACGTCACGGCAATGGTAATGCTTTTTCTTGCGTTTTCCGGCTGCGCTGCTTCCTCGATGAATTTAAGCGGCTTGCGGCCGCGAAGGGAGTCAACGTCATCCAGGTCCTGTATGGAGAGCCGAACGACATTCATAACTTAAACTGGAAGTACTACGTTCGGTACTGGTCATGCCCCTGACCGGTGGATGAATAGTTCGGTAACCACGAGCGCTGATATCCCATGAAAAAGAGAAAAGGAGAAAAGTGAGGACCCTTCCCGGAGCTCCAAGGCGGCCTTCTGCGCTCCGGCTTATTGTCAGGGATTGTTCAAATTCAGCGGAATCGACCCCAGGTTTGACAGAAGATAATTGCCGGTCGCTGCTAGAATATCTGCCTTGCCGTCACACAGGGGATGAAAAAGAATCACTGCGTTTGCAAGAACTATATTTGAGGAAGAGCTTTCCATTTCATTGAGCACGGCGAGTCCTGAATTCGGGTTGAGCAGGCAATCCGACCCTATCACGACAACACCCATCCCAAGCTGAAGAACGGACACGGAACCGGAGCTTTCCTCCATATACTGGCCTCCTCCGCTGATGCTGCAGGTGTCATCGGAAACATCCGGAGTGTTTCTATCATCCCTGTCTATTATCCATGCATTCATGCTGACACTTGTGGAAGCTTCGCCTGAAGCAGTGCGACTCAGCCTCAGAAAAACAGCGTCGATTTCTTCCCGGGTTAAAGTCCCGGGATCTGTGACTGTCGAATTAATATCGACGTTCGCGTATACGATTCTTGAACTGCTGCCGTTCTTCAAAACAGGAAACAAGGAGATATTATGAACCGGAAAAAGAGTGCTTCCCGCATCTTTAGAGAAAGAGACCGTAAGAATTGCCTGGGTCGGAGAAGCCCAGTACCCGTAGACAGTAATCGTTCCTGTTCCGGATGTAAGTTGCAGGGGCACGACGGAATCATCATCAGTGATCGTAATCATGGCAACACAATCAGCAGGACTCGTTGTGCAGGTAGTATAATCGACCTTTGTGTTGGGCGGCGTAGAACCGGTCACCGCCGACATAGCTACGGAGGCGGCATAGGCAAGGGGGACCGTAGTCCTTACCACCGCCTTGATGGGCTCTCCACTGGGATTCTTAAAACGATAAGAAGGCAGTGAGCTCCTGCCGCCACCGCAGCCTGCAATCGCCGCTATGAGCCCCAACACGACGCCTGAAAAAACCATGGCAGTGCGGTGCCTCGTCACAGAGAGAGATCGCTTCTGAGCCTGCGAACTATGCTGTAAGTGAAGCAATTGGCGCCTCCCACTCAGGTAATGCTCCGCGGTAACGTGGTGCGGCTAAGTATAAATCGCCTGCGATAAAGTATATATGGGCAAACTGATTATTGTCAACGCAATTCGCAGACTGCAAAAAATATTTTCCGGCAGGACGGGGCGGAAACTGCTGATGTCATTAAAGCAAGGCGTAGGACTCCGGCAATGCCGTTTGATGCTCTTTTATTTATTTCTGTAGCTGAAAGGATAGAGCTCGATCCAATAGTTCATTTGTTTTGTTTTTTCATCCTCTTTATTCATTAGTAAAGCAATCCGATCCCAGATCGGGCTGATATCAAGTGCTGCGTACGGATAATCTTCGATTAATGTCTGAACAGAATCGTCGTCGTTTCCAGGGACAATGAACGTTGCTGTCTTTTCTATCAGGTAATATCTACCATCTGGAGAAATCTTCCAGGACTTTAACCAGTTCTCCAGCGACTCCTGTTTTTTCCCCGATTTTTCAATTTCCATTTTTCCCTTGAGCGTTTCCCCGGTCTGCCTGTTTTTTATGTTGTAATAACAATTATAGAAAGATGGAAATATGGACCATTTATTTCTTTTTACCGTAGCATCAATGTCCAGAACATACCCGTCATTCTCTAATGTACCCGAAAAATGCTCACCACCATGTGATCCGCCGCCGCTGATGCCCATGCCCCCCCGCCACCCTGCTAATGCAGTCGCTGCCGTCAGAACAAATTTCCCAAACGCTGCCGCTGAACTTCCGGTCTTATCGGCAATAATTTTATTTTCCAGCTTACTCAGCAACGCGTCTTTTTCGGCATCTTCAAGAGCCTTGATTTGGCCGGTGCTGCGAGTGATCAGAAAACTTTGCAGCGACTTATGCCGGTCTTTAGCAAGAATGCTGAAAAGAAGAGCATCATCTTCTATCCAATGCAGAGACAGCGGAAGCGCCTTTATATCCGGGGCGGATAAGCGGCCATTTTTTACAGCGTTATTTACTGCAGCAGTCAATTCGATTCTTCTTTCCGGCGCACCCGGCACGGTATTCGGCAGATAGGTCTGGTTGAACTCGGGTTTTGGAAGAGCGCATCCCCCGATAACCAGCGTCGTGAAAGCAACCAGGCACGATGCAATCAATCGCTTCATCATGAGCTCCTTCGAATCAAAGGGTCTTTACTTTTGGTATTACGCTTTTTCACGGATCAGATTGCTGAAGAGCATTGAGAAAATTGAGCCGGTCCTGATCGTCTTTGAGGACGGGCTTCTTTTCATCGCCGCGAGGTGATGTGGTAAACTGCGCCGGCGTATTCTGTGCGAGGAGGCCGGGTCACGCGGGGACTTTAGCAGAGAAAGCGGGAAATGTCAAAATAGAATGCCAACGTTGCTTACGATATCCTGCGTCGTTCCTGAAAATCCCACTGTTCCAAAAATACCACGTCGAAATCGTTGACATTCGCTCGCGTTTGTCCTACTCTGGCTTATCCAGAGAACACGCCGAAGGGAAAGCTTTTTGAAGACCTATCAAAAGAACACGTCGCAACCGCCCCGGGGGAGAAGGAGTTGTTCCATGAACTACAAGTATTTCATCCATGAGGAGTGCCCCTTCTATCCATGCCATGATCTGAACGAGTGGAAGTCCTGCCTGTTCTGCTGGTGCCCGCTCTATCTGCTCGATTGCGGCGGCCATTTCGCGCTCAAAAATAATGTGAAGGACTGCTCGGCCTGCACCATTCCCCATACCGCTGAGGGATACGATTATGTCGTAAAGACCGTTCAGCGGCAGGTATACAAGAAATGACGGTTTGGAGCCGGAGCAGCAAGGTATTTCAAAATGAGGACCGGCACACTCACCCCACACGCCCGATCTCAGAACGGTCTCAAACCGTCCGGCAACCCGCATTCCGCATTTTAAAATTTCCCCCATCGAAACCGTTGACATTCGCACGCAATTATCCTACTCTCTTATCCGGAGAGTGCGGATGACAGGGACGGCATGAGACAAGACGGGATATCCATTGTACTTGCGGGAGTGAAATAAGAATTTCGGCTTTTTTTAGAGCATTGCATTGGCGGAAAGGACAGATCCGGATGAAGCCTGTTTTCATTCTCGTTGTCGCCCTGGTTATCGTCATGCTGACCTTCAGCACTCTATCCATTGAAGTGGCGCCGGAAGCGGAGGCAGTCGCAACGAGGGTCGAGGGAACCGTCAAGGTATTCACCCGCGAAGCGCCCGCGGGACGCTTAATCAGGGAAAATGACAGCATCGCAAAGAATGACCGGGTGGAAGTGCGGGAGAATTCCAGGTTAGAGCTCCGTCTTCCCGATGGAAGCTATATGAGACTGTCGGAAAACGCGCGTTGCACAGTGCGCCTGCTGCAGTTCGATAAACGGACGGGCAATATATACGCGCAGCTTTTCCTCAAGGCCGGCAAGCTTTGGGCGAAGGTGAAAAAGCTTGCAACGCCCTACTCCCGCATGGAGGTGGTTACGCACGCCGCTTTCGCGGCCTCAAAAGGCACCGTCTACAGCGTGGATGTGGAAACGGACGCGAGCAGCACGATCAACGTGTACGAGGGCGCCGTTCTGGCCACGCGTCTCGCGAGGGAAACGCCGCGCACTGCCGACCGGACAAGCGTCCCGGCGGAGGAGCAGCCGGTCAGTGTCAACGCCCTCCAGCAGGTTTCTGTTTCTCCTCAGGACGGGGCATCGCAACCTCGGGGTTTCGACCCGAAGACCACCATAAACGACTGGATCCGGTGGAACCTGCAGCGGGACGCCCGTGAGGGGCTCGTTTCCATAACGGTCACGCCGGGCTTGTCGGCGATTCCCGGGCGTATGTCCGTGCAATGTTCCGGCGCGGGAATCTATGCGGACAACACGGTAAAAGACATAACCTGGTTCGCGACCTGGAGTTCGTCCGACCCAAAAGTCGCGGAGATAGACCAGGCAGGGGTCGCCACCGGGGGCGTTCCCGGAACTGCCGCCCTGTCAGCCGGGATCGTTGATATGAGCGGATCCGCCATACTCAATGTCACCCGTGACTTGCTTTCCATCGCCGTAAAGCCTGCCTCAGGATCGATTGTGAACGGATCCGTCCAGCAGTTCACCGCGATTGGAAAATTTTCGGACAAAACCGTCAAGGACGTCACCTCCTCCGCGGTTTGGAAATCCTCCGATACCGCCATCGCGGCCGTAGACGCGAGCGGCCGCGCCACGGCGGGCAACAAGACGGGAACCGCCGTCATATCGGCATCGCTCGGGAAAAAAGGCGGATCCGCTTCGCTCAAAGTCAGGCGTGAGCTTCTTTCCCTTACGATCGTACCGGGGGGCGCGACGATCATGGAGGGCAAGACCCAGCAGTTTTCAGCCATCGGCAACTATTCGGACAAAACGACACGGGACCTCACCTCCGCGGCGAAATGGACGACATCCGATGCAAAGATCGCAGAGGTAAGCCCGACGGGCCTTGTCACCGGCAAGACCGAGGCGGGAACGGCGGCAATAACGGCCTTTTTCGGCGGAAAGACCGGGTCGGGAACCATCACCGTAAGCAAGATTGCGCTTGTATCCTTAACCGTTCAGCCGGCCGAGGCGTCCATCCGGCAGATGGTATCGCAGCAGTTTACCGCCACGGGCTCGTTTTCCGACGGCAGTACTCGGGACCTGACGAGGTCTGTTGCGTGGACTTCAATGGCGCCCTTGCTTGCACCGGTTAAGGCCACGGGTGTGGCCAGCGGGATCCTCACGGGATCCACCGTGATCACCGCGACGAGCCAGGGCAAGTCGGCCTCGGCAAATCTGAAGGTGACGCCGCGCAAAATATACCGTCCCCGGGCCGATCAGGAGACGTTAAAGAAATTCTTATACTGGCCGGCGCCCCGGTTTGCCAGGGCCGAGGGATCCCAGCTGGCCCGCGGCTCCGTGGTCATCGACCGCTTAACCGGTCTCCTGTGGACAGCGGACGCCGCCAGCCCGGGACCTCCGGCCTGCTCCCCCGGCGTGACGAAGACGTGGCAGGCCGCGCTTGCTTATGTAGCGTGCCTCAACAGCAACAGTTACCTCGGTTATCGGAATTGGCGGCTCCCGAGCAGCGAGGAACTTTTCAGTCTTGTCGACTATAAACAGTCAGTCCCCAACCCGTGGGTCTATACCCACGGATTCAGTTACGTACAAGCTTACTACGGCTACGACGTTTGGTTTTCCAGCCCGGACGGCACCTTCTCAAGCTACGCCGATATGAGCCTCGGAGTTACGTACTACACCGACGGGACCAAGCCCCTCTACGTGTGGCCGGTCCGTCACCTGAAATAGGAACTGAACGGGGCCGCGTTTGAAATATCGCTTTTTGTTCAGAGGGTTTTTCCCTGATACAGGCGAGGGGCAGTCGTATCCGATATGCCCCGGGCATTGTATCCCGTGTCCTGCATCCACCCTCAGTCGAAATTGTTGACATTCGCAAAGATTTGTCCTACTCTCCCGTATCCGGAGAACACGCTGAAGGGGAAAGCACCGACCCCCGACGGTTTAACTCATGAGACAAGACGGCATAGCTATTATATTGTTATCGGTGGTAATGCTCTTTGCTTCGGGATGTGTGGCGGAACCGGGCCTGGACAAGGGGAAATTCTCGGAATTGAACCGGGCCGCGCTGGACCTGAAGACCGCCATCAGGTCCGGCAAGGGCTGTGAGACCACGGATACCGTGCTGCAAAGACTCGCCTCGGGAACAGCGGCCTTAAAAGACAGGACGGCTTCAAAGGCGGAGCGCGACCTGCTCTCGGCCTACTCGCACCTTTTGGCTATCTCCAAAGATGGTTTGCTCCTTTGTCAATCCCGGACCCATTTGACGAATTTTGAATTCGTCCCGAAGGGGCGCATCTACGTTACCCAGGAACTCGATCCGATCGTTGAGAAATACGATCTGCCGAACGAGAGACACCTCTACAAGCCCACCGGGACATATTGGAGGAGTATTTCCGGGGATTCGATAACGGTGATCTGGGAAAGCGCGGAGGACGAGATACAGAACATCGAAAACATGGTGAAGTACAATTGATTGCATCGGAACGGTCGCCGGAAATATAAACAGTGAAGATCTGACCGTCGATGTCTTCCCGCAAAATCACAGGACGTTTCCCTGCTGATTCAGCTTAACAGAGTATTACTTTTTTCGCAGCACGGCTCCTCAACGGGTAAATGCAGAACATCTCCATTAAGAAATAGACTTTGACAGGGAAGAGACTAAGTGGTATCTATTAACAATAAAGTAAAAAATCTATTCCCGACAAAGCCGATCCCTTCGCGAGAAGGGCGAGGAAAGCGGCGGGTCTTGAGAGAAGATGGCCGAGCTGCCGAAGGAAAAACCTTTGGTAGACCCGGCCTTTTTATTTTGACCATGTCGGTAATGGGTGGTTTCCTCGAGGAAGTTTGCGCGGTCCTGACCGCGGCCGGACAAATATATGAGCGCTCAATAGAATCGGCAGTGGTGATCTATGGAAGACAGTCAGAAAGACTTTACAACCATATACACGGAGTATTACCCGAAGATCGTCGGGTACCTTAAAAAGCTCGTGGGAGAGGCGGAGGCCGAGGATGTGGCGCAGGAGGCGTTCGCGAAGGTGAGCCGGTCGGTGGACGGCTTCCGCGGTGAGTCCTCGCTGTCAACATGGATATACCGGATCGCGACAAACTCGGCAATGGACCATCTTCGAAAACCGGCTTCCCGCCAAACAGCGAATATGCCGGCCGGTCTGCCGGATGACGATTCGTCTGACGGCGAGGACACGATACCGGACCACGAAACGCCCGTTCTCGACACGCTCCTGATTCGGAAGGACATGAACGAGTGCATACGCGGAATCGTGGATAGTCTCCCGGAAAACTACCGGACCGTGCTCGTTCTGAGCGATCTCGAAGGTCTGACGAATGCCGAGATCGCCGAGGTCGTCGGGATATCTCTGGATACGGCAAAAATCAGGCTGCACCGTGCAAGGACAAGGCTCAGAAAAGAGCTGGAAGCGAAATGCAGTTTCTACCATGACGAGCGAAACGAACTATCCTGCGACCGCAAGACCACCCCTCTGAAATTCCTCAAAAAATAAGATGTATCCCTTTTCTCCCTCTCTTCGTCTATATGGTCGAAAGGGGGTGAGACATATGTTTCCGTGCTTGGGTTTTGGCTATGGATATTGGTGGATATTTCCGCTCATTATGATCGCAATGATGGTTCTTTGCTTCTTTATGATGAGAGGACATGCGGGTTCGATGATGTGCGGCCCGGGTTTCGGCAGTAAAGACAGCCACGGCGAAGGCGCTTCAGATTCGGCATTGGATATACTCGACAAACCGGATACTCAGGAAGAGGTCAATAAGAAGGAGTATGAAGAGAAAAAAAGAGACGTAACCCGGCACAACTAAGTGTCACGGTAGAGACAGATTGTAAATCGCAAAGATTAGAGGAGGCATGAGATGCATACTAAAGAAACGAACGAGAAGGGAGACAAGGCAAAATCCGCTGGTTTTGGGTCCGCTCCCATGGGTCATAGGATGTTTGAGATGATGAATGCGTGCTGCACGGGCCGGGGCGGATTTCCTGACTGCCCGACCATGATGAAAGGCATGATGGAAGCAGGGGGAAATCAACCCTGCTGCGCGCCCGGAACAGAGGATGCCGAGTCTGAGAGGAGGAAGAAATGAAAGAGTCAAGCAATGGTTTCACTCTTGAGATTTCAAAAACCGGCAACACCTGTCCTATAGGAGAAAAGGCCGGAAGCAGATATCGCGAAGAAGGAAAAATCCCGGTCCTGTCCTGCGAAGGGGCGTGCATACGTGGAGAGATCGCCCGTCTTGCTGCCCACCTGGTTGCGAAGGAGGAGCCTTACCGAAGAGGTTGTCACGGGGAATTGTTCACCGTACCCCGATCGGCATTGGCGCAGTGGATCAGGAACGCAGGAAAAATCGTGCTTATCGACGGCTGTTTCCTTCGCTGTCACGGCAGGGTCCTGGAAAATCTGGTCGGAAGAGAGAACCTGGTCGAGTTCGATGCCCTTTCTTTTTACGGGAAATATACGGACCGTTTCGATATTGACTCCGTCCCGGAAGAGGAACGCAAAGAGACGGCGCGGAAGGTAGCGGACATTGTTCTGGCTGAGTTGAAAAAAATGCCCGCGCACGATGCGGCGCCCCGGTCCCGGAGAGGATACGGTGCTGCCGTATCCGGCGCCGCGGCGGCGCCTGCTGCAGTAAAACCGGATCGCGGCTGCAGATAATATTGAAAGCGTCCATGAATGTCACGTATGCTGCGCTCAAAAACCTGAACAGAACGCCGACCAGGACGTTGCTTCTAGTCGGCATCGTAGCAGTGGTGTCGTACACCCTGTTCGCGGCAACGCTTTTTAAAAAGGCGTCAATAACGCACTCCGGATCGCAACATACCGGCTTGGCGCCGGCATAAACGGACAAGGGATTACGCACGTTCGTTTCCGGAGAAGAAAAAGAAGGCAAGTGCAAAGAAGACGTTTTGGCGAGGTTTACTTACCTACGCAGAGGGGGGGAAGACCTGAAAAAATTACGGCGTTGCTTTTGGACCCGTATCGTAATCATCGTTGAACCTCGGGATATTCGGTAAGAGAACGATCACTTCTGTAATTCGCTCTCGCAAATCCCGAAGCAATTCGTTTTCTTTAACCAAATTCTCCTTCGGCCTCAGGGGCTTTTCGCTTTCCAATCTTTTGTAACCTGCAAACCGGCAGTTTAACAATCCTCACGGACTGCTCGTTGCCGATTCCAGATCACGCCAGGTTGGCGCTTAAGGCCCTCAACGAAAAGTTACAGATACGTTGAACACTTCTCAGTGTCAGTCCAGCAACGCCTTATAGTGAGTATACCACACTTTGTCAAGCTCTGATATTTGAGATATGCACGAAAACGAGAAGGGATCTCCTTGTTGGTACTTTAGTTCACTTTTACTCAAAAAGGATGAGCAAGATGTGCTCCCGTGGTAATACTTATGATACGCGACTTGCTTCTGTTCATAGAGAACGTTTACGCTTCAGAAGCTTATTTGATAAGATTAGAGTAGGTAGGAGAATTGATTATGTTCAAAGACAGAAAAGACGCCGGAATGCAACTGGCCGAAAAACTCGCAGACTTTGCGGGACAGCAGGATATTTTCGTTATCGCGCTTCCCCGGGGCGGGGTCGTCACCGGTGTCGAGATCGCGAATCGCCTCAGAGCCCCCCTGGACGTCCTCATCGTCCGGAAAATAGGACACCCCTGGCAGCCCGAGCTTGCCGTGGGTGCAATTTCCGAAACAGGCTTCATTGTCTATAACGAAGACGTTGTTGCATCGGTTGGCGTCACAAAGGATTATCTGCGCGGCGAGGCCGCACGACAGCGTGAGGAGATCGCCCGAAGGCAGCGGCTGTACCGGGGCGGGCAAAAGCTCGTGAACCTTCGGGGCAAAACCGTCATTCTCGTTGACGACGGCGTTGCCACCGGCGCTACGATGAAGGCGGCCGTGGAGACGCTGAAGCGCGAACAGGTCGGGAAGCTCGTCGTCGCCGTACCGGTTGCCCCTCCCGGGACAGCAGCGGAACTGCAAAGGATGGCCGACGTTTTTGTTTGTCTGAACATACCCGAGGATTTCATGGCTGTCGGCAATTGCTATTATGAATTTCCACAAGTTACGGATGCGGAAGTGGTGGCACTGCTTGGCGACTATCGGGAACGCGCAGCAGCGTGAACCCCGTTGTGAACCGGGAGATGACCGCATTTTATTGATTTTTAGATCCGCAGCTCTCAGGAGTCGCGTCACAGCGGTTTTTGCCGGCACTTTTGTCCCCGGCGCACACTCGGTCCTGCTTCCTTCCGTGGTACAATCATATACATAAACAACTTCTCCAATTCGGCACACCTCCCGGCAGCGGGGTCTTGCCGCCGGATGGAAGTGAAAGAAGAGCTTTTTCGCGCATTCTATCTCTTACGACGCCTCCAAAGACAGGAGAGCTCAGGTGAGGAATTATCACGATACGATGCATGACGACCGGTTCATGTTTCTCGAGATCAAGGCGGAGCAGATCAGGAAAATGCTGCTGGGATCGTTGCTCCTGGCAAAGGATGCGTGGAAGGACGCGCTGCTCGGGACACCCGAAGGGCTCCGCGTCCTGAAGACCGTCGAAGATGCTGCCGAGGAATTCATCGACCTCTCCATTACCGACCCCGTCGCGAAACTCGACAATGTCCTCGGCGTGATCAACAAGCGCGCACGCGCCCTTGTCGTTGTGCTGGATTATCTCGCACAGCACAAGGAGTGATCATCAGAGAAACAGACCCTTTCGAAAGAAAGTTGAACGAGACTTCCGTCCGGAGAAAAAGAGCCATCGATCAGCCCGTGCTTTCGAAAACACGGTGAAGTGCAATTGATTCTCTCGTCCCCTTTATCGAAAAATACGATGCGGCAGTCCTCGGTATCGAAGAGTACATAACGCCGCCGCCTCTTTAATTATGGCCGCCTTTACCGTCCCGAGCCCGGGGCCAGGAGCAGCGCCAGCGCCGCGAGCGTCATTGCAGCGGTGGTAATCCATCCCAAGGTATTTGAGATTCGACTGTTCACCTTGTCCTTCATAATGCCGCGATTGTTGCTGATCAGCATAATCATCAGAAGCAGCGGCGGCGCGACGATGCCGTTCAGGATCGCCGTATGGTAAAGGGCTCGAATCGGGTTAATGCCGATCAAGTCTCAAAAGCGCACTTAATGAGCCAGCCCGACAATCCCGATCAGGATGAGATAGATAGCAACGATATAATTCAAAAGGTTCGGCTTGACCAAAATCAATATTCCTGCGATTAAGGCCGCTACAGCCGGCAGGTTTACGTAAATGGACACCGCGTCTCACCTCCTTTCAGACTGTCCAGTTAGATTTTTATTCTATGCGCGTGCTATTCTTTGGGCGGAGGAGGCGCTTTTGCCCCTTTTTTCCGGGCCTCCGAAAGCCCGATGGCGACCGCCTGTTTTTTGCTCAGTACCTTCCTCCCGCTCCTGCCGCTTTTCAATTTTCCTTTCTTAAATTTTTCCATAGCTTCCTTAACCGTCTCCTGTGTCTTTTTCCCGTATCTGGCCATTTTATCCTCCTTCTTGTTCCCCCGACGTTCTGTTCACCCGATCCCGAAGTTCTTCCTTATTTTAAGTCTCGCACAAAATACCCAGATGTCAAGTCCTGCGTGTTCGGAGCCTTAGCATATAGGGACCTGGTCTTGAAAGGCTCCCCGTGCAAACGGGTCCTATCGCCCAAGGATACCCCATCGAAATCGTTGACATTCGCCGTTAATTGGCCTACTCTAGCTCATCGGGAGAACACCATTGACAAGTTTTCCGATTCACGCCGAAAAACCTCCCCTGCAGATTTACTTCTATTGATAAAAAACTTGAGCGCTTGACGGGCGAAAATCAGCAAAAAAGCAACGTTCCCAAAATGGTCCTGAATGGAGGGTATAATCATGACGGCATTCGTCGTAACAAGGAAGGTTGATATTCCTTCAGATAAAGTATGGAACCTTTGCGGAGATTTTGCGAAATCTCCCGGTCCCGGTGTTTTGGTCGAAGTTGAAGAGAAAGGAAATGCCGGCAGCAACAACGTCGGCGCGATACGAACCATAACGATCGGCAGCGTTAAAGTCCGCGAGCGATTAGTCTCTGTCGATCCGCCCCGCACATTTTCCTATACCGTACTGTCCGGCGCTCCCATGATGGGCCACCTTGGCAAGGCGGAATTTATTCCGCAGGGCGCAGCAACGGAAATTCGGTGGAGCGCCGAATTTAAACCCAGGGTGCCGGGGACCGGATGGATTGTGGGCATGGTCACCAGGAAGGCCATAAATCACCTTATCGATGAGATAGAAAAAGCGGCAAGATAAAGCAATGAAAGAAGTCTGTGCATCAAATAACGACAACGTCCCAATGGCGCTCATTCTAGGAAGTTAAGGGGTAACCAGTATGACGAAAAACCTTAAAAAACAGCTTCAGGAATTTGCGGGGCTCTGGGGAGGGTTCCGGGCCTCCCGCGTGATCCTCACTGCCAACAATTTCGGGGTCTTCGAGCTGCTCACAACCCCGAAGACCGCAGGGGAGATTGCCGCCGCAGCAGGCGCCGATTCGCGGGCCATGGAGATTCTGCTCGATGCCGTGACAGCAACGGGACTTCTCAAAAAAACGGGCACCAAATATAAAAACACGGTGACTGCCAAAACGTTTCTGCATAAGGAGAGCCCCCTGTACCAGGGCGACATGCTGCGCCATGCAGACAGTCTTTGGAAGAGCTGGTCCGGCCTGGACGAGGTCATTCGGACCGGCCTGCCAAACCGCTCGGTCGGGCGCGATTACGACTCGTTTATCAGGGCCATGCATAACAATGCCGTGGTCCGGGCAAAGGCAGTCGTGTCAACAATCGACCTCAAGGGCGTCAGGCGCGCGCTCGATCTGGGCGGAGGACCGGGAACGTACAGCGTGGAGCTAGCAAGGAAGAAAATCGAGGTCACCCTGTTCGACCTTCCGGAAGCGATCTCGATCGCGAAAGAGCTGGTAGGTGAACAGGGAATTAAAAACATCACGTTCGCGCCAGGGGATTTTCATAGCGATGACATCGGCAGCGGTTTTGATCTCGTCTTCATCAGCCAGATCCTCCATTCACTCTCGACCGAGGAAGCCCGGGAGCTCATCGGGAAGGCGCGCGAAGCACTGGCACCCAAGGGCCGGATCGTTATCCATGAGTTCCTGCTCGAACCGGACCGGGCCCATCCCGTCCCCGGCGCCCTCTTCTCCGTCAACATGCTCGTCAATACCCAGGCAGGCCGGTCCTACACGGTCCGGGAAATGAAAGGATGGCTCGCGACGTCGGGGTTCACGGCTGTCAGGGCAACCTCGCTCGGGGAAACGGTCGTCGTTACTGGAAGGAAAATTGCCGGTTGAAATATGCGAGTGTCAAATCAACGTGTTAAAGCTTCTCATACGATTGCCGACGATCGCTTCTCCTCTTCAATTCATTGCTGTAGTGTCTGCCGACATGCGCCGCATTATCCCGTAGCCAGTCCGTTAACTTCGTTGTTCCCGCGGGCGGCGACGCCGTATGGAGCAAGTCAGCCATGAGCCCGCCGATTTCATCGTACGTGATCGTGACATCGTGATGGAAAAACCCCACGATTTTGCCGAGCAGGTATCCCTTAAAAGGCGGCACGGATATGATCAGCCGCTGTTTTCCGATAGCCGTTCCGATCGCTTGCGCCAGGCCCCGGTAGGTGAATGTCTCCGGCCCGATCGCATCGATGATAACATTCTCCGTTTTTTTTCCCTGTTCGATCGCCAGGTCCGCCAGATCACCCACATAGATGGGCTGCAGACGATATTTCCCGTCCCCGAACACGCCGAATACCGGAAACCTTCTCAAGAACCAGGCGATATTATTGATCAGGATATCTTCTTTGCCGAACAGGACTGCCGGTCTCAGTATGGCATAGGACAGTCCGGACTCGATGATGGCCTTTTCCAGTTTGGCTTTCCCGCTGAAGTATTCGAAAGGGGAGTCGAGCGACGGATTGGTAATGCTGATGTGGACGATGCGCTCGATGCCCGCCTCTCTGGCAGCATCGAAAAGTCTTTGACTGTTCTCAACAGCCTTCGCATAGGAGAACGTGCAGTGATTGAACCGCACCCAATAATTGTTATACAGGACCGATGCGCCTCGAAGGGCTTCTACCAGTTTTCTGGGGTCATCGAAATTGTACGGATAGGCCTCGATGCTGCCGTTAAAGGGGTTCTCGCGGTTCGGTGAATTGGTCAGCGTGCGGACACTCTGTCCCGCAGCAAGCAGCCGCTCTGCTATATACTTTCCCAAAAACCCGAATGCGCCGGTAACGACATGTATTTCCCGGGAGTTCATGGCACCCTCCTTCTTCGTTACTTCTTTTTCCCGATTCCTAAGAAGTTGCGCTTAAGATCTTCCAACGTCAGCAGCATGCCGACCGTCTGGTCCATTGTTGAAATAAAGTCTTCGAGCTTTTTCAGCCGATCGACGGTAAATGCAGTTTCCGCGCTCTTTGCCTTTTTATGGATTTCCTCGCCCCGTTTTCTGAGCCCGCCGATGGAGCACAGGGCCTGATCGAACTCCTTTTTTTCCCGTTCCTTTAACACCCCCCTGATGATCTTCCAGAAGTCCGTTTCCGCCTCATAGAAATCTTTCCTGTCGCCCTTGACCCAGACCTGCCGGACCATGTTCCACCGTTCCAAAGCCCGGATGTTGATGCTCACGTTGCCTTTGCTGATCGAAAGGTTTTCCGCCATTTCGTCGAGCGTCAGGGGCTTCGGGGAGAGGTAGAGCAGGCCGTAGAGCTGCCCCATGATCTTGCTGAATCCCCAAAATGACGTGATCCTGCCCATGGTTTCCATGGTCCCGTGCTGAAGTTCGTGAACGCTGTCGCTCATGCCGCCTCCTTTTGCATATCCGTTGATTCCTTGCCTTTGAACTTGCGGATGACGACGAACGCGATCAAGCCCAGGGAAAACAGAATGATCGAATGCGACATCCCCTCCAAGCCGCCCCTGACGAGAGAAATGCTGCTTAAAAACAACTGTCTTTCCTCCAGGCCATCCGGCCGCCAGGTAAGCGACGAGGTGATGCCGGAAAGGAAGAACCATGCCTCGATAGCCAGAGTCCAGAACCGGGCCCTCGCCTCGCCCTCGCATAAATCTACCATCATAAGCTGGAACCTTCTGTGAATTATGACAATGATATTGATAGCCACACCCATGCACAATCCGAGACTTACCAGAAAATGCCAAAGCTCGCCGTGATCCATAGCCACCTCCTTATTTCGGAACGTTTAGAACTTTCTAAACAGACTATACCAAGGTGCCGTCAACTTGTCAAGGGGAACTTTGCGGCGTCCCGGCCGGAGTCGTGAGCTTAAATTCTGCATCCTGCATTCAGCAGTACCATTCGGCAATCCGCCATCTTCAACCCCCTAGAGATCAATCGCGCACCGTGATTTCAAGCTCTAAGCGGGGGGAGCAATCTGCAATTGAATCCAAAACAATCCCGTCCCCGCCGCTATCTTTTCCGTCAACATGCTTGTCAATACCGCGGCAGGCCGGTCCTACACGTCCGGGAAATGAAAGGATGGCTCGCGAAGGGCGGGGTTCACGGCCGTCAGGGCAACGGCGCTCGGGGAAACAGTCGTCGTGTCAGAAAAGAAAATTACCGAATGAACATGACCCTACTGCCGGGTTTGATTTCTCGATCTCATTCCTAACTTCTAATTCTTAATTTACGATTGTTTTAAAAATTCCCCCATCGAAATCGTTGACATTTGCACGCGTTTGGCCTACTCTAGCTCATCGGGAGAACACAATTGAAAAGTTTGTCTATCTCGCCCGAAAAACCTCCCAGCAGATTTACTTTTATTGATAAAAAAACTTGAACGCTTGAAGGACAAAAGCATTAAATGCATCAACGTCTCGAAAATGGGTTCTCTTGGGTGCGATCTTGGGAGCGAATAGATAAGTTATGGTAAATATGTGCGGTAAATTACTCAGCTCGCTAAGCTATCACCTCGACAAAGAAGAAGACGAATGGCGAGCTAAAAATCCTTATCGACGTGAGCTTGCATATTCCGTATTCCAACGCCTTCTGATATCTCTCAGCGACAATCCCCTTAAAAATTCATTCGAACTTTTACTCTTAGCGTCAATATTGATGTTGGGCACATGGCTTCATGGAGATAAAATTACTATCCATCTGCCAGCCAAAATGGATTTTTCTGCCATATGGTCCGTGCAGGCCGCCATTGTTGGTGTTATATATCCTATCGTGATCAGTTTCGTGACTTTCATGCTCCAGCGGCGCCATTCTGCAAAGGCCAGCCTTCAAATATACCTCCACGACTCAGCGGGAATTTTCTCAGGCCTAAGTGCTTTGTTTCTTGTGCTGCTGGTAGCTGTTCAATACGCTTTTCTGTCCAAGATCAATGCGCGGGTTGAATCTGTATGGATGCTCATAGATATAGTGTGGTTTGTGATTAATATTATCGGAACCGTTTGGTTTTTGATTAGAACCTTCAACTTTTTACAGCCAGCAATTAAGGCTGACATCACCAAAAAGTATGCTGTAAATGTCATTTGGCCCCGCGAAGTAAGAGAACATCTGCAGATATTTCTTTATGTGAATGCACCAGAACAAGGGTTGATACCCGGATCGGGCCTGGAAAAAGCAGACTTAATGAAAGAGCCTTCTGTATTATTCGGAAGTTTGGGCAGTACTACGGGCAAGGAAGAAATCATCGCTCAAATAAAAGGCAAACGACGAATTAGTAATGTTCATTTCAGATTACTCAACATTGTAATTAAAAGATGGCTGGTGCGTGCCCATAATGAAAGCAAAAGCACAAGAAAGGAAAAGGCTTTTCTTGGCATGCGGGAAATACCCTTGCTGGTTTTCCCTGTACAGCCTGGCGGAGATTACGATGGTTCAACACCACTTTGTCGTGTCGAAGGCGATATACACCTACGGGGATGGGAACAATTTCTGGTACAGCTTGCATATTCATGGGAAAAGTCAAAAGGCAAATTGCCTAAATTGACTATTCAGGAAATGCTGGCCGACCTTGAATCGGAAGCACGCGCAGCAATCGGTGTCAGGGAAGACGTGTTATTTGAAGAAACGCTTGATGCGTTTATTGATTTACACGCCGCTCTTATTAAGGCCAGTGCATTCACGAACTCCCACGGCCAGCAAGACAATTATGCAATTGTTCCTGATAGTCGCTATGCT
>OFHG01000270.1_pt1 | contig 22183 bp, 17 predicted proteins | sample 1521931 | NCBI WGS metagenome assembly OFHG01 (sample SAMEA2468438, study PRJEB22500) | soil metagenome | biome: Glassland; feature: Farmland; material: Clay | place: Australia | collected 2013-01-31 | depth 0.55 m
CGTCTGGGTAAGGCGAAACTGATCGGGTCATGCCGTCAGGGTGCAAGTACGGAGAATGTCCGGTCGGAGCAGGAGCCCTCTCCCCGTCTGAAGTTGCCGGATGCACTGACCTGCATTTTCGTTTCTTATCGTCTGAAAGGTCTCATGCCGTCGTGATCATGGCCAGGCGCCGCCTCGATCACCTCTTTGTCCCTGAGCTGTCCGACGGGGCCTGGCTGTCGAGCCAGGCTGAAATCGCGCTGTCGTAGCGCGCGGTGTGGTGGAAGACGGTGCGGCAGAGCTCGAAGCGCGTCTTCGCGGACACCTCGCCGGTCTTCTTGAGTTCTTCGAGCACGCGACCGTAATCATGGGGCGAAACCACCACTGCCACATCGGTGTAGTTCTTTGCAGCCGAGCGCAGCATGGTCGGTCCGCCGATATCGATGTTTTCGATCGCCTCTTCGAGCGTGCATCCCGGTTTGGCGACGGTCTGCTCGAAGGGGTAGAGGTTCACGACGACGAGGTCAATGGGCTCGATGCCGTACTGCTTCATCTGCTTTACGTGCTCGGGGTTGTTCCGCCTGCCGAGGAGGCCGCCGTGGACCTTGGGGTGGAGAGTCTTGACCCTGCCGTCGAGCATCTCGGGAAATCCCGTGAATTCCGACACATCTTTGACCTTGACGCCGCCGTCGCGCAAAAGCTTGGCAGTGCCGCCGGTCGAGAGGATTTCAATGCCGAGACCCGCAATCCCTTTGGCGAAATCAAGAATGCCTTCCTTGTGCGAGACACTGATCAGAGCGCGCGTCACTTTACCCACGATGCATCCTCCAAAGAATAATGATTTTTACAGTGTTAAATATTAACCGAAACACTAAGGGATGTCAATGAATTAAAGCCTTCGATACATGGCTTCGGGCCCGTTTCGGGCGCTGTTATTACGGATGGGGGCTCAGGTAAAAAACCCTGCGCGAGCCGGAGAGGGATAAGGGAGGTTTTTTCGTTACAATAACGAACGCGTTCGTGATCAGACGGTAGCGTCCCGGGGTCGTTCACGCCGCGTGCTCGCGGGGACGGCCGGCATCACTGAATTTTTTGAAGCCCTTCGACCAGACGAAGGAGTTCGGTCATCCGGTACGGTTTTTTCAGGAATCCCGCGGAGTCTCGCCCGAACATTCCGCGGGCATCGCCGTCATGACTGTCGATGCTCGTAATGATGACCCGTGCGGTCGGGTTGACTTCCCGTATCCGCTGAAAGACGTCGAAAGCGGCCGTTTCCGATTCCACCACATCGAGGAGAACGACGGAAATATCCTTCCCTCGCCGATCACAAAGGGTGAGCGCGTCGTCATGGCTTTCGGCGGTCAGGACTGAATGCCCGTAGAGCTCAAGGATGTCCCTAGTGAGATTCTGGATCCCCGGATCGTCGTCGACAACCAAAATGAGTTTCTTATTCCTCATGTAATCCATGTAATCTGTGTTTGCCATCTGTGCTGTGAACAGTACGATGTTTTGAAAAAGAAGTAAATCGCCCGGGAAGGGTATTTTAAGGGTATGGGTACGGCTGAACGTAAATCGATGAAGAATACGGGGCGCTCGCGGAACTGCTGCTGAACATGGTGAAGAAAAGGGAGCCGCAGGCAATCGTTACCCTACGACATTATACTCGCGGACACGGAGCCGTGCGCCAAGTTCTTCGGCGATCCTGCGGCAGTCCTCGACATTGACCTCGGGGAGCGACACGACCGTTGCGGTGACTTCGGGGATGTACTTTGTGGCCTCGTGAATGAACTCTTTAACGGCCTCGTAGGTTTCTATACCGAATTCCGGCCGGCTGATCTTATTGTAGAGTTCCGCGGTCTGGGCGTTCAAACTCACGCTCGCGGCGTCAACAAGGCCGGCAAGCTCAGGCAGCACGTTCCGCTTGTAGATGAGGTTCGCGTGGCCGTTCGTATCGATGCGCACCCTGCCGCCGCGTCGCTTGACCTCCGCGGCCACGGCCTTGACCACATCGAGGCGCAGCAGCGGCTCACCATAGCCGCAGAAGACGATCTCCGCGTACCTCTTCGGGTCTCCGATCTCTCTGATCAGATCATCAGCCGCCGGCTCTTCGCTGAGCCTCAGATTGTGGCCCTTTATGAAATCCGTGTGATAGCGCACGCAGAACGTGCAGGCCGCGGTGCAGCGGTTGGTGATGTTGAGATACAGCGAGTTTCGTATGGGATAGGTGATCTGTCCGCGTTCGGGCATAGCGCCGATGCCGAAGAGCTGCATGGCATTGAAGCCCGTGATCCGCGCCACGTCCTCGTAGGAAAGGCCTTTGAGCTTTGCGACAGCCTCGGCTGTATGGCGCACGAAGGCCGGCTCGTTCCGCTGGCCGCGCACGGGCTGGGGCGCCAGGTACGGAGAATCGGTCTCGATCAGCAGGTGTTCGATCGGGATCTGACGCACCACTTCGCGCAAGGCCTCGGCCTTGGGGAACGTGACCGGTCCGGCAATGGAGATGGAAAAACCCATGTCGATCAATTTCTTCGCCATCCCGGGGTCTCCCGAGAAGCAGTGCATGACCCCCCCGAGGTCCGGCGACCATTCCTCGGAGAGGATCTGGAGGGTGTCTTCGTGGGCTTCGCGGTCGTGGATGATTACCGGCAGGTCGAGCTCGCGCGCCTCGCGCAGCATGTCGCGGAATTTCCTCTTCTGATCGGTCCGGGGCGAATGTTCGTAATAATAGTCGAGCCCGATTTCGCCGTAGGCCACGACCTTTTTGTGCTGTGCAAAGTGCCGGAGGACCTCGTAGGCAGGATGGAGAATGTCCTTCACTTCGTGCGGATGGATGCCGATTGCCGCGTAGATGAAGTCGTACTTTTCGGCAAGAAGCACCGCGTCGCGGCTCGACTCAAGCGTGGTCCCGATGGTGACGATATACTCGACGCCCGCTTCGCGGGCCCGTTTGATCACGTCCTCGCGGTCGTCGTTGAATTCGCGCATCTCTAAGTGCGCATGGGTGTCGATAAGCATTCTAAACCCTCGTAAAATGTGAAACGTGAATCGTGAAATGTTTTTATTTACCTATGACTTATTTACTTTTCACATTTCACCATTCACAGTTACTTTACTTTTGCCCCCGGTTTCATCTCCCGGTCGAACGTTGCAACAGCGAGCAGCTCGCCGCTGCTCCCCGCCAGGAGCATGCCCTGCGATTCGATGCCCATCAGCTTGGCCGGCTTCAGGTTCGCTACGATCACGATCGTCTTGCCGGTCAGTTCATCGGGCGTGTAGGACTTCCCGATGCCGGCGACCACCTGGCGCGTCTCCGTACCGATGTCCACCTGCAACTTGACGAGTTTTTCGGATTTCACGACCCGTTCAGCCGAGACGATCTTTCCCACCCGCAGATCGACCTTCATGAAATCCTCGATCCCGATCAACTCCGGCCCTGCGGCCACGGGTTTCGTCGCCGGCTTTTGCGCTTCTTCGGTTTTTTCCATATTTTTCTCCGGTGTCTTTTTTATGACTCCTATTACAGATTCTGATACACCAATTTTTTCTTTTTCAGTTACGATTCTAGGGAAGAGTTGCGCACCCGGCTTGATCGCACTGCCCGCCACTGTTCGGCCCCACGCCGCTTCCTCGTTCAAACGACAGTCATCAATCTTTTTATCAGTACCGAGAGCGTCCCATATTTTCTGGCTTGTGGACGGCATCACAGGATAAAGATATATCCCAATTAGTCTGAGCGACTCCGCAAGATTATAAAGCACACTCCCAAGCCGATCCATATCCTTGTTCTTCGCTAGCGCCCATGGTGCGTTTTTCTCCACATAGCGATTCGCATGGGCTACAAACAACCACACATCTCTTAAATACATTGTGAATGATAAATGAGTTAGACCGGCATCATCAGCCAAAAGATCTTCCCTAAGCCGTTCAGGAACCGCTAAAGCGGAATTACGTAAAGCCAAATCTTTGTTGCCCTTGAGCTCTCCAGGCGGTATTCTACCAGAGAAGTATTTATCAATCATTGTAAGAACACGAGAGAGAAGATTTCCTAGATCATTAGCCAGTTCAGTATTGAATCGAGTGACCATTGCCTTGTCCGAATAATCGCCATCAGCTCCAAAAGGCATTTCGCGCAGCACAAAATACCTGAAGGCGTCCGCGCCGTAGGCGTCGACGACGGCATTCGGGTCGATCACGTTCCCGATCGATTTAGACATCTTCTTCCCGTCCTGGGTCCACCAGCCGTGGGCGAAGATGTTCTTCGGAAGATCGAGCCCTAGGGCCATGAGCATCGTGGACCAATACACGCTGTGCGTGGTAAGGATGTCCTTGCCCACGAGGTGATGCTCCGCGGACCACCAGAATTTTTCGCGAGCAGCGGGATCGATCGATCCGCCGGCAGAAGGGCTCAGATAGCGCGTGGCCGAAAAATAGTTCACGAGCGCGTCGAACCAGACGTAGGTGACGAAATCTCGGTCAAAGGGAAGCTCGATGCCCCAGGAAAGTCTGGCTTTGGGTCGCGAGATGCAAAGATCGCCGAGTTTCTGCGTCCTTAAAAAACCGAGTACTTCATTGCGTCGGCTCTCTGGTTGAATATAGTTCAAATTCTTCTCGATATAGTCAATGAGCCTGGCCTGGTACTTGCTCATCAGAAAAAAGTAGTTGTCTTCCGAGATGCGTTCTACGGACCTGCCGCAGTCCGGGCACTTGCCCTCGACGATCTCCTTTTCGGTCCAGAACCGTTCGTCGGGCGTGCAGTACCAGCCCTCGTAGGTCCGGCGCTCGATCTCGCCCTTGTCAAAGAGCTTCTGAAGCAGCTCCTGCACCACGGCAATATGCTCCGGGTCGGTCGTCCGGATAAAGGCGTCATTGGAGATTTCAAGCTTTTTCCACAACTGACGGAAGTTTTGGACCATAAGGTCGGCGTGCGCCTTCGGCGTGAGCCCCCGCTCCTGTGCGGCCTTCTCCACCTTCTGGCCGTGCTCATCCGTGCCGGTGAGAAAAAAAACGGCATCGCCAAGCAGGCGGTGGTAGCGCGCGAGCGTGTCCGCCGCGATAGTCGTGTACGCGTGCCCGATATGCGGCACGTCGTTCACGTAGTAGATGGGCGTGGTGATGTAGAATTTATTGGTCATAACTCGATGTTCGGGTCGGGAGGGTGGCAGTAAACACCGAATTTCAAGCACCAAACTTTAAATAAATATCGAATTTCAAAAAATCAAAATAGTTTGAATATTTGAAATTAACATTTCGATATTATTTGTGATTTGGTATTTGGGCTTTGGAAATTCCTATTGCCCTGCGCCGCCCGGTCCCGCGGGTTTATTCTCTCCCCCCGGCCCCTTCTTTTTTCGGCGCCAGAATTTGCGCTTTCTTTTCCTGCCGGACTTTTCCCCATCCTGTTGAGGCTGCTGGCCCGGCTGAACTTGCGGGGTTTTCTGTTCCGTCGACTGCTGCCGGTCCTGCTTGGGCTGTTGTTGCTGTTGGCGCTCGCGCGGTTGCATGCTCTGCGGCTGCGCCTTCTTTTCCTGCGGCTGGGCCCTCTTCGTCTCGGGCCTGCCGCCCTTGCGGCCGCCTTCTCTCTGTCTGTCCCGTCGCTGATCCTGCTGCTGACGGCGCTCTTCCTCGCGCCTCTTGTCCTCGACGAGTCTTCGCTCCTCCGTCTCCCTCCGCTCCTCGGCGATCCGACGCTCTTCTTCGTCCCTCTTTTCCTGGACCACGGCCTGACGCATACCGGCAAGGTCATGCTTGATCTCGTCGTACATCTCATATTCGTACGAGAGACAGCACAGCAGCCTGCCGCAGACGCCGGAAATCTTCGCGGGGTTGAGCACCATGTCCTGCTTCTTGGCCATACGGATCGAGACAGGCTCAAAGTTCTTTAAAAACGATGAACAGCAAAGTTCCCTGCCGCAGGGGCCGAAGCCTCCGATCATGCGCGCCACGTCCCGCACGCCGATCTGGCGCATCTCGATGCGGCTCTTGAGCTTGTAGGCAAGATCTTTCACCAGCTCGCGGAAGTCGATCCTGGTCTCGGAAAAGAAAAAGAAGGTCACCCGTGAGGCGTCGAACGAGTACTCCACGCGGATCAATTTCATCGGCATTTCCCGCTCAGCAATCATGTCCTGGGCGACGTTGAACGCCTCTGCTTCTCGTTCGCGGTTCTTTTCTTCCCTGACGATATCGTCCTCCGTGGCTTTGCGCAGAATCTTGCGCTCACCTTTCGATGCGTGACTCTTGGCAAGAGGAGCAGGCGCCCGGTTTTTCCCTACCTCGTCGATATCAATCTCCACCCCGTCGGGAATTTCCTGAACTGCGGGGGCGGACACCTCGAGGGGCTCTGCAACTACCGGCACCTCGGACTTCCTGATCCGCACGACGCGTGCGAAACCGGGGCCCCGGTCGGAATCGACGATGACGTTGTCGCCGACGGCGACATCGATGCCGGCGGTGTCGAAGTCGTAGACCTTCCAGTTTTCCCGGAACCGCACCCCGGCTATTTTTCTTATACTCTTATCTGTCGTCTGTTCTGTCATAAATGCTCTGACTTCCAACGTTCTTAATTCCGAACTCCACGCTGAGTCTTACCGTCCCAGCTTCAAGAGCAGGTTCTCCGCCACCAGCTGGGTGCTCACGCGGCGGTCGAGCAGGCCCCTGCTCGTGGTAAAAAGCTCCAGGTCCGCAAGCATCCGCTGGAGCGGGACCTGCGCCCCCCACTGCCGAAACCTGTCCGCGCCGCGTCCGTATACCAGGAGCGTCTCGTTGCGCGTTGTGCGAAAGACCAGTGCGTCGCGGAGCCGCTCTACGCCGTTGTCGAGCAGCCGTTCAAAACGGTCCCGGTCTTTGGCGAACGCCTCTGCCTGAGCAAGGACCTCACCAGGGCCCATCTGTCCCAACCCGTCCCACAGTGACACGAGCTCCTCCCGCGCCGCCTTTTCCCGTTCGACGTCCATCTCAAGGGCGCGGCCCATGCTCCCCTGCGAGAGTGCCGCCAGGAACCAGGCGTCTTCTTCCGGCAGGCCGCGCTTTTTCACCAGGGCCTGCGCAAGCGTGCTGCGCGGCAGCGGCTGGAACCTGATTTCCTGACACCGTGAGCGGATGGTGGGCAACAGGCTTTGGGGCATCGAAGTGACGAGGATGATAAGGGCGGTTCCCGGCGGCTCTTCCAGGGTCTTGAGAAAGGCATTCTGTGCGGCAACGTTCAGCGTCTCTGCGCCGTCGATGATCAGAATATTCTTGCTGCCCTCGAACGGTTTCAGCGAGATGCGGTCCTGGGCCTGCCTGATCTGATCGATCTTGATTTCATCGCTGGCCCTGGCGACCTCTTTACTGCTCCACGTCGAGAGAAGCCGCGCGTCCTCACGCTCCGGCATCACGACATGGACGTCGGGGTGAGTAAGCGCGGCGACCCTGCCGCACGACGGACATGCGCCGCATCCGCCCTCGATCCCGCTGTTCATGCAATTCACGGCGGCAGCAAGCGCGAGCGCCGTCATTTTTTTGCCGACGCCGGCTTCGCCCGAAAACAGGTAGGCCTGGGCAAGGGTTTTACCCGCAAGTGCCCGTTTGAGTATGGTAATGGGCCGCTCATGGCCCTCGATAGTCGTAAAGTTCATAATCTATACATTCAAAAAAAAGCTACCACGGAGACACACCCTGCACTCGCGCCGTCGCATGGCCTGTATTCGCGTTGCTCACTCATAAGCATTGGCCACAGGCTCGTAATCGCCGGGCACAGGCTGAGGCGCGGAGAAATCCAAACTAAGGATCATTTGGACGCAGATAGAATTGGGAAAGGCGGATTTAAATTCAAGAACATGACCGGTTTTTTAAAAATGAAAGAAATTAATCTGCTTATATCTGCGAAATCTGCGCGAAACATTCTCCTTTTTTTCTCCGTGCCTTTGTGGCTCTGTGGTTCATTCCGCTTTTACCGTCTTCACTTCGACGCCCGCAGGGCGTCGTACACGATCTTCCGTATGCAGTTCTGCACTTCATCGGGGGCCGCTGACGCCGCCACAACACGAAAACGGTCCGGCTCGCTCTTCGCAAGCGCGAGATATCCTTCTCGAACCCGCTCATGAAATGCCAAGTCTTCGTTCTCGAACCGCGCCTCGGCCTCGAGACCGCGGCTGTTGTTTCTCCCGCGCGCGCGAGCGAGCCCCGCGTTCGCATCGATGTCGAGGAGGACCGTAAGATCAGGCCGCAGCCCGGCAGTCACCATACGGTCGAGTGCGCGGATCATCTCCACGTCGATCCCCCGACCGTATCCCTGATAGGCGAGCGTGGCATCCGAGAAGCGATCGCACAGGACGATCCTTCCCGATTCGAGTGCGGGACGGACCAACTCCTCCAGGTGTTGCGCCCGGGCCGCGGCATAGAGGAGCAGTTCAGCCCTGGGATCGAGCGCTCCGTTTGCGGGATCGAGCAGGATCTTTCTTATCTGGTCGCCTATTTCCGTACCGCCGGGCTCCCGGGTGAGCGTTACGTCTTTTGCGTGCGCGGTGAGGTAATTCGCGAGCAGGACGATCTGCGTGGACTTGCCCGAGCCCTCGATCCCTTCGAACGTAATGAACACGCCCTTCACTTATTTGAGCTCCGCTGCGGCATCACCGGCCGCCCTGAGCGCGGGATTCGAAGTAAGCAGGATCACCTGGGTCTTTGCGCCGAGTGCGCGAAGGATCTGGCAGGCCGCCTGCTGCCGCTCGGGATCGAGCCCGGCGAGCGGGTCGTCCAGGAGGAACGGCAGCCTGCGTTTGCCGGCGAGCGCTTCGACGAGCCCCGTCCTCAGGCAAAAATAGATCAAATCCCTTGTTCCGTGGCTCAACTCCGAAAAACGGAGCGGGGAGTCGCCCTGCCCGTGCACCAGAGGCCCGCCTTCATGCCCCGCTTCAATCCGGACATACTTTCCTCCGGTTACCGCAGACAGGTTTCGCTGCGCCGCGGCCTCAACCGCGGGAATGAGCGTCTCCATCTCGATGCCGCCGATCCTGCTCGCGATGCCCAGCTCTGCGAGAAACCCGGCCTGCCCCTCGACGGGAAGGAGTGCGGCCGTGCCGAGATCAGCGGAGAGTTTCCGCCCGCTGAAATCCGCAGTCGCCCCTCCGGACATCTCGGACTCCAGCCGCTCGATGTCCTGTCTGATGGCGTAGGCGTCGAGATTGTTGTGGGCAAGGGCGCGGGCGGCCTTTTCAAGCTCGACGACCTCCTGCAGCTGGCGGGCGTACTCCGCCTGCAGGTCTTCGGGCGCGCGGCCGTCAAGCATGCGTTTTCGCTGTTCATCGATGTCGTCACGCATGGAGAGAAAATAACGGTAATTCTCGGCCTTCTCCCTGAGCTCGGCCGTTGTGGAAGATCCGGTAGCCGTCATGGAGGCCTTTATTTCCGCCCCGCCCTGCTCAAAACTCTTTTCCACTTCGGCGCGTTTGGCCTGCAGTTCTTCAAGCTCCTTGGCAAGCATTTTCCGCTCGGTGCTCTTCCTCGATCCCTTGTACCAGGCAACGGCGATAAGAGCGAGGGAGACAAGGATGCCGAGCGGGAAGTAATACTTCTGCTCCTCATTAAGCACAAACAGCGCCGCAATGATCGAAAGTGCTCCTCCGAGGATCCCGCCGATAAAGAACGGATCAGCCAGCAGATTTGCCTGCGGCACAGCCTCGATCTGCATGTTCAGCCCCGCAATCTCTTTGTTCAATTCGTCGGCCTGGGCCATCTTCTGGCCCTGGAGCCGCTCATGCTCTTCGATAACTTCGCTTAAATTCACGGGCAGACCGGCGCACCCCTTGAGCGCCTCGACGTTTGCATCGATGTCCGCAAAGCGGTTGTTGATGTCTTCGATGCCGTCCAGTTTTTTCCTGATTTCATCGAGCCTGAGCTTGCCCGCCTGATGCTTGTAGTCCGCGTCCGCCGCCTCCTCCGCCTTGCGGAGCGTTTCCCGGAGCTCGGCGAGCCGGGCTTCGTACTCTGTTGTTCTGCCCCTGGCAGGGTTAACGGGCTTGGCGGAAACAGGATGCGGCGCCGCAGCCGGGAAAGAAGGAGGGCCGAAGCGATACGTATACTGTTCCCGCCGGAAGACATACAGCTTGTTGTAGTCCCCTTCCGCGATCCCCCCGGTAAGAGCTGCCATGAACTGGGCCGTGGTGTCCCAATCCTTATGCATCAAGATAAAATCTTTCGTGGACGCATTATACTTGGACAGGTTGACTGCTCGTTTTGAGAAGTCCTCGATCACCCGGTAGTACGCTCCGTCATCGGAAAACGCCACGAGGGCCCCGCGTGATGCGTCGGGAGTTTGTCTCGATACGAGCGGGTTGATCACCTGCGGTTCATTCAGCGGAAAGAGCAGCCGCATCGCGGAATCCACCGACGAGGTCTTTCCCGACTCGTTGCCGGCAGAAACGAAGTTGAAACCGCTCTTGAATCTGAGGCGGGCCAGTTCGCGGATCCCCCGCACTCCCTGCATGACGAGCTCCACGATGAACATACAGCGCTCCTTTCCCCTGATATTTTGACACTATAGCGCAAGTAGGAGAAAGTTGCAACGGGAAAAAGCCCCGGCTACAGCCTCTCCAGAGCCTTTTTGAGCGCTTCTGCCTTCTGAAGGGTCTCGAGATACTCCCGATGCGGATCGGAATCGGCGACGATGCCGGCCCCGACCTGAAGGTGCGCCACGCGGTCCTTGATCACGAAGGTCCTGATGATGATGTTCAGGTCCATATCGCCGGCGTTCGAAATATACCCGATGGAACCGGTGTAGGGCCCGCGCGCCACGGGCTCGAGTTCGTCAATGATCTCCATGCAACGCACCTTGGGCACGCCCGTAATTGTTCCGCCCGGAAATGCGGCCCGCACCAGGTCGAAGGCGTCCCTGCCCGCCGTGAGATCGCCGCGCACGTTCGAAACGATATGGATCACGTGTGAGTAATCCTCGACAACCATCATCTCGTCGACCCGCACCGACCCGTAATCGCAGACCTTCCCAAGATCGTTGCGCTCGAGGTCTAAGAGCATGATGTGTTCGGCACGCTCCTTTTCATTCGCCAGAAGCTCGGCGGAGAGTTCCGAGGTTTCGGCCCGGTCCCTGCCTCGCTTACGGGTGCCCGCAATCGGCCGCGTATCGGCCGTGCCGTTCCTCAGGCGGATGAGCCGCTCGGGCGAGGAGCTCACGAGCGTGATGTCGCCGAAATCGAGATAGGCTGCAAAGGGAGAAGGGTTGATTTCTCGGAGGATCCTGTACAACCGAAGCGGGTCTGCATCGCCGATGTTCACCGAGAGACGCTGGGAAAGGTTCGCCTGGTAGATGTCGCCCGCCGCGATATAATCCTTGCAGCGGGAGACCATGGACTCAAACGCGGCTTGCGTCGTATTGGGCTCTAATTGATAGCGCCGAGGGTTCCCATTTCCGGATACAAGGATATCAGCCGCTGTTTTCGTTTTCGTGAGCTTCAAGCTGTACGCTATGAGCTTATCGGCTGCTTCATCATAAAGCCGCGCCCATTGGTCAGGACCAGGCCTGCGAAAGCCCATCTCCTGTTCCCGTGCCCCGGGATTCACGATCACCCAGGCCTTGTCCAGGACATGGTCGAAAGCGATCACCAGGTCTACGAAGATAAAGTATGCCTCGGGAATGTCGAGATCCGCGACTGCCCTCTGCGGAAGCTTCTCGAACTGGCGCACAAAATCATAAGAGAAGAAACCCACGGCGCCTCCGGTGAACGGCGGCAGCTCCGGTATTTGCGCGGTCCGGTAATTGGACATGAGCTCGCGCAGCTTTTGGAGCGGCCTTCTTTTCATCGCTGCCCGCCTCCCATATTTTCCCGCAGGGGTCGCGGGGAGGCTGAGCTCGACCATGTCCCCTTTTGAACGGAATATCAGATATGGATCAACGGTAATGAACGAATACCTTCCGGTCTTCTCGTTCACGCGGGCGCTCTCGAGAAGCGCTGAATGGCCAGCGACCCGAACAGCCTCCAGCGCAACAACCGGCGTAAGGCCAGGTTGCCCGATCTCGAGAGAAAGCGGGAGTATCGTTCCCTGTCTCGCGGCTTCGAGAAATGCTTCTTTGGTTGGACGTATCGATGTCATATGAGTGCTGAAATTCTAAAGGCATTTATCCGGGGGGTCAAGATAAATCTCGCGAAAAATACCAGTTGCATTTTTACAAAAGTGGTATAATGATGGTAAAGATTAGTGGCGCTTTGATTGTTCTTTGAAAGGAAGAAGGAGAAAAAAGTTCGCAGGGCGTTGCCGAACCAACACCGATAGGTGTATGTATTTTAAACCCGTTACGAGGGGAATAAGGCACCGGGAATAACGGACATCCGAAACCGGAAAGAAGGCTGCAAGTTGAGCGGCCGGTCTTCCGGTTGCTCCACAGGCCGCCGTAAGACCGGAAGAGCCTAAAGCCCCAAGGCCAGCGGTGAAAGCGGGCGTAAAGGACAATGAGCTTCGCAGGGTCCGCTCAGCGGAGCCGTAGAGGCGAACATTGAATGTCCGCTCAGTAGCCATGGCCCGACGGAATATTTAAAAACCGGTTCGCAGGCAGCGCCTTTTTTTTGTTGCTCCGCACCATTGGGTGTTGCCCGATTCATCCTCGTACAAAAATCCTCTTCGGCACTTTCGAAAATCCGCACAATCCGCGATGCCATAAAAATCATTCTAAAGGAGTATTTCATAATTTTCTAAACGTGGTATACTTTATTTAGAATTGTATTAAAAAGGCGTTGCCGGACGGTCACCAAGGTAAAGGTATTCTGTATCCGTTGAGGACTTTAAGCGTCGGCTTTACGTTATCCCCGGGATGAGGGACCGAAGGCCTCCAAGGCTGCACGGATCCCCGCCGCACGGTAACGAAAGTCCGGAATGCGGGAGTTCCCCAGGCCAAAAGGAGAAGCCGGCGAGGAAAGCCGGTCGCCTCCAGGATCCAAGATGCAGGCCCTGGAGCAGAAGTGCGATGCTTATTGCACTATCTTCTCTTAAGGTACAACGGAGAAGTCGAATACGCGTCCCAGGAGCAACGCCTTTTTTTATAGTCCGGAATGAAAACCGGCAGGATCGAAGATCCTGCCGGTTTTTTAACGTCTCAGGGGAAATACCCTTCCGGCCGCAGCGATGAGCGGGCCGGGCACGTTTAAGCTCATTTGCCTTCCATTATTTTCTTATAGCACTCGGCTTCGCGGACATTCCCAAGGTCAGGATCTTTCTTCATGTGTTCCCACTTGTCATATCCTTTGCCAACTGCTTTCCGGAGCCAGGTACAGGACTCCTGAACATTTTTCTTCACGGAATAAAAACAGGCCATGTTGTAATAGGCCGAGGCGTCTTTCGGATTGAGATCGATAGCCTTGCTGTAATCGGCAAAAGCCCGGTCGAACTGCCCTTTGGCCATCAAGGCGGCGCCGCGGTTACTGTAGGCCTCGTCATATTTCGGGTTCGCGTCGATGGCTCTGGTGAAATCCGCGATGGCCTCGTCGATCTGCCCTTTGGCCATCAAGGCGGCGCCGCGGTTGCTGTAGGCCTCGTCGTAGATTGGATTGAGCTCTATGGCCTTGCTGTAATCCGCGATGGCTTCCTCCGTCCTGCCATTTGACAAATAGGAGTTCCCGCGGCTTAAATATGCGCGTGCATTCGCCGGGTCCAGCTCGATCGCCCTGCTGAAGTCGGCGACGGCCTGGTCGGTCCGGCCCAGGGCCTGGCGGACGGTCCCGCGGTTGAAGTACGCGTGGGCGTTTTTGGGATTCAGCCGGATCGCCTCGTTGAAATCGGCGATGGCCTGGTCAAGCCGGCCCTTGATCAGGTAGGTGTTCCCGCGGTCATTGTATGCTCTGTCGTCTTTCGGGGTCAGCTTGATTACCTCGGTGAAGTCGGACAGAGCCTCGTCGAGCCGGCCGGTGATCTGGTAGGCAAGCCCACGGAAAAGGTAGGAACGCGCGATGTTTTCCGTTTTTACCTCGCCCTTGATCTGCCGGGTGCACTCGACAATTATGTCATCGGTTTTCCCCAGTTCAGCACTCTGCGCACACCGGTCGACACCGGCCGAGACGAGTGATGTCATTGATAAAAACCCAATCACTGCAATTAAAGCAATAAACCTGAGATTCATGTTTCCTCCTTGCAAAATTTCATAGAATGAAGGCATCCATGTCCATGAACGGTCCATGGTTGTAAACATCGCAATTATAGCACAGGGCGGCGTGAGGGGTACAGGAAGAAATGAGAGAGCCTCTCACCAGTCCACCAGCTTGCAGTGGACATCTCTGGGCTCGGGCCGACGGACGTGGAGTCGGTAGCAGGACGCTCATTGTGACTCTTCTGCTAGTGCTGCGTATCCCATTCTTGTCCAGAATGCCAGCGGATGCAGAAGATTGGTCATGACCCGGAAGCATGATCATGGCAGGGGGGCATTATAACTGCACCCACAGGGTTCGGCAGAAAAATATCCTGGACCAGCGCGGCGTAAATAAGTATACTTGCTGCCAGTAATTTTACGAATAAACGTGCACTTATTTCGAGAGCGAACGACACTCAGAAATGGTCGCTCGTCAAAACAAATCGTTCATAGGGGGTCTGCGAGATGGACGTGAATAGTCCGTACGGCCGTACCATGAGCCGGTCGTTGTGGCCGGTCGCCGTTATTATTCTTTTGTTGTCCGGCTGCGCTCCAAGCTTCAAAACAGAACTCCTGCCTACGCAGAAACCGTCAGACCGAGGCCCACTGGAAGTGGTCATCAGGCCGGCGGAAGACATGAAGACTGCCGATGTCGCACATCTAAGAAAAGTCCTCGCTGAAAAATACTCACTGGCCGGTTTCAAACCGGTGGAGCTGGAGGACAGGAGGAGCAATGCCGGCAGCTCGGTTGAGATAACGGTGATGAAATACGAACATTCCGTCCCCGGCAATAACGGATGCATCACCACAGGCATTGGCTCCACTTATGTTTGCCCTCCGGTAGCGCCGTGCCTTCTGCTGCCCGGCTACTACCATCCGCAATTCGAGATGATCGCCGAGGTCTCGTTCTACAGCAACGGTCGGCGTGTCTTCAAAAAAATCATGACAGCAAAGTCGACGTCGTCGGCAAATATCATAAACACGGGAGATGAAGAGTTCAGAAACAAGATGGAGGATACAACAATCCATAATTTTACTGTGGCTTTTTTGAAAGAAGCTGACGGCCACGAAAACATGTAGACCGCCCTTTGCGGTCCATAGAGTACACGCCTCCCCCGCTATGGGGATCGGCGCCCTCTCGAAGGAGAGGCCTGACATCTGAAGCTCTTCGTACTTTTGTTTACCGGGAACCGGGCCGCACCCGGGCTGAGAGGATAAAGCACACCAATATACTCCTGTTTATTTTTCAGATGTCCTCTAAACATGCTATACTTAATTATGGGATGATAAAAGCGGGGCCGGGGAGCGAAATGCGTTCCGCGGTCCCGTTGCAAGGAGGCAGTTATGGCAACAGTTAAGGAAATAAAAAAGGGGTATTGCGATGAGGTGTATACCGAACTCTCGGGCATGAAAAACAAGATTCTGTCGATGCGGGACAAACTGGCACGCACCTATCCGGCTGAGAGCGAGCTCTCCGTGCTGTACGACCGGCATCTTTGCGAGCTTACAGACCAGATCGAGTGGAAGCTCCAGATTCTGTCGCACGCATGTCCCTATGACTGGAAAGGCTCGGCCGCGTATGAAGACAACGCCGTTTCGGTGGGACCGGCCGACACATCGACGCCCAACTTTGCCGGCGGGTATCTCGGCGGGTAAGCGGCTCACGGAACCAGGTTAGGCCGGCGGAAACGCTTCCGCCGGCCTTATTTTTTAGAAGGGGTTACGGGGGGAACCGTGAGGAGAGGAGAGCGAAATAATCGCGGTTGCGTGAGATCCGTCTCCACTTTGTTGGCGGTCGGCAAGGACGAGTGACGCTGCGCTCTTATTCCAGGGGCTTTTTCACTTCGTCTTAATCCAGCTGGGTGCCGTCTCTCAGGTCTTCGTAAAACCTTCTGAGATCGGGAAGCTTTTTCGCCGCCATGGCCTTCATGCCGCTTCTGGGGTGCTCGTTCAGGATGCCCGTGATCATATACGGAATGTGGTACCCCCACTCCACCTTCGCCTTCATGGGGATGAAAATTTCCTGAATGATCTCGATGATCGGCGTTATGTCGAACTTGGGGTTTTTGAGGAACGAGAGCAGGAGCTCAAGGGGGCAGTTGCCCGCGCCCCTCCCCATTCCGTAGATCGTCGCGTCGAGCCGGTTGATTCCCGCGATGATCCCGTCTATCGTATTCGAAAAGGCAAGCTGCTGGTTATTGTGGGTATGGATGCCGAGTTCCTTTCCCGGCAGCGCTTCCTGGTATTTTTTCGCGAAGAAGTAGACCTGCTCCGAATACATCGCGCCGAAGCTGTCGACGAGATAGATGACCGGCACGTCGCTTTTCGCAAGGTCCGCGAGCGCGTCGTCGAGGTCCTTTTCGAGGACCTTCGAGACCGCCATGAGGTTGATCGTCGTCTCATAGCCCTTCTCCATGCAGTGGTGAGCGAGACTGATCGCTTTATCGACCTCTTTCGCATAACAGGCCACCCTGATCATGTCAAGGGCGCTCTCGCTCTTTTTGGGGATGTCTTCGTGCTCGATGCGGCCGATGTCCGCCATGGCGGAGAGTTTCATCGTCGTGTCGATGCCGCCGACGACCCGTTTCAGGTCGTCTTCGGAGCAGAACTTCCATGCGCCGTTCTCGGAGCGGGAAAAGCATTTTTCAGAAGACTTGTATCCGATCTCCATGTAGTCGACGCCCGCCTTCGTAAGGGCGATAAAGACCTTCCTGACGAAATCATCGCTGAACTGCCACTGGTTGATCAAGCCGCCGTCCCGGACCGTGCAGTCGAGGACCTTTATCTGAGGACGAAACATTGTGCGATGCCTCCTGACATAAAATCATTTCCGAGCCCGCCGTGTGCGGGAAACGACTTGCAGTATACACGATTTCACTGCTTCTGTGAAGTCATTCCTTCGTCTGCTGAAATTCCCCGGCCTTGTGGACGAAACTTCCGGCCAGTCCCGCGATGGCGCTCCAGTCTTTTGCCGCAACAAGCTCGCGCCTGACGATGGCCGACCCGATGAGGATCCCCGCGGCGTCGGCAGCGAGGTAGGTGGAGATGTTATCGAGGGTCGCCCCGCCGCACAGCATATACCGCACAAAGGGCAGCGGTCCTCTGACCGCCTTCAAAAAGCCGAGGCCGCCGAGCTCGACAAAGGGGAAAAGCTTTATGATATCCGCGCCCGCAGAATGCGCCCGGTATATTTCCGTCGGGGTCGCCGCGCCGGGGATCGCCGGGATTCCTTCTTTTTTTGTGTACGTGACGACGTCTTCGTCAAAATGAGGGCTTACAATATAAGAGGCCCCCGCCTTAAGCGCCCGTCTCGCGTCGCCGACGGAGAGGACCGTTCCCGCCCCGACCGCAACCCGCTCGTCTTTGCAGAGCCGCTGTATCACCTCCTCGGCCCCCGGTACCGAGAAGGTAATCTCGACGAACCTGATCCCCCCGTCCACGCAGGCCGTTGCCGCGCGGTAGGCGTCCTCGGGGTCCGCGGTGCGGACCGCTACCATCAACTGGCGTTTCTTCAGGTCTTTTATAAAAGTCTCTCCGCTGGTCATAATGGTTACCAGCATCATGATGCATGATGCTGGCGACAAAGTCAAGGTTTACGAAAGAAACTTTTGGGATGGGGGTGGCGGCTGCGGTTGATTTTTTTCGCCGCGCCTGATTGCTCTCCGTTCTTCTTTATGTTACCATGCATCGAAATCCCCGGGCGGCGCGGACTTTGAGGAGCGGCCCGGTGGTTGAGGGGGCCATCATGCTTCAGAAAATACTTCTCATCACGCCGCCGTTTACCCAGCTCAACACCGCCTATCCGGCATCGCCGTATTTGAAGGGCTTCTTGAAACTGCACGGATATGATGTGTTTCAGGCCGACCTCGGCATTGAGCTGATCAATAAAATTTTTTCCCGAAACGGGTTTCAAGAACTGTTCGCTGCTGTTAAAAAGAACGGTTCGCGCCTTTCCCAAAATTCGCTTCGAATCATGAACAATGAAAGCTCCTATCTGCAGACCGTGGAGCAGGTCATGAATTTTTTGCAGTACCGGGACCACACGCTCGCCCAGCGCTTGTGTACCGATACTTTCCTGCCGAGGGCCTCGCGATTTGATCAGTTGCCCGATCTGGATTGGTCATTCGGGGATATCGGGGTGAACGATAAGGCCCGGTTCCTGGCGACACGGTACATTGAAGATGTGGGCGATCTGATAAAAGAGAGCCTGACGCCCTATTTCGGGTTCAGCCGTTATGCTGAAAAGCTCGGCATGTCCGCCCATTCTTTTTCTCCGCTCGACAAGGCTTTGCATCAGCCCGAAAATGTCATCGAGACCTGGTTGCTGGAATTGCTGAAGGGCCATATCGAACAGTATCGTCCCGATGTTCTAGGCATGACCATTCCCTTCCCCGGGAATCTCTATGCCGGGCTGAAATGCGGCCAATTCGTCAAGAAATATTTTCAGCACGTCAAGATCGTTTTGGGAGGCGGATACGCGAACACGGAACTTCGGGAACTTTCCGAACCCGCGATCTTTAATTATGTGGATTTTATCACCCTGGACGACGGCGAGCGCCCTTTTTTGAATATTCTGAAATTTTTGCAGGGCGATAAGCAGACGGAAAATCTCAAAAGGACTTTTATAAGAATTGACGATGAAGTTAAATATATCGACGATGACACGGAAAAAGATTTTTCTCATGCGGAGACCGGTTGTCCGGATTATATGGGCCTCCCGTTCCATCAATATCTTTCTCTCATCGAAATTGCCAATCCCATGCACCGCCTGTGGTCCGACGGACGGTGGAATAAGCTTACGCTGGCTCATGGTTGTTACTGGCATCAATGTTCATTCTGCGATACCGACCTCGACTACATTAACCGCTTTGACAGCGCGCCGGCCGCCGTGCTGGTTGACCGGATCGAGCAGGTGATCGCCCAAACAGGACAAACGGGTTTTCATTTTGTTGATGAGGCTGCGCCGCCCGCCCTGCTGAAAGAACTGGCCCTGGAATTGCTGAGAAGAAAGATCAGCATTTCCTGGTGGGCAAATGTCCGCTTTGAGCGCGCTTTTACCGGGGATCTCTGCAGGCTGTTGGCTTCATCGGGCTGCATTGCCGCAACCGGGGGACTGGAAGCGGCCTCAGACAGGCTTTTGAAACTGATGAACAAAGGCGTGACCGTTCGTCAGGCCGCTCAGGCGTGCGGCAATTTCAGCAGGGCGGGCATCATGGTGCATGCCTATCTGATGTATGGTTTTCCGACTCAAACCGAGCAGGAAACCATTGACGCACTTGAGGTCGTGCGGCAGTTCTTTTCCGGGGGGCTTATACAATCCGCTTTCTGGCATGCGTTTACCGCCACGGTCCACAGCGACGTAGGAAAAAATCCGGGGAAATACAAGTGCAGGATACTGTCCCGTCCTGCCGGCAAGTTTGCCAAAAATGATCTCGCGCACGAAGACCCGAGCGGCTGCGTGCCTCAGGTTTTTGAGCAAGGCTTGAACAAAGCGGTTTACAATTTTATGCACGGTATTGGCATGGATTTCCCGGTTAAGGATTGGTTCGACTTTCCCGTTCCTGCAATTTCAATAAATAAAAATTACGTTGAACGGGCAATCACAGAGAAGCCTGCTTCTGATAGGGAACGGATGAGATCCGGAATCCTCTGGATAGAGAACCAGCCGGAGTACCTGCAGGGCGATCCGGCCAGAAAGGGAAAACAGGCGCGGAAAAGTAGGTTTGTTTTTTATACTAAAAGGGGAAATTTTACGTTAGCCATCGATGCTGAAACCGGGGAGTGGTTGAATAAAATGTTTGAAAGATTTTCCATTCAACGCCGGAAGTTAATGCTGCTTGATGAATTGAAGCAAAATTATGAGAAGCACTTTTCCTCGAACTTTGAATCCTTCCTGGTGTCCCCTGAATGGAAAACGTTGAGGGAAAAAGGACTGTTATTGATCTGAGGGAATTCTTGAAGCTCTGAGCATCCCCTGCTGACGGGGAAGTTCTGGACCGAATGCAAAAGGGACGCATACACTTCCTCTGCGTCCCTTTAGCCGGCACATCCTGATCAGGCTGCCATTTTAAGCTTTTCGAGAATGTTCTTCAGCGCGACCTCGTCCTGCTTCAGCTCATCCCTGAGGTTCTTCCGCATTCCCGATGCGATCATGACTCTGAGCTCCGGGATGGTGGTCTTCTCCAATTCGGTAATGAGCAGGTCACGTTCGGCCTTTTCCAGGTTAACCATCATACGCCCTCACCTCTTTTCACTTATAAGCTCCTTTATTTTAATGATACCACTTCTTCGGACCAGAAACCAGAGGCACCCTCTGGTCCATCCTCTCACTTTTGCATCGCCCATGCGCCGCAGAGGAGCTGATGAATTGTCCATTCTTAAGTCGTAGGTGCCGCGACCTTTGCGACCACGAGCATCGAGGCAAAAAATGCGGGGGCGCGCTGATGTACGAAGAAGGTACCATGGCGCGCGGCGAGAGAGGACTGTTATGCCGATGGGGGGGCGTTTAAGTTGAAGCGGCCCGCTGGAGACATGGGAGAACTACGGACCACCCCGACGGGATTGGCGCAGCGAATACTCGACAAAACCACTAAGCACCTGTTTGTCCTCGAGGGTCATGTCTGTGAACATAAGCCCGTATTGATAGTCCTCGTCTCCGGGAGCTTGCTGGATGGCCCTGACGATCTTGCCCGAGGCCTGTATTTTCTTTGCATTGGGCAGGTAGAACAGACAGGACAATCGGTCGCCCTTGGCAAGGGGCGTGTCGGTTTCGATCAGCATTCCCGTTGCGCTGATATTCCGGGACCGGCAGAAGAACGATACGTCCCCTACATGACTTTCAACACGGGCGCTCAGGAGCACGCGGAGCGTCTCCCGTGCGGCAATATCGAGGAGCTGCTGCGCTTGCTCCATGAGCGCGACGGGATGGACCGGACGAGGCAGCACCGCGTTCGCCCTGCACTGCTTGCTTTGTTCGATCGCTTCCGGGGTGTTCTCACAGACCATGATCATCGAAGTGGAACGAAGGTTCGCATCCTCCCTGATCAGGGAACAGAACTGCCCGCTCGGCATGCCGGGCATGTCGAGCTGCGTAATGATGAGGTTTGCCCGCTCCTCGAGATGGATTTTCAGCGCGTGATCGTTGGTTGCCGCCACGAACACCTTGACGTCTGTCCGATTTAAAAAAGCGTAATTTTGTTCCAAAAGATCGTGGATATCATGTGCTATCAGTACCTTTTTCATGGCGTTCCCGGCAAAAACCTCCCGTAGGAAGACAGTACTCTATCTGAGTTTTATTTTCAAGGGGAAGTTGAAGAATGCACAAAGCGGATTTTGGACCCGGCTCAATTCGACAGCTTCGTTCGGGTTCCGCTGATGATCTCGCGGACGGCTTTCTGCAAATCCTGAATGGGCACCGGCTTTTGGAAAAAACGCAGGTTGTTCTGCGCAAAAAAGAAACGATTTTCAGGAGAGGGGTTCTCCGTAAGAAAGAGAATGCGCCCTCCCAGGCCCGGGTCCTTTTTCAAAGCCTGCCGATAGAATTCCATGCCGTCCATGACCGGCATCTGCAGGCCGGAGAGGATGACATCGAAATGCTGATTTGTCATCCTTTCAAGCCCCTCTTTTCCGTTCACCGCGGTCACGAACTCGCCTTCCGAAGACAGGATATCGGCGAAGAACTCCCGGATAGCGGGGTGATCGTCCACGATCAGGACTTTTTCCTTCCATATCGCGGGCAGGCTCCTGACCTTTTCGAGGCAGGCGCTTCCCCCGGGGCGGCATTCCAAAAACCGCTCCAGTCGCTTCTTGTGCTGGTTTATTTTCGCCGCGGCCTCGGCGAACTTGCGGTCATATCGCTTCAATGTGTTGACAACGTAGAGAAAGATGTCGTTCCATTCGGAATATTCCGTTGTCGCAATGCAGTCCAGGAGCACCCTGCTCGTGCAGGTCCCCGCCCCCATCTGTTTTCTGCACTCGACAAAAGAATTCTCTATCCTCGTTCTCGTATCGTCGTCAAGCACTATGTCGGCGGGAGGAACATTTCCCGCTGCCGCGTAGTCCGCCGCCGTCTGCATAAGACTGCTGTGCCAAGCCTCGTCC
>OFHG01000271.1_pt1 | contig 22158 bp, 16 predicted proteins | sample 1521931 | NCBI WGS metagenome assembly OFHG01 (sample SAMEA2468438, study PRJEB22500) | soil metagenome | biome: Glassland; feature: Farmland; material: Clay | place: Australia | collected 2013-01-31 | depth 0.55 m
TCTCAGGATCCGCTGCCGGCTTTCGTGCAATTCCTGGTTTTTCTGATACCGCTAATCGCCATCTCCCTTGCGTTTGATGCCATCAACGGTGAGTTCAGCCGCCGGACGCTTTCACGCATATTGGCGCAGCCCATCTACCGGGACGCGCTATTGATGGGAAAATTCCTGGCCGGGTTATTCACCCTTGCCCTGGTCTTCACCGCAATCTGGCTGCTGATCTTTGGACTGGGGATCGTTGGCTTGGGCGTACCGCCCGGAGGCGAAGAAGTAGCGCGCAGCCTGTGGTTCCTGGTAGCGACCATCTTTTACGGGGGCATTTGGCTTTCACTGGCGATGGTGTTTTCGGTCGTCTTTCGCCAGTCGGCTACCGCTGCTATGGCCTCTATTGCAGTGTGGCTGTTCTTCACTGTATTCTGGAATATCATCGCCGGGGTTTTGGCGCCCATTCTGAGCCCGGTGAGTTTAGGCTCGTCGCAAGAATTGCTGGCCCAGGCGCAAACCCAATTGATATTATCGCGCCTGTCGCCCAACACTTTGTACGCCGAATCGATGATTGCCATTTTGCGTCCTGAGATCCGCTCTTTGGGTATTGTGCTACCCATCCAATTGGAGGGGGCGGTAATGGGCAACCCGTTGCCGTTGAATCAAAGCCTGCTGCTGGTCTGGCCACAGCTTACCGGCCTGATCGGGATTACCATCTTATTATTTGCCCTAGGGTACGTACTCTTTCAGCGCCAAGAAATCCGCGCTTAAAGAGATATTTTATCCAATATAGCCTGTAGATGGAGGGTAGACAAATGCAGGAGAATTTAACTTCCTCCGGAGGTGCGCCTGCTGCTTCCGAGCCTGTTGAACGCATCAAATGCCAGTGGTGCCAGGGAATGAACCTCAAGACCGCCTTGACCTGCCAGTTTTGCGGAGCCACGCTCGATTTGCGCGATCTGGTCAGTGAATCCGGTTGGCGAGAGGCGCCGCGTATCAAGGACATGACCGAGATCCATTTCTCCAACAGCACCTGCCAGGTGGAGGGGGAGATCGTCCCGGTGGCGGAGATTTCGCTTGCACCCAATGACTCGGTCTTTTTCGAACACCACGTGTTGCTCTGGAAAGAGGCCAACGTGCCAATGACCGTGATGTCGCTGCCCGGCGGCATGAAACGCATGTTGGCAGGGATGCCGTTCATCATCAGCGTTGCCCAGGGCCCCGGGCGGGTGGCTTTCTCGCGCGATGCCACCGGTGAGCTGGTGGTACTGCCGTTGCATCCCAGTATGGAACTCGACGTGCGCGAGCATTCTTTCTTATTGGCCTCGCACAATATCGACTACTCTTACGTGCGCATCAAGGGACTTCGAAACATCCTGTTCGGGGGACAGGGCATGTTCATGGACCGTTTCGTGACGCGCAATAGCTCTGGCCTGGTCATCCTGCACGGCTATGGCAATGTTTTTGAGCGGGTGCTTAAGCCGGGTGAGACGATCGTCGTTGAGCCAGGCGCCTTTTTGTACAAGGACTCTTCGGTGCAAATGGATGTCACCATGCAGCGCCTGAGCACCGGCTTGTTTGGGGGCTCGAATATGAGCCTGGCCCAGATGACCGGTCCCGGGCGAGTGGGCATCCAATCCATGTACGTTCATCACGAGACGGGATAAGGGGGCAGACATGGATACCAGTATGAACCAACAGCCGGTTCGACCTGCAGCAGTGCAGCGATCCTATACTTGCAACTGGTGCGGGATGGTGTCCGACGGCACCTCCTTGAGCTGCCCGGCGTGTGGAGCTACTCTGGATGTGCGCGCTATCGTCACCCCCAGCCGGTGGGTGCAGGCGCCGGGGCGCAAGGATATGGCCAAACTTCAATTCGGCAAATCCTATTGCCAGATCGAAGGCAAATACGTGCCGGTGGCGGATATGAATCTCTCCGCCGAAGACCAGGTGTATTTTGCCCATCACGTCTTGTTATGGAAAGATCCGCAAGTCGAGATTACGATGATGTCGATGAAGGGTGCCTGGAAGCGCGCCCTGTCCGGAATGTCGATTTTTATGACCCAGGCGAAGGGCCCTGGGCACATCGCATTTTCCCGAGACGCACCGGGCGAATTGTTAGCATTGCCTCTACAGCCAGGGCAATCAGTGGATGTGCGCGAGCATATCTTCCTGGTCGCCACGCATGCCGTCAATTATGATTGGTTCAAGACCAATATCTGGTTCTCAACCAAGGACGGCGATGAAACCGAAACGCACTACCCGGTTGGGATGACCATGGATCGTTTCTCTGCCGGAAAAGTTCCCGGGCTTTTATTGCTTCACGCCTCGGGTAACGTATTCGTGCGCCGGTTGGAGGCCGGCCAGACGATATTGATTAAACCGACGGCCTTGATCTTCAAGGATTCAACGGCTAACATGCAGCTTCACTTCGAGCATCCTCATACCCAGTGGAGCCTGTGGGGCTCCTGGCAGCAGCGCTACCTGTGGCTGCGGGTGGATGGGCCGGGGCGGGTGGCGATTCAATCCGCTTTTGAGCCGGTTGAAGACAATGGCAACTCGATCACAAATTCATCTTACGCCACCCGGCAAAATTGGTGACTTTGAACTACCGGACGTATGCCTATCTCCTTCCAGAATGCACTGGAAGGAGATTTTGGTTCTTTAGGATTTGCCGTGGTGAAACCCGGATTTGGGGGTGGAGGCGTGCGTCGCACGCCTCCACCACCAAATCCGGACCTTCCTCCGGAGATTCCTAAAGACCCGAGATATTCTTATTTCATGGTTATAATCATTTTTGTACGGCTCGTATGCAGCCGTCTTTGGGATTCCGGGGAATGGCTGCACAACTTTTCGACGGATTTGTGAAAGGCACGGAATGCAGATTCCAGATGAGCTGATCAGCGATTTGCAGCGTAGCATTGCGGGGGAGGTACGAGCGGACCTCTCCACGCGTATCCTGTATGCCACGGATGCCTCGATTTACCGGGTCGAGCCGTTGGGGGTGGTTTTCCCGCGCACCTTGGACGACTTGCAGGCGAGCGTGGAACTGGCGGGGCGTTATCGCGTGCCCGTGCTGGCGCGCGGTTCGGGCTCCAGCCTGGCCGGTCAGGCGATTGGCCCGGCGCTGATCCTCGACTGCAGTCGCTATCTGGATAAAATCATCGCCATCGACCCTCAGAGGCGCACCGCCATTGTAGAGCCAGGGGTCATCCTGGAACGCCTGAATCGTGAAGCGGGGAGACATGGGCTGATGTTTGGGCCCGACCCGGCTTCCGCCGAGCGCGCCACCCTGGGCGGCAGCGTCGCCAACAGCGCCACCGGCGCCCATTCGATCCTGTACGGCATGGCGGCCGACCACCTGCTGGCAGCGGACGTGATCTTTTCGGACGCTTCCAGGGCCACCTTGCAGGCGTTGCCCCTGGAGGAGGTCCGCCGGCGGGCGCAACACCCCGAAAAAAGTGTGGAAAATGCGCTTTACCGCGTCGCGCTGCAAATACGTGAGCAGCATGCGGATGCCATCCGCCAAAGCTGGCCGCGCGTCTGGCGGCGCGTTTCCGGTTATAACCTGAACTATTTGCTGCCCTGGTCACCTTCCCAACCGCCCCATTGGGACGAAGCCGGACTGAGCTACCCGCCCCTGGCGGCAGATGAGATGAACCTGGCTCCCTTACTGGCCGGTTCCGAAGGCACCCTGGCAGTCATGAGCCGTTTGACCCTGCGATTGGTGCCTAAATCCCCCCATACCCTTTTGGGAGTGTTGACCTTTGAGAGCATCCCTGAAGCCTGCGACGCAGCGCCGGAGCTGTTGGCGCTGCCCGTCTCCGCCATTGAATTGATCCCTGGAAGCCTCATCCGCCTGGCGCGTAGCGTCCCGGCTTACGCCAGCCAGGCGAACTTCGTCGAGGGTGAGCCGGCGGCGATGCTGGTGGTTGAATTCAGTGGCGACGATCCGCGCCAACTGCAAAGCCATATGCGCCGCCTGCAAGAAATGGCGGGGCGGGAGGTGTTGGTGGCCGAGTCGCAGGCGCAGCAAAAGCAGGTATGGGCGGTGCGCAAGGTGGGCCTGGGTCTGCTGATGTCCATGCCGGGCGATCGCAAGCCGTTATCCTTTATTGAAGATATCAGCGTGCCGGTCGAGCAGTTGGGCTACTATGTGCGCAGCCTGGAGCGTCTGCTGGAGAAGTACGGCACCACCGCCGAATTTTACGCCCATGCGTCGGCAGGCTGTCTGCATATTCGCCCGCTGCTCAGCCTGAAAGATGGGGGCGGTGTGCGCATGATGCATGCCATTGCCCAGGAGGCGGTAGCCTTGGGCCTCAGCCTGGGCGGCGCTACCAGTGGGGAGCACGGAGAAGGCCTGGCGCGTTCGGAATGGGAAGCGCGCCAGTTCGGCCCACAGGTAATGGATCTGTTTCGCCAGGTCAAGCAGGCGGCCGACCCGCCAGGCCTGTGCAACCCGGGCAAGATCCTGGATGCCCCTCCGATGGACCAGAATCTGCGCTTCGGGGCTGCCTACCAGACCCGGCTCTGGCCAACCGAGATAGATTTCTCCCACCAGGCCGGCCTGGATGGTGCGATCGAGATGTGCAACGGCGCGGGAGTGTGTCGCAAAGATGGTGGGGTGATGTGCCCATCTTTTCAGGCCACCCGAGAGGAGATGCACAGCACACGTGGACGGGCGAACCTGCTGCGCGCTATGATCTCCGGGGCTTTTCCGACGGAACAGATGGCCGAAAGGGCAGTTGCCCAGGCGCTGGATTTGTGCCTGGCTTGCAAAGGGTGCAAAGCCGAATGCCCTTCCGCCGTGGACGTTGCCAAGCTCAAATACGAGTTTACCCACCACTATTACCAGAACCATCGCCGCAGTTTGCGAGACTACCTGTTTGCGTACATCGACCGGCTGGCGCCAGTGGGCCGCCTGCTGGCACCGCTGGCAAATCACCTGCTGGATGCCGGGATCGTGCGCGCCTCTGGTGAGCGTTGGTTCGGGCTGGCGCAGGAGCGGCACTTCCCGCGCTTTGCAGGACCGAATAGCGCTCGGCTTAGATTGGAGACGGCTGCTCGGAATGGCAGAGCCGGGGAAGTGAGCGTACTGTTCCTGACCGACGCTTTTTCGCATTATTTCCACCCGGAAACCGAGCTGGCAGGGGTGCACGTATTGAGGCGCTGTGGCGAGCAGGTGGGCGTGCTGCCGGTGATCGGCGCAGGGCGCACGCTGATCTCGAAAGGCTTTCTGGAAGCGGCGCGCCGTCACGCCTGGCAGGTGTTGGCGGCAATTCGCAGGCTGGATCCCCAGGGGCGCCTGCCTGTGGTGGGGGTCGAACCCTCCGAAATTTATACCCTGCGCGACGAATTCCTGGATCTATTCCCGGGAGACGAATACGTTATGGGGCTATCCCAGCGCGCCTGGATGGTGGACGAGTTTTTAGTGCGCCCAGGGGCAGATGGCCAGCCGCGCCTGGTGCAGTTGGCGCTGGACGAGGGAATCGGAGCGCCCCGCCGCCAGGTGTGGCTGCACGGGCATTGCTATCAAAAGGCCCAACCGCCGGCGGGCGACGGCTATCCCATCGGTGTGGCGGCTACGAGCGCCATGTTGCGCCAGTGTGGATACCAGGTGCAGATGATCGATGCCGGCTGCTGCGGGATGGCAGGCGCCTTTGGTTACGAGGCCGAGCATTTTTCGGTCTCCATGCAGGTGGGCGAGCTGGCGCTCTTCCCGGCCTTGCGCCAGGCGCCGCCGGAGGCCATCGTTGCCGCAGCCGGCACTTCCTGCCGTTCCCAGATCGAGGATGGCGTCGCGCGGGAAGCCATCCACCCAATCTGCCTGGTGTAAGACTTTAGCCGGATCCGGCATTTTTTTTCGGGAAAAGCTTGCTCATTTGCCACTTAATCTGGCATAATGTCAAGAGTAGGCCTCCAAATATTTTCATAAAGGCTTGTAAAAGAATAAATCCATAGATTCTGACCCTAAGGGTTTCCCTAGATGTTGGATAAGCAATGCTTCTGTTCTTTATCAGGCCTAAGGCTTTTGTATAAACCTTTTAGGGTCTTGGCTTAAGAATAAGCTACCAGCTATATAACCCTTCCTCAGAGTTAAAAGAAACCGATGAATAAACCTGTAACCAATCATTCTGTGAAGAGCGACCCACTAACGAGCGCCGGCAGATTAACGCGCGGCGAGTTTCTACGGGTGGGTGCGCTAAGCGCTGCCGGCGCTTTATTGGCTGCCTGCCAGCCATTGGGTTCCCAGTTAATCGCTTCCACGAACCAGCCGCTGCAGCTGGTTTACCAGGATTGGCGTACGGATTGGTTCCCGCCGATGGTGCAGGAGATGCTGGCTAAGTTCCACGACTCGCACCCCGACATTAACGTATTTTATGTACCGGATCCGGTGGACGTTGAGGAAAGCCTGCTGGTGGATCTACAAACCGGCACGGGGCCAGATGTCTTCGCAGCCTGCTGTTCATTCTTCCCGATCCTGGCACAGGAGCACCAGACTCTTGACCTGCGCCCGTACGTGGAGAAATATCTGGACCGTGCGTTGATTGAGGATTGGGATCCGGCACAGTATAACTCTCTTTCCGCCTCCGACGGGCGCCAATACGGTTTGCCGAAATACCACGGCGCCCTGGCTCTATATTACAACAAAGACCTGTTCGATGAGTACGGCGTTGATTATCCGGATGATAACTGGAATCAGGATGATTACCTGGAGGCCATGAAGCGCCTGACCCACGACCGCGATGGGGATGGGAAGATTGATTTGTGGGGCAGCATGATTGATGTTTCCTGGGACCGCATCCAGGTACACGTGAATGCCTGGGGAGGCAATTTCGTCGACCCGCACGACCCGCACATCAGCCGCCTGGGAGAGGCAGAAGCACTGGCAGCCATGGAATGGCTGCGAGCGCGTATGTGGGACGAGCATGTCATGGCTAGTTTCCTGGATGTGCAGAATACGGGCACGCGCCAGGCTTTTGCTGCCGCAAAGGTAGCCATGACGGAAGATGGCTCCTGGGCTTTAAAGGACATCCTCGCCGGCGCCGATTTTCGCATTGGAGTCGCACCTATGCCGGCCGGGCCTGCGCGGCGAGTTACCCTGACCACCACCGATGGTTTTGGAATCTACGCAAACACCCGTCACCCGCAACAAGCCTGGGAGTTGCTGCAGTTCTTAATCGGTGAAGAGTATAGCCTTGCGATGGCGCGGGCGAATTTCCTGCAGCCGGCGCGCGAGTCGCTGGTGGATGAGTGGATTCAAATCGTACGCCAGGAATTCCCCGAAAAAACCAAGGATATGAACCTCGCCGTATTTGCGGACGGCCAAATAAAAGGTTATTCGGTAGTAGCGGAGGTTTTTGCGAATATGACGGACGCTAAACGCCTGGCTACCGAAGCCTGGGACAAGATTTTTACCCTGGGACAGGCACCGGTTTCGATCATGAAGGACGTGAGCGCCCAGATTGAAAAAGCTCAGCAAACGGTTGGTTAGGAGCTACGAATTGAGACCTTTCAACATCGGCCACAGCATACGTAGCAAGATCCTGCTATGGTCCTTCGTCCCGACTGTTTTGGTATTGGCAGCCGTCGCCCTGGTCACATATGGATCTTATCTGCAGGTCGTACAGACATTGGTGATTGAGCGCGATCAGGAGGTGACCCGCCTTTCCGCCGGACAGCTGGCGTCAGAATTCAAGGGTTACGCCGACTTGCTCAACACGATCACCCTCACGGCAGATATGCGCGCCACAGACCCGCAATTGCAACAACAGGTCTTGGAACGCCTTCAGAACCGGCTGGCCGTATTTGACGCCGGGGTGATCGTTTTGGATAATTTCGGCAAGGTGGTCGCCTCCCTGCCCAATCGCCCGGACGTGATGCGCCAGGATTGGTCGGATCGGGATTATTTCAACCAAATGGTGCGTTCCACAAAACCCGTTTTTTCGAACGTCTTGCACGACGGGCCAGGGGGGGCACTGGTAATCGCCACCGCCGTGCCGATCGTTGGCGATCAAGGCGAGATGTTAGGCGCGGTGGTTGGCATGTTCCGCCTGGGGGCTACGTCGATCAGCGCTTTTTATGGAGGCATCGTCAAGCAGCGGATTGGTGAGGGGGGGATCACTTATATTGTTGACCAGACCGGGCAGGTGCTCTACCATGTGGACATGCAGCGCATCGGCGAGGACTTCAGCAACCAGGCAGCCGTCCAGCGCGTCATTAGCGGGTCTTCTGGCGCGCTGCGTGCCAGGGATTACCAGGGCCTGGATATCGTTGCCGGTTATGCCCCCATCGCCGGCACTCCCTGGGGGTTGGTCACCGAAGAAAGCTGGGCCGGCCTGTTAAGCCAGAGCCAGGGCTATCGCCAGTTTCTTGGCCTGCTGCTGGCAATTGGGGTGTTAGTCCCGGTGGTGGTTACCCTGGTCGGTGTGCGCCGGATCACCCAACCCATCCAAAGCCTGATCAATGCGGCCCAGGAGATCGCCAAGGGTAATTTCGATCAGCGCATTACTGCCCATACCGGCGATGAGATTGAGGAGTTGGCCATTCAATTTAACCGCATGGCCGAACAACTGCAAGCTTCTTACGCTCAGTTGGAGCAGCGCGTGGTTGACCGCACGCGTGAGCTGGCTGCTTTGAACGACATTGCGGCGGAAGCCAGCCGCTCCCTGGATCTGGATCAACTGCTGCAAGGTGCGTTGGAAAAGACCTTACAGCTCACACAAATTGAGGCCGGCGGGTTCTACATCTTTGATGAAGAATCTCAATTGTTGCACCTGGTGGCCTGCCTGGGATTGGACGATGACCTGGCGCAGGCCATCGACGGGCTCAAGGCCGGTGAGGGCATCTCCGGCAGGGTGCAGCAGACCGGCGAGCCGATTGTTGTGCAGGATATTTCCAGCGATGAGCGGCTGACGATAAGCGCCATCGCCGTGCACGCTTATCACGCCGCCGCCAGTTTTCCCCTCGTTTCGCGTGCCAATGTGCTCGGAACGTTATTCGTAGTATCACACGAGTTTCGCCCGTTCTCGCAACAGGATATCAGCCTGCTGACGGCCATCGGCCAACAAGTCGGCGTGGCGATCGAGAAAGCCAGCCTGAACAATCAGGCTGAGCAGCGCATGCGGGAATTGGACGCCCTGTATCAAGCGGATGAAAAGCTGCTCACTCATTTGGAGTTGAAGCAGGTGCTGCAAGCACTGGTCGATGTTGCTGTGGAGCTATTGCAAGCGGACAAATCCGCTTTGTTGACGTGGGACGAGGCGCACCAACGCCTGGTGTTGGGCGCGGCGCGCGGCTTTTCACCGGAGGTGTTGGACGAATTTGATTTCGCCCCTGGTGAAGGCCTGATCGGGCAGGTAGCTATCACAGGGAAGACCGCAATTGTGGAAGACACCCTGGAGGAGGGGCGTGTGCTACGCTGGTTGGTCGAGCACGAAGGGGTACGCTCGCTGATGCACGTACCGATCCGCATTGGCGAGCAGATATTCGGTGTGTTTAACGTCAACTACCTCCAACCGCGCGCTTTTGGCAAGGACGAACAGCGTTTGTTCCTGGCCTTGACCCAGCGCGCCGCATTAGCGATTGAGAATGCCCAATTGTATGGCCAGGCGCAGAATGCCGCGACAGTGGAGGAGCGCCAGCGGCTGGCACGAGAGCTGCATGATGCCGTCACCCAGACCCTCTTCTCTGCCAGCTTGATCGCTGAAGTGCTGCCGATATTATGGGAGCGCAAACCCGAGGAAGGGCGCAAACGCTTGGAAGAACTGCGCCAGCTTACCCGCGGCGCCCTGGCTGAAATGCGTTCGTTGCTGCTGGAATTGCGTCCCAAGGCGTTAATGGAGGCCGAGATCCGTGAGCTTTTCCGTCACCTGGTGGATGCATTTACCGGCCGGGCACGCATCCCGGCTAAATTCACGCTGGATGGAGATTGCAACCTGGACCCGGAGGCCAAGGTGGCTTTCTATCGCATCGCCCAGGAGGCGCTCAATAATGTCGCCAAACATGCCCATGCTGAACAGGCCGCCATATACCTGCAATGTAATCCCGAATTCATCATAATGGAGATCTGGGATTCTGGGCGCGGTTTCAATCTATCTAACATACCATCCGATCACCTTGGCCTGGGTATTATGCAAGAGCGGGCTGCCAAAATCGGCGCAGAATTGCAGATTAAGAGCAGCGTTGGAGGCGGGACGACGGTGAGCGTGCGCTGGAATCGACCCGCCCAGCCAGCAGTTGAAGACCGGCTACGCGAAACCCCTGCTTCACCGGCGCGTTAGCGCCCATGGGAAGGTGGGATTTCAAGCGACATACCCCTGGTTTAACGGTAGCTTTCGAGCAATCAGGGCAAATGTAATTGTCCTATTATGTGGAATGTCGCATTGACAAATCCCGCTATTCTTTCTAAAATTTGGGTAGTATGAATGCTCTTGAGGTGATTGTATGAGGTTTTACCAGTGCTCGTGTTCCAGGCGGGGGGCTGTAACTTCCGCCTGATCAGAACCGCAATCGTCGTTCGCAACGGTCAACTGCCATAGGCGGTGGACAGCATCCCCGCAGATTCGAGAAAGTTTGAACTGCGCCAACGCGTCCGCCGCGTTTCATTTTAATGAAGCGGAGAGCTGGCGCTCGAGCCAGCTTTTTGCTATTACGGCGGTTGGCCGTTTGAATCCTGGCTGTTGAGATTAAAAATTATTATTTTACACGGAGGTAAGCATGAAAATCGCCAATGATGTAACCGAACTGATCGGAAACACTCCCCTGGTGCGCATTCGCCGCCTGGCGCAGGGCACGCCTGGCGAGGTGGTCGCCAAGCTCGAGTTTTTCAATCCGGCCCATAGCGTGAAAGACCGTATTGGCGTATCGATGATTGAGGCGGCTGAAATAGCGGGCATGATCAAAGAGGACACAATTATCGTTGAACCTACCAGCGGAAATACGGGTATTGCCCTGGCTTTCGTCTGCGCCGCGCGCGGCTATCATTGCCTGTTGACCATGCCGGAAACGATGAGCAAAGAACGGCGCATGCTGCTGCGCGCTTATGGGGCGGAATTAATCCTCACGCCAGGCAGTGAAGGCATGGCAGGGGCAATTCGCAAAGCCGAAGAGCTGGTGGCAGCCGATCGGCGCTACTTCATGCCACAGCAATTTAAGAACCCGGCTAACCCAGACATTCACCGCAAGACAACCGGCGAAGAGATCTGGCGCGATACTGATGGCAAAGCAGATATGCTGGTAGCCGGGGTGGGTACCGGCGGGACGATCACCGGGGTAGGAGAGGTATTGAAGGCGCGTAAACCCACTTTCCGCTGCGTAGCCGTTGAACCAGACGCTTCGCCCGTGCTGTCGGGTGGGCAAAAAGGGCCACACCCAATCCAGGGGATCGGCGCCGGGTTCATGCCGGAAGTGCTCAACACCGGCATCATTGACGAGATCGTGCGGGTTAAGGGTGAAGATGCTTTTGAGACGGCCCGGCGCATGGCGCGGGAGGAAGGCCTGCTGGTGGGTATCTCGTCAGGGGCTGCCACCTGGGCGGCGTTGCAGGTGGCGCGCCGCCCGGAAAACGCCGGCAAGCTGATCGTGGTGATCATCCCGTCCTTTGGTGAGCGCTACCTCAGCACACCGCTCTATGCCAACCTGGCGGAATGAGACCTTTACCATGGGAGATACCCGGCTGTTTGATCACATAACTCGTTTGCGGGCCGGTTCCGGAATTTGGATCGAGGTGGGCCGTATGTTTAAGACAATTCGGGAAGATGTTCAATCGGTAATTGAGCGTGATCCGGCGGCACGTGGCACGCTGGAAATCTTGCTGTGCTATGCAGGGCTGCAGGCCATTTGGGGTCACCGCCTGGTACATTGGCTGTGGAATCATCGTGTGCGGCTGCTGGCGCGCTGGCTTTCACAGCTATTTCGCGGGTTGACCGGGATCGAGATTCATCCCGGGGCTAAAATCGGGCCTAAATTCTTCATCGATCACGGGATGGGTGTGGTGATTGGCGAGACGGCTGAGGTGGGCACGGGTGTGACCCTTTATCACGGCGTCACCCTGGGTGGAACCAGCCTTTCCAAGGGCAAGCGCCATCCTACCCTGGAGGATAATGTCGTGGTGGGGGCGGGCGCCAAGATCCTGGGCGCGATCACCATCGGAGCAAACAGCCGTATTGGGGCGAATGCAGTGGTGGTGAAATCTGTGCCGCCCAACTCAGTGGTGGTGGGAGTGCCCGGGCAAGTCGTGCAACGCAGCCAGCCGCGCGGCCCGCAATCCGCTCCGGACCTGGATCATAACCGCCTGCCGGATACGATCGGGGAGACGCTGGCAGCCCTGGTGCAAAGGGTAAATGAGTTGGAGGAGCGCATGGATGGACACACCGCTCATGCCCCAGCCTTACATGCCCCGGATCATGGTGTGTGGCGCGGTGAGGATTTCTCGATCTAGCCTTCAAACCGGCCGCCTGGACGGCCGGTTTTTTTATGAGTTTTGACACTTGTAAATCTCTGCGTTTTCCAGTATACCTGCCGGTGAGTTGCACGGTTTCGGCTCGACCTGGTAAGGGAGAGTTTTCCATTTCAGCCCTCGCGGGAGGTTTTTTTGTTAAGCATTGCTGCAGCCCGGATAAAAACTTCCTCACGCCTGACGAAGGGTTATCTGATCGGCTTGACCGGTACTTTTTTATGGTCGTCTACCGCCGTGTTCATACGCTACCTGGTAGTGACCTATCAGCTTCCTGCCATGGTGCTGGCCTTTTGGCGGGATTTAATGGTGTTTGTGTTTTTGCTGGTCATTTACGCTGCCGTGCGGAACCAATGGCTGCGTGTAGCGCGCACCCATCTGAGGTTTCTGATAACCTACGGATTCCTGCTTTCCCTCTTCAACGCAACCTGGACCTTTTCCGTGGCCTTGAACGGCGCGGCCATCTCTACCGTGCTGGTTTACAGCTCGGCGGCTTTCACTGCCTTGCTGGGGTGGCGCATCTTCGGCGAGAGTTTTGGGCTTTGGAAGATCCTGGCAGTTCTTTTAAGCCTGGTGGGCTGCGTGTTAGTCTCCGGCGCATGGAGCGCCTCGGCCTGGCAGGTGAATCCGATCGGGATCGTGATTGGCTTGTCTTCCGGCCTGGCCTTCGCTGCTTACAGCTTGTTCGGCAAAGCCGCATCCAACCGGGGCATCTCTCCCTGGTCAACCCTGTTGTATACGTTTGGGGTTGCGGCGGTCTTTTTGCTGGTTTATAACCAGTTGCCGGCGGCCTGGCCGGGTGGGGCGGCAGAAAATTTGTGGTGGTTGGGCAGTTCACTGGCCGGCTGGATAGTGTTGGTCATCCTGGCGATCGGCCCAACGGCCGCTGGATACGGGCTGTATACGGTCAGCCTTACCTATTTGCCGGCCAGCGTGGCCAACCTGATCGCCACGCTGGAGCCGGCGCTCACTGCAGGATTGGCCTATTTATTCTTGGGGGAACGCCTCAATTCCACCCAGTTATACGGCAGCTTGATGATTTTAGCGGGCGTCGTCTTGCTGCGGCTACGGGAAGGAGCGACCCCTCTTGAAAGCTCGCAAGCCAGCCAGTCTTAAGGCTCTTTAGGAATCGCTGTGGTGGAACCCCCTTCACGGAAAATCCCAAAGGCCCGGTCATAAGGCTCTCCAGGATCTGCCGTGATGGGGGCCTACCCCGGGAATTCCCAAAGAAGCGATCATAATCCTTCGCCCTTCGAGCGTGAGGCTGGTAGAATCAGGGTGTTTTTTGGCTCGCCAGGGTTGGCATAAATTTCACAGTTCACAAAGCGATTGAATGTTATTCAAGTATCGAAGGATCGAATCAAAGTCCATATGAAAATCCATTGGAACAAAGAAAAGTTGATCACTGCCGGCGTATTTATACTCATTGCTCTGGCATTCGGGGTAGCATACACACAATCGCATCTGTATGAGAGCAATCAAAATACGAAATTCTTGCATGGAATAGCCCAGGCAGGTTTCGGCTACCTGCAGCAGGATTGGCTGGCAAAGACAATTGATCCTCTTCCAGCCTTTTCCTTCCTGGTTTACCTGACCTACTCCGTGAATCAAAACCTGTTCTACCTGCAGTACCTGATCCTTCTGGGCGTCTATTTGTTCAGCCTGATCGCTATCGCCTCGTATTTATTCGGAATACGCAAATCCTATCCCGAGTTATTTGCGTTTCTGGGGTTGATCTTCGTGTTGCATTCGCGTTGGGTGATCAACGCGGTACAAAGGAAGTTGGGATTCAACCTGGAGCTTTTGCACGATGGCCTCGCTCAACAGTACCTTCTCGGCCTGGAATACCAGAACAGCACCTTCGGGGTATTGATTTTATTGGCTTTCTACCTGTTCTTAAAACGGAGATATGTCTGGGCGGCGCTTTGCCTGGGCGTGGCGGCCATTTTACATTCTGCTTATATTTTCAGCGCGGCCCTGGTCACCCTCGCGTTTTGTCTCAGCATGTTCTGGGAGAACTTACAAGGTGCGCGCACGGCCGGCAAGATCAATTTACGGGCTTTGCTCCAGGCGGTAAAACAGCCCTTCTGGGTTGGCTTGCTCGTCCTGGTGATGGTGCTTCCGGTGTTATGGTACAACGCAGCTTACCTGGGCCCAACTTCCCCGGCTATCTTCGCCCAGGCTATGCACATCCAGGTATATGATCGTATCCCTTATCATTCACTAGTATCAGTTTGGTTGAATACCGGCGCATACGTCCAGATTGCCATAATGCTGGTTGGATTGATCCTGGCCTGGCGCTCACGCCTCTTCCCGGTAATTTTGTCCTTATTTTTAGGCGGGCTGATCGTGACGATCATCCAGGTCGTGACCAGTAGCGACGATCTGGCCATGCTGGCTCCCTGGCGGGTGTCCATCCTTTTGGTGCCGCTATCCACTGCCCTGATCGTAGGGTGGCTGGTTCACGTCATTTACGGTTGGCTGGGGCCGCGCCTGCAATCCATGCAATACGCCGTGGTGTTGGTCGGGGTGGTGGCAATGATCTCTTGCACCCAGTTGGGCTGGATGCTGCAGAAGGATTACGGCACCAGTTACCGCTACCAGCGTGTGATGCGGATGATGGATTTCGCCGTGAAAAACGAGGCCCCCGGGCAGGTATACCTGGTTCCGCCGGGGGAAAACGATTACGATAATTTCCGCCTATACACTGGCATCCCCATTTTTATTAACTGGAAATCAACCCCTTATAAGGATGTGGAATATCTGCAATGGTACCAGCGAGTGCAGCTGGCTAACCAATTCTATGGCGCCAATGGCCCGCAGCGCTGCGAGTTGTTGAGCCAGATCGTGGCAGATGGGGGCATCACGGAAGTGGTCATCCAGGGCAAGCAAGCGACCCTGGATTGTCCTTCAGCTACTGAGGTATTTCGCGATACACGCTATTCGGTTTATGCTTTAAGCCGTTGAGACTCATGTCTCATGGATTTTTACTTCAGGATGGCGTTGATGCGCGTTTCCAGATCGGCAAAACTGGGCGGGCCGATGATCGCCTGGCCGTTCAAAAGAAAATCGGGTGTAGCGGTGAAACCGCGCTGCTGGGCGTCTTGCTTGCTCTTTTCCACGATAGCCTGCTTCTCGCCGCTGTCCAGGCATTGGTTGAAGCGAGCGGTATCTAAACCGAGCTCTGCGGCGTAAGATTTCAGGTCACTGACGCTGAGGGCGGGGGCGCTCTGGTACAGCAAATCGTGATATTGCCAGAATTTGCCTTGATCGAATGCACATTGGGCCGCCTCGGCGGCCTTGGGCGATTGAGCGGTGATGATGGGGAAATCGCGCCAGACGAAGCGCAGCTGGTCGCCGTACTTGGCGCGCAGCTTATCCAGCACGCCGGCGTTGTACCAGCCCCTGCAAGTGGTGCAACCGAAATCGCCGTATTCGATCAGGGTCACCGGCGCATTTGCCGGCCCCAGGGAAGGTTCGATGTTCAGATTGGCGGAAGCGCTTTGCGGAGCGCCTGATTTTGGCCATAAAACCCAAATCGCGCCTACGATCAGCGCCAAAACTAGCAGCCCGCCCAGCCACCTCCAGGGGCGCTTTGTGGGTGAGGCCACGCGTTTTGGCGAAGAGGATTGTTTCAGATCTCGAGATTGATCTTTCATGCTTTTTTGGCTCCATTTAATTGGATCCACACGATATCATATACCCCTGATTATTGACAATCCGGACTTCCCAAATCTTACCCGATAGACAAAGCTGCTTACCGGCTAACTTAAGCTTCGCTCGCTGCGCGCCTCTTCGAACATCTCCCACGTTTCACGCAGAAGCCAGATAAGAAGCAAGAATGCTGCTATGTCTTCGACCCACCACCAACCCAACAGGGCATTCAAGGTAAGTCCGAGCAGAACGGATCCCGCCATGTAGGCGCACGTGATGGAATTGACAGCGTCACCGGCTAACGCCTCGCTTTGGATTCGTCTTGAAATGCGGCGCTTAGCAATTGTGAGATAAGGCATCACCAACACGGCCGCCGCAGATATTCCAATCCCGAGCATAGAGCTTTCAGGTTTTGAATGAGCGAGCAGACCATAGATCGCGGAGATTAGCACGTAAACGCATAGGAGGGCAAGAGCGATGGCGACGACCCACGCTGCCCTTCGCTCGGCTTGCTCGACCTGAGCGGTATCACCGCCTCGATTTTCGACTGAAAGCCGCCACAAGAGTATGCCGCCACTGACCAGTTCGATCAAGCTGTCGAGGCCAAAAGCGGTCAAGAGAATACTACCCGCCGCGATTCCTGCAACGATAGAGACAGCCATTTCTATCAACATCCAGATGACAGTGATGACTTCAATTTGTATCCCAGAACGTATATCTGTTGCGCGTCCTGCGTCCATCATAAAACACACTACTCTTTCTGCAAATGTGAGATAACCAACAACGACGCCTCGGTTGGTTGGGCCCCTTTAGGCGGGCAATGTTGCGCCCAAAACGCGTCCAGGTTGATTTTACAATGGTCGCTCAGGACGATCGGGCTTACCTTGAAGGCCTCAGCCAGTTTGCGAAATTAAGTTCCTAGCGGAACGATCATTACGCTGGCTTTTATGTGATGGCGCAAATTGCCGATCACTGTTCCATGGATGAGGTCGGAAACTCCTGCATGCCCGTGACTGCCCACAACTACCATGTCAACATCTAGCTCGTTGATCATATTAGCCAACCTGGAGGCCGGGTCGCCACTGCTCAAGTGCCAATGGGTTGATACGCCGGCTTTTTTCATCCTGTCGGCCAGGTTTTCCAGATGCTGGCGATCGGTCAGCGTCTCCCAGTCTTCGCCTTCTGCGCCCAGCGTGCGTGCAACCGGACTCTCAACCACGTGCAGAAGCATCAATTGGGTATAAGCCTTATCAATCACGCGCAGGCTTTCAATCAACAATTTTTCATCCTTGCCGGAGAAATCCAATGCAACGGCCACACGCTGGTATGGACTTGGTTGCATCAATGCCATGGATGTCTCTGCAGGCTGGCGGTGGACTCCGGCAATCCTCGGCCAGCCAATTTGCCGGATGCGTCCCCTCAGCCAGGGATGACCCGTAACGTAAAGCAACAACACACCTAATGCAGCCGCAATTGGGATGGCTGTGACTTGCACAATCCAGGCTTTGTCTCCGGCCGCCTGGAGCCAGGCCGCGACTTGGTCCATGATCAATTTGACGTTGAGCGCTACGATGATAACTGCAACCAGCCAGGCCAGTCCCTGAAGCCAGGGGCGGATGCTAAACTCACCCATACGGCGTTTATCCGCAACGGCGTGGATTAACGGAATGATCGCAAAGGGAAGCTGCAAAGAGAGGATCACCTGGCTGAGGATCAACAAAGCGCTGACGGAATGCTCGCCATAATATACGATGACAATGACAGCCGGAATAATGGCCAGCAGGCGGGTGATCAAACGCCTCAGCCATGGACGGATGCGCAAGTTCAGGTAACCTTCCATGACGATTTGTCCCGCCAGCGTGCCGGTGATCGTGGAACTCTGTCCCGAGGCTAATAAGGCAATTGCGAAAGCGAGCGGAGCGATGGCCGCGCCCAGGAGCGGCTGCAACAATTTATGGGCGTCCTGGATTTCAGCCACCTGGTAGTATCCGTTGCGATAAAAGATGGCGGCAGCTACAACCAGGATGGCCGCATTGACGAAGAAGGCCAGGTTGAGTGAAAAGGCCGAGTCAATGTTGTTCCAGCGAATGGCCTGGCGGATATCTTCAGGCTTTTCACCGATCTTGCGGGTCTGTACCAGGGAAGAGTGCAGGTATAGGTTATGCGGCATGACGGTTGCCCCGAGGATGCCGATGGCAATGTATAGCGCGTTGGCATCTGGCAGGGCAGGAACAAAACCGCGTACAATGCCTCCCCAGTCCGGCTGACCGAGGATGATCTCGATAACAAAAGCTGCGGCGATGGTACCTACCAGGGCCAGCACCACGCTTTCCAGCTTGCGAATGCCTACGTGCGAGAGCAGGAGCAATAGCAGCACGTCCAATGCCGTGAGCAGCACGCCGTAGAGCAGCGGCAGGCCGAAGAGTAATTGTAATGCGATGGCCGATCCTAATGCTTCAGCCAGGTCGGTGGCTGTGATGGCTATCTCGGCCAGCACGTAGAGCGGGATGTTGGCTGCCGGGTGGTATTCTTCATGGTTGATCTGGGCCAGGTCGCGGCGGCTGACGATGCCCAGCCGGGCAGCCAGGCTTTGCAGCAGGATTGCCATCAGGTTGGACATGAAGAGCACCCAGATGAGGGCGTAATTGTATTGGCTGCCTCCGGCCAGATCGGTTGCCCAGTTTCCAGGATCCATGTAGCCCACCGAGACCATCAGCGCCGGGCCGGCGATCGCCAGCCAGCGCAGCCATGAGGAGCCTCGCGAAGGTACTACGACTGTTTCATGGACTTCAGAAAGGGAAATACCCCTGTGTGTCCTTTGGCGTTGTTCACTCATTGATTTCCTCTTCATTCAGTGTGCCTACAGGGTTTCGACAAAGACGCGGCCGGTGATAGCGGGGCCGAGAACCAGCGCTTCATTTTGCCATTGGACCTGAAGGTGCATGACCCAATCAAAGGGCGACACTGCCAACACTTTCAGGCGTGTGCCCGGGATTAATCCCAGTTCCTCGAGGTGACGCAGTAGCGCCAGGTCCCGTGCGTGGACTCGGCGCAGCGTGGCTTGCTGGCCGGGCTGTAATGAAGAAAGCGGGATGCTTTCGTCGACCGGCATGACTAAATCGACACTTGGAATTGGTTCGCCGTGCGGATCGCGTTCCGGATGTCCCAGCGCGGCCGCTATTCGCATTTCAAAATCCTCCGAGATCACGTGTTCGAGCTTCTCAGCTTCGTTGTGCACCTCATCCCACGAGTAACCGAGAGTCTCGACCAGCCAGGCTTCGATGAGACGATGATGGCGAATCACTTCGAGGGCGGCGCGCCGGCCGGCCTCTGTCAGCGTGACGCCTTGATATTTCCGATAGGAAACCAGCGCCGGCCTGGCCGACGAAAGTTTTTGCAGCATACCCGTCACGGAACCCGGTGCGATTCCCAGGCGCGCGGCGAGGGCGGTGGTGCTGGCAGTTTCCCCGCTTTCGGTCAATTCATAGATGATCTTGAGATAGTCTTGGATCGAGTCGGTTAATGATTCTGACATAATGCTGTTCACCCGCTAACACGCTTGTTCCGGAGCAGCTCTTTGCGACTACCAGATGAATGGGATCAGACGATATCTCACTTTTGCTCTATAGGCTGCATAACCGGGCAGCTCTTTCGATAATGTGGGGTCCTCCAGGACGGCTCGCCTGGCAAGCACGAGCATGCCAATCCCAGGCTTGCTGGTCGGATGTCCCCAGGCGCATGCGCTCTCGTAACAATCCGGGGTTGTATCGGTATAGCCATATAAAGATGGAAAGGGCAAAGCCGAAGAACAACGTCAGAAAGATCCACCCGGCAAGCCAGGCAATGCTGCCGGCCGGAATAAATAAGGCTAAGGCAAAGATCGTAAAAACCCCCTCGATCTGTAGTACAAGCAGTTTTACGTTGACCTGCATAGGAGCCTCGGTTTCTAAAATATTGCAAGGTTACCTAAATATTAATTTAGGTTTACCTAAATTATTTTAACCGAAAAGAGGAAGCGAGTCAAGAGCACCTTTCAAGTAAACGCTTTCTCTCTGGTAAGATTGGAAGCAGGGACGGCGTCTATGAAATCGTAATATGAGGGACAGATTTACGAAGATTCTTAGCGAGGGATATCGATGAGCGAATTAAGTGAGTTCCGCGAAGCCAAAGATCGTTTCTTCAAAACCAACCGCCAGAGTCCACTGACGGCGGAACAGAAGCGTGATTTTGAGGGGTTGGCATATTTCCCTGAAAACCCGGACTTGAACCTGGAAGTCGAGGTTGAGGAGCTGGCGGTAAAAGACGGCATCCAGATGGAAACCACTACGGGCAGCGTACAAACTTACCAACGCTATGGCCAGTTCAAGTTTAAAGTCGATGGCCAGGAGGCTACCTTGACAATTTATGCTGATGAAAACGGTTATTTCTTGCCCTTCGTCGACTCGTTGGCCGGGAAAGAGACCTATCCTGCCGGGCGCTACCTGGAGCCGGAATCATTGGGGAAGAACCGTTTCGCCATCGATTTCAACATGGCCTATAACCCCTACTGCGCTTATAACGCCATGTGGACTTGCCCGGTTACCCCATTCGAGAACCGGGTGAAAGTGCCCATTCGTGCCGGTGAGAAAATCCCGGAAGGGGACTGGGCGCAGCATGGCCTGGAATAAGCGGCGCTTAGGGGTTTTGCAGGAAAAAAAGTAAGATATTATCTCCCGGGTGCGTCTCGTACTGTGCGGCGGCAATCACGTGCGCCGTTGCCTGGAGAATATGAACACATCAAGAAGGAGTTTAACGGTATGAGTGAGCCAATTCATGTCAACGACGCGGAGTTCGAGGAGAAAGTGCTAAACTCGAACGTGCCGGTGGTGGTTGATTTCTGGGCCCCGTGGTGCGGCCCTTGCCGCATGATCGCGCCGGTGCTCGAGCAGCTTGCCGGTGAATACGATGGGAAGCTGGTGGTAGCCAAGGTCAATACGGATGAAAACTCGGAATGGGCCATGCATTATGGAGTGATGGGCATTCCGACGTTACTGTTCGTTCGAGATCACGAGGTACAGGATCGCCAGGTGGGGGTTGGGCCAACGCCGATGCTCAAGGCCAAGGTCAGGAACCTGGTGGAAGCCAACTGATAATTTCTTCTCCTCCGCTGGGGTGCCGTGGAAAACCCTGCCGGCGTGTTGTTGCCGGCAGGGTTGCCCTTTAAAAAAAAGGGGCGCGAGTGATGCAAGCCACTGTGCGCCGGGCGAGAATCGAGTAGAATCACGCCAACCCTATGAGCGCAACCTCATCCCCGAAGCTTATCATCAACAGCGTGGCTCCCATCCGTATCTGCGATAACGGCGGCTGGACGGATACCTGGTTCGCCGGGCACGGGCAGATCTTCAACATCGCCGTGTATCCATGCGTCGAGGTGCAGGTGGCGGTGTACCCGCGCATGGCGCGCCCGGAGCGCATCGTGATCATTGCCGAGAATTACGGAGAGCGCTACGCCGCCAACCCGGAGCAGGGTTGGGATCGCCACCCGCTGCTGGAAGCCTGCATCCAATCCATGCACATCCCGGACGACCTGGCGTTTGAAGTGCGGCTTTACTCAGAGGCGCCGGCCGGCGCTTCTACCGGCACCTCCGCCGCAGTGACTGTGGCCCTGATCGGCGCTTTGGACCGGCTGACGCCGGGGCGCATGACGCCGCACGAGGTAGCCCTGGCGGCGCTGCGCGTGGAAACCGAACTGCTCGGCTTGCAGAGCGGCATCCAGGATCAAATTAGCGCCGCGTACGGCGGTTTGAATTACATCGAGATGCCGGCTTATCCCCATGCCTCGGTTTCTCAGATTCAGGTGCCCAATGACATCTGGTGGGAGCTTGAGCGGCGGCTGGCTTTGGTCTACCTGGGCCGGTCGCACCACTCATCGCAAGTACATGAGCTTGTGATTCGCGGCCTGGAAAACGCCGGTCCGGACTGCCGCCAGCTGGAGGATTTGCGCCTCACCGCCCGGCGCTCGCGTGACGCGCTACATGCCGGGGATTTCGCCGCTTTAGGCCGGGCGATGATCGCCAATGTTGAGG
>OFHG01000272.1_pt1 | contig 22105 bp, 21 predicted proteins | sample 1521931 | NCBI WGS metagenome assembly OFHG01 (sample SAMEA2468438, study PRJEB22500) | soil metagenome | biome: Glassland; feature: Farmland; material: Clay | place: Australia | collected 2013-01-31 | depth 0.55 m
AAAATCCTTATCCTCTTCGGGAAAATCCGCCTGCTTGAGCGGCTCCTTGTTACTCGGGCTGTTCACGCCGTGGATGCGCCTTGTCACTTGATCGCGAATTTCCACGAAGTCCTCCCCGCTTATAGGGTCCTTGAACTTCTGTCGGAGATGACGCCTCATCGTGGCGGTCCTGCTGTCCTGGAGCAGGTCGTCGATGCTCTGGGGAAATTCTGTCCTCCCGGGGATGGCGCTCGTGTAGCTCTGGATGGCCTTCCGGTACTGGTCGCCTCGGAAAAGCAGTTCCTCTTCCTTTTCCCGGAGCGAGATGTTCGACCAGTATCTGGTCACGGCGCCGAGCGATATGCCGATAATTATGACGGCAACAAGGAGCGCGAGGTAGGTGAATCCGGAAGACGGAACACGGGAGGCGAGAGGCGCGGGAACAACCGGATTTCGAATCTTGAATTTTAAATCTTTAATATTCATTCTATAAATGTTACCCTGTTGATCTCCTTCAGGGTCGTATTCCCGGCAAGGACCTTTGCGACCGCTGACTGGCGGAGCGTCGACATGCCTTCGGCGATCGCGGCCTTGCGAATCTCCGACGACGGCCGTCTTTCGAGAATCATCTCCCTGATGCGGTCCGAGAGGTCGAGGAACTCCGTGATCGACTTTCTGCCCCGGTAGCCGGTATTGTTGCACTCCTTGCAACCCACGGCCACGGAGAAGAGGCTGTCCTTATGCCTCTCGAAATCGATTGCCGAGTCCTCCAGCTCCTGGCGAGAGAGCTTCATCTGTCTTTTGCACCGGGGGCAGAGGAGCCGGACAAGCCGCTGGGCGAGAATACAGTTGAGCGAGGAAACGAAATTGTACGGCTCGATGCCCATGTTGAGGAACCGTCCGAGCACGTCGAAGGCGTTGTTCGCGTGCACCGTGGTGAAGACCAGGTGGCCGGTGAGCGCCGACTGTACGGCGATCTGGGCGGTTTCGGCGTCCCTGATCTCGCCCACCATGATCTTGTCCGGGTCGTGCCGAAGGATCGAGCGGAGCCCCCGCGCAAAGGTCAGCCCTTTTTTCTCGTTCACCGGGATCTGCGCGACTCCCCGGAGCTGATATTCAATCGGGTCTTCGATGGTGATGATCGTGTCTTCGCCGTTGTTGATCTCGGAGATGGCGGCATAGAGCGTGGTTGTCTTGCCGCTTCCCGTGGGGCCGGTGACGAGTACCATGCCATAGGGCTCGCGGATGCTCCTGCGGAACCTCCGGAGGTCGCTCTCGTTAAAACCGAGGGTGTCGAGCTTGAGCTCGCTCACTCCGGCGGTGATCGATTCCCGGTCCAGGATACGGATGACAACGTCTTCGCCGAAGGCGCTGGGGAGGATCGAGACGCGGAAATCGATGGTTTTTTTGGCGGTCCGGAGCTTGAACCTGCCGTCCTGGGGAACGCGCCGCTCGGCGATGTCGAGGTCGCTCATAACCTTGATGCGCGAGATGATTGCGCTGTGGAACTTGATATCGATGGGTTCGGTGGCGGCATACATGATGCCGTCGATCCGGTACTTGATAAGGACGTTCCTGTCCGTGGTCCGGATGTGGATGTCGCTCGCGCGGCGCTCAAGGGCGTCGAGCACGGCGGTATGGATCAGCTTGATGACGGGGCTCTCGTCCTTGCCGACCGACTCGATGGTAAGCACATCCTCGCCGTCCTCTGTTTCTTTGACGATATGGAACTTGAATTCATCCGAAACCTCCTGGAGCACGCGCTCGGACGACTCGCTCTGTCCAAGCACGCTTTGGATCGCGGAAGGGGCGCTGACGCATATTTCGAGCGGCCGCTTCAGGGCCATTTCCAGCTCGTCGATGGCCGGGATGTTGGTCGGATCGGTCACGGCCACGACGAGCAGGTCGCCCGCGTCCTCGATCGGGACGAACCGGTAACGGTGCATGAGGTCTGCGGGGACCTCTTCGAGAAGCTGCGGGGCGATCCTGAAGCCGGTGAGGTCGAGGTAACGCAGGTCTCGCTGTTCCGCGAGCGCCTGGGCGAGAACCTCCTCGGTGATCAGTCCCTCAGCTTCGAGCACTTCGCCGATCCGCTTCTGGCGGTCATTGGTCTTCGACAGGATTTCGGTGATCTGCGCCTGGGTCACGACGCCCTTGGCGACGAGGATATCACCCAGCCGTTTTCTTCTGAATGAGGTCATTTCAGTCTTGCCCCCATTTCGAATATCGGCAGATACAGCGCCACCACGATCACGGCTATGATGAGCCCCATGGAGAGCATGAGCACGGGTTCGATCAGGGTTGTCAACACCGTAAGACGGTCCTCCACCTCCTGGTCGTAAAACTCGGCCACGTCATCGAGCATCTGCGGCAGGTCCCCGGACGACTCTCCCACCTCGATCATCCTGACCGTCATCTCGGGAGCGAGGCGCGTGCGCTCGAAGGCAATCGCCAGGCTTACGCCCTCGGTCACGAGCTTTCGCGTATCCATGAGCCGCTGCGCCACCACCCTGTTGCTGACTACGCCCGCGGTGGTGTCGAGGGCCTGCACGAGCGGGATGCCTCCCCGGAGCACGGCGGCGAGCGTCCGGGTAAGCTGGGAGAGGAGATACTGGAGAAGGAGCGTTCTCGCGACCGGGATCTTCAGTTTTGCGCCGTCGAGGATGCGCTTGCCGTTCTCCGTTTTCTTCCAAAGATAAACGCCGATCCCCGATGCGACCATGGCAAGGAACAAAAGCGGCGCGTATGTGGTGAGCGCGTGCGTAAAGGAGACGAGGAGCGTGGTCAGAAACGGGAGAGAGCCCGCCTGGTCGCTGTACATCTGGGTGAAATTGGGGATAATGTAGAGGAAAAAGAGCGCGAGGACCGCGACCAGGGCGATGACCAGAAAAACGGGGTAGGCGAGGGCTGACACGAACTTCCGTCGCACCGCGAGCATCTTTTTCTGGTACAGGGTGAAGCGCTGAAGCACCTCCACGAGGGAGCCGCTCTTTTCGCCGGCTCGTACGGTGGCTGAATAGAGCGATGAAAAGTAAGCGGGGTGCCTTGCCATGGCGTCGGAGAGCGTGGCGCCGCCCTTGATCTCGTGGATGATGTTTTCAAGGGTGGAGCGGAACCCCAGCTTTTCCGTCCGCTTGTAGAGGATTTCGAGTGATTGGAGGATCGGCAGGCCCGCCTTAACGAGCGTGGTGAATTCCTGGTTGAAGATGAGGAAGTCTTTTGCGCCGCCCCGCTCGGGCCTGAGGCCGGCTCTTTTCTTCCTCAAGTCTACGATGAGGTACCCCCGGGCAACGAGCATCTGCCTGAGTTCCTCGTCGTCTCCGGCCACAGCGTCTTCCGTGACGGAAGTGCCATCTTCACGCAGGACTTTGTAGGAGAAAAGAGGCATAAACCGAATAATATCAGATTCCGCTGGGTCAAGTCAATAAATGGATTGGGCGACCTTCTCCGGCAGGAGGCGCGGGAAAAGCTCGACAGGGCGAGGCGGGGATGCCGGAAAATGCATTGAACACTACGGACCCTTCATGGTCTCTATAGTTGTATCTTAATAAGTAAACTTATTTTGGTTCCCTGCAAGAATTCTCTAGCTTCTCGCCAGTTGCGAGAATTGGAGAGGGCTATTAGATTAGTAACGGCTTCTAAGGGTTTTTCTTTTCTTGTTAATAATATTTTTTATACCATGCCGGTGTCTTGAGTCCTTATTTTCCCCCACTGCTATTTTTTGCTTGCTCCCAAACCGGGAACATAGTATAATCTGATCGTGCGTATTATATCACGAAAAACACTTCGCGAATTCTGGGAGAAACATCCGGATGCTGCGCAGCCGTTACAGGCATGGTACCATGACGTTAAACACGCGAACTGGAGCAGTCCGGCAGATATCAAGGCGGTTTATCGGAATGCAAGTTTTGTGGCCCAGAACAGGGTCGTTTTCAACATTAAAGGGAATAAATACCGGCTTGTTGTTGCCGTGCAATATGACTTCGGCATAGTGTTTATTCGCTTTATCGGCACGCATAAGGCTTACGATACTATCGATGCAGGAAGCATATAATCGGAGGGAATCATGGAACTCAAACCAATCAGAACAAAGAAAGACTACGCAGCCGCTCTGAAGGAAATCGAGCGTCTTTTTGATGCCAAACCAGGCACTGCTGACGGCGATCGTCTGGAAGTACTGACCGTGCTGATCCACGTCTATGAAGAAAAGCACCATGCCGTGCCTCTTCCGAATCCTATTGATGCCATTCAGTACTACATGGAAAGCAGGGGGCTTACGCGTCGCGACTTGGAAAAATACCTTGGAAGCCGTGCGCGCGTGTCCGAAGTTCTCAACCGGAAGCGGGCGATTACGATGGAGATGATTCGCAATCTTCATAGAGGGCTGGGTATTCCGGCGGAAGTTTTGATTCAACCCTATCGAACAGTCAAGGACGCAGCCTGATGTTAATGCCAACTACACTTATGACTTTAAGAAAAAACGTCGAAAAACTTGGTGTGGCGTAATAGTAAGTTGTGCGCCGAAGACCGCATAGATACAGCGTTTGTAACAGTTTAGCCCTTTTCTAAAACAGCCCACACGAGAAATGGCAATCCCCTTTCCGGCGGCGCTCTTACGGTTATAAAATGGTTATAAAGCCCGATCTAGAGGGCTCAAAGCCGGAGGGACAGAAGCGTAAACTCGTTGGTATTCAATGGTGCCGGTGGTCGGAAGCTCACGCGCTTTGCTTCACGAAGGGGCCTGCCCCCTCGTGTGCTCCCCCGAAGCATAGGGGAATCCTTCCCCCATACCCCCTTGTTCGATTCCGCCCCGAAAAGCAAAAAAGATCGGAAAGACCCCGATCTTTTTATTGGTGCCGGTGGTCGGAATCGAACCGACATGGAGTTGCCCCCGGAGGATTTTGAGTCCTCTGCGTCTACCAGTTCCACCACACCGGCACGGAGAAAACTTACACTAACACCATTCCGCTGTCAAGTAAAAACCCGCCAGAATTCCCGCATGCACGTTCGTACAGGGGAAACACTATTACTTCCGGAGCAACGGCGGAGTCTGTTTCGTTCGAGGAACGGTCGATTGCCATTTTGAGGTTGCATCTTCCCGCCCGCCTTTGTATAATACCTTTTATGCTTACAGGCTACAATACGGACTTCAAATACCAGGACAAGGTCTATCACGTGCAAACGGAAGACGGCGGCGTCAACAGCCCGTATATCACCTCGCTCCTGTATTTTCAGGGGGCGATTCTCGCGTCGCGCAAGACCGGCTACGCCGACATTCTCAAGGCTGATTGCCTGGATGACGTGGTGCGCGATCTCATGATGGAACAGCACAAACAGATGATCCGCGACTTGATGAAGGGCAAGCTGGACGTGCACAACGCCCCCCATGAGGCAACGTACACGCCCGCAGCCTCCCCCGAACCTGCTCCGGCGCCTCCCAAGGCAGCACCGGCCCCGGTCAGGCAGGCGGAGCCCCCGCCGAAGCCGGCCCCTCCTCCCCCCAGGGAAGAAGAGGTAAAGGAAAAGAGCCTGGATGACATTATCCTCGATTTCCTGGCGCAGGAGCAGAAGGAAAAAAAAACGAAGTAATGGTTGTTGTTTTTGTCGTGCAGCGAAGCGCATGCGCACGACTCTCGATAAACACACGAAATGGCCCAAGGAGGAGGATTGTGCATGGCGGTTACTGAAGAACAGTTGAAGGCACTTACCGAGAAAGCGAGAAGGATCCGGATCGATATTCTGAAGATGCTGACTGAGTGCGGCTCCGGCCATACCGGCGGCAGCCTGTCCGCCGCGGATATCGCGACGGCGCTCTACTTCTACAAAATGAAATACGATCCGAAGAAGCCCGGCTGGAACGGGCGGGACAATTTCATTCTCTCGAAGGGCCATGCCGCTCCGCTCCTGTACACCGTGCTCGCGCACGCGGGGTTCATTGAGCATGCCGAGCTCTGCACGCTCCGGAAGCTCGGCTCGCGGCTCCAGGGCCATCCCGACAGCAAATACGTTCCGGGCGTCGAGATCTCGACGGGATCGCTCGGCCAGGGGCTGTCGGTGGCGAACGGCCTTGCGCTCTCGCACAAACTCGACAAGGCACCGAACCGCGTCTACGCTCTGCTGGGCGACGGAGAGCTCCAGGAAGGACAGGTCTGGGAAGCAGCCATGACCGCGGCGCACTACAAGCTCGATAATCTTTGCGCCTGTGTGGACAACAACGGCCTCCAGATCGACGGTCCCGTGGCAAAAGTGATGGGCGTGGAGCCGATCACGGACAAGTTCCGCGCGTTCGGCTGGGAAGTGCTCGACATCGACGGTCACGACATGTCGAAGATCGTTGGAGCGCTCGATAAGGCGGAGACCGTGAAGGGCAAGCCGACCATGGTTGTTTGCCGCACGGTCAAGGGCAAGGGTTCGAAGTGTTTCGAGGGCAAGGTGGAGTTCCACGGCACCACGCCGTCGAAGGAAGAGTTTGAGATGGCGATGAAGGAATTGTCCGAGGAAACAGTTTGTAAATAACGATTGCGAATTTCGCCCTGCACTCGTGCGAGCACTCGTAAACGCTGGTGCAGGCGGATTGCGGAATGCGGATTAAGACCTGGCTTCAATCTGAAATCCGCAATTGAAACGGGGGAAAACGTGACAAAGATTGCGACACGAGATGCATACGGGGATGCGCTGGTCAGCCTCGGGAAAAAACGGAACGACGTTGTGGTGCTGGACGCGGACCTGTCGGGCTCGACCAAGACCTCGAAATTCGCCAAGGCCTTTCCGGACCGGTTCTTCAACATCGGCATTGCCGAGCAGGACATGATGGGCACGGCGGCCGGCCTTGCCATCGGAGGGAAACTCCCCTTCGTGAGCACCTTCGCGGTCTTCGCCACCGGCAGGGCCTGGGAGCAGGTACGGCAGTCCATCTGCTATCCGAACCTGAGCGTCAAGATCGTGGCAAGCCACGCGGGCGTCACGGTGGGCGAGGACGGCGGTTCGCACCAGTCCGTCGAGGACATTGCGGTGATGCGGGTGATCCCGCATATGACCGTGATCGTCCCCGCCGACGGGCCGGAGACCGTGCAGGCCATCGAGGCAGTGGCCGAGCACAAGGGCCCCTGTTACGTTCGCGTGGGCAGGAACAAGGTGCCGACGCTCTATGGGCCGGATTATAAATTCAAGATCGGCAAGGCCCACGTATTCAACGAGGGAAAAGACGCGGCGATCATTGCGGCAGGGATCATGGTTGCCGAGGCGCTGAAGGCGCGCGAGCTGCTCAAGGCCGAGGGGATCGATGCGGGTGTGATCAACCTGTCGACGATCAAGCCGCTCGATGCCGATGCCGTGATCGCTGCGGCGAAACGCTGTGGCGCGATCGTGACCGCGGAGGAGCACTCCATCATCGGTGGCCTGGGCGGCGCCGTGGCGGAGGCGTTGGCCGAGTCGGCGCCGGTGCCCATGGTTCGCATCGGCGTCAAGGATGCCTTCGGCACTTCCGGCGGCGGGGAAGGGCTCCTCAAGCATTACGGCCTTTTGGCGGCGGACATCGCCGCGGCAGTGAAGGAAGTAATCAAGAAAAAGCGTTGATCCCGGATGCGGGATGCATGCAGTAGTGAAAGCATCTTTCGCTTTTTCTTGCATCGCGGATCGCGCATCTCCTGCTCACTTTTAAAACATGATCAAGCTCCACCGCGTGACAAAACAGTATGAAGGCGTGCCCGCCTTGCGGGAGGTCAGCTTCTCCGTGGCGAAGGGCGAGTTCGTCTTCGTCACCGGACCGAGCGGAGCGGGAAAGACGACGCTGCTCAAGATTCTTTTCTGCGCCGAACACGCGGACGAAGGGCAGATCATCATCCAGGGCATGAATACCTTCAGGCTCAACGCGTCGAGCATTCCCTATCTCCGGCGCAATATGGGGTTCGTGTTCCAGGACTATAAGCTGTTGCCGCACAAGACCGTGTTCGAGAACATCGCGCTCGCCCTCAAGGTGGTCGGGGCGCCCTACGGCGAGATCGAGCGGCGTGCGTACCAGGTGCTCAAGAAGGTCGGCATGGAAACGAAGCGCCACCTGACCCCTCCCAAACTCTCGGGCGGGGAGCAGCAGCGCGTGGCTGTGGCGCGGGCGCTGGTGAACGAGCCGCTCGTACTCCTTGCCGATGAACCGACGGGCAATCTCGATCCGCAGAGCGGGCAGGAAGTGTTCCGCCTGTTCAGGGACATCAATATGAAAGGCACGACAGTGGTCGTGGCCACGCACGACTGGGAGACGGTCAGAAAAATGCAGCGTCGGATCATCACGATGGAACGCGGCAGGGTCAGCGACGACGGCAGTCAGCCTATGAAGCGGACGGGAGATACGCAACATGCATAGGGCAAGAGGGCAGGCGCGCGCTGCGCTCTCTGTTCCCTGCCTTGCATTGAGATTTTCATGAAAGGGTACGGTCTCTTCTACTTTATATCCGAAGCATTTCGCGGCCTTCGCGCCAACAGCCTCGTGAACCTGCTTGCCGTGGGTACGATCAGCATGGCCATGCTGATCGTGGGTTTTTTTCTGCTCGCGCTTATCAACCTGCATGCCGTCGTGAACACGCTGGGCGACCGGTTTGAGATCTCCGTGTACCTCAAAGAGGGGACTACTGACCACGAAAAAGATTTTCTGCTGGAACGGCTCAAGGCGGAGCCGGGCGTTAGAAAGGTCACGTACCTTTCCAAGGCCGATGCGCTGGCACTTTTCAAAAAAGAGCTGAAAGGGCAGGAGGCGCTGCTTCAGGGTCTGGGCGAAAACCCGCTCCCAGATTCTTATGAAATAAGCATCGACCGCCGCTCTGCCGACCCCGACCGGATCGAGAAGATGGCCAAAAAAATCTCCGCCTATCCAGGCGTGGAGGACGCGTCCTACGGGAAAGAGGGGGCAAAAGTGCTGTCAGGCCTGTTCAAGCTCGTCACCTACGGAGGCACGGCGCTCGCGGTCCTGCTCGGCGTGTCCGTGGTTTTCATCATCTCCAACTCGGTGCGCCTCGCCCTTTATACACGCGGGCAGGAGATCGAGCTCATGCAGTGGATCGGCGCCACCCGGGGGTTCATCCAGGGGCCCTTTCTCATCGAAGGGATGATGCTTGCCATGCTCGGCTCTGCGCTTGCCGTGGGTATCATCACGGCGGTGTATTATGCCCTGCCCCAGGGGGTTATTTTCTTCCTCGCACGGCCGAACGGGCTGGACTTTTTGCCGTTATCGGTGGTAGCATTTATGATTATCGGCGGGAGCTTGCTCGGCCTGGCAGGAGCCCTGGTCTCCGTTACCAAGTTCCTGGAATAGATATGCTGTTTGAAGAAAGGGCATGAGAAATCCCATTATAGCCATTCTCGCTTTCGCGCTGATCCTCTCCGCGGTCACGGAAACCGGATATGCCGCAGTCGATGAGACTGCCGGTAATAAAAAAGAGCTTCAGCGTATCAAGGGCGAGATGCGGGAGAAGAAAACGAAGATCAAGCGGGCCGACAAAAAAGCTCGTTCGATCCTCGCCGATCTCGACAGAATAGACCGGGACATTCAGACGGCCAAGGCCAAACTCGCGAAGCAACAGCAACAGCTTCGCGAAGCAGAGGCCGCGCTCCAGGACATCGAAAAGAACAATACCCGGATCAGCGGCGATCTCGTCGGCCTGAAGCGGTCGTACGCGGTGCGAATCAGGGCGCTTTACAAGATGTGCAGAAGCGGCTACGCAACGGCGGTGCTTGCCCCGGACGGCCCGGACAACGAGCTCAAACGAATCAAATATCTCGGCATCATTGCCGAACGGGACCGCACGCTCGCGCAGGAGTACGCCAGCGCCCTTAACGCGCTGGCGGCTCAGCAGGCCGAGATCTCCGAAAAGAAGGAAGCGATCCTCGGACACAAAAGGACGATCGAGACCGAGGAAACGGAGTTTCGATCCCGGAAGCGGCAGAAGGCCACGCTCCTGGCGAGCGTTCGGAAAGAAAAGGGGCTGTACGAGCAGACCCTGCGCGAGCTCGAAGAATCCTCGGCAAGCCTGTGGGCCATGATCAAAAAAGGGGAGCAGGAGCGTAAAACCGTGAAGGCCGTTCGTCCTTCCCGGCCGAAGGCAGCCCCCGGTGGAGGCTCCGGCAGGGGCCGGCTTCCCTGGCCCGCGGAAGGCCGGGTGCTTACGCGCTTCGGCATGCAGCGCCATCCGCAGTTCAATACCATGGTGTTCCGCCGCGGCATTGAGATCGCGGTGCGCGAAGGAGAGCCTGTCCGGGCCGTGGACGACGGGCAGGTGGTGTATGCAGACTGGTACAAAGGTTACGGGAAGCTCGTGATCATCGAGCACGGTCCGGGATTTTATACGCTTTACGGCAACCTCTCGAGACTGGACCTGAACCAGGGAGACCGGGTGACGACGGGTCAGGCGCTCGGGCTGGCAGGGGAGACCGGGAGCTTGAGGGGGGCGAAGTTATATTTTGAGATACGCAAGAACGGGGAGGCACAGGACCCGCTCGCCTGGTTGGCGAAGCGATAAAATGACACAAGCGGAGAAAACCGTATGAAGATATTTGTGGAGGAAGGCGACATGATCAAGATCAATAGAAAAAAATTCATTATAGGGGTGCTCGTTCTGTTGCTGACCGGGACCATCGTCCTGCTCACGACCGGGATTCTAATCGGGCAGGAGGCGGTCCAGTCACGGTCCGGGACCTATGAGGAGCTCAAGGCGTTCACGCAGGCGCTCGAGCTCGTCAGGCGAAACTACGTGGAGGTCCCCAACTCGAAGGAACTGGTCGAGGGGGCCATCCGCGGGATGGTCGCGGGCCTCGACCCGCATTCGTCATACATGACCGAGCGGCAGTTTAAAGAGATGAGCATGGACATCAAAGGCGAATTCCAGGGGGTCGGCATCCAGATCGGAGTCAAGAACGCACAGCTGACGATCATCGCCCCGATCGAGGGGACTCCCGGCGACCGGGCGGGCCTCGCGGCGGGGGACAGGATACTCAAGATCAACGACGAGTGGACCAAGGATTTGTCGATCGAACAGGCCGTGGACAAGATGCGCGGCCCGAAGGGCACGACGGTTCGCCTGCTCATTTTTCGCGAGGGATGGGGCAAACCCAAGGAGTTCAAGATCACCCGCGATACGATCAAGGTCCAGAGCGTCAAGTCGAAGATGCTCGACAACGGGATCGGCTACGTGAAGCTCATCCAATTCCAGGGACAGACGGCCGATGAGCTCGAGCAGGCCCTCAAGGGGCTCGAGGCCAAAGGGATCAAAAAACTCATCCTTGACATGCGAAACAATCCCGGCGGCATCCTCGACACCTCGGTGGACGTGAGCGGCAAATTCCTGCCCAAGGACAGCCTTGTGGTCTACCTTCAAGGCAGGCAGAAAACCGACCGGAAGAATTACCTGACCACGAGTTTGGAGCCGCCGCGCGATTATCCCATGGTCGTGCTCGTGAACACCGGCAGCGCCAGCGCATCGGAAATCGTCGCAGGCGCGCTCCAGGATTCGAAACGCGCGCTGATCGTGGGCACGCAGACCTTTGGCAAGGGTTCGGTTCAGACCGTTTTCCCCCTCGAGGACGGCGGAGGCATCAGGCTCACGACGGCGAAGTACTATACGCCGAGGGGCCGCTCGATCCAGAATGTCGGCATTACACCCGACGTTGAAGTGGCGCTGCCGACCGTGAAAGAGCCGAAAGACGGAGAGCCGGTGCATGTCATGGTGCGGGAGAAGGACCTCGAGCATCATCTGAAGAACGAGACCATCAAGGAAGATAAGAAGAAGGAGAAACCTGCCAGCGAAGAGGATTTCTCCATGGAAGTGATGCCCAAGGACGATAAAGACGACATCCAACTCCAGAAGGCGATTGAGATCCTGAAAGCGGCCACCAAGGCCGATGATGTTTTCAAAAACATACCTGTTGCGGTAAAAAAGGAAAAGTGATTTAAGGTTCCTTATTATTAACATACTGAAAAAGCAGGGCTTTATGCCCTGCTTTTCTTTTTTTGTTTACATGAGTGTAAAACATCAGCATTACTTTGAAATTCACAGAAATTTAGCTATAAATGGTGTAAATTGCCTAAAAACCGTTTAAATTAGGGTTTGCATTTTTTCCCACCGGGCAATATATTAGCACTCGCCACAAATGAGTGCTAATTGTGGTAAAATAAAAAAGTTATCATAAACAACTATCAGGAAAGGAGTTGCAAAGATGAGTGTAAAATTTAAGCCATTGAAGGACAGAGTGTTCGTAAGCTATACCGCGGAGCTGGAAAAGACGGCGGGGGGGCTCTATATTCCCGACACCGCAAAAGAGAAGCCGCAGAGCGGCAAAGTGGAAGCAGTGGGCGACGAGGTGAAGACCCTTAAGGTCGGGGACAAGATCCTCTTCGACCGTTACTCGGGTTCCAAGATCAATCTCGACAACGTCGAGTATCTGATCGTAAAAGAAGAAGATGTGCTTGGGGTCCTGAGCTAGAACTGAAATAACAAGGCGTCTCTCGCGGAGCCCGCGGAGGCCGCAGAGTTTTTAACCCCGGTAACGATTTGCTTTTCTCTGCGAACTTTGCGCCTTTGCGCGAGACAGGTTTTCAATAATTTAAAAAAGATTCTCCAAGGAGGAAAAAGATATGGCAAAGCAACTTGTGTTTGACCAGGATGCACGCGCGGCGATCCTGAAGGGCGTGAACGTCCTTACCGACGCCGTGAAGGCAACGCTCGGCCCGAAGGGCCGCAACGTGATGATCGACAAGAAATTCGGCGCGCCGACGATAACCAAGGACGGCGTGTCGGTGGCAAAGGAAGTGGAGCTCAAGGACCCCTATGAGAACATGGGCGCCCAGCTTGTGCGTGAAGTGGCCTCCAAGACCTCGGACGTGGCCGGCGACGGCACCACGACCGCCACGGTCCTGGCCCAGGCCATCTACCGCGAAGGCATGAAGAACGTGACCGCGGGCGCAAACCCCATGGACCTGAAGCGCGGCATCGAGAAGGCCGTGGAAGCGGTCATCGCGAACCTCAAGAAGATGACCAAACTGATCGTCGACAAGAAGGAGATCGCCCAGGTAGGCAGCATCTCCGCGAACAGCGACTCGACCGTCGGCGACCTGATCGCCGAGGCGGTCGACAAGGTGGGCAAGGACGGTGTGATCACCGTGGAAGAAGCCAAGAGCATGACCACCAGCCTCGACGTGGTCGAGGGCATGCAGTTCGACCGCGGCTACATCTCTCCCTACTTCGTGACCAATGCCGAGAAGATGGAGGCCGTTCTCGAGAACGCCTACATCCTGCTCTCGGAAAAGAAGATCTCGACCATGAAGGACCTGCTCCCGATCCTCGAGCAGACCGCCAAAATGGGAGCGCCCATGATTATCGTCGCCGAGGACGTCGAGGGCGAGGCCCTGGCGACCCTGGTGGTGAACAAGCTGCGCGGCACGCTCCAGATCTGCGCGGTGAAGGCGCCCGGCTTCGGCGACCGCCGCAAGGCGATGCTCGAAGACCTCGCGATCCTGACCGGCGGCCAGGTGATTTCCGAAGACCTCGGCATCAAGCTTGAGAACGTGAAGATCTCCGACCTCGGCCGGGCCAAGAAGATCACGGTGGACAAGGACAACACGACGGTCGTTGAAGGAGCGGGCAAGACCGAAGCGATCCAGGGCCGCGTGAAGATGATCAAGGCGCAGATCGCCGAGACCACCTCCGATTACGACAGAGAGAAGCTCCAGGAACGGCTCGCCAAGATCGTGGGCGGCGTCGCCGTCATCAACGTGGGCGCGGCAACCGAAACGGAGATGAAGGAAAAGAAGGCCCGTGTCGAGGACGCGCTCCATGCGACCCGAGCGGCCATGGAAGAAGGCATCGTGGCAGGCGGCGGCGTTGCGCTGCTCCGCTGCATCCCAATGCTCGAGAAGATGAAACTCTCCGGCGACGAGCAGATCGGCGTCAACATTGTGAAGAAGGCGCTCGAAGAGCCGATCCGCCAGATCGTGAACAACGCGGGCCTCGAGCCGTCGGTGATCGTGGACAAGGTGAGGACGTCCGATAAGCCGAACTACGGTTTCGACGCGCAGAAGGAAGAGTATGTGGACATGCTCCAGGCGGGCATCATCGACCCGACCAAGGTGACCCGGTCCGCGCTCCAGAACGCCTCCTCCGTGGCATCACTCATGCTCACGACGGAAGTGATGATCACCGACATGCCCGAAGAGAAGGGCGCGGGCGGCATGCCCGGCGGTATGCCCGGCGGCATGGGTGGTATGGGCGGCATGGGCGGAATGTACTAAGAGAAATGAAGATGTTTCCTTTCACACCCTGCACTCGCGTGGACACTCGTAAACGCTGGGCGCAGGCGAGGAACTGAAACAACGAGGCCGGCAGGAGAGAAATCTCCGCCGGCCTTTATTTTTTCTTGATTAAGGCCGGAGAGATTGAATTATTCTGCTCTTCCCCTTCAATTCTTTTAGACTTTAGAATTGATGTTCTTCCCTAATAGATTTAGCATTTGCTCTCACGCACCCTGAAAACTACCTCTCTCATATGCTCTGCTGTGACGACTCTCCTCAATCGATGCTGTGGAACTTCCTGCTGATTTCGTGAAGCGCGATGTGAAAGGTAGTATTTCCGCGCGACGGTCGAGGTATCCGCCGTCACCACCGGAATAACCCGCGAGGCTTCGTTGCGCCCTTTGGAGAGTGACGCCACACTCGGACCCGCCGACGTTGCTTTTTCCGCCAGCGAGCTAGAATATTAATAGAAGCATAGCGGAAGGAGGAAAAATCCATGCCTACAGGTACTGTGAAGCTTCATCGCGTGCTGCGCGCCTGCTCGAGCCCATGGGCTTGCTGAACATCACCCTGGGGTACGGCCTCAAGATGGGAACGGACATCGGCCTGACGCTGGTCCATAAACGGGGTAAAATTGAACGCAAGGCTGCGTGACCATTCGCTTCTTGACTTGTGTCCCGGCACTTCGCTATTATGGCCGGGCAATACGGCAAGGAGGGGATTTATGACGACGCTTTTAATTATCGTGGGAGTAGTGGCCGCAGTCTATATTTACGGGGCGGTAGGGCTTTACTACTCGTCCAAGCACTTCCCGATCTGAGGGGGCCCCACGTCGCCGGCGGAGCCGGCGAAGGGTCAGCAACTCACCTCGTGAAGAAGGAGAAGGACAGGACATCATAGGGAAGGTGTGCACAGGATCATCGATCAAAGGCCGGAGAGGAAACCTCTCCGGCCTTTTTGTCTCATGGTCACCAGTAGAAATCTCAGACTTCTCCTTTTATCTGTCCAGGTGCAACCTTTGTATGATAGTTTCCAAAAGAAGAATATGGTAAACTATATTTAGAAGCAGATATTTGCTGTTCAGGAGGTTAACTATGACAAAAAAGAATCTGGATATAGTAAAGACTTTCTTTGAAGCGGTACCGAAGGGCGACATGGATGCAGCACGTGTCGTGCTTGATGATAATATCGAATGGATCGAACCCGATGTGCCCGGGCTCTGGTTTTCGGGCGTTCACCGGGGTGCAGATGCCGCATTAAAGGAAGTTGTGAAGCCGACATTCGAATATGTCGATGATTTCAGCATCAAGGCCGATGAATACCTCGATGCGGGCGACGTGATCATTACCATCGGCAGATTTCTCGGCAAAGGCAAGAAAACCGGGAAAAAACTGGATATCCCGGTCTGTTTTGTCTGTACGGTAAGAGACGGGAAGATAATCCGCTTTAGGGCATACCACAATACCGCCCTGTGGCTGGATGTGGTCGGTACGGCCATGAGGAAAGCCGCGTGATGTAACCAATAAGACACTAGGAAACGTTGTGTCCTACGTGTCATGATGCTCAGTTTGCGGCAGTTACCAAGAAAATAATAAAGGCCCGGAATTTCCCGGGCCTTTGTGTTTTAGCCGTCCTCGCTTTTTTGTTATTTACTGCCTGCCCTCTACCGTCTCCCGTCTACGGTCTCTCCGGTCGGTTTCGAGATCGGCGACGGGGCCGCTTCCCGGTAATTCGAGATGCCCATTGATTCAAGGAGGCGCTGCATTGCTGCGGGATCCAATCCGGCCGGGACCTTGGCATCGGAATGGCAGGCATTCAGGATCGTCTGGACGAGGTCCCGCGCGCTGAACTCGAGGATCTCCCGGACCGCCTCGAAAGACGCATCTTCGATCAGGAGATCATTCTCCTGATACCACCCGTCCCCGTGTTCGCCCGTCGGACGGGTGAGGGTACCTGCGTTCTTGGTCACAATGCCCCGCTGAAGGGCAAAGTATGATACATCTGCCCGAAGCTGTTGCAGGCCCTTGAATGCGGCGTTGGAGCAAATACCGGTTCTTCCCCAGATGATGGGATTGAACCTGGGCAGGCTGATGCCGCTGCTGAAGACATAGTTCCCGGGGTGCTGTTCTGACTCACGAATGACGATGGAGAAAAAATCGTTCTTGTACTCCAGTTTACCGATGGCTGTGGCACGCATGATTGGCTCCCTCCTTTGATGGCACTGATATAAAACCGTTTCTATCCTATTTATATTCAGTATAGCCGAAGTCGAGGCCGATTACCAGTAAAAAAGAATGATTCTAAACCGAAGTTGTGATTTTATATCTCTTGATGATGCCTGTAATTTTCCCGCTCAGGCGGTTAGCGGGGGACGGTCAATACTGTTTGCTGAAAAAAAGACTCGTTCGCTGCAATCTGAGGAGGCCGAATGCAAAGAAGAATGAAACGCTGTCCCTGGCCTGCGGATGATCCGCTCATGATCGCCTACCATGACACGGAATGGGGCGTGCCGCTTCACAATGACCGGAAACTGTATGAGTTCATCGTGCTCGACGGCGCGCAGGCAGGACTTTCGTGGTCAACGGTGCTCCGAAAGCGGGAGAACTATCGCAAAGCGTTGAAGGGATTCGATCCGAAAATCGTAGCCCGGTTCACGCCAAAAGACGTGGAACGCCTGCTAAAAGACGCAGGCATCATCCGCAATCGCCTGAAGATCGAATCGGCGATCACAAACGCTAAAAAATTCATCGAAATTCAGAAAGAGTTCGGGTCCTTCGATGCCTATATCTGGCAGTTTACCGGCGGAAAGACGGTGCAGCACCGATGCAGACGGCTTGCCGACATCCCGGCCATGTCCAAAGAATCGAATGCCATGAGCAAAGACATGAAAAAACGAGGATTCAAGTTCGTGGGCTCAACCATCTGTTATGCGTTCATGCAGGCAGCAGGAATGGTTAACGATCACCTGGTGGATTGTTACCGATACCGGGATCTGCAGTAAAGGCGACGCGGGCAGCATCGTGAGGGACATTGTTGCACCCGTTGCGCAACGCTTGAACAATCAAGGCCGGAGAGAAAACCTCTCCGGCCTTTTTATCTTGATACTGAGGGAGCGTTCAATCACATCGGCCGAGTCTATGCCGCTTTGCGAACGACGCCTTCCTTTCGTGAATACGTCATCTCCATCATCTTCTCTTCCTTTTTCCCCTTGGGAGTAACGAACATCTCGAACTCCAAGGTATCGTCATCCTTGATCCTCGTTACCGTGCGCCAGACCGCGGGGCCCCTGACCGGATCGTCATAGCTGCATTCCTGCGTGATGGTCCTGCCGTCCCTGCTTGCCGTACCTTCGAATTTGTAAATGGCGGTGCTCAACGAATCGATCCAGGTCGACTCATACTTCTTCGTATGGTTGTTATACCCCATGAGGCTGATGCCGGTGAACGGCACGCCCATCATGTCGCCGGCATACTCCTGCCGCAGGTAATGCCCGTCAAGGATCAGCTTCTGCTCGCATGTGCCGACCGATTCTCTCGGCGGCGTGTCAGGGTCTACCCATCCCTTTGATTTGGTGGTCCAGATTCCCTCCAGCTTGGCCAGCAGTTTGTGCTGCTCGCCCGGCGTTCCCACCTTCCTGTATATTTCAAAGGCTTCCTGCATATCTATTTTGTTTTTTTGCGCGGCCATTGCCAGCCTCCTCTCTATAAATAGGTGAAATATGATCCTATTTAAAGAAAAGCGCTTCTCTCGATAGAAGTCAATAGGACAAAGGTACTAAGAAGGTTGAAATCAGGCATTCTTTCTCTTCTCGACTTATCTGGTTGCTTCGCTATCATAGGTGCAGGGCCGGACAACAGGGCGGAGAGGAAAATCAATGACGACCTTTTTAATTATTGCAGGAGTAGTGGCCGCGGTCTATATTTTCGGGGCGATAGGATTCTATTATTCGTCCAAGAAGTTCCCGCTATGAGCGGGCGGCAGGAGAAGTAATGGTTTTCCCCTGGCGCTGGCAATCATGCTTCTTGGATCGTTCTCCATCATCTCATCGTGCGGCGGCGGGGGTGGTTAGGGTATTTAGAGAATAATGACGAAAATTTTGCTGGTTGACGACGAAAATCTTATCTTGTACTCCCTTGCCGCGACGCTCAGACACGACGGTTCCGAGGTAATAACCGTTGCGAGCGGGAAAGATGCGCTCAGCGAAATACGTCATTCGCCGTACGATATCTGTTTTCTCGATGTTAATCTCCCCGACGCAAACGGCTTCGACCTCATGAAAACCGTGCGGGAAATTTCCCCGGCAACCAGGATCATTATTATGACCGCGGTGGACCTCAATGATGTACAGATGAGATACCTGCACAATAACGCCTGCCATTTCCTGCCGAAACCGTTCAATCTTGAGGATGTGCGGTCGCTCGTGCATGATATTTCCAAACAGGGACGCCGACGCGCGTGATGTGATAATATTTCATTATCAGGGAAAAGCCAGAGACGAGGAATCAGAGGAGGTGGCGACATGAAGAAAATCATGACATTCACCATCGTACTCCTTTTGGCCGCGGCGTTCGGCCCTTTGACGGCCTTGTCGGGCGAGCAGATGGGCGCGCCGGTAGCCCACTCCAAGGACTTCGAAAGAATGAAAAAACTGGTCGGGGTCTGGGTGGGGAACGCGGACATGGGCAAGGGCATGGAGGCACTCAGGGTCACCTATGAACTGACCTCGGCCGGCAACGCCATTGTGGAGCGGTTCGCCGCGGGACAGCCCCACGAGATGGTCACGGTTTATTATGATTTCAACGGCAAGCTGGCCATGACCCACTACTGCTCCCTCGGGAACCAGCCGCACATGGAGCTTCAAAACCCCGGCGAGAGCACGATGAAGTTCGTGCTGTCGGAAAAGAACCCCGGTCTTGCCACGTTGACCGAGATGCACATGCACGCGCTCACAATCAGCGTTGACGGCAAGGACAGCATCACCCAGACCTGGTCCTTGTATGACATGGGAGCGAAAAAATCCGACGTCGTGGTCAAACTGGCGCGGGTCAAAACGTAGCGATGTGCTGACACAGCGTACAAAACAGAAAAGCCGGGGCACCATGCCCCGGCTTTTTTATGAGCCACTCGATTTCCTTCCGGTCATGCCCAATTCGTCTCTGTTCCGGTTGTATTCTGGACAAGGATGACAATGAGCAGCACGAGCAGCAGAATAATAATGAGCGTGTTGTTGTCGATCCGGCCGCCCCGGCCGCCGGCCTGGAGCGCCGAGATGTTTGCAGCGAGCCGGTGGACCTGTTCGTCCGAAAGGCCGTTTATTTTTTCCATCGCCTTCCCGGGGGACAGGCCGTAATCCACGAGGCGCTGCTCCAGCGCTTTGGATTCGAGCGCCCGCTGTATCACGCCCAGGTCAGCCGAACGGCCGGAGACTTGATCTGCCGGGACCTGCGGCGCGGCGGGAAGGAACATGGCCTCAGCAGGGCTTGCGAATGCGGAAACAAGGATCAGCGCGGAAACAAGATAAATCGAGAGCGGTTTGGTATAGAACGAAGTCAGGATAAGTTTCACGGGTAATCCCTCCTCTCTATTTGATACTATTATATCACCTATATCACCGCTGTGACGGGATGGCATCGCCGCGAAATATACGGCATCTTTCATTGGCGTTGGGCCGTAAAAAACTTCTACCTCGAAAATACCCGGCCAATTATGCATGGAGCGATCTGGCCGGGGATCCGGTAGCAGTTCCCTAAGTTTCGCCGACGCGGGCTTGATTGAGCTTGCGCCCGTTTTGCACCGCTTAAACATTCATGGCCGGAGAGTAAACATCTCCGGCCTTTTTGTTTGTGCGCCCGGCAGGGCGCACTCACTCGGAGGTGTAAGTCCTCTACGGACCCTGATGACGGGAACCGTTAGCCGAACCGCAAGGGCTGCCGCCGCGAGGCGGGGTCTGGAGGAAGCGGAAGGCAAACCCCCGGCCCGAAGAACATGAAGCGCATACGAGGCAGCCGCGTCTGGGCGAGAAGGCAAAGAGACTCAAAGCCCGATAGTCATTCGGAAGACGCGGAAGTAGATGCGACGGGTATATGGGGAGAAGGTGGGTGCGCAATACCCGGGGAGATCTGCACGCTTGCCTTTGGCTACCACCGTCAAGAGACGGCGGGATGAGCATGCAGAAGTCAGCCGAGGGCGTAGTAGTCGCTGCGCACGGCGACGAAGGCCCGAACATGGAAGGACGGAGGGACGCCGAAACCTCGATGGACGAAGGAGACGCACGAAGGAAGGCTGAGATGCCGGAGGACTCCCGGAAGGTAGCGGGCGGAACCCGCAAGAATACGGCGAGAGAGCGTCAAACGTCCGCGGCGGCAGAGGAGAACGCCCAGCCGGAAACGACGAAGCTCTTAGAGGAGGTATTGCGCCGTGAGAACTTGATAGCAGCCCTAAACCGCGTCCAGTCGAACAAAGGAGCGCCGGGAGTAGACGGCATGACCGTCGAAGAACTGACGCCGTACCTTAGAACGAACTGGCCGCGAATCCGGGAGGAAGTGCTGAGCGGACGGTATGACCCCGCACCCGTCCTTCGGGTAGAAATACCGAAGCCGGACGGAAAGGGAATGCGCCTGCTCGGAATCCCCACCGTGCTCGATCGGTTCATCGAACAAGCAATATTGCAAGTGCTCACCCCCATCTTCGATCCTCGCTTCAGCGAGAGCAGTTACGGCTTCCGCCCCGGACGCGGCTGTCACGGAGCAGTCAAGACGGCCCGTGACCATGTGGAAGCAGGCTACCGCTTTGTGGTGGATATGGACTTGGAGAAGTTCTTCGACCGCGTCAACCACGACGTGCTCATGGCGCGTGTGGCCAGACGGGTCAAGGACAAAAGACTCCTCCGACTCATCGGCCGCTACTTGCGGGCTGGCATCATGATCGGCGGGATCGTCGAAGCCCACGAAGAAGGGACGCCGCAGGGCAGCCCACTCTCGCCGCTTTTGTCCAACGTCATTCTGGACGATCTGGACAAGGAACTGGAGCGAAGAGGCCGCCGCTTCTGCCGGTACGCGGACGACTGTAATATCTACGTCAGGTCAAAGGCAGCCGGGGAACAGGCGATGCAGTCCATCACCCGATTCCTTGCAAAGAAGCTTCGCTTAAAGGTGAACAAAGAAAAGAGCGCGGTAGATCGCCCCTGGAACCGCAAGTTCCTGGGATACACCATGACACTGCACCATAGCCCAAAGCTCAAGGTGTCGTCGAAAAGCATCAAGAGAGCTAAGGCGCGTATAAAGGAGATCACCCGAAAGGGACGGGGACGCTCACTGCCGAAGGTGATTGCCGAACTGACGACGTACCTTCGCGGATGGGTAAACTACTTCCGGCTGTCCCAGGTAAAGATCGCCTTCGAGGAACTGGATCAATGGATACGGCGGAAACTGCGCCTGATCCTCTGGCGGCAATGGAAGACGCCGAGAACCAGAGCCAGAAAGATGATCGAACGAGGGATAGAAAAGGCGAGGGCTTTTGCCTCGGCCTATAACGGCCGGGGGCCGTGGTGGAATGCCGGAGCATCACATATGAACGCTGCGGTAACCGCCAAGTGGCTGCAACAGCAAGGACTCATGAGCCTTCTTACAGAGCATCGACGCTTTACAAACCTTACATGAACCGCCGTATGCCGAACGGCACGTACGGTGGTGTGAGAGGTAGGGGCCGTGAGGCCCCCGCCTACTCGATTTGAGTTTGGCAAAAACGCGCTTCACCTTCCACTTTACAACTTCATGCGGTTTCAACATTCACTTCTCGAAAGTCTGCTAAAATAGAATTGATACCTTCATAAAATGCCCTCTATCCATGGCGGCA
>OFHG01000273.1_pt1 | contig 22101 bp, 21 predicted proteins | sample 1521931 | NCBI WGS metagenome assembly OFHG01 (sample SAMEA2468438, study PRJEB22500) | soil metagenome | biome: Glassland; feature: Farmland; material: Clay | place: Australia | collected 2013-01-31 | depth 0.55 m
TTGAAGATATTGAGCATAGTTCAGAGGAAGATAGGTATTACTGCATTGGCCGGGTCGGAGAAGGCATAATGACTGTTCGGTTCACATATAGAGAAAATATCATCCGCATTTACGGTGCCGGATATTGGAGGAAAGGAAAGAAGATCTATGAAGAGCAAAATTAAGTACACAGATGAACCAATGGGAAAATTAAAAGTGGTTAATGATTTTCTTCCGCCACCTGAGCAGTTAGTCCTCAAAGAGGATAATATCAAGGTTACGATTGCCTTAAGAAAATCAAGCGTAGAATTCTTTAAGAAAGAAGCTAAGAAACACCACACCTCTTATCAAAAGATGATTCGCCAGCTTGTCGATTGGTACACTTCTCATCATGAAAAAAGCGCTTAACCTAGTGTTCGAGAGGGGCCGAGAAACGGGCCCCTCAACACCGCGTTAGTTTGGCGTTCGAGGTCTAATAAAGAAAACAATATGAAAGAAAAACCCTCCAATATCGTTTTGATCGGGATGCCTGGCTCGGGCAAGAGCACGGTGGGCGTCATACTTGCCAAGCTCATTGGCAAGGACTTCGTGGACACGGACGTTCTCATCCAGAAAGAGCAGGGCCGCAGTCTGCAGGACATCGTCGATAAAGACGGCTATCTCAAGCTGCGCGAGATCGAGGAGAAAACCATCCTCAAACTCAACCGCGGTAACTGCGTCATTGCCACCGGCGGCAGCGCGGTTTACAGCCAGGCCGCGATGGCGCATTTAAAGTCAAACGGCATCGTGATCTTTCTGAACGTTGATCTCCAGACGCTGTTTGCGCGTGTGCAGGATTTCGACACCAGGGGCCTTGCGAAGCGGCCGGACCAGGGAATAGCGGACCTCTTTTCGGAGCGGCATGCCCTCTATAGAAAATACGCGGATGTGACCATTGACTGTGAGGGTATTACGCATGAAGAGGCTTGCGCAAAGATCATTCAGGGAATCAAGAAGCAATAGGCAATGAACACGACGAACATGTCAATTTGCACGAAATGCCCTTGATATCGTGTTTGGCATCCGGCATAATGCCTCATGCTTCTCATCTACCCACCCGTTGCAAAGCCCTGCGAGCCGCCGGCCGGCATTGCAAAAATTGCAGGCGCGCTCAAAATGCATGGAGTTTCCTGTACGGTCCTTGATGCAAATCTCGAGGGGCTTCTGTATCTTCTGGAGCAGCCGCGAACCGCTTCCGATACCTGGACCCGCAGGGCCGTAAAAAATGTTTCAAAAAACATCGCCGCGCTCAAGGACCCCCAAACCTATCGATCGCCCGACCGCTACAGCCGGGCTGTCATGGACCTTAACCGCGCGCTCGAAGTTTCCGGGTCAGACAACGACGCGATCATCGGCCTGGCAGACTATCAGCATCACAGCCTTTCCCCCCTCCGGAGCGCTGATCTGATTTACGCAGCGGAGCATCCCGGGCAAAACCCTTTTTATCCGTATTTCAAAAAGCGACTGCCCGAAGTGCTTGAACGGGGCGGGGAAAAATCAACCCCTTTTATCGGGCTTTCGCTTAATTACCTGAGCCAGGCGCTCTGCGCCTTCGCCATGGTCGGATATATAAAGAAAGAGTTCCCGGAAGCGAAGATCATCCTCGGCGGAGGGCTCGTCACTTCCTGGATGAAAAGGCCGGGCTGGAATAATCCTTTTTCGGGTCTCGTCGATCATCTGATCGCGGGCCCGGGAGAAGTCCCCGTGCTCGAATTGCTCGGAGTCAAGGCCGGGAAGCTGGACCACTATGCGCCGGACTACGAAGCCCTGCCGCTTCACGACTACCTCTCGCCGGGATTCATACTTCCTTACAGTGGATCGAGCGGGTGTTACTGGAACAAATGCTCTTTCTGTCCCGAGACAGCGGAGGGCAACCCCTATGTGCCCGTGCCCGCGGACCGGGCGATGGCTGACCTTGCTGTCCTGGTCGGCCGAACAAGGCCGGTCCTGCTCCATCTTCTCGACAACGCGGTCAGCCCCGCGCTCATGCGCGCGCTTATTGAAAAACCACTGGGAACCCCGTGGTACGGGTTTGCGCGCATCAACAAGGACCTGGCGGACCCCGATCATTGCAGGGCGCTCAAACGCTCGGGCTGCAGGATGCTCAAGCTCGGGTTGGAGTCGGGAGACCAGGGCGTCCTCGACGCCATGCAAAAGGGGATCGACCTCGAGACTGCGTCCCAGGTCTTGAAGAACCTGCACCGGACGGGGATCGCCGCCTACGTCTACCTTCTCTTCGGCGCGCCTGAAGAATCGGCGATAGAAGCCCGGAGGACGCTCGATTTTGTCGCCGAACATAAAGAGGCGATCACGTTCTTGAACCTTGCGATCTTCAATATGCCGCTCTGCGGCAAAGAAGCGGGGACGTATGAGACCGGTCAGTTCTACGAGGGGGACCTTTCTCTCTATGCCGCGTTCGCGCACCCCCGGGGATGGGACCGGAAGCTCGTGCGGCGTTTCCTGGACAGCGAGTTCAAGCGGCACAGCGCCGTATCGGCCATCCTGAAAAACGATCCTCCGGTGTTCACTTCCAACCACGCCGCATTTTTCCCGCCCATGAGAGATGAAGAACTCTAACGAGATAAACGTGCAGGATCGAAAGCGCAGACAGCAGAGAGTAGCACTTTCTTGCGGTTCTGCTTTTGCCGGTATGGTATAATTTTTATATATTCGCATACACGAAACCGCAGAGATGAGGAACTCAAGAGGTCTCTCGCCGGACCCGGCCAGGCTTCCTCCCGGAGGGCAAGAAAGTATTTATGGATATCAAACCGATCAATGTGCTGCTTATCGAAGACAATACGGATGACGCCGTTCTGATCCAAGTGTCTCTGTCCGCCACCATGAAGGTCCCGTACGAAGTGAAACATGCCGACCGGCTGAGCAGGGGCCTTGAATTGCTGAAAAACGGCGGCTTCGATGTGGTGCTTCTGGACCTCGGGCTGCCGGACGGTCAGGGTCTCAGGACCTTTGAGAAGGCGCATGCACTGGCGCCCGATGTCCCGATCATCGTGCTGACCGGCCACGACGACGACGATTTTGCCATCGAGGCCGTTCAAAAAGGAGCACAGGATTATCTCGTCAAGGGCACGATAGGCGGCAGCCTTGTTGGCCGCTCCATACGCTACGCGATCGAGCGCCAGAAATTGCTCACCCAGCTCGAGCATTCCACGAAGGAAATCAAGACCCTCAGAGGTTTCCTGCCCATCTGCGCCGGCTGCAAGAAGATCCGCGATGACAAGGGTTATTGGACCCAGATCGAAACGTATATCAGCATGCACTCTGACGCAGAATTCAGCCACGGCCTTTGCCCGGAGTGCGCTTTGCGGCTCTACGGGCGAACTATCGTGGAAAAGAAATGACCGCGTCTTGAGGGGCCGCGGCCCTCTCGTACCGGTTTCCGTCCTGTGTCCCCGCGTGCCAGAATAACATATTTCGCGGGGCCTGCTCTTTCGATGTTTAAATGCCGGCGATTTTGAACCTTCGACGTATGTCCACGCATAGCCGCTTCCCCCTCTCCTTTCTCCGAGTCGAGATGCCGTTCCGCCTGTCTGTTATACTTTAAACAGGCGCTCTCCACGGAAATCATAATGAAGAAATCACCGCTCCTCCATATCATCGGCTTTCTACTCCTGCTTTCCGCGCCGGCACTCGGCCGGGAATGGCGCGATGTTGCGCCCGGAGACGTGGTGAAATTGCCGGGGGACCTGTACTTTCAGAAAGAGTACCGGGTACAGTGGTGGTATTTCACAGGACATGTTTTCGACAAGGCCGGGCGGGAGTTTGGTTACGAGCTCACGTTTTTTGCCGCAGGCGTTCAGAGAAGAGCCTATCGATCAAAGTTCGGCGTGAATACCGTATACCTCTCCCACTTCGCGATCTCCGATGTTGCGGGGAACAAGTATTATCATTTCAGCAGCGCCGATACAGACGCGTTCAATTTCGCGGGTGCGGACGGGAACCGGCTCCGCGTATGGGTGGACAAGACTTCACTGGAAGGCACCTTGAAGAAGATGCATATCAAGGCCAAAGCGGACGGCATTGACCTCGATTTGTTCCTCATACCGGAAAAGCCTGTTGCCCTGAACGGCGAACAGGGGTACTCGCGGAAATCGGAAGCATCTCCCCTGATCGCGTCCCTGTATTTTTCCTTCACGGACCTTGAGACAGCGGGGACCCTGGATCTGGACGGCGCCGTTTTTCCGGTAAAAGGGAAAAGCTGGTTTGACCGGGAGATCTCATCGCGGGGGCTGGCAAAGGACGAAGCCGGATGGGACTGGTTCGCGCTCCAACTCAAGGACGGACGGGAGATCATGTTCTATCGTATAAGAAAGAAAGACGGCTCCGTTGACCGATACTCATCGGGGACCCTTGTGTACCGAGACGGCGGATACCGGCGGCTCTCAAAGGATGATTTTGTTTTGAGAACGCTGCGTCACTATACCTCGGAACACACGGGCGCGCGGTATCCCTCGAAGTGGGAAATAACGGTCCCCTCGGAAAAGCTGAAACTCGTCGTGACCCCCCTTCTGCAGGACCAGGAATTCACGGCCGCGGACGCGATTGGGAACGCGTACTGGGAGGGCACGTGCAGGATTGAAGGTACCGAGCAGGGAAGGGCATACGTGGAAATGACGGGGTATTAAACGATTTCGTCTTAAATCTGTTTGAGGGCCGTGATGGTTCAACTCGAGAACATAGAAAAATATTACGGGGCACGGGCTGTTTTCCGCGGGATCAATCTGACGGTGAAGAGCGGGGAATTCGTCGCTATCATGGGCAGCTCGGGGTCAGGAAAGTCCACGCTTCTGAACCTCATCGGCGGCATGGATCTCCCGGACGCGGGCAGGATCGTCGTGGACGACGACATCGTATCATCCTATACCGAAGAGCAGCTCACGGCGTACCGACGGAAGAAAGTCGGGTTCATCTTCCAGTTCTTCAACCTTCTTCCGAACATCACGATTTACGAGAACATCGAGATGCCGCTGCTTTTGAACGGGGAAACGGGGTACGAAAAGAAGATATCCGCATACATAAAAATGGCCGGTCTCGCGGGAAGGGAGAACGACTACCCCGCATCGCTCTCGGGCGGAGAACAGCAGCGGGTCGCCATTGCCCGTGCGCTTATTCACGACCCGCGGATCATCCTTGCCGACGAGCCCACGGGAAACCTGGACAGCCATATCGGCGCGTCCGTGGCGGAGCTGATCAGGAACGTTGCCAAAAAGAACGGGAAGACCGTCGTCCTGGCCACGCATAACCAGGCGATCGCGGCGTACGCGGACAGGATCATCAGGATACTGGACGGGGCGCTCTTGTCATGAGATTTCTCAAGCTTGTACAACGCATTGTGCTCGGGACCGTGAAGGAAGAACGGTTTCTGACTGTCCTGTCCGTGGTCGGGATTGCACTCGGCATCGGCCTGTTCATGGGAGTGAATGTCGCAACCAGCAGGGCAGTCCGTTCCTTTGAAATGAATATCGCGGGCCTCGATCCTGCGTTCAATTACGAAGTCACAAGCTCCTCGGGAATAGATTTTGACGAGGATATCTACAAACCCGTCAGAAACATCGAAGCGCACAGCATGCCTTTGCTGGAGACGAATGCCTATCTCCCCGCTCCAGGCGTGAGCGTGGATATTAACGGGATCTACACGGTAAAGGCCCTTACGCTCCTCGGCTCTTCCTCAAACGAAAAACCTGACATTGAAGGGCTTTTCAAAAACCTGAACGGGGTGCTCATAACGAAGCGGTTCGCCGAAGCGCACGGGTTCAAACAGGGGGAACTGTTTGACGCTCTTGTCTATGACCATCAATACCGTCTCAAGATCGCCGGCGTCATTGATTTGCCATTAGTTCAGGAAAACACCCTGTTCATGGACCTCGGGAACTTCCAGGAGTTTTTCGGCAAGGTCGGCTACCTTACGAGGATCGATATTTCTACTGACGAGAAAAAGGCGGAGGCGATAGGAAAGATACTCCCCGCCGGTCTGGGCATTGAAAAGAAACAGAAGATACTCCAGAGCCAAAAGGCCCTGATCGATTCCTTCAGGTTCAACCTCAGGTTCGTGACCTTCCTCGCTGTTCTGGCCGGCGTTTTTCTTTTGTACAACACCGTGTTCATCTCCGTGGTCAAGAGGAGGACCGAGATTGGAATCCTTCGCAGTCTCGGCATGGACAGAAAAACCGTGGCCGCCCTGTTCTCGGTCCAGGGCATGGTCCTGGGGCTCGCGGGCTCGCTCCTCGGCATTGTTTTCGGCCAGGTCTTTGCGTGGTTCTCAACCGTGGCGGTGGAGAAGACCGTCACCCAATTCTTTCGCAGCGTAGCAGTATCCGACTACGTAATGACGCCGAACGACGCTCTCTCGGCATTGCTTCTGGGGATTAGCGCTTCATTTTTTGCCTCGCTTATTCCAGCCCTCGAATCGGCGAAGGTGAGGCCCCGGGAAAGCTCGCTCGAGGGAACGTTCGAGACGGCGTACAAAGGCCGTCAAGCGCTCTTCTCGATCGTCGGTCTGGTCTTGACTCTCTCGGCCGGTATCGCCATATACCTCGACTATCGCTACGTTCCGTATGATTTCCCCTGGCTCTCCTACGCGGGGATCGTCCTGTTCATCCTCGGCTGTACGCTGAACGCGCCCCCTTACCTCGGCGCAAGTCTCACGTTCCTGAAGAGGCCGCTCTACAAGCTGTTCAAAGCCGAGGCGCTGATCGCCGTGGGAAGCATCAAAGGAAGCCGCTACCGGTTTTCGCTGGCCCTGATGAGCGTGGCGGTGAGCTCCGCCCTGATCGTGGCGACCATATCGTCCGTGTATTCTTTTAAGGCATCCTTCATTGATTGGATCGATACCTATATTACGGCGGACGTGTACGTAAAGCCCGCCTCGTGCGCGTCGAATTTCTGTTTTTCCCCCCTGGCGGACGAGATCGAAAAGACCGTCGAGCATGCGCCGGGCGTGGAAAATGTCGGCAGATACCGCGCTCTCCAGATCGATTTCCGGGGCCGGAAGATCGTTGCCGGGTTCGGGAATTCGGAATTATTGTGGAAATACCGGCCCCATATCAGCCAGGAAGAAAAAGAGCGGATACAGCGGCTCGCCCGTTTCCCCGAGGTTTCAGTATCGGATTACCTCCGCGTAAAGTACGGGCTCAAAAAGGGCGATACCGTCGAGCTTCAAACGCCCAAGGGCGCGGTGTCCTTCGTCATCAATAACACCTCCATAAGCTATTCGACCATGTCGGGCTTCCTGTATATGGACCGCAAGTGGCTCAGGAAATATTGGGGGATGGATGACGCGACATCGCTCAGCGTGTACCTCGCGAAGGGCGTGGACGCAAGGAAGTTCATACGGAACATAGAAAAAACGCTCAACGGAAAATTCGCCCTCGACATAACGGACAACACTGAACTGCGCCAGGCGGCGCTCAGGATCTTCGACAAGAGCTTCGCCCTCACCTACACCATAGAATTGATCGCGATCGTGATCTCTCTCATCGGCGTAGTGAACGCGCTTCTGATCCTCGTCCTTGAAAAAAAGCGCGAGCTTTCGGTCCTGCGCTATCTCGGCGCGTCCTGGCGCCATCTGCGGCGGGTCGCGGCCCTCTCGGCGGGCATTATCGGATTGGCGGGGATCGCTTTAGGATGCGGCATGGGATGGGCCATCAGTATCGTAATAACGCACGTGATCAATAAGATCTCGTTCGGATGGGAAGTCGGCCTGAGGATGCCGTTTGTCCCTCTTGCCGTTCTCATGGCGCTTCTCTTCGTTACCACAACGGCAGCAGGCCTCGTGCCGGCCTCACTTGCTCGGAAAATTGACCCAAAGGCGTTTATCAGCTTTGAGTGATCATAAAAGAGCAGCGGTGCGCCCTTCTGCATCTTCGTCCGTACTTGCTCGGGAGCGAGAGATTCCGGGGCACTATGAAGATCCGCATCGGTAATTCCAGCGGTTATTTACCGAACGGACAGACCGGATACCTGCAAATATCGCACTTCAGACAAAGCCCGCCGTGGCCCAGCTCCGCCAGTTCGCGCCTCCCGATCCTTTCTCCTGCAAGCACCCGGGGAAGAACGAGGTCGAATACTGTGGTCTTTGCATACATCCCGCAGGCGGGAATTCCGAGGATGGGCACTTCGTCGACGTACGCCGTCAGAAACATTGCGCCCGGCAGCACTGCTGAACCGTATGTAATATCCGTCGCTCCCAATTCCCGGATCGCAAACCGCGTTACGTCGTCGGGGTCTACGGACATCCCGCCGGTGGTGATAAGAAGGTCGGCTCCGGCCTTCAGCAGTTCCCGCAGTCTGTCCACAATGAACGCCTTGTCGTCCGGCGCATAGTAGACCCCCACCATCTCGCCGCCGACCTCCTCGATCTTCTTCGTGATGACCTGCGCGAATGCGTCCTTGATCCTGCCGTGATAAACCTCGTTTCCGGTGATCACAACGCCGGCCTTCGGTTTCCTGATCTCTTTCACCTGAATGACCGGACGCGCTTGAGCGCCGATTGCGACCGCCGACGCCACGACGGTTTTTTTGACCACGAGCGGAATGGCCCTCGTGCCTGCAACCGTCTGCCCTCTTTTAACCGGTGTATTGGCGTGCAGTGTCGCGCACATGACTTCGCCCAGCATATTGAACGCCAGCAGCGCGTCCCGGTCTATTTTCAGAAGGCCGTCCCGCTCCGCGACGATGCTTATCTTTCCTTCCTTCGGCTCGCCTTTGATCGCAACGCCTTGGCCCATGAGCGCATTCGCGATCGCGTAGGCGGCGTCGTTCTCGTGCATCTCGTCTTCGGCAACATGCAGCACGAAAAGGTGCTCCTTGCCGAGCCGCTGAAGGTGGCAAACATCCTCCTCCCGGATTATGTGGCCTTTCTTAAAGGCGCGTCCCTTGAATTCTCCGGGCCGTATCTCTGTAATATCATGGGCCAGAACCGTGCCTACTGCCTGATGAACGGGTATCGTTTTCACGCTCTGTCTCTGTTCCTCGCGAGGGGAATCACACATGAGAACCTCCCTTGAATATGCTTCTGAATCGCTTATCCACCATTTCCTGTATGCCCTTTTCAAGCGTTTCATACTTCTTCAGGAATTTCCTGGCCTCATTCGTCAGCGCGGCGCCGCCGCCGTTCTTTCCTCCGGTCCGGCGCTCGACGAGTTTCACGCCGAGCCGGTCTTCCATTGCCTTGATGTGTCCCCATGCCTTCCGGAAGGATATATCGACCTCCTGCGCCGCCCGGTTTATCGAACCGTACGAATCTATGGCTTCCAGCAGAAAACGCCTTCCCCGGCCGAAAACCGGCTCACCGCGGACCTCGATCCATATCTTTGATCTGATATCCAGACCGTTATGGTCTTTCTGCATAACGCACCGCCAAAAAAATATTTTTTACTTCGTAGTAGCCGCCCTGAGCGCACGCGACGCACAGCACCCTGCCGTTCCGGCGGACTTCCCTCATGTCCTGGACATGCTCGCCGCAAGAGTCGCACTGCACTCTTCGCAGGGGCCTTCCCGGCATATCCGCAGGCCGCACTTTCACGGCAACTTCCATCACAGCGAAGAGCTCCTCGTCGGACATCACTTTATATGCTTCAAGCTGCGCCGCATACTTGTTCTCGATGCCGGGGAAGAGTCCTTTTGCTTTCTCGCGCGAATCCTCGTTGGCAACGACCCGTATTGCCTTGTTCGTTTTAAGGTTCAGGTACGTTGCCGCCATCTTGCCGTAATCAAAGAATTTCATGCTCCGCTTCCCCAGGCTGCACCCGGTAACGGATTGGACCGCGTCCGTGGCGCACCGGTCCATCTCTACATAAACAAGGATGTTCTTCCGGTCCCTTCCTTTCGGATCGAAAATACCGATTTCCCGGAGGCCGAGCATGGACATCCGGACGCCGAGTACCTGGCCCGGACAGAGATGACCGTGTATCCTTACAGATTCTGCCAAGAGCTGTTGAAAATTCAACAAATCCATTTGCATCAGTAATCCCCCCCTTTGAGATCACGTTCGAGGCTATCGATAGTAATCGAAACAGTCAGTGCGGAAATGCAAATTGAAGCTCCCTGTAGCAAATGAAGGTTCTATAGGTATATCTGCAGGAATCTCGATTCTTAAGGTTGAAACATTATCGTATTCGCTCGCTAACGCCGCAGCACGCTGCGGGGAATGCGCTCACTCCAGAATTCATAATAGTTATACTGTGTGTGAGCTCGCTGATGAGAAGACATTCCCCGGCAACGAGCAATCGATCTCTGTGACGCTGTCAGTGTGATCTCCCGGGGTGGAAAAACAGGTTTGGACCGCCGCGCGCCTTGCCCTCTTTGTCCATCAGCATGTCCAGGCTCAGGGTGGCCAGGTCATCTGCCGTCGCTTCCATCTGCGGGTCTTTTCCCAGGTAGAACAGTTTCAGATAGGAATTGCAGTCGTCGCAGCTTTCCGCCTTGACTGCGCTGTTCGAGCCTTCCACAATGTGGTAGTCGATTCCGCCGGTGGATTCGCAGGTACTGCACTTGATCCGCACCATGTGCCACTGTGAGGCGCAGAGGGAGCAGGAAAGGTAACGCAATCCCTGCTCAGCTCCTCTGCTCCGCACGATGCCGATCGTCGGGTGGGAACCGCACACAGGGCACAGCCCGCCCTGCTCCAGTCTGCCGAAGGTATCCTCTTTCAAGGATGACGCCATCTGCACCCAGTAGACCTGCAGGGCCGCGGCGATAAAAGGCAGCTCCTGCGGAGAAACATCCGCAAAATCTCCCGCCAGTATCCTGTCCGCCTTCTCCTCGAGCGCGGTTTCGCTTGCCTGCATCAAACCAGCGACGGCATCACGAGCGGCCGAGGGAAGAGCGGCCTTGCTCATCTGCTGAAGAATCAGGGAGAGTCCCTGCCGCCAGGCCGGTTCACGGTTCCAGGACCGGGCGTCCAGCAGCGGCATCCCCTGTTCTCGGTATCGCGCCTGTTCATCGGGCCCGGGCAGGGTAATCGCGGGGAATCGTTTCAAGGCCTCCTGCTGCGCGTCAGCGAGCAACGCCAGGAAGGCCAGGTAATCGCCGAGCGGATGACCGTGGGACAGGAACCGAAGACGTTCGGCACGACGGCTGAACAGGTCCCTTCCCGGGAGGAAGAGAAAACGGATATTTCCCACCGGCGGTTCCATCTGGCCGGGCTTTACGACACGGGTCTCTATGTTCATTTGCCTCCTCCGGTCATTTCCCGGTACCATGCCGGGTGATGCTGTTTTGCCCAGGCGCGTCTGACCCGGCCGTACACCATGGCGCTCAAGCTTTCCTTCATCCAGATGGCGGCGTAGATGTGAAAGACGATCAGGCCGAGCATGATTGCCGCCGATGCGGCGTGAATCACGGACGCAAAGCGGATCAATCCGACCGGGAACAGGACTGAAAAGTACGCGCGCCAGATGACAATGCCGGACAGGATGAGCAGGGCCATGCAGGCCGCCAGCAGCCAGAACAGGAGCTTCTGGCCGCCGTTGAACTTGCCTGCTTCCGGCATGTTCCGGTCATCGCCGTCCACCAGTTTGCGGACATGTTTCAGCCACTCCCAGTCCGCCGGCGTCATGACGTTTATCTGCCTATAATTAAAAAACTCGATGCCGAAAGAAACGGTCATCAGCACCCCGAAGAAGGGATGAAGGATGCGTGCCCAGACTCCGCCGCCGAACAGATGACTGAGCGGGTAGTAGAGTGGCTGAAAGAAACTGAGCCCGGACAGCGCTGTCAGGAAAAAGAGTATTGCCGTCACCCAGTGTTTGGCCCGCTCGGACGGCGTATAGCGGATGAGTTTGTTCGGGTCATTTTTCATCTTTAAACTCCTTCTCGATGTCTTCCGAGACTTCGTTGGGGCCCTTGGTCACATAATGGAGGGCGGCTCCGAGGACGCCAAGGCCGAGGGCCAAAGACGCCAGCGGCTTGGCGCCGTCTTTCCACAGGGAGACCATCGCGCTGATAGAAGGGTCCTTGGGGAGACCGTTGTAGATCTCGGGCTTGTCGGCATGATGAAGCACGTATATCACGTGCGTGCCGCCGACTCCTTGGGGGTTATAAATCCCCGCGTTCGCGAACCCCCGGCTTTTAAGGTCAACGATTCGTCCCTCGGCGTGGTGGAGCATGTCCTCCTTCGTGCCGAAGACGATCGCGCCGGTGGGGCAGGTCTTGGCGCAGGCAGGTTCCAGGCCCACGGCCACCCGATCGGAGCAGAGGGTGCACTTGTACACCTTGCTGTCCTTCTTCGACAGGCGCGGGATATTGAACGGGCAGCCGGCGATGCAGTAGCCGCAGCCGATGCAGTTCTCCTCGTGGAAATCCACGATGCCGTTGCTGTACTGCACGATGGCGCCCGGCGCGGGGCAGGCCTTGAGGCAGCCCGGGTCTGCGCAGTGCATGCAGCCGTCCTTGCGGATCAGCCATTCGAGGCCCCGGTCCGTTTCCACTTCGCTGTAGCGCATCACGGTCCAGGAGTCCGCGGTCAGGTCCGTGGGGTTGTCGATAACTCCGTGGTTCGTGCCGATTTTGTCGCGGGTGTCGTTCCACTCCATGCAGGCCGCCTGGCAGGCCTTGCACCCGATGCATTTCGAGACGTCGATCAGCTTCACTACCTCCTGGGTCCTGCGCTGCTCCGGCGGCTGAGTGCTGGTTGCGGAACGCCGGATGATGTCAAGTGATTGAAGTGCCATGATCTGCCTCCTATGCCTTCTCGATGTTGACGAGGAACGACTTGAACTCCGGCGTCTGCGTGTTGGCGTCGCCCACAAAAGGTGTCAGGGTATTGGCCAGGTAGCCGCTCTTGGCTATTCCCTTGAAGCACCAGTGAATCGGGATGCCCACGTGGTGCACGGTCTTGCCGTTCACCGTAAGCGGCGTGATGCGCTTGGTCACCACAGCCTTGGCCTTGATGTAGCCGCGGTTGGACCACACCTTGACCCAATCGCCAGCCTTGATGCCCTTCTCCTTAGCCAACTCTTCGCTCAGCTCCACGAACTGCTCCGGCTGGAGGATCGAGGCGATGCGCGTGTGTTTGGTCCAGAAGTGGAAGTGCGAGGTGACGCGATACGTCGTCCCGGCATACGGAAAATCCTTGGCCTTGCCGAAGTCCGCCCGGTCGTCCTTGAACACCCGCGCCGCCGGGTTGCTGATCACCTTCGGGTGGAGCGGGTTGGTTTCGATGGGCGTCTCGAAAGGCTCATAGTGCTCGGGGAACGGTCCTTCCGCCATCTTATCCAGGGCAAAGAGCCTGCCCACGCCCTCCGGCTGCATGATGAAAGGACTCATGCCCTCGCCTGGAGCCGAATCGGGCTTAAAATCCGGCACGTCGGCTCCGGTCCACTTGCTGCCGTTCCACCAGACGAGGGCCCGCTTCGGGTCCCAGGGCTTGCCCGAAGGATCGCAGGAGGCGCGGTTGTACAGAACGCGGCGGTTGGCAGGCCAGGCCCAGGCCCAGTTGATCGTATTGCCGAGGCCCGAGGGATCGGAATTGTCCCGCCGCGCCATCAGGTTGCCCTTCTCCGTCCATGCCCCGGAATAGAGCCAGCACCCGCAGGAAGTCGTGCCGTCGTCTTTGAGCTGGCCGAAGCCGTCCAGTTGCTCGCCTTTCTTGTGAATGATCTTGGTCTTGTCCTTGGGGTCCGTGAGGTCCGCAAGGGCCTTGCCGTTGTATTCCTTGGCAAGCTCCTCCGGAGACGGGGCCTCGGCGATCTCGTAGTCCCACGTAAGATTCACGATCGGGTCCGGGAACGCTCCGCCTTCCTTTTTGTATAATTCGCGCAGCTTGAGGAAAATGCCGGCCATGATGTCCGCATCGGGCTTGGCGTCTCCAGGTGGATTGGCGCCCTTGTAATGCCACTGCAGCCAGCGGCCCGAGTTCGTGAGCGACCCGTTCTCCTCGGCAAAGCAGGTCGACGGAAGGCGGATCACCTCGGTCTGGATCTCGGCTGTCTTAACGTCGTTATACTCGCCGTGGTTCTCCCAGAAGCACGACGTTTCCGTGGCCAGGGGGTCGATCACCACGAGATATTTGAGCTTGGACAGGGCGGCTATCAGCTTGGCCTTGTTCGGGATCGAACCCAGGGGATTGAAGCCCTGGCAGAAATAGCCGTTTAGTTTTCCCTGGTGCATCAGCTCGAAGGTCTGGAGCACGTCATAGACCTTGTCCAGCTTCGGCAGCCAGTCGTAACACCAGTTGTTTTCTTTCGTTGCGGCCTTGCCGAACCAAGCCTTCATCAGGCTGACGTGGAACTTGCCGTAGTTGTTCCAGTAGGACAGCTGGCCGGGGCGAAGAGGCTTCAAGGCCCGCTTGCTGATGTAGGCGTTGTAGTCCGTCTCCTTGTCGTTCGGCAGCGTGAGGTAGCCCGGGAGAAGATTGGACAAAAGGCCCAGGTCAGTGAGACCCTGGATGTTCGAGTGGCCCCGCAAAGCATTCACCCCGCCGCCTGCCATTCCCACGTTGCCCAGGAGGAGCTGCACCATGGCAGCGGTGCGGATCATCTGCGAGCCGACCGAGTGCTGGGTCCAGCCCAGGGCATACATGAACGTGGTCGTGCGGTCGGGGACCGAGGTGGTGGCGATGAGCTCGCATACCTTGAGGAAGGTATCCTTGGGAGTGCCGCAGATGTTGCTCACCGCCTCGGGTGTGTAGCGCGAATAGTGCTTCTTGAGCAGTTGGTAGACCGAGCGTGGATGTTGCAGGGTATTGTCCACTTTTGCGTAGCCGTCCGGCCCGAGCTCATAGGCCCAGGTGGACCGGTCGTACTTGTGCGCTGCCTCGTCGTAGCCCGAGAACAGGCCGTCGTTGAATTTGTAGTCTTCTCTCACGATAAAGGGAGCATTGGTGTAGGCCTTGACGTATTCGTGCTGGATCTTGTCGTGGGAGAGCAGGTAGTTGATCACCCCGCCCAGAAAGGCGATGTCCGTTCCGGTGCGGAGCGGCGCATAAAGGTCCGCCACCGACGCCGAACGGGTGAAGCGGGGGTCAATCACGATGAACGTTGCGTGGTTGTGCGCCTTGGCTTCGGTCACCCATTTAAAGCCGCAAGGGTGCGCCTCGGCGGCGTTGCCGCCCATGACGATGATGACGTTGGCGTTCTTGATGTCCACCCAGTGGTTGGTCATCGCGCCGCGGCCGAACGTGGGGGCCAGACTGGCCACCGTGGGGCCGTGTCAGACCCGGGCCTGGTTGTCAAAGGCGAGTATGCCGAGATTGCGGACCACCTTGTGGGTGATATGGCCGGATTCGTTGCTTGAGGCGGAGGCCGCCAAAAAGCCGACGGTCAGCCAGCGATTGACCGTGGCGCCGGCCTCATTCTTTTTTATGAAGTTCTTGTCCCGGTCGTCTTTCACCAAGCGGGCGACCTTTGTAAAGGCCTCGTCCCAGGAAATGCGTTTCCATTCACTGGAACCGGGGGCGCGATACTCGGGATACCGGAGCCGGTCGGGGCTGTGGACAAAATCCACGAGTGAGGCGCCCTTGGGGCAGAGCGTGCCGCGGTTCACCGGGTGGTCAGGGTCGCCTTCGATGTGAAAGATGGAGAGCTCGGCGTTTTTCGCTTTGTCCCCTAGGCTGTGCATGATCAGGCCGCAGCTCACCGAGCAGTACGGGCAGGTATTGCGGGTCTCGGTACTTGCGGTCAGCTTGAACTCGCGCACCTCTGCCAGCGCATCGGTCGGCGAAAAGCCGAGGGCCGCAACACTGGAAGCTCCCAGTCCGGCGGCAGAAACCTTGAAAAACTGTCTCCGTGTCACCTTCATTTTATACCTCCATGGTTTACATAGTGGCAATGTAGTGCAGACTTAAAAACTAACGTCTGGTGACATCCATAGTGGAAGCCTCCTTATGATGAGCGATCATTATGATAAGCGATCATTCCGCAGTTTATGCAATATTGAGATAGGGAATTCTCATCAGAGCGTGCTCGATACAGGACTTGAAAAAAGTCGATAAAAAAAGCTTAGCGCGCCAATCATGTTTTGTCAATTCCTGCAGCGATGCAGGACATACTAAAGTAGTAATGCGTGGAAAATCGATTTATTCCTGGTGAGAGAAGGCCGGTGAGGTCGTTCTATAAGAGGATGAATCGCGGAGCTTTTCAGGGGAAATGTCAAGACTTGCAAGGACGGCAAAAGAGCCTTTTCGCAATAGCCTGTTATTGTCTGTTCCCGAAGACGTCCTTTGCGGTTGAGGAAGAGAACAACGTCCATGCCTACGAAGAGGAGCAGCAAAAAGCCCGAGAAGTTCCTCCGGGACCGGACATCACCGCTGATGCATTCGCGGCCCGGCGGCCTGACCCCGGTAGACCCGGAAGCTTGAAAGAGCGTGCTCAAATTGACCGCGTGTCTAGAATAGACCATCCAGAATAAGCGATTTCACCTGCTTCCGGCGAAAAAAATTCTTCTAACCCCGCATAATTTCACAGCAAGACAATCCGGCAGCGTTTTTGCTAGTTCACCGGGAATAAACCCTTACGGACGCTGACATGACATCAGAACGCGACATTAAAACCATTCTCCTGGTGGATGATGAAACAGACATCAGGAGCATATACGCCGAACTGCTCGAAGACCTGGGGTACCGGGTCCTCTCGGAACCGGATGGGCTGTCTGCGCTTGCGTTCGTCAAACAGGGAGCAGGGATAGACCTCGTGATAACCGATTACATGATGCCGAACATGAATGGCTTGAAGTTCGTCAAGGCACTCAGGGCAATGCGGCCTTTGGTCCCGGTGATCATGATCACCGGATTCACGAGCCTGGAGAATTACCTCCAGTCCAAACATCTCGGCGTGTTCGAATATGTCGAGAAACCCATACGAATGGATGAATTCAGACGGCTCGTGGCGGCGGCTTTTGAACAGGGGAGTCCCGCACTGGAGGATGCAGGCATATGAAAAGGATCCTCATCGTGGATGACAACAAGGACGTTCGGGACGTGATTTCGCTCTTTTTGTCCTCTGAGCTGCCGGAGTGCGTTGGAAAAGGGAAGGATGCGGCATAAATAGCCGAACACGAATTCCGTGGAAACCGCCGGCGCGTACAAACATGTGCGAAAAATGACACGCTTGCAAAAAGAGCTCCCCGTTTCCGACGATTTCACGTGCTATAATTACGGATATTATATGAAGAAGAGGTGATGGAAAAAACCAGGTTGGTAAAACAGGAAGCTTGCCCTGGGTTTGGGGCAGAGGTAACACGCGCACAAAAACGCCTCCATGCACGATGCGGTGAGCAAGCCCTCACGAGACGCAAAGAGGGAAGCCTAAGCTTCTGCTGGGGCAAAAAGTTTGGAACAAGCCTCGAGAAAACCCGGACCCAGGGCACCGTTATTTTTTTACGACTCGTTGAAGGAGCAATGCTTAGACGACATAATTGAAAGCGGGTTGATATGAAGCTCGTTCCCCTTATACTCATATCGATCTTCACGCCTGTTTTGGCCATGGCCCAGGAGGCGGCGCCGCAAAAAATACCCGCGTCCTCCATCGATGAAAAAACAGCCGCTTCCGGACTGCAGGCCGACAGTTATCAAATCGCGTATGCCGATACCACCAATAATTCCCTCATCGAGAAAAACGCTCTTAATACCGGTCTGAAATTTATCGCCGACCTTGACCTCTATGCGGAAATAAAACAAACCGACCGTCCGGGGACCGATGCTGTTGCGGACTGGCGCGAGCGGGTATTCAAGTCCTTGAGCACGCACGTCGGTCCGCGCCCGCTGGACGGGGTGAACGACAACCGGCTTGTCAGCAATAGTGAGCTTGATGAGCAGGCGAACCAGAGAAGAATGGTAACAAGGATCGTCTTAAAAGAGACCCTGAAATATGCGCGGGAACGAATTCCCGAGATTGACGAACTGGCCAATTCCCTGAAATACGAGGTTTCGAACAGGCCTGTTGCGGAAAACTCCGGCGCGACGGTGAATGGTAAAAAAACCGAGGGAAAGTCCCCTCCCCCCGAAAATAATATTTCCGAAGATAAACTCTACCTAAAAACGGAACTGCGGATCCCGGCCGAGGGAGGGAAGATTGGCCTCGTATCGGAGAGCGAGGCCAGGTATGGCAACGTGTCTTCCTTCGTAAAGATAAAGCTCGACGGCTGGTACGATACAATCGCGGGTCTGACGTACGTTCTCGGCAGAGAGCTCCATCTCCAGGTTGAGCGGCGGGGCACTCATACGACGGACCCCCTCTCGGGCGATAAGGCGCAGGCACGATCGAGCCTTAGCCTGGTTCAAGTGGTTTACGCATTTTAGATATTCACGGCCCGTACTTTCCCCTCTCCTGCTTTTTTTCACAACCGATTGCTGAAAAAGTCCCGAATGGTTGTTGCGAGGAGCGCTTCTTGCGACGAAGCAACATGATTTTGTTATTTGCGAGATTGTTTCGTTTTGCTCGTAAAGACGACAAAAAATCCTTTTTCAGCGACCTGTTCATGTCAAAATTTTACCGCAGAGGCATGTCAAGGGGAGCGGGCGCGGGAGAAAAGAAAAGCAGGCACTGATCATTCAGTGCCTGCTTGTGAGATTTAAGCTCGGATACGGTTAGAGCTTTACGACGTTGGATGCCTTGGGGCCCTTGGGCGAGTCCACAACTTCGAACTGCACCTGCTGGCCTTCGGCCAACGACTTGAAGCCGCTGTCCTGTATGTCGCCGAAATGGACGAATACGTCTCCGCCATTTTCACGGGTAATGAATCCAAATCCTTTGGAATCATTGAACCACTTCACAGTGCCTGTTTCCATGATGAGCTACCTCCTTCTTGTGAATTGAAGCTGACGGAAAGGACAAAAAAAATCCGCAAAGCCTATATGTCTTTGCGGTCACCCTACAAATACATCCGGAACTTCTGAACGCTATAGTCGCACAGTGGCGCCGGAAAGTCAAGCATTATTATCATGGCGATCAAGCCAAAATAGACAAAATAGAAATGTCCGGTTTCGTGAAGCGGAACAGGACAAAGGCATTGCCGTAAGATTTTCCCGACAAACTCGTCTTCACGTCAATATCGAAATCAGCGGTATACTTATAGGTAGAAAAGGCTTTCGGGCCATTCTGCGGAGAAGTGTCATGGCACTTACGGAAACCTATGAAGTCATCATCGTGGGAGGAGGGCCCGCCGGGCTTGCGGCCGGGATCTATGCCAAACGGGCAGCGATGAAAACGGTCCTCTTTGAAAAGGGACTGATCGGCGGCCAGATCGCCATTTCAAAGGACGTGGATAACTATCCGGGCGTGGAGGGCATAACCGGGTACGACCTGGCGGAGAGACTGGTCCATCATGCCCGGACCTACGACCTGCAGGTCATCCAGCAGGCGGTCTCCGAGATAACGGTCGGCCCCGATTTTCACTCGGTCCTGCTTGACAACGGCCGGCAGCTCCAGACCGTTGCCCTGATCCTTGCCGTGGGCGGGACTGCGCGCAAGCTGGGCGTCCCCGGCGAGGCGGAATACCTCGGCACGGGCGTTTCCTACTGCGGCACCTGCGACGGGTTCTTCTTCAGGGACAAGACGGTCGTGATCGTCGGAGGGGGAGACACCGCCGCGGAAGAGGCGCTGTATCTCTCGCGACTGGCAAGCAAGGTCTACCTTGTGTTCCGGGGAAAGGAATTGCGGGCCGTCAAGATGCTCCAAGACCGTCTCATGGGCGAATCGCGGATCAAAGTGATCTGGAACAGCAGCATCACGGAGATCAAGGGCAACGGGAAAGTCGTTACCGCTGTGTCGCTCGAAAATGCGGAAACCGGCGAAACGAAAGAGCTGTCCACGGACGGCGTCTTCATCTTTATCGGCTATTCTCCCAATAATCAGTTGATCCCCCCTGCAGTGCTGATGAACGAACAGGGCTACGTTCTAACGGATGAGAAGTGCGAGACGAGTGTGCCGGGCATCTTCGCCGCCGGGGACCTGCGCCAGAAGTTCGCGAACCAGATCGTGGTTGCTGCAGCAGACGGATGCATAGCCGCGCTCGGCGCAGCGCAATATGTTGAAATGCAGAAAGCAGGGGTCCGGTCGTTGCGATGAAGAGGGCATTCCAGGGTGATCAGGACATTTGTCTTTTGGGCGGCTCATTAACGGGGTGAACCCGGAACTGTCTTTGACATGAGAAGGAGAGTTCGTGCAAGAGGATAAACACACACCGTCAGGGCCTGAGGAAAGCGGGGAAGAGGAAGGCAGCTTGCCCCTGAATATCGGGAAGATCGTGTTTCTCGTCGCGGTCCTGGTTGCGGCCTGGTTCTTGTTGGAGTGGCTGATGGGGCGTAAATAGGCCGGGTTCGAAAAGCAGTATGGCGCCGAAACCCGCGCACGTGTTCTGTTTTGCAGGGAGGAGAACCTGCATAGGACAAAAGTTCTATAAAAGCCGCCGGGTAAAAGAGGGCCGTTGATTCATTATCATTATCGCGGTATAATTACTATGTATCGAAATGATACAAAAAGGAGCTTTAATTCGATGAAAAAATGGCTGTCCATAATACTGGCGGCCGGCTTACTTCTGTATCCTTTCGCGACCTTTGCCGAAGACTACGGGTCGCAATCATCGCAAGCCCAAGAAAGCCCACCTGTAGCCCAACCGCTGGTGCGTGAAGGCGATTTCGCAATAAAGCTGGCGGCCACGCTTGATATAGGCACTCCGACCGACGAAGCGGTTGCCGAGGACATGCTCGCCAAAGCAGGAGTCGCTCCGTTGAACGGGTGGATTTCGGATTATCCCGTCACACCCCAGATTATAGGACAACTACATGACTCCATCGCCAAGGCGGCGGCGGAAGGCAAACTGCCGATGACCTCCGACGAGGCGACGCGGGGGCTGGCTTCTCTGGCCCAGCAGGCGAACCTGCCCACGCCGGCAGGCCCGGGGAACGCATCGAATACACCGCAGTCTCCTGAGGAAGCGTCCAACCCGACTGTGATCAACAACTACTACTACGATGAAGGCCCTCCGATCGTCACGTACTATCCGCCTCCATACGATTACTTTTACCTCTATGACTGGGTGCCCTATCCGGTCTGGTGGTTCGGTTTCTGGTTCCCGGGCTTCTACATCTGCCACAACTTCACCACCACGGTATTCGTGAGCAGCCCGTTCTTCGTCAACAGGACGGGATTTGTGAACAGGAGGGCCGTCGTGAGCAATCACGTCATCGACCCGGTCACCAGGACTGTCTTGAGAGTAGACCCGGTTACGAGGACGAGCGCGGGTACGATACAACCCGTGACCACGCTCCGGGCCCCGAGCGGCAGAATGTTCACGACCCTCACGCAGATGAGGAGCGTGGTGAAGGCCAGCGGGCTTAATGTTGTCAGAGGTAAGGGCGGCCCGTCCGTGCGCGGAACGCGCGCAGCCGGAGGGTTCAAGACTCCGGAGGCAAGAAAGAGCGCGGGAGCCATCTACTCCAGGAGCGCGGCAGGTATGAGGTACGATAGGGGACCGGCACGAAGCACGTACCGCGGCGGAGAGCGTAGAACAAATGTCCCCGGCAGGTCGTACGGACCCCCGGCAACGAGGAGAGGCAATGAAACCGTCAGGCCCTATGAGGGGCAAGGAACGCCCCGAAGGTCATATAACTATAACAACGCACCGGTCAGGGGGTATGAAAGGCGGTATAACGCACCAGGTTCCTTCACTCGTCCGTATGGCGGTGCAACGACCAGAGGAATCCAGCAACCAATGAGGCCGTTGTCCGGCAGTGGATGGCAGGGCAGAGGAAACTACAACGGCCGTGCGTACGGCCATCCGTGGCGGTAGGTACCGTGTAATTGCCGTCATCGTCATAGTGTAAGGCCGATGACATAAAAGGCCAGAGGTCATTGCGGGCGGAGCAAAGCGATCAAGAATTCTCCCAAGGGGAAAACAGAGATTGCTTCATCGCTCCGCTCCTCGCAATGACCCTTTTTATTTATCGTGATCGTGCCTTGGATGCATCTTTTCCCGCGGCCTCGACATTGAAAGGCGAGGCGCATGCGGGAGGACAGCATGGGGCGGCTCATAAGGGAGCGCAGGAGACCATGAAAATGACAGGCAAAAGAAGCCCGCCCCGCAGGGAGCGGCTTTTGTTGTTCAACGTGTTGTGCTGTTCAGTAT
>OFHG01000274.1_pt1 | contig 22068 bp, 18 predicted proteins | sample 1521931 | NCBI WGS metagenome assembly OFHG01 (sample SAMEA2468438, study PRJEB22500) | soil metagenome | biome: Glassland; feature: Farmland; material: Clay | place: Australia | collected 2013-01-31 | depth 0.55 m
GCATCATCGTGCTGGCGGTGGCGGTGATGCCGCTCTTGGGTGTCGGCGGCATGCAGCTGTTCCGTGCCGAGGTGCCGGGGCCGGTCAAGGACAAGCTGACGGCACGCGTGGCGGAAACGGCCAAGGCCCTGTGGTATATCTATTTCGGCATCACGGTGGCCTGCGCCATCAGTATGTGGTTGGCCGGCATGAGCAAGTTCGACGCGATCAACCACGCCATGTGCACGCTGGCCACCGGTGGCTTCTCCACCCATGACGCCAGCCTCGGCTATTTCCATTCGCCGCTGATCGACTGGGTGACCATCGTGTTCATGTTCCTGGGCAGCGTGAACTTCAACCTGCACTTCGCGGCGCTCAGAAGGGGCATCTCGCTCGGCGCCTACCTGAAGGACGAGGAGTTCGTCGCCTACGTCAAATGGCTGGCCTTCATTCTCCTGGCCATCGGTGTCGTCGCCGTGCCCAAGGGGGCGACGGTGACCGATGTGGTGTTCAACACCATGTCGCTGGTGTCGACAACGGGCTTCGTCTCCGTCGACTACAGCCTGTGGCCGCCGGTGACCGGCATCCTGCTGTTGATCGGCATGCTGATCAGCGGCTGCGCCGGATCGACCAGCGGCGGCGGCATCAAGGTGGTGCGCATGCTGCTGCTGTTCCGCCAGGGCAAGCGCGAGCTGCGCCGCCTGATCCATCCGCATGCGGTGATCCAGATCAAGCTCGGCCTCACGCGCATCCCGGAATCCGTGGTGCAGGCACTGTGGGGCTTTCTGGCGCTATACGTCGTCTGCTTCGGCATCCTGGTGACGCTGGTGGCGCTGACCGGCGTGGACATGATCTCGTCGATCTCCGCCGTCGTCACCTGCGTCACCAACAGCGGCCCCGGCTTCGGCGTCGTCGGGCCTGCCTCCAACTTCGGCGGCCTGCCGGCCGCCGCCAAGGGCATCCTGGCGTTTGCCATGATCATCGGCCGCCTGGAAATCTTCAGCTTCTTCGTGCTGTTGATGCCGGAGTTCTGGCGCCGTTAGGCAGTTATCGTGAAAGGTAAAGGGTGAATAGAGAATCGCATTCCTTCACCCTTCACTCATCCCCGGTTGCCTTTGATTCCGGCTCCAGCGATACGTTGATCAGGCCGCGTACCGGATCGGTGGCGTCGATGCGTACGCGCAGCGTGTCGCCGAGATGGTAGGCATGGCCGCCCCGGCGGGCCACCAGGCGGTGACCGGTCTCGTCGAGGATGTACTGCGAGCCCAGGGCATCGATCGCCAGCGAGGCCTCGGCCAGCGTCGGCTGCAGTTCCAGGAACATCCGCCGCTTGCTCATGCCGGAGATCACGGCGTCGAAGACCTCGCCGACATCCTTGGTATGGTACAGCGCCGCCAGCATGGCCTGGACATCCCATTCCGACTGCGTCTGCTTGCGCTCCTGCACGGAGGTGATTTCGCCGATGGCGGCCAGTTCCGAGGCCGGCAGCACCGCATCCGGCGGCTCGCTGCGCAGCATCGCCTTCAGCCGCCGGTGTACGCAGAGATCCGCATAGCGCCGGATGGGGCTCGTGAAGTGGCAGTAGGAGTGGTAGGCCAGGCCGAAATGGCCGTCGTTGTCGGGGGTATAGCGCGCCTGCTGCATGGAACGCAGGATCAGCCGGTGCAGCACGTGCGCCACCGGCGTGTCGGAGGCCCGCTCCAGGATACGCTCGACCTCGGCGGGCTTCAGCGGCCTGTTCGGCTTGTTCGGTAGCGACAGGCCGAAGGGGGCGAGGAAATCGTTCAGGGTCTGGATCGATTCCGGCTTCGGAGCGGGGTGGATACGGTACAGGAGCGGCACCTGCCGTTCCTCGAAGTACTCGGCCACGGCCGTATTGGCGGCCAGCATCATCTCCTCGATCAGGCGGTGCGCGACAAGGCGCTCCTGTACATCCAGGGCGCTCACCGTGTTGTCGTGCAGCACGGCACGTACCTCCGGCAGGTCCAGATCCAGGGCGCCGCGCTTTTTGCGCCCCTTTTCCAGCATGGAAAACAGCCGCTTGGCATCGCGCAGCATGGCGCGCACATCCGCGTTTTCGATGGCGTCGGCATCGCCATCCTGCAGCCAGGCGCTGACCTGGCGGTAGGTCAGCCGCGCGCGCGAGTGGATGACGCCCTCGTGCACCTGCACGGCGCGGCGGGTGCCGTTGGCATCGAAGCGCATGCGCACCACCATGGCCAGCCGTGGCACCATGGGGTTCAGCGAGCAGACGCCGTTGCTCAGGCGCTCCGGCAGCATCGGGATGACGCGGTCCGGGAAATAAAAGGAGTTGCCGCGCGCGCGCGCCTCGCGGTCCAGGGCTGCGTCCGGGCGCACATATTCCGCGACGTCGGCGATGGCCACCCAGGCCTCGAAGCCGTCACCGCGCGGATGCACGCAGACGGCGTCGTCGAAGTCGCGGGCATCCTCGCCGTCGATGGTGACGAAGCCCAGATGGGTGAAATCGGTATGGTGCGGGTAGCGGGCGGGCACGACCTCGGGGTCGATGGTTTCGGCCTCCTGTTGCACATCGTCCGGGAAATCGCCGGGCAGGCCGTTCTCGGCGATGACGAGGTCAATCAGTTTCGCCGGCTCCAGGAGATCGCCGAGCACGCCGACGATGCGCCCGCGCAAGGGTACGCTGCCGCGCGTGACGCGCACGTGCACCCAGTCGCCGTCATGGGCATTGCCCGCATCCCTGGCCTTGACCAGGATGGCCTGCGGCATGCGCTTGGAGCGCGGCTCCACCATGCCGACGCCGCCGCGGATGACCAGGCGCCCGACCAGGGTATCGTTGGCCTCGCGCACCACACGCACGAGCTCGGCGGCGGTGCGGCCGCGGCGCTGCACGAGGCGCACCTCGACGACATCGCCATGCATCAGCCCCGTGGCCTCGCTGGCCGGCAGGAACAGGTCCTTCTCCTGGCCCTCGACGGCAACGAAGCCGAAACCGTCGGGATGCAGGCTCAGCGTGCCGACGAAGCTTTGCTTCCGTCCGGTGGCGGCGAATTGCCGTCCGTGCCGCCTCAGTTCCCCATCGGCCAGCATGTGCTCGATGGTCAGTTCCAGGGACTTGCGGTCCCCGGGGCGGTGCAGGCGCATGGCCTTCGCCAGTTCATGGACGCCGCCGCGTCCGTCCGGCAGCTCGGCCATGGCATCGAGCACCTGTTGGCGCCGGATACGTGTCTGGGACGGACGGTGGGTGCTTGCGGGCCGGTCTTGTCGGCGTGGGCGTTCATTTTTCTTTCTTGACACGTAGGTGCTCCATTTTACTATTCCGGCCCTCGCTGCGGCACGCCGCGTGCGGGATCTATGCCGAGGTGGCGGAATTGGTAGACGCGCTGGCTTCAGGTGCCAGTGACCTCACGGTCGTGCTGGTTCGACTCCAGTCCTCGGTACCACATCGGGCAACCGGCGAAAGGCCCGGCGCTTCAAGCGCCGGGCCTTTTTCGTCCGCTTGCCGCAGGCTATCAGAGTTCCCGGTGCAAATCGCTATCCCGTCCACCACCCTGTGGGGCCTGCCTTGTGGGCCTTCCGCGCCTTACCCATAATGGCGGGCATGGGAACCCAAGCGGCAGAGGCGCAGCAAGACCGCATCTCAGGACTGCTGCAGCGCCTGGCTATGCTGCGCGGCTGGTCGGCGCGCACCACCGAGTCCTATCTCCACGACATTGCCCACGCCAACGCCCATCTGCGCAGTCGGGGTACGGACGCATTCTCCGCCGATCGGGAGCAGGTGCTGCGCTACATCGCCGAGCTGCGCCGGCAGGGCTTCCGGGAGTCGACCATCCAGCGCCGGCGCAGCGCCCTGGTCACCTGGTTCGCTTATTTGCAGCAGGAGGGCATGCGCGCCGATCACCCGGCTCGCCAGCTGCCGAAGATGCGCAAGAGCCGGCCGCTGCCGAAGATGCTCAACGAGGCGGATGTCGAACACCTGCTCGCAGCCCCCGATATCGGCACCGATACCGGCGTGCGCGATCGCTGCATGCTGGAGTTGTTGTATGCCACCGGCCTGCGCGTCAGCGAACTCGTCGGTCTGGGTACGGGCAGCCTGGACATGCAGGGCGGGCTGGTGCGTGTCATCGGCAAGGGCGACAAGGAGCGGCTGGTGCCCTTCGGCGAGGAGGCCGGGAACTGGGTCCGCGCTTGGCTTTCGCGGCGGCCCGCCGTGCGCAGCCCCTACCTGTTCCCGGGGCGCCAGGGCCGGGCGATGAGCCGCCAGAACTTCTGGCAGCGCCTGCGCCGGTATGCGCGCCAGGCCGGCATCGTGCCCCCCCCGTCCCCGCATACGTTGCGCCATGCCTTTGCCACGCATCTGCTGAACCATGGCGCCGATCTGAGGGCGGTGCAGATGCTGCTCGGCCATGCCAATATCAGCACCACGGAAATCTACACGCATGTGACGCGCGCCCGGCTGCACCGCCTGGTCAACCGCAGCCATCCCCTGGGCGGAGGGGTGTAGGGCCTGCGCCAAGCTGTGGGTTGAACATCCGCCAGACTCGGCTACCTTCTGGGGCCTGTTCACGTTCATTTCGATGGCGCCGATACGGCCTTTTTCCAACCTGCAAGGCATGGCGAGCGTGGCGCGCTTGTGCATGCAAGCGAGCCGTAACGCAGCAGGACGGAAATTGGCCATCCCTGCGGGGCTGCGCCCAAATGCGCGTGAACAGGCCCTAGTGACCCCAGGAGGCGCGTTCAATGACACATCCGGAATCCACCCCGCAGCTCGTGCCCGGACTGGCCGGCGTACCGATCGCCGAATCCTCGATTTCCTATATCGACGGACAACGGGGCTTCCTTGAGTACCGTGGCATCGATATCGAGACGCTGGCCGAGCAGGCCTCGTTCGAGGAATGCGCCTATCTGCTGATCTACGGCCGCCAGCCGACCGTCACCGAGCTGGCCGAATTCGACCGCGGGCTTCGGCATCACCGCCGCGTCAAGTTCCGCATCCGCGACATGCTCAAATGCTTCCCGGAATCCGCGCACACGATGGATGCGCTGCAGGCCAGCGTGGCGGCGCTGGGCATGTTTTATCCGGCGCCGCGCGGCCTGGATTCCGGCGTCTTCGACGAGGACGTCGTGCGCTCGGCCTGCCTGCGCCTGATTGCCAAGATGCCGACGCTGGTGGCGGCGCATGCACGTATGCGCCACGGCGACGATCCGATCGCCCCGCGCGACGATCTGTCCCATGCCGCCAACTTCCTGTACATGCTGACCGGTGAGGAGCCGGACGAGCTCAGCACGCGGGTGATGAATGTGGCCCTGGTCGTGCATGCCGACCACACGATGAATGCCAGCACCTTCGCCATGCGCGTCACCGCCTCCACGCTGGCCGATCCGTACACGGCGATCAGCGCCGCCATCGGTGCCCTGTCCGGACCGCTGCATGGCGGTGCCAACGAGGACGTGCTGAAGATGCTCGATGCCATCGCCAGCCCCGACCATGTCGAGGCGGTGATCGAGCAGAAGCTGGCGAACAAGGAGAAGATCCCGGGCCTCGGACACCGCATCTACAAGACCAAGGATCCACGCGCCGCGTTGCTGCAGCGGCTGTACGGCCAGATGGCCACGCGCTACGGCGCCGACCGTACCTACGAGGTGGCCAGCCGCATCGAGGCGCTGGTGGCCGACCGCCTCGGCGCCAAGGGCATCTGCCCGAATGTCGATTTCTATTCCGGCATCGTCTATCGCAAGCTGGGCCTGGACCCGAGCCTGTTCACGCCGGTGTTCGCCATGGCGCGCGTCGCCGGTTGGCTGGCCCACTGGCGCGAGCAGCTGCCGCACAACCGCATTTTCCGGCCGGTGCAGATCTACACGGGTGGGCACGGCGAGCCGTATATCCCGATCGACGAACGCGGCTAACCTCCAAGGGTCTACGTGGGCTCTTAGACCGGGCAGCAGGCTGAGATGGCCTGCTGCCGATTCTGCACGCGCAGGGTCTCCAGGATCAGGCCCACATGGAACTTTACCGTGCTGATGGATAGGTCGAGCCGGCGCGCGATCTCCTTGTTGGTCAGGCCCATGCACACCATGCCCAAAATCTCCCATTGCCTTCCGGTCAGCTGCACGCCGCCGCCATCCACAGGCATGTCGGACGGGATATAGATGCCGCCGTCCAGTGCCGCCGCGATGCCCTCGAGCAGGTGATCGGCGGTCATGGCCTTGGAGACATAGCCCCTGGCGCCGAAGGCCAGCATGGTCTGGACCAGGATCGGGTTATCGATGGCTGAGCAGATCAGCACGCGCGTGCCGGGGAACTGGCGGATGATCTCACGCACACCCGCCAGGCCGTGCATGCCCGGCATGAATACGTCGAGGATCAGCAGCCGGGGCCGGCGTCGGATGCAGGCGGCGCGAACCTGCAGGTAGTCCTCCGCCTCGGCGATGGCGGCATCGGGGTAGGTGCTGGCCAGCAGGGGCCTCAGCAACTGCCGGTACATGGTGTGGTCGTCGGCGATCAGTATGTCCATGGCGCATGTATAGGGGGGATGTGGTCACGGGAACAGGTCGGTACAGCTACGTACGGGGATGTCCGCGGCCATCGGCCTCCTTTGCTTGACATGCATGCGGCGATGGCATTGCCTTGCCGGTCTATGTTCGCCTGGATCCAGGGGCGCCTCGGCCGCCACCTCATCATCGCCCTGGCCGCGGTCGCCGTGGTCAGCAGCATGTGGGCGGAGATCGAGTTTCACAACCATGAAACCGGTCTGCACAAGCCCATCGTCTGTCCTCTGTGTGCCTACGAAAAAGCCGTCGGGCACGGATTCACGACGAACATTGCCTTCGGTCTGCCGGCACCGGTACTGATTGATACGCGCGTGGATCTACCTGTGTTCCGCCTGCCGTCCATCGCCTGCCGGCGCTTCACGCAGATCCGGGCTCCGCCCTCCGCCTAGTCCGTCCCAAACATCGAACGATTGAAACGTTTGGATGCGCCGGCTGTTTGCAGCCGGGCGCACGTACTAATTTTGGAGGGAACAATGCGCAGTTCATTTGCGAACAGACTTTTATTATTACCATTATTGATATTGATGATAACCGTGGGCGCCTCAGGAGCATGGGCCCAAGATACAGGCAGCATCGGGGGCACCGTCAGCGATGCCATCGGGCATCCGCTCGCCGGCGTGCGCGTGGACGTCAAAAACGCATCGGGTAAGGTGATCGCTTCGGCTCAGAGCGATGCCAAGGGTCATTTCGCCATCCCGGCACTGCCCCTCGGCGTGTATGTCGTCGAGATCGGGAAGGCGGGCTACCGCAGCAGCATCGAGGTCGCCAACCTGACGGCCAAGTCGTCACCGAGCCTCGATATGGTGCTGGCAAGCACCAAGATGCTGGAGATCCAGGTGGCCGCCAAGCGCCTGCGCGAGGCGAGGAACGCCATCTCGGTCGAGACCGGGAGCAGCGTCTACCGCATGGGGAACAAGGCGCTGGCCACCCTGCCGCAGGGCAGGAACACGCCGCTGGACAAGGTGATCCTGCAGGCACCCGGCGTGGCGCAGGACTCCTACGGGCAGATCCATGTCCGCGGCGACCACGGCGACGTGCAGTACCGGATCAACGACATCATCATCCCCGAGAGCATCACCGGCTTCGGCCAGGCGCTGGACACACGTTTCGCCCAGAGCGTGGACCTGCTGACCGGCGCCCTGCCGGCGCAGTACGGCTACCGCACCGCCGGCGTGGTCAGCATCCACACGAAATCGGGGGCACTGAAGCGGGGCGGGCGCGTCGGCGTCATGGGCGGAGCCAACAACACCCGCAAGACCTTCGGCGAGCTCAGCGGCAGCCGCGGCCGCTTCAGCTACTACATGACGGGATCCTTCGAACAGAACGACCTGGGCATCGAGAAGCCGACGGCGGCCAAGAGCGTGCTGCACGACCGTACGGTCCAGCGCAACGGCTTCGTCTATCTGTCGGACATGCTGAACGACACGTCCCAGCTCAGCCTGATCGCCGGTACGGCGCACGACGACTTCCAGATCCCGAACAATCCGAACCAGAGCCAGAGCTATACCTATAACGGTGTATCGAACTACCCATCGTCGAAGCTGAACGAGAACCAGCGCGAGATCACGCGCTACGGCATCGTGGCGCTGCAGCAGAGCCTGGATTCCGGCATCGACTATCAGGTCAGCGCCTTCACGCGCCAGTCGAAGGTGCTGTTCTCGCCCGATCCGGTCGGCGACCTGATCTATACCGGCGTGGCCGCGAGCATCAACCGCTCCAGCCTCGCCTCCGGGCTGCAGGCGGACGCCAGCTACCGGATCAATGCCCGCCACACGCTGCGTACCGGCCTGTTCTACAGCCACGAGCATGCGGTCAACGACAGCAGCTCGCTGGTGTTCCCGACCGTGGGCGGGACGCAGTCCAGCAGCACCCCGTACAACATCGTCGACAATAGCGCCAAGATCGCCCAGATGGAGGGCGTCTACATCCAGGACGAGTGGAAGCCGTTCGCCAAGGTGACGGTCAACTACGGCCTGCGCGAGGATTGGGTGAACGCCTACGTGACCGGCAACCAGCTGAGCCCGCGCGTGGGCATCGTGTACCAGGCGACGCCGACGACGACGCTGCACGCCGGCTACGCGCGCTATTTCACGCCGCCGCCGACGGAGCTGATCGCGCCTACCACCGTGAGCAAGTTCCAGAACACCACCAACGCGGCGGCCGGCAGCGGCAACGATCCGGTCAAGTCGCAGTCCTCGAACTATTACGACGCCGGCATCTCGCAGGACTTCGGCCCCTACGTCACCGTCGGGCTCGACGGCTATTACCGGCAGCTGACCAATCTGCTGGACGAGGGACAGTTCGGCTCGGCCATGATCTTCACGCCCTTCAACTACGCCCAGGGCAAGATCTACGGCGTGGAGCTGAGCACCTCCTATCACCGCGAGAACGTGACGGCCTACCTGAACCTGGCCCGGGCCAGGGCGATGGGCAAGGGCATCGCCTCGGCCCAGTACAACTTCGACGCGACGGAGTTGAACTACATCGCCACGCACTGGGTCCATCTGGACCACGACCAGAGGCTGACCGGCTCCGCCGGCTTTTCCTATGCCTGGCCGAAGACGAAGGCGGGCCTGGATGCCATCTACGGCAGTGGCCTGCGCAACGGCTTCGCCAACACCGGCCATCTGGGGGCCTATGTGCAGGTCAACGGCACGCTGGTGCGCCATTTCAAGACGGCGTCCCTGGGAGAGCTCGAGGGGCGGCTGAACGTCATCAATATGCTCGACAAGGTTTACCTGATCCGCGACGGCACCGGCGTCGGCGTCGGGGCGCCGCAGTACGGGCCGCGTCGATCGTTTTACATGGTGGTGAGCAAACTGTTTTGACCTGACGATGATCGGGGCCCGGCTGCCGGGCCCCGGTCCCTATAAAGGAGAGGATATGAATCTGCACGAAATTTTGGACATGCTGATGCTGGGCGGGGTCATGATGCTGCCGCTGAGCCTGGTGGCGGTGCTGGCCACCGCCATCCTGATCGAGAAGGGGGTGATCTACTGGCGCTATACCCGGCTTGCGGGCGAGGTGCGCGAACTGATCGAGACCTACGGCTTCGCCTGGGAGGCGCTGGAGGCCAACCTGGCGGCGATGGACGAGCGGCATTACCTCAGGCGCTTCTTCGCCGTCATCGCCGCCAACCGGGGCCGGCCGGTGTGGTGGATCGAATCCCGGGCGGCGGACGAGGCCAAGCTCATCGAGGTCTCGCTGTCGCGCCGGCTATGGTTGCTCGAGACCATCGTCACGGCCGCGCCGTTGATGGGCCTGGTCGGCACCATCGGCGGCATGATGCACTCCTTCCATCTGATCGGTGCCAGCGGCCTCGTCGATCCCACCGGCGTCACCGGCGGCGTGGCGCAGGCCCTGATCGCCACGGCTCTCGGCCTGGTCATCGCCCTGGCGGCGCTGTTCGGGTTCAACTACTTCGCCAAGCAGCAGTCCGAGACCCTGGACGAGATGGAGCGGCTGGGTACGCGCCTGGTCGACCATATCCGCATCGATGCGCAGGGAGACATTGATGAAACTCAATAGGTCTCGCCCGCGCCGCAAGGGCCGCATCGAGATCATCCCGATGATCGATGTCATGTTCTTCCTGCTGGCCACCTTCATGCTCGCCTCGCTGTCGATGCAGAACCTGCACTCGCTGCCGGTGAACCTGCCGCAGGGCCAGGCCGAGCGCCTGACGAAGAATCTGCCGGCGACGCTGACGGTGACCCGCGATCGCAAGATCTACATCAATCATACGCCGGTGACGCTGGATACCCTGGCCGCGGCACTGAAGGCGGCGGGGATTCCCGGGAAATCCGTCGTCGTCTCCGCCGATACCGAGGCGCCGCAAGGCCTGGTGGTGCAGGCCATGTTGCGTGCCCGCGGGGCAGGGGTGGAGCACTTCCTGATCGCGGTCAAGCATGACTAGGGCGGCATTGCTCGGGCCGCGCCGCGAGGCCGGGATCTTCCCCTGGGCCCTGCTGGGCGCCGTCGTGTTCTGGTTGGCGCTGTTGCTGGCCTGGGGCGCGCGCTTCGCCGTGCATCCGGTCGGCAGTATCGCCCCGCCGCCGGTCGATGCGCGGCTGGTGGAACTGCCGCCAGCGCCCGTGCCGCCGACCGTGGCCAAACCGCAGCCCCAAAAGGTACGGCCCAAGCCCCTGCCCAAGGTCAAGAAATCCCCGATCGCCAGGCCGGTTCGGCACAAGCCGAAGCCGAAACCTGTGCCGAAGCCGGCGGTTAAATCGGCAGCGAGGCCGAAGCCGGCCGCCAAGGCGGTGCCGACGCAGCCGCAGGCGACGGTAAATCGCGATGTCATGGGGGCCCGGGCCGTCTACAACCCGCTGCCGAAGATCCCGGACGACCTGCGCCGCGCGGCCATGGACGAGGTGGCGGTGGCCCGGCTGCACATCCATACCGACGGCACGGTGACGGTGGAGCTGCTGCGCCCGACGGACAATCCCAGGGTCAACCGCATCATCCTCGATGCGCTGCGCACCTGGATGTTCTATCCGGCCCTCGATAAGGGCCGGCCGGTGGAATCGGTGCAACAGATCCGCATCCGGCTCAGTGTCGGCGACTAGCACCCATGGGCGGATAAGCGGCCGAATATGGTAAAATTAGTTCCTGTGCGGATATGCGTTATTTTGGCATGTTATATGACACAATGTAATACATGCATGAATAAAAAACATATATGCGATATGTGGTGAATAACTTTGTTTAATAAGGATGTCCCGAGGATAGATGCCTAGATGTAATACATGATGTCATAAAACATTATATAAATTAAATTCCTGTTGTAGCCGATGATTTTGTGCAATACGATCCTTATCGGCTTGAAAAGAAGGGGAGGATAGCCGTTCTGTCGCAATGGTCATCTGATTTTGCGACTTCCATTCATGGATTCCCCCTTTTTATAACACTTGGGAGGAGAGGAAATGCGAAAATATATGAAGGTCATTCCCTTGGCGATCGCCTTGGCATGCGCCTGTACGGGTATCGCTCAAGCTGCGTCGCTTGATGATATTCTCAGCGGCGTCCAGGTCGACGGCAAGGCCCGTGCCTACCGTTTTACCCGTCAGTTCAGCCCGGCCGGCACCACGACGAACGTCAGTGCGTTCGGCTTGGCCGGCATCCTGAACCTGCATACCGACCAGGCCAATGACGGCTGGGGCTTCGGTGTTACCGGCATGACCGCCCAGTCCCTGGGCCTGAACACCCACAACCCGGACTCAACCCTGATGGGCAAGAAGAACCAGATCACCGCTCTGGGCCAGCTGTACCTGCAGTACCGCCAGCCGCTGTACATGGTGCGCGCCGGTGATCAGGAGCTGAACACCCCGTGGATGGGCGGCTCCGACTCGCGCGTGCTGCCGGCCACCTACCAGGCGGCGCTGCTCGAGATCAACCCGATCGACCATCTGCACATCTACGGCATCCGCGAAACCGCATGGAAGAGCCGTACCTCCAGCAACTACTTCCAGAACAACCTGTACTACAACAGCAACTGGGGTGGCGACGACTCAAATGGCGGCCAGCCGTATACCGTATTCAACAATGCCACCACGACCGCAGCCGCTCAGAAATCCAGCGGTACCCTGGCCATCGGCGCGGACTACAAGGCCAACGGCGTCAATGCCCGCCTGTGGTATTATGACTTCTATCGCTTCGCCCACACCTACTATGGTGAGGCCACCTACACCTACAAGACCGGCACCGGCTTCGATCCGTTCATCGGCATCCAGGGCATGAAGCAGAATCTGGGCAACTCCAGCAGCTTCTTCGGACAGGGCACAGTCCACGGTATGTTCACTGGTGCTTCCACGACCGGTGATGTCAACTCGCAGGTCGAGGGTGCCAAGATCGGTGTCAACATCCCGCATGGCTCCGTGTTCGTCGCCTATGACAAGGTCGACTACAAGGCCAACAACTTCGGCGGCGGCGTCATCATCTCGCCGTTCACCGCGAACTACGCCACCGACCCGCTGTGGACCACCTCGATGATCCGCGGCCTGGTCGAGCTGGGTGCGGGTAATGCCGTGAAGATCAAGGGCACGTACAAGCTGCTGGACGACCACCTGCGCCTGATCGCGGCCTGGGCTAGGTACAACACCCACTTCAAGGGCAACAGCACCAACACCTATGGTGACGTCACCTACTTCTTCGGTGGCGCCTACAAGGGCCTGTCGCTGCGCGACCGCATCGAGGTCAGCAACGGTAAGCTGGCCAACGGCTCGGACAAGTTCGTGTACAACCGCGTGATGGCCGAGTACGACTTCTAAGAAGCCTGTACCACGCATGGAAGGCCTCCGCCCGCAAGGGCGGGGGCCTTTTTCTTTGCACGCGCCGACCCTCTTTATGTCATCATGATGCCTTAATGCCCACCTATGCTCGCACGAGCAAACAGAAGAAGGGATGCGGCCGGTATCGTGACGAACAGCTTCTCACCACGCACCGGCCACAGCCTGACAGCCTGCAGGGCATCCGATGCAACGCGGGCACAAGGCAAGCATCCCGTTTCCCCTCTCTCCTCCAAGAGAACGCCCCGGCCGGGTTCAACCCGGCCGGTTTTTTGCTTTATGCGGATGCGTTAGCGTGTGCGCCCGCACACACATGGGGGCTTACGTAGGTTTATACTGCGGTTTAGGCTTCGCACGCAGCAAGGAGCAGCCATGACGGTGCACACGATGAAGAAATACGAAGAGGAACTGGACCGGCTGAAACAGCTGGTGTTGCAGATGGGCGGACTCGTCGAGCGCGCCATCGACCAGTCCATTCGCGGCACCATGGAACAGGATTCCGATCTTGCCCAGACGAACATCGAGGGCGATGCCGCCATCAATGCCCTCGAGGTACAGAGCGACGAGTTGATGAAATCCATCCTGGTGCGCCGACAGCCGGCGGCCGGCGATCTCAGGCTGATCGTTGCCTCGATCAAGGTCGTCACCGATCTGGAGCGCATGGGCGACCTGGCCGCCGGCATCTCCGAAGGCATGCTACGGGCCATGGAACACCCGCCGAAGAACCTGTCGAGCTTCGCGCTGATGGGCGAAAAGGTGAAACGCCAGGTCAACAAGGCCCTGGACGCCTTCTCCCGCGGGGATATCGACATGGCGATGGAGGTCATCGAGAACGACGAGCACATCGACCAGCTGCACAAGTCGATGTACCGCGAGACCCTGACCTATATGATGGAGGATCCGCGCCAGATCAGCTCCTCCATCATCCTGTCGAACATGGCTAAGAACCTGGAACGCATCGCCGATCACGCCACGAATATCGCCGAGATGGTCGTCTACATGATCCGCGGGCACGACATCCGCCATGTCGATCACGCCGCCGCCGCACGCATGCTGCGCGAGGACAGCCGCGGCCACTAGGGCTGAGGGGGCTCTAGCCGAAGGCGAGCCTCATCTCAGAGGGCTGCAGCAGGCCCTGCTCCTGGTTTAGATCGGCCCGCGTCAGCGCATGCTCGGCCAGCCAGCCATCGGGAAAGCCCAGTTCGATGCCTCGCCCGTCTGCATCCACGGAGAAATCGGGCAGGTAGTTGGGGATACGGTTGCGCGTCAGAAGCACCGCCAGGCGCAGCAGAATGCACAGGCGCAGCACCGGCACGCGACTCGGTTCCGGCAGCCCCTGCAGATCGGACGTGTTCAGCTTGCGGCGGTGGCTGCCGACCATGAAGGCCAGCATCTGCTGCTCCTGCTGCGAAAACCCGGCCATATCGCTGTTGGCAAGCAGATAGGCCCCATGCTTGTGGTACTGGCTATGCGAAACCGCCAGGCCGATCTCGTGCAAGGTCGCCGCCCACGACAGGTACAGCGCCCATTCGCCATCCTCAAGCGCCCATGGCCCGCACACCTGCCCGAATAGCCGGGCGGCGACCTGATCGACATGCGCCGCATGCGCCTCATCGACCAGATAGCGCTCCTTCATGCCGCGCACTGTCTGCTCACGCATATCCTCTTCGATCATGCGCCCGATCAGGTCATGCAGCACGCCCTCCCTGAGGGCACCGTCGGCCACCGTCATGCGCTCGATGCCCAGCGCCTTGAAGGCCGCACGCAGCACCGCCAGCCCGCCCGGAAACACCAGCTTACGCTCGACGCTGAGTCCCGGGATATCCAGCGCCTCGATGCGATCGAACTCGAACATACGCTTGCGCAACAGATCCAGGGCCTCGCGCGTGATCACACCGCCGGTGCTCCAGCTGCACAGGCTGGCGATCTGGGCCACGGAACGGATGGTGCCCGAGGCGCCGACCGCCCCCTGCCAGCCCAGGCGCCTGAAGCGCACACTGATATCCTGCAACTCGCGCAAGGCGGCGATCTCCGCCTCCTTGTACGCCTTCTTCTGGATGCCGCCGTTGGCGAAGAATCGTTGGGTATAGCTGACACTGCCCATGGCCAGGCTTTCCCTGTCCAGCGTCTTCAGGCGCCGGCCGATGATGCATTCGGTGCTGCCGCCGCCGATATCGATGACCAGGCGTTCCTGGTCGTCGAAGCCGAGCGATTGTGCCACGCCGAGATAGATCAGGCGCGCCTCCTCGTCACCGGAAATAATCTGGATCGGGTGGCCGAGTGCCGCCTCCGCCGCCCGCAGGAAGCCCTGCGCCTTCTCGGCATGGCGTAGGGTATTGGTGCCGACGACGCGCACATTGGAGGGGGCCAGCCCCTTCAGGCGCTGGCCGAAGCGCTGCAGGCAGGCCAGCGCCCGCTGCTGCACCTCGGGGGTGATGTTATGATGGTTCTCGTCCAGGCCCTCGCGCAGGCGCACCATCTCGCGCAGGCGGTCCAGGATCAGCGGCGGCTGTCCCTCCTGGATGCGGGCGACGATCATGTGGAAGCTGCTCGAACCGAGATCGACCGCCGCGATCTCGCCCTTCAGCCTGTCTCGGTTCCATCGTGCCATGCCCACCCCGCAACCCGTCCACACGATATCACGGATGCCACCGGCCTGCGAAGACCGGCGCCGCACCTCAGTCCGTCAGTTCCCTGAGCAATGCGGCCTGGACCGATACGGGCTTGGCTCGGCCCCGTGCCACCGCCCTGCGGTAGCTGCCATCCTGCTGCAGAAACCAGGTATGCGTGTTGTCCAGCAGGTAGGTCCTCAGCCCCTGGCGCAGGATCTGGCGCTTCAAACGGGCATCCTCGATGGGAAAACAGGTCTCGACCCGCCTGAGCAGGTTGCGATCCATCCAATCGGCACTGGCACAGTACAGCTCCGCAGCCCCGTCATTCGCAAAATAGAAGATACGGGAATGCTCAAGGAAGCGGCCGAGCACGGAGCGCACGCGGATGTTCTCGGATAGGCCCTTGACGCCGGGACGCAGACAGCAGATGCCGCGCACGATCAGTTCGATCTTTACCCCCGCCTGCGAGGCCCGGTACAGGGCGAGGATGACATCCTTCTCCTCCAGGCCGTTCATCTTGGCCAGGATCTTCGCCGGCCTGCCCTGCCTGGCGTGCTCGGCCTCGCGCTCGATCCACTCGATCAGCCGCTTCTTCATCTCGAACGGCGCCTGCACGATCTTCTTCATGCGGGTGGTGCGGCCCAGCCCCGTCAGCTGCTGGAACACGCGGTGCACATCCTCGCCGATCTGCACATCGGTGGTCATCAGGCCGACATCGGTATAGAAGGCCGCCGTCACCGGATGGTAGTTGCCCGTGCCCAGATGCACGTAGCGGCGGAAATTCTTCCCCTCGCGGCGCACGATCATCAGCAGCTTGGCGTGGGTCTTGTACCCGACCACCCCGTACACCACATGTGCCCCGGCCTGCTGCAGGCGCTCGGCCAGGTGGATATTGTCCTCCTCGTCGAAACGCGCGCGCAACTCGACGACCACCGTCACCTCCTTGCCCTTGCGCGCGGCCCTGAGCAGGGGCTGCACGATCGGGGAGTCCTCACCGGTACGGTACAGCGTCTGTTTGATCGCCAGCACATCCGGATCGTCGGCGGCCTGGTTCAGCATCGCCAGCACCGGCGAGAAGGCATGGAAGGGATGGATCAGCGCCACATCGCGGCGGCGCAGGGCGGCAAAGATATCGCCATCGTCCTTCAGCGCCGCAGGCAGGGACGGCCGGAACGCCGGGAACTTCAGATCCGGGCGTTCGACCCGGTCGTAGAGCGAGGCCAGGCGATACAGGTTGACCAAGCCGTCCACCTGGTACAGCTCCTGCTCGCCCAGATCGAATCGGTTGAGCAGGAAATCGATGACATCCTGGGGGCAGTTGTCGGCCACCTCCAGGCGCACCCCGCGCCCGAACCGGCGCTCCTGCTGCAGGCCGCCCTCCAGGGCCGACTTGATGTCCTCCATCTCCTCCTCGTCCAGGTATAGCTCCGTATCGCGAGTGACCCGGAACTGGTAGCAGCCGGTCACATGCATGCCCTGGAACATGTCCTCGACGAAGGCGTGGATGATCGAAGACAAAAAGACGAAGCCGTCCGGCACACCGGCCACCTCCTCCGGCATGCGGATCAGCCGCGGCAGGGAGCGCGGCGCCGGCACGATGGCCAGGTTGTGCGAACGCCCGAAGGCATCCTTGCCCTCCAGCGACACGATGAAATGCAGGATCTTGTTGGCGATGCGCGGGAACGGATGCGACGGATCGATACCCAGCGGACTGATCATCGGCATGATGTTGCTGTCGAAGAAGCCCTTCAGCCACGCACGCTGGGCATCGCTCCAGTCCCCGCGCCGCACGAAATGGATGCCCTGGGCCGCCAGCGCCGGGATCAACTCCTGATTCAGCAGGTCGTACTGACGCGTCACCATCTCCGCCACCTGCTCACGGATATCGCGAAGCAGCCGGGCCGGACTGACCTGGTCGGCGCCGATGCGCTGCTTTCCGACATCCAGCAGATGGCGCACGGAGGCCACCCTGACCTCGAAGAACTCGTCCAGATTGGAGCTGGAGATACACAGAAAGCGCAGGCGCTCCAGCAAGGGCAGGCTGTCGTCCTGGGCCATGGCCAGCACCCGCTTGTGGAAGGCCAGAAGGCTCAGCTCCCGATTCAGAAAGTTTTCCGGCGTGTCCATTTGCATCTCATCCAAGACCCATCTCCCATCGTGCGCGAATGCTGCCCGCACAGCATGACATCATGGTGACCGCGCGCCATCCTAGCCCGAATAGGACGGCTGGTGCATCCACCGGCTGTCACCGCCCTGCCATAAGCCTGACATAATTGAGGGATATTCTGACCTGCACCCGCTCATCGGAGGTGTTGGCATGCATGCGCATAGCGGCCTGATACTGACCCGCAACATCGTACCCGCCTACCAGATCCGCAGCGTGCTCGAATTTGACGCCATGGCTGCGGACATCGTGCTGTCCGATCTCGATGTCTACGCCCGCCTGAGCCACCGTTCGTACGGTTTCCTGATCTGCGACATCGACGATGTGGATGTGCAGGGCATCGCTGTTGCCGAATGGTTCCGCTTCCAGTCCCAAGGCGCCCCATGGTATGCCATCTGCCGCTATGGAAACAGCCGCAATATGCGCCTGGCCCGCGAGAAAGGGGTCAGCGGCTATTTCTTCCTGAACAGCGCGGGCGTGGCCCTGGATCCGCACGCGGGCATGGCCCACGCGCTGCTGCGTCGGCAGCAGATGCAGCGCCAGGCTACTCTCCGTCGCACGCCTCAAGCCTACCAGTTGCACCCATCGTTCTGAGGCCCGCCCTGCGGTTGACCCGATGGCGATGTCGGGCAACATGCAGCGATGGATTCCCAGGCGAACGCCATGCCGCCGCTGAGCGTCACCGAGCTCACCGCCGGCATCAAACAGCTACTCGAACAAAGCTTCGCCCATGTACGCGTCGTCGGCGAGGTATCGCGCCTGACCCGCCATGCCTCGGGACACCTGTACTTCACCATCAAGGATCGGCATGCCGCCATCTCGGCGGTGATCTGGCGCTCCACCGCCGTGCGGCTGCAAACACTGCCGCAGGAAGGAGCTGAGTTCGTCTTCAACGGCCATCTGAGCGTGTACGAGCCACGCGGCAGCTATCAGCTGATCGTGCAATCGGTCGAGGCGGCCGGCAGCGGTCGCCTGGCGGCCGAGTTCGAACGGCGCAAGCAGGCATTCGCGGCCCGCGGCTGGTTCGATGCCACGCGCAAGCGACCGCTGCCGCCGCTACCCCAGCACATCGGCATCATCACCTCCCCATCCACCGCCGCCATCGAGGACGTCAAGAAGGTACTGGTCACCCGTCCCGCATGGCTGCGCCTGACCCTCTCGCCCTGCCTGGTGCAGGGGGATGCGGCCCCGGCCTCCATCGCCGCCGCCTTCGCGCGCATGGCGCGCATGGCCGCACCACCCGACCTCATCCTGCTGGTGCGCGGCGGCGGCAGCGTCGAGGATCTGTGGTGCTTCAACGACGAGCAGGTGGTACAGGCCATCGTCGACTGCCCGGTGCCGGTGATCGCCGGCATCGGCCATGAGATCGACGTCACGCTCGCGGATTTCGCCGCCGATGTACGCGCGGCCACCCCGTCCAATGCCGCCGAGCTGGCCTGCCCGGCACGCGCGGAGTTGCGCCAGCGTCTGCCCCGTCTGCCCCTGCTGAAGAGCCTGCTCGACCGAGGGCTCTCCCATGCCAGCGAGCAGCACGCTGGTCAGCGCGCACGCCTCGTCCATGCCTGGCGACTGGCATCCGATGCCCGCCACCTGCATGTCGAACGCCTGGACAGCCGAGCCCGCGATGCCATGCGCCGGCTTGTGCGCACCGGCCGCACAGCGCTGACAGCCGGGCTACGCCGGCTGGAGCCGCTGGAGCCGCACCTGCAGCTACGCCGCCAGCGCCAGCGCGTGAGCCAGCTCAGGCACCGACTGGGCCAGGGCATGGCCTCGGATCTGACCTCCGCGCGTCAGCATGTGCGCCAGATGCAGTTGCCGATCTCCCTCGGCGCATCCCGCGCCATCGCCGTGCAGCGGCGCGCCCTCGACCACGGGCAACAGCGATTGAAGGGTCGGGCCGGAACCATGCTGGATGGGCAGCGCCGGCGTTCTCAGGAGCTGCTGCCGCGCCTGGATCGTGCAGTGCGCAAGCACATCGATGCCGGCCGCCAACGGCTCGGGCGCGCCGAGGCACAGATGCATGCGCTGGATCCCATGCATGTGCTGCGCCGCGGCTATACCCTTGCCACCACGCCCGAGGGCCTTATCCTGCATTCCATCGCACAAATCAGCGCGGGTTCGGACATCGCCGTACGCTTCCATGACGGCACGGCGGATGCCCGGGTCACCCGCACGGAGGAAACGCCATGAACCGCCGCATGCTTGCCCTATCCGGCCTGATGATGCTGATGCTTTCCCCCCTGGCCGCATGGGCCACAGCCCTGAGCGCGGTGCAGGGGCAGGTCATCGAAATCCATGTGCACGCCATGCCGGCCGGGCCGGTACAGCTGCGCGCCTTCGGCCGCCATTGGCCGGCGATGCGCCAGGCCGACGGTTCGGTGCTGGCCTGGATCGGCGTCGATCTGGCGCAAAAGCCCGGCCGCTACCCACTGCACTGGGCGATCGGCCGCAGCGCCAAGGCCTGGCACCGCACCGAGCACCTGACCGTCGATGCCGGTTCGTTCCGCATCTCGCGCATCACCGTGAAGCGCAAGATGGCCGAGTTCGATGCCAAGACCCTGGCGCGCGTGCTCGCCGACCAGCGCACACTGCGGCACACCTACGGCATCAGGGTCAAGGCGAGCCCGGAAATCCACATGGACCACTGGCCGGTCACCGGCATCATCTCCACCCCCTTCGGCGCCCGGCGCTATGTCAATGGCGAGCCCCGTTCACCGCATGCCGGCATCGATATCGCCGTGCCCAAGGGCACGCTCATCCATGCCCCGCTGGCCGGACGCGTGCTGCTGGTCAAGGCGATGTACCTGGACGGCAACACCGTGGTACTGGGCCATGGCAACGGGCTCGTCTCGGTCTACTGCCACCTGAGCCATACGGACGTCAGGAAGGGGGATTGGGTCCATGCCGGCCAGGTCATCGGCAAGGTCGGCATGACCGGGCGCGCCACGGGGCCGCACCTGCACTGGGGGGTGCACTTCGGAAATGCGCGCGTCGATCCCGCCTCCCTGCTGCCGCCGGAGGCGGCCACCATCGCCGTCGGCGATTTGCGCTAGGAGTCTGCTCTGCTATAAGAAGACGGGTAGGAGAACCGTGGTGGGATCGCCGGGAGAGCGTCTTTTTCAGGTCGTGCCAGGCCAGCGTCCGACCGAGATATTTCTCGGCGAATACCCTTGTGATATCCCCTTCGGCGGTGGCGAAATCGACAAGGTCGCCGTCATCCTGACCACCGACTCCCCGCGTTCCCAGCATGGCATCCCGGTACTGCGCCTGCATGCAGGCCACCACATGGATTTCGCCGCCTATGAGCAAACCCCGGCCGGGCATGCAGCCAAGCTGGTAGCCGACTGGCTCAACGCCAAGCACGCAGAGATCAATGGCGAACAGCGCTATATGGCAGAGCTTTTCCTGTGGCAATGGCCGGGCATTCGCCAGCTGGAGGACGGCAGCTGGCAGCTGGCGGACCGGAACGAGCGGCAGCGCCGCTATCAGGGGGCGCTGTACGACTGCGAGGGGAATCTCTCCGTACATGATGCCAGGGCCTCCGAACTGCCGATGGCGCAGATCCTTGAAAGCAGCAACCTGCAGGTGGCTCCCTATGGCTTTTGCCGCAAGCCATCGCCATGCTTCCTGCTCGACGCCTGCCTGCTGTGCCCGTACTTTCTGACCAATGCGCATTTCCTGGCCAGCCTGGAGCAGCGCATCCCGGAACTTCGCCGGCAGCGCGATCATGCCGCGGCGAGCAATAACCGCCGCCTGGCCGAGCATGCGAACCTGGCGCTGGAGCATATCGAATCCATTATCATGACCATCAAGCCGATGGGCGCGATCTAGGGAGGGCCCCATGAGCGATACCCAGACCTTGCATGCCCTTGTCATCGACGATGAGGATACCGTGCAAAGCATCCTGGCCGCGTTTCTCAGCCGCTATGCGCAGCAAACCGGGCATACGATCCAGATCCGCACGCTCAGCGACCCCGTGCAGGGCCTGTTCGAACTGACGACGAATGGCGAGCGCTACAGCCTGATCCTGCTGGACGTGCGGCTGCCAAAGCTGACTGGGGATGACATCTACAACAGCCTGGAGCATATCAACCCCGGGTTACTCGACCGCGTACTGTTCGTCACGGGCTATCCGGAGGACCTGGCCGAGCGCTTCCCGGCACGGGAGCTGCGCATCCTGCAAAAGCCCTTTCGCTACCAGACCTTTACCGAGAAACTCGATGCGCTGCTCAATGCCGCTACAGATCAATCTAAGGAAGGTTTATGAACAAGGACATGCTCAACAGCTGGATCGCCAAGGCCGGAGAACACAAGATCGCCATCGGCGTGGCCGCCGTCTGCACCCTCGTCATCCTGGCCAGCCTGCTCTGGCCCAACCCGAAGCAGCAAGCGCCGATCCGCGCGGTAAAGACAGCGACGCCGACCGTTCCCGCCTTTACTGCCCAAACGCCCGCGCAGACGCCGGCCGCCGGCGTGGCCGCCCCGGCGCCCCAACCCA
>OFHG01000275.1_pt1 | contig 22019 bp, 19 predicted proteins | sample 1521931 | NCBI WGS metagenome assembly OFHG01 (sample SAMEA2468438, study PRJEB22500) | soil metagenome | biome: Glassland; feature: Farmland; material: Clay | place: Australia | collected 2013-01-31 | depth 0.55 m
CGCGCAGCCGCCTCTCGCCCAGGTCCCGACCGCGGGGCGGTCGCCGACGATCCCTTGCGGTGGGAGGCGGGTCAGCGGGGCTGGAGAGCCGTGCCGCCTCGACGGTGACCTCAGCATCGTGGGTGTCACACAGCCGGTCACCGTTGAGGGACAGCTGGGGAGGGGCCGCGCGCACGGGTCGGCCGTGATCGTGCAGTCCCGGTGGGGGATCCGTCCCTATTCGGCGTTCCTGGGAGCACTCAGGCTGCGCGATGAGATCGAGGTCCAGTTCGACATCGGCCTCACATCGGGCACCTGACACACCAGGCATGCACCCGTCACCCGCTGGTCCGCCATGCCGCCAAGAACACACGAACGGCATGCAGATAAGTGAGATCCGGGCGTGAGTAGGGCACCGAGCGGAGCGGTTGGCGGATACGGCGTGGGTGCATCCGGTTCGCCGTCGGCGTCCGCCGCCCCGCCCGGCCAGTGGGAAGGAGCGCCGGATGACACTGCGCAACCGCGGGGAACCAGCCGGATTCTCCAAGCTCGCAGCGCCCCTCATGACCATCGCCATGAGACGCGCCAACCGCAAGACCTCCGCAACCTCCGGGCCGTCCTCCAGACCGCGGAACAAACGACCCAGGCGATGCCACAGCATCCGCCCCTCCGCCAGACCGCCCTCCACACCATCCCCAGCGCTGGACCCGGGGCGAAGAAGCCGTGCCCGCGGGCGCACAGATACCCACGTTCTGCACTGCCTCCGCAATGCCGCGGCTACCCTGGGAATCGCCGTGCTCCGATACGGGGTGCGCCGCCGCCAGCCTGACTCCGGGGCTGCTCATCGGGAAGCCTGAGCCGCCGTATTGTCCTTACGTGAGGCAGGCCATGGGTCCGGGCGGCAGGTAGCGACGGGCGCGGCCCGGACGTCATCATGGATCACGGCAGCTGGCCGGAGGGACGGCATGCGGACGTTGTGGCGGGATGAGGACGGCGCGTGGCGGACTACGCTGCGCGGCCGGCAGGTGCTTGCCGATCCGCGGATCAACAAGGGAACGGCGTTCGGCGACAGCGAGCGCCACGACCTTGGCCTGACCGGGCTGATCCCGGCCGCCCACTTCACCCTGGACGACCAGGTCGCGCGCGTTTACGCACAGTACCGGCGCCAGCCCGACGACCTGGCCCGTAACATCACCCTGAACGCCCTGCACGATCGCAACGAAGTCTTGTTCTACCGGCTGCTGACCGGCCACCTGAGCGAGATGCTGCCGATCATCTACACGCCAACGGTCGGGCAGGCGATCGAGCACTACAGCCACGAGTACCGGCGGCCCCGCGGGATCTACCTGTCCGTGGACCACCCAGAACTGATAGAGGCCTCGCTGCTCGCCTCCGATCTCGGGCCCGGCGACGTCGACCTGATCGTGGCGACCGACGCGGGCGCCATTCTGGGAATAGGGGACTGGGGGGTCGGCGGCATCCATATCGCGGTGGGGAAGCTCGCCGTGTACACCGCGGCAGGCGGGATCGATCCTGCCCGCACCATCCCGGTCGTGCTGGATGTGGGGACCGACCGGCAGAGCCTGCTCGACGACCCGCTCTATATCGGTAACCGTCATCCGCGGGTGCCCGCGGCTGAGTACGACGCCTTCCTCGATGAGTTCGTCCGTACGGTCGGCAAGCTGTTCCCGCTGGCATTGCTGCACTGGGAGGATGTTGGGGTTGCGAATGCCAGGCGGCTGCTCGAGCGGTACCGGGATGAGCGGCTGACTTTCAATGACGACATCCAGGGCACGGGCGCGGTCAACCTGGCCGCCGTGCTCGCCGCGACCAGAGCGACCGGGGTGCCGCCGACCGGCCACCGGATCGTGATCTTCGGGATGGGCACGGCCGGGGCAGGCATCGCGGACCAGCTGACCGCGGCCATGGTGGCCCAGGGAGTGCCGGAGGCGGAGGCCAGGCGGCGGTTCTGGGCGGTTGACCGTCAGGGGCTGCTGACGCGGGACATGACAGCGCTCAGCGACCTGCAACGCCGGTACGCCCGCGACCCGGCAGAGGTAGCGGGCTGGCGCCGCGACGGCGGCCTGGGAGAGCACGCGGTGCCAGGAGAGCGCACGGTGCCAGGCGGCCCGGGCGTGGCGGACGGCATTAGTCTCGCCGAGGTGGTCGCCCGGGTGCACCCCACGGTGCTGATCGGGACCTCGACGACGGCAGGGGCCTTCAGCGAGGCGGTCGTCCGCGACATGGCGGCCCACGCCGGGCGGCCGGTGGTCCTTCCGATGTCCAACCCGACCGCTTTGTCCGAGGCGGCACCGGCTGACCTCATCAGCTGGACCGATGGCCGTGCGCTGGTCGCCACCGGGAGCCCGTTTGGTGCCGTGGACCACGGCGGTATCCGCTATGAGATCGGCCAGGCCAACAACGCTCTGATCTTCCCGGGCCTGGGCCTCGGGGTGATCGCCGCCCGGGCGCGGCGGGTGACCGACGGGATGCTGCTGGCGGCTGCCCGCGCGGTCGCGGACCTGGTGGACACCTCGACCCCGGGCGCTCCGCTGCTGCCACGCGTGGCGGACCTGCGGGAAACGTCGGTCGTGGTGGCCGCCGCGGTCGCCAGGGCCGCCGAGGCGGAAGGCGTGGCGTCCGCCACGCTGGACGCCGACCTCGCCGGCCAGGTGAAGGCGCTGATGTGGGAGCCCCGCTACCGCCCGGTCAGGCCAGCCTGAGCTCGGTGAGCCCGTGCCACACAGCACCGTTTCGCCCGGCCCGTCTGACCACGGGAGTGGCGCGGGCGAGAGACAGCGGCGGGATACCGGCCCGCGCCAGCGCGGGCACCGGCGATGCGTACCTGTACGGTGCAGAGCTGTTCCTAAGGGACAGGATCGACCGTCACCACGAGGTGCTGCGGGCACCGGCGCGCCCCGCGCCAGCTCCTGCCAGGGCGCTGGCGAAAGGACTCGCCGCATGGGCTTTTCCGCTTGCAGATCCACACCCGCACCTCCGGCGGTGCCCGGTACCTCACCAAGATCGAAGCCCGGGGCGACCCGGGCTACGCCGCCACCTCGGTAATGCCCGGGGAAAGCGCGCTCTGCCTCGCGCTGGAGCGTGACCGCCTGCCCGGCCTCGCCGGTGTCCTCACACCGGCGACAGCGATGGGGACCACGCTCGCCGGCCGGCTCACATTGGCGGGGCAGACCCTGACCACGCAGCGGATCATCCGATAACCGCGCCGCCGCTGGAAGCCGGGCCCTCAAGTGCGGGTCTGTGCCCATGACAGCGACGCCGTCACGCGTCAGCCGGCCGCGCAATAAGGCGGATATGGTTCGTCATGTGGCGGAGGAGTCGGCAACAGAGTGTGACACAGGTAGTAGGGGAATCCCCGCAGGCTGCCAGCGCCGGATCGATGACGTGCTCGCCCCCGCTGGCTGCACCGTCAGAGCTCGGGGTGGTCGGGGTCGGGCTGGGCGGTGGCTAGCTGCCACCTGCCACATTGACCGAGAACGAGTTGGTCGCCAGGCCCGTGCCGCCGTGCCATAGCTCGAAGCCGGCCTCGACGCCGATCAGGTACCAGGAGTTCTGGATGTAGCCCCGGCTCACCGCGTCGGCCACCAGCGGCTGCAGGTCCAGATGGCTGACCGAGGTGGTGCCGGTGGTCATCGTGTAGGAGATGGTGTTCCATCTCCACTGGCGGAGCCACACGTGGTAGCTGTGGCCGCCGATGCTGACGTTGCTGGCCACCTGTACGCCGGCCGGCCGCAGGGGCCCGCTGTGATTCAGCCAGATCATCAGCTCGCCGCCTTTCGGCTGGCCGCTGGTGGTGGGGGTCTGGTTGAACCAGATGTCGTAGGCCACGTTGTAGATGTTGCTGCCCCCCGGCTGGGTGGTGCTCCAGCTCGTGGTCACCGTGCCGACACGGATGTCGGAGACCTGGATCGGGAAGCCGCTGTTCGACGTGCACGCACCCCAGTGGCAGCCCTTGTAGATGAACGGGTAGCCGCCGGGCCCACCGTTCGTTGCCTTGGAGATCGAGGAGTTCGCCACCGTGAAGTCGGCGTCCCCGTCGGTGGCGATGCACTCAGGAGCGCTCGAGCCCCACTCGTTGTTCATGATCGTGTAGGCACCGCCGCTGACGGAAAGAGTCTGCGAGCCGCACAGCGTGGTGGTGGCAGCCCCGGAACAAGCGGCCAGCAGGATGACGGCCAGGATGCCGCCTGTCCCCAGCAGTAATGCGGCAGCCAGCGCGAGGGCATGTCTGCGCGGGGTCATGCTCGTCCCCCCGGGCAGGAGGAACCGCCAGGTCCCCCGTGGCGGCGGCGCCGGCAAGCGCACGGCGATGTCGTACCGGGCACCGTGTCAGCAGTCATCGCCTCACCGGGCGAGGCTCATCCCAGCTGGCTGGGACGTTCGCAGGGCCGGGGCCCCGGCTGCCGCGTTTTCCCTCGCTGAGCCAGTTGTCACAGGTACTGCCCCGTCGCTGCGCTGTCTGTCTTCGACACCCGCACCGAAACCACGTTGGCCAGGTTGATGATCACGCCGCTCTCGTCGGCCTGGCGGTCATACCGTGCATGGGTCAGGATCAGACTGCGCCGCTCGTCCAGCGCACGGGCGACCGCCTCAAGCGCCTCGCGTTCCGCGCCGAAATCCGCGCATACCACAGAGACGTCTTCACCGTTCACCGGGTGAAATCGCAAGATCAGCACGACTTTCTCAGGCACCGCCGGCCCTCCTTAGCTGCCCCAGCCCGTTACAACAGCGGCCCCGCCGGGGCGTGCGGGCGCCCCGCGGGGCCTAGTTCCCGTCCTCCCGCCAAACCGGGAGGACGAGACCGTGCAAGGCACCGTAGACCGGCCGCCGGCCAGTTTCTCGGGCCGGCCGCCAATCTCTGCCGGAGCCGTCAAGAGGTGCGGGCCTCGCCCTTCATGTCTGCGTCGGCGTCGGTGCTGGGGTCTGTCTGCCCGTCGCCCATCTCCGCGGCGGGTGGCACATCCGCATTGGTCTCCGGCGTCATGGAGTCTGGTTTCCTGCGGTGGCGGAAAAAAGCGGCTGCCGCCGCGCAAGCAGCAGCCGTAGCCGCCGCCATGGCGATCGGCCTACGCCAGCTCCGGTGCGGTGGCGTGCCGGGCTCGAGCCGCTGCGCGGCCGAGGACAGCAGGGCCGAGACCTTCGGTGCGACGCTGTCTTCCAGGATCTGGCCTGTGTGCTCGACCCGCGGTGCCGCCCAGGCGCGCGTTCTGTGTACTCTGCGCCTTGCAGCCGCCCCGGAGCTCATGGCAAGCGGCTTCACCTTGGCCGCAGCTGGCGCCAGGTGAGTGGCCACCTGGCGCGCGCGGTCCAAGGCTTCGTCGGTTCTTATCTTGCGGGACATATGACACCTCCGCGAGTGCGCTTCATCTGGCAGCTTCCCCCGGCGGGCCATGTCAATCACTGCGGCCACCACCGCGGACCGATGCCCGCGATCGGCCTGTGCGTTGCGGCAGATGCCACAACCCCACCTAAGAACCGTTCAACCTGGCCGGTCAGAGGCAAAAGTCCCCTTTGTTATGTCCGCAAGTGAGTCGATGGTTGTCATCGACGGCCAAAGGGGTGCAGCGACACCTGCCCGTCCGGATCGCTGATGTCCACGGAAGGAGTCCTGCACCTCACAGCGACGACACCATCGCGCTGGTGCTGAAGGTTCCCCCCGCGCGGAACTGACGGGCAGCCCGGCAGCAACCCAAGTCCAGAAAGTCACCCTCACACCCCGCCCGGCCTGCCCACCGCCGCCTGACCCGCCCGCCATCAGGATGACCCGGCTTCGCCTGGCGCTGCCGCCTGCCCACTACCGCTCGATTTTCGAGTCTGCCGGGAAGCGGTAAACCATAGTCCGGCCCCCGCCGTCTAGTGACGGACGGCGCATTGCAGTATGCGTGCGGAATCCAACGGGCAACGCCAGCAACAAGGAGAGGGGCATACCCATGGCAGCCACGCTTCAGAAGATCCTGCTCGCGCCGGACACCCAGCCCATGGTGATCGCCGACTGCTTCATGCTGATCGAGCAGGAGGTCTCGGACATGTCAGGGGTCTCCGGGACCGCGGTCAAGCTGGCCTACAAGACGGTGAACACCTTCATGCCGGGCCACGTCCGCTACCTGGTGGGGTCTCTGCTTCCGCAGATGGTGCACAAGCTTGAGCCGTACTGGGCGGACTTCAGCACTTCCGGCGGCTCCGAGTTCGGCGACTACCTGGCCAAGCGCGGCGAGGAGGTGTCGGAGGCCCTGCTCTCGGTGACCGACGCCCGCGCGGCGGCCTCCGGCCGGCCCACAGTCGTCAAGGCGTACGGCACCGTCCGCGGCAGCGCAGTCAAGCACATTGAGGCCACGCTCCCGCACGTTGGCGGCCTGGTACTGAAGTACGCGGCCTGACCACCAGTCGCTGAAGCCCGCATAGCGTTCAGCTACTGTCACGAAGGTGACCGTCGGTCATGCAGGCGGCTCGCCGCCGGCGGCCACCCATGCCAGCGCCAGGCTCGTGGAGAGCACCCGGGGCCAGCGCCCGGCCCCACGGCGCTGGGGAAGGCGAGGCACAGCCGGCTGTACTCGGCGAGGGTGGTGAAGCCGATGGCGTCGATGCCTGGGGCGCTGCTGGGCGCCCGTTCCACGATCACGGCGGCACCCGCGTCACCGACGCGTAAGTGAGGCAAGCCGCTTACGGATCCCTCCTCGCCCGCGTAGCGCTCCGCACCCGGCGCTATGCTCGTGTATGAAGATTGTCCGTTTCTGGGCGGCCAGCGGTAGAGGCGAACGTCATCAGCAGCAGGCGACTCTGCCCAGGAATCGATCCCGGCCAGGCCGGCCGCTGATCCGGCAGCTCGCCGGCCGCGAACCATGGGAGATCTGATCGGCTCTGCTCAGCCAGCGGCAGCGCAGCGCAATGCCCGTGTGAGCGGGGGCGCGGAGCACGACCCGGGTGCAAGCGTTGACGGTGCCGAGTACACATTGTCTTACGGTCAGTACCGGCTGGCCTACGAGGTCTACGGTTCAGGCGACAGGGTGCTGGTATGGCTGCACGGCCTGCTGCTGGACGCCAACCTCAGCCGTGGCCTGGCCCGGATGCTGGCGGCTCAGGGCAACCGGGTCGTGCTGCTCGACCTCCTGGGTCATGGCCGGAGCGACAAGCCCCGCCATGCTGGCTCCCACCGGATGGACCTTTACGTTGAGCAGGTGCTGTGCCTGCTGGACGAGCTCGGCGTGGATCAGGTGGTGCTCGGAGGCGTCTCGCTGGGTACCAACGTGAGCCTGCTCACTACCGTGAAAGCACCGGAGAGGGTCCGCGGCCTGATCCTGGAAATGCCGGTTCTTGAGTGGGCAGTGCCCGCGGCGGCGCTGGTTTTCCTGCCGATCCTGCTCGGGGTGCACTACCTGCGAGCCCCGCTGCGGCTGGTCTGCCGGGCAGCCTCCCGCCTGCCCGCATCGAGGATGGGCCCGCTCGGCTCGTTCGTCAGTGCCGCCACATCGGATCCAGATGAAATCGCAGCCGTGCTGCATGGTGTGCTGCTGGGGCCCATCGCCCCGACCATCGAGCAGCGCCGGTCCATCACCGTCCCGGCGCTGGTGCTGGGGCACGGGATCGACCTGATCCACTCATTCAGTGACGCGGAGAACCTGGCGCGCCAGCTCCCCGGCGCCCGGCTGATCCGGACCCGCACCTTCGCTGAGCTGTGGGTCCGGCCCGCCCGTCTGACCGCCGAGATCAGCGAGTTCCTTGACCGTATCTGGGCGGGCGGGCCACTTGGCGCAGAAGGTGGGGTGCCTGCGTGACGCCGCGTGTCCTCAGCGGATCACGTAGGCGGTGCGGCGCGCGCGCCTGGTGCGCAGCCAGTACTCGAAGCTGAACCCAGGCCGCAGGGCGCGGTTGGCGCCGTCGGCGTCCAGGCACCAGCTCTTGCATCCGCCCTGACTCCAGACGGCACGGCCCAGGCAGCGCTGGATCGCCGGCCCGCCGCCCCAGCGCTGCGAGGCAGAACGCCACATGGCAGTCTGACAGGGTGGTGTTATGACCGCGGATGCCCGGCAGCGCCTGACCCACGGGTAGCCGAGGTGCCCGGCGGCGAGAGGGATCTGACGGTCGCAGTGACCGGCCCGACCGGGACCTTCGGGTTCGGCCTGGTTCCCCTCCTGCAGGCCGACGACCGGGTGGCGCGGGTCGTGGGCATCGCCCGGCGCCCGTTCGACGCGGCTGCGTACGGCTGGACGAAAATGGAGTACCGCCGCGGGGACGTCCGCGACCCCGGCACCCTGCGTGACGCGTTCGCTCACGCCGACGTGGTGGTGCACCTGGCGTTCTGGGTCACCGGTGCCGCCTCACGGGAGGCCATCCGGTCGGTCAACGTCGAAGGCACGCTGAACGCCTGGCGTGCCGCAGCCGCGGCCGGTGCCCGCCGCTTTGTCTACGCCTCCTCGGTGGCAGCTTACGGCTTCCACCCCGACAATCCGATCGGGATGACCGAGGACTGGCCCGTGCGGCCCGATGCCCGGCTGTTCTACGCCCAGGAGAAGGCCGAACTGGAGGGCCTGTTGCGGGCCGAGGCTGCCGGGTCCGCGGGGCTCGGCTTGTACCTGCTGCGCCCGTCAGTCGTGCTGGGTCCGCACGCCGTGGGCGCGAAGGGCCTGCGGGCCGGGCCGCTGGCACCGCTGGCCCGCCATCTGGCCGGGCGGGTTGGCCGGCTGCCGGTGCCGGTGCCGGTGCCGGTGCCGGTCCTGGTGCCGGCGCTGCGGGCGCAGTTCGTCCACGAGGAGGATGTCGGGCGTGCGCTGCTGCAGTGCGTGGTGGCGGCTGGGCCACCCGGTGCCTACAACATCGCGGCCGACGGAATCGTCACCGCCACCGACCTCGCCCGTGAACTCGGTCTGCGCCCGCTGCCGCTTCCCGCAGGCCCGGCGCAGTTCACGGCCCGGGCCATTGCCGCCCTGCCATTCCTGCCTCCCGTTGCGGAGTGGGTAGAGGTGTTCAGCCATCCGGCGATCATGGACACGGCCCGCGCGAAGCAGGAGCTGGGCTGGAAGCCTCGCTTCACCGCGCTTGAGGCGTTGCGGGACGCCCTGCGGCGAGGACTGGGGCAGGACCCCGCCAGCGCGTGAATCCCACCTCAGGACATGAGCGGGATGAGATCGATGACGGCGGCGTTCCCCGGGCTGGCGGCCATCAGGCTGACAAGAGGGGTGATCCACCCGCGCCCGGTGAAGGGCGGCCGGTGGTATCTGCCGGCCAGGCGGCTGCCCCGCTCCAGGTTGAAGCCGGGCCGGGAGCTCAGCGGCACAACGGCGTGAGTGGCGGTGCGGCATGAACCGCCGCTTATCAACGTCCGCCCGGCAGCGCGGACAGCAGCTATGACCGCATCCACCGTGACGGCCGCGACCATCCGGCCTTCATCGTCGACTCCGCCGGTAACGGGGGATTCAGCCATGACCTGGACGGTAGCCCTGAAGATACGGGCACCGAGGAGCGTCCTGCTGATGGTGGACGGATGGAGGACGAGGTCCCCGGTGAACAGGCCGGAGTCCAGATCCGCACGGACCGTCAGTGACCCGTTCAGGGGCACGCGCAGGGAGTTCTTGCGGACGGTGAGGAATCCCGTACCGAGTACGCGATCTCGTGCATGATCATCCTCTTCGCTGCTGCGCGTGGCGAGGCCTCCCCGGTGGGGGTGTGACCCGGGTGTCAACGGTGGGGCAGGACCGGCAGCAGGATGTGAGCAGGGTGCTGGGCGTCACAGTGGATTTCGAACCGGCATCGCCGCGCTCTGGTCGCCGCACCGAAGGGCTCTGGAGTGCCAAAGTTGCGGGCATACCGCGGGAACGCACCTCCGCTGATCTGCACGCGGATCCGGTGCCCGGCCTGTACCCGGTACGCCGTCGGGTAGAGTTCCACGTCCACCGCCAGGATCTGATCGTCGCCGACCTGGACGTCGGTGGCGGGCACCGTCTGCGGGCACAGCCGCCGGATGCCATCCACGACGTTGCGGGAGACGCCTTTGACGTCGACGTCGCAGACCCGGACGAAGAGGTCGGCGTACTGGCGGTCGGTGCGCACGAAGATGCGGGCACTGACGGGTCCCACCAGGTCCAGGTGGCCGGGGAAGGGCCCGGTGGTGTAGGTCAGGACGTCGGGCCTGGTCTCGATCGCGGCGTTGTCGACCTGCTTGCCTGGCGGCTGCAGGAGGGGTCCCCCTGCTGACGGCGTCGGGTCCGCCGGGTTGTAGACGAACGTGCCAGGCAGGGCATCGCCAGGCTCGGCGTCCAGGCTCAGGCCGCCATGAGTGCGCAGGTAGTAGGCCGTCCCCACGGCGGCCGGCGGTGGCCAATCCGGCAGGTCGAGCCAGGTGCCGGCCCGCTGGAGGAACACCCGCACTGGCGCACCCTCCGGCGCCGCGCCACCGCCCAGATAGTGGTCCAGCCAGGCGATGTCCTGGCGGGCGATGGCCTTCAGTTCGCCGGGCTCGCCGTGCAGCCAGGGCCCGACGGTGAGCCGGGCCGTGACCCCGGCCGCCCGGATCGCCGCGTAGTCGCGCAGCTGCCAGGGCAGGAAAAGGTCCCACCAGCCGGTCACCATGCTGACCGGGGGAAGCCTGGTCAGGTCGGCACCGTCATGGTCCGCGGCCGCCCAGAACTCGTCGGCCGCCGGCGCGTGCCCGGTGAAGTCCCGCCAGAAAGCGACCGGTGCGCCCGCCACGGCAACGTCGGCGGCCTGCAGCGGGACCTTCCGCAAGGCTCGTTTCATCCTGGCCGTCTGGCGCGGGTTCGGGACGACGTGCAGCAGGCCCCGTTCCTGCCTGCCGACGAGCCCGGTCCAGTTCAGCGCGTTCTGGATACCCGGCGCGCCGTGCTGGTAGAAGGCAGCGGTGATCTTCGCAGCGGTGATGTTGAGCGACACCGACCGCAGCGGCGGATCGGCATAGGGCGCGACAGCCCACTGCGTGTGCCCCAGATAGCTGCCCCCGGTCATCGACACCTGGCCGTCGCACCACGGCTGGTCGCGCAGCCAGGCCACGGTGGCCAGGCCGTCCTGGTGTTCGGACAGGAACGGGCGGAACTGGCCGCCCGAGCCGAACGTTCCGCGAGTGCTCTGGATGAACACCTGGAAGCCGCGGCGTGCCAGCGGGGCGGCGAACAGGAACCCTGCCGGGCCCGCCCGGCCGTAGGGCGAGCGGATGAGCACCACGGGAAGCGGCCCGTCGTGTCCGGCGGGCCGGTAATGATCACCGAGCAGGACAACGCCGTCCGGCATCACCACCGCGACATCGGGCCGTACAACGTAGGGCACGGCTGGGCAGGGAAGGCCAACCGCGCGGTCAACCGCCCTGCCGGCCAAACGCGACAGCGGATTCATCCGCCAGCCTCTGCGATGACGGTCACAACTGCCTCATCCTGACAGCATTACCTGCGGCCGGGCAGCCACTGCAAGGCCCGCATCGCCGCGGTCATGGCCCGGGCGTACGCCGCAGGCGGCATGGCGCCGGGCGGCGCGATGGGGAGGAGCCGCTGGAGCGCGATGGTCTGGGTGTTGGTGTACTTGAGGATTCCGTGCTCGCCGTGCCTGCTGCCAACACCGGAGTCCTTCCAGCCGCCCATGGGGGCGTCGACGGACCCCCAGGTGGCCGCGTAGCCCTCGTTGACGTTGACGGTTCCGGCCTGCAGCCTGCTGGCGATCCGGCGTCCCTTGCGGGTGTCGCGGGTCCAGACTGAGAAGTTCAGGCCGTAGCAGCTGTCGTTGGCCCGCTCGATGGCCTCGTCCGGTCCGCTGACGCGGTACAGGGAGATGACCGGCCCGAAAGTCTCGTCGGCGTACAAGGTCATCTCAGGTGAGCAGTCCGTCAGCACGGTGGGCTCGTAGAAGTAGGGCCCGATGTCGGGACGCGCCTTGCCCCCGGCCAGCAGCGTCGCGCCCTTGCTGACCGCGTCGCCGACGTGGCGGACGACAGTGTCCAGTTGGTTCGCCGAGATCAGCGAGCCGATGTCCGCCTTGTAGGTGAGAGCGTTGCCCAGGCGAAGCGACCTGGTCGCCTTCACGAAGCGCGGGACGAACTCGTCCCACACCGCCGCGTCGATATACATCCGCTCCATCGAGATGCACAGCTGGCCGGTGGTGGAGAACGCCGCCCGCACTGCCCCGGGCACAGTCCTGCTAAGGTCGGCGTCGGCGAGGACGAGGATCGCGTTCTTCCCGCCGAGTTCCATCGAGTAGTCCATGAGCCGTTCGGCCGCCAGGGTGGCGACAATCCGCCCGACCCGGGTGCTGCCAGTGAACATGAGGAAGTCGCAGTGCTCGATGAGCGGCGTCCCGAGTTCCGGCCCCGGGCCGGTCACGACCTGCAGGACACCAGGGGGCAGGCCGGCCTCTTCCAGCAGTTCCGCGGCCCATAGCGCCGAGTACGGCGTCTGCCCGTCCGGTTTGACGATGACCGTATTGCCTGCGGCGAGCGCCGGGAGGGCGTCGCTGATGCCTAGCGTCAGCGGATAGTTCCACGGGCAGAGCATGCCGACCACGCCCTTCGGGCGGTGGCATTCCCATGTCTGTGTCAGCGCGGGAAGGGCGCCCGCGCGGCGGTGTGGGCGCAGGTAGCCCGGGGCGGTGCGCGCGTAGTACCGGCTCACCTGCGCCACGTCGATGACCTCTTCGAAGGCGTGCCGGCGGGCCTTGCCGTTCTCCAGCTGAATAAGATCGAGCACCTCATCCTGCCGGTCGAGCAGGAGTTCGGCGAAACGGAGCAGGATCGCCGACCGGTCAGTGACGTGCGTCCGCGCCCAGCCGGGCTGCGCACCGCGGGCTACGCCGGCGGCCGCCGCGACATCGTCAGGGGTGCCGTGCGGGACATGCCCGAGTAGCCCGCCGGTCCCCGGCATCTCGATCGGGACCAGCTGCCTGGGGCCGGCCGTGGCGGCGCGCGCCGCCAGTCGGCCGAGCAGGCGGGCGGTGATCCGCGGGCCAAGAAGCCCCGGTTCAGCGCTTGCCGAGCTGTCCGCCGATGTCGTCATTGCTGGCGCTCCTTCCGGACGCGGCCTGGCAAAAGCAACAGTCACCGGGCCTGACGGATCTCGGCGATGGGCAGCCGCAGGGCCGCCGGCGCGGACGGCGGCACGGCCGGGCTCCGTGGCGCGACGGGTGCGATACGCCGGTAGGGGGCGCCGAGCGCGGGGCGCAGGTCGCTGTCGCCCCTGTTGGGCCACAGCGCCATCGCGCGCTCCGCCTGGGCCGTGATCGTCAGTGCCGGGTTGACACCCAGGTTCGCCGAGATCGCGGAGCCGTCGACTACGTGCAGCCCGGGATGGCCGTACATGCGGTGGTAGGGGTCGATCACGCCGTTTTCCGGGCAGTCGCCGATGACGCAGCCGCCGATGAAATGCGCCGTCATCGGGATATCGGCAATCTCGCCGACGCTGTTCAGGGCAAAGCCACCGATCCTGGCCGCTATGCGGCGCATCGTCTCGTTGGCGGCGGGAATCCAGGTCGGGTTCGCAGCGCCATGCCCCTGCTCCGAGGTCAGCTTGATCCGGCCGAGCCAGGTGCGTTTCGGGCGCACCGTGATCGAGTTGTCCAGCGTCTGCATGGTGAGCCCGATCACGGCCCGTTCGGACCAGTGGTTCATGCCGGCGTACAGCGATGCGATCTGCCCCGGATGGCGCGCGACCTGTGCGAGCCACTTCACCCAGCGCGGCACCTTCCCATCACCATCGGTCATCACTGTGCTGAGCAGCCCCATCGCGTTCGAGCCCTTGCCGTAGCGGACGGGTTCAATGTGGGTGTACTCGTCCGGGTGGATCGATGAGGTGATGGCCACCCCTCGGGTGAAGTCATGCTTGCGCCTGTTGTGCAGCGCGGTCAGCGCGCCGCCGAGCGCCTCCGAGTTGGTGCGGGTCGCTGCGCCGAGCTTCGTGGAGATCCCCGGCAGCGAGCCCTGGGCCTTCATCCTGTGCAGCAGTTGCTGCGTGCCCCACGTTCCGGCCGCGAACACCACGTGCTGGGCGGTGAAGGGGTGCGCGGTCGGCCTGGCCCGCCACGCGCCGGTTCGCACAGTGTCCACGGCGTACCCGGCGTACCCGGCGCGCCCCAGCGGCCGGACCGTGACCGCCGTGGTTTCCGGATGCACCGTCGCGCCGGCCCGTTCGGCCAGGTACAGGTAGTTCTTGACGAGCGAGTTCTTCGCGTTGTGCTGGCAGCCGGTCATGCACTCGCCGACCTCCAGGCAGCCGCGGCGGCTTGGGCCGGCGCCGCCGAAGAACGGGTCCTCGACCTCCACGCCGGGTTCCTTGCGGCCCTCCCGGCCGAAGAACACCCCGACCGGGGCCATGCCGAATGTGTGCCCCACGCCCATCTCGTCGGCCACCCGCTGCATGACCTCGTCCGACGGCGTCATTGTCGGGTTGGGCACCACGCCCAGCATCCGCTCCGCCTGGTCGTAGTAGGGCGCGAGCTCAGCCCGCCAGTCGGTGATGTGCGCCCACTGGCGGTCACGGTAAAAGGCGTCCTCCGGCTGGTACAGCGTGTTCGCGTACACGAGCGAGCCGCCACCGACCCCCGCGCCGGCCAGGATGATCACGTCCCGCAGCATGTGAATGCGCTGGATGCCCTTGCAGCCGAGCTTCGGTGCCCACAGGAATTTTCGGGCATCCCAGGACGTCCTGGGATAATCGGCGTCCCCGAACCGGCGCCCCGCCTCAAGCACGCCCACCCGGTAACCCTTCTCGGTGAGCCGAAGTGCGGTGACGGAGCCCCCGAAGCCCGAGCCGATCACCAGCACGTCATAGTCATATGCGGCAGTGGACGCATCCTTGGCCCGCTCACCTGCGTCGTCCGCCATCTGTCCATGGTGGGCGCCACTGCGGCATGCGAGCAGGGCCGAAGGTCCCGGGCCGGCCGGGTCCGGCAGCGCGCCGTGGAACCCGGCTTCAGGGCGCTGCCGGGGACAGGAAAGATTCCAGCAGCGACGTGTAGCGGGCCCGGTTGATGTTCCGCGACTCGACGTGGCCCGCGCCCGGGAACCGCGCGAAGGTGACGAGGGAAGGCTCGGTGCCGCCGCCCGTCAGGCTGGCTGTTCGGCCTGCAGTTGCCGCACCACTTTCAGCGCGTCCTCGACATGCTGGCCAATATTGATCATCGAGTTGAAGACGTGCCGGACCGTGCCCGTGCGGTCAACGACATACGTGACGCGGCCGGGCAGCAGGCCGAGCATGGCCGGCACGCCATAACTCTTCCGCACCTGACCACCCTGGTCGCTGACCAGCGTGAAGGGCAGCTGGTGCCGGTCGGCGAAAGCTGCATGCCTGCTCACGGAGTCCGAGCTGACACCGATCACCTCGGCACCGGCGTCGCTGAAGACCTGGTGGCTGTCACGGAATGCGCATGCTTCGGCAGTGCAGCCGCGGGTCTCGTCCCGGGGATAGAAGTACAGGACGACCACCCGTTCGCCGAGCCGGTCGTGCAGCCGGATCAGTTCACCGGCCTGCGAGGGGAGGGTGAAGTCTGGGGCCTTGTCACCGGCCTGGATGCTGCGTGCCATGCTCTGTCCGCCTCTCTGCACTCCCACCCAGGGAAGCACATGTCCGTTTCCACTAAGGAAACGGATCCCACCGGGGAACGGATCACCTGCCTCCTCGATAATGCGGGCATATGCGGCGCCGCGCCCGCGCCGCGCGATCTACGGGGTGCTGCCCGCCGGGCGCCGTGCCCGCGCCGTGCCCGCGCCGTGCCCGTGCCGTCACGGCGCCGGGCCTGCGCCGCCGTGGCCCTTACTCCTCGGCGAGCAGGTGGGCAGTGGGCAGGCGGCGCAATGCCTGGGCGGGCAGCAGGGCTGCGGCGACGGTGACGAACGTGCCGACGGCGGTGGCGGCGGCGACCAGGTAAAGGCTGGCGGGGGCCTGGCCGGCGAAGTTGGCCGCAGCGGCGAGGCCGAGGGCGGCGCCGGCCAGCGAGCCGGCCAGGCCGATGATGGCGCCCTCGGTGATCACCAGGCGGCTGAGTGCCGATTCCCGCCAGCCGAACGCGCGGATGGTGGCCAGCTCAGGGGCGCGTTCGCGGATGTTCAGGAAGATCACGTCAGCGACGGCCAGGATGCCGAGCGCGACGGTCGCGAGGACGGCGACGTAGTCCACGCCGCGGACCTGGAGCGCGACCGCGTTGCCGAGCAGGGAGCCGACGAGGACGCCGCGGAACGCGAAGGTGACGGCGGTCAGCATCGTCAGCGCGGTAATGCCGATGGCCAGGCTGATCGCGCCAACGGCCGCCCGGCCTGGGGTGCGGAGCACGTTCACCATCGCCAGCGCGGTGATGCCACCTGGCTGGTGCCCGCGCCGGGCGCCCAGTACCGGCGGGCGGACCGACTCGACCGGGTCGGCGCGGGCAGCCAGCCAGGCGGGTATCACCCCGGCTACGACGGCCACCGCGACCGCGATCGGCACGGCCAGCGCCGCCTGCCCCGGTGAGGCACGCAGGCCGAGTGCCGAGGACAGCGGCAGCGCCGCAACGGCGCCCAGGATGCCCGCGGTCAGGCCGATCGCGGCGAGTTCGCCCAGAACGGCGGTGAACAATCGTGGCCGGGTCCAGCCCAGGCAGGCCAGCACGCCGAGTTCGCGGCGCCGTCCGCGGATCGCCGCCGACGCGGAGTTGGCGACAAACAGGATGCAGACGATGAGGATCAGCGTGAATAGCACCAGGCTGTTCTTGTCGACGGCGGTGAGGATCGCGACGGCGACTCCCTTCTTCACCCAGCCCTCGCTGAGTGCTAGCGCCGGCTGGCCGAACTTGCCGGCCGGCAGGTCGATCGTCGTCGGCTCCGGTGACGAGCCGACCACAATGTCCACGTCCAGGTGCGTGCGCGCCACGATCTGCTGGGCGGCCTCCCGGATCCGTTCCAGCGACACCGGGTCCGGGCCGGTGACGCCCGCGACCCGGACCCGGATCACGCTGATCGGGGCGTCACCGGGCAGGCCGGTGCCGTAGTAGGCGTTCTGCTCCAGGGCCGGCAGCGCCGAGAGGGTGGTGATCAGGTCCACCGGCTGGCTGACATACCCGCCCAGATTCTGATTCGGCAGCAGGTCCCCGCTACGCAGCGCCTTTCTGCTCGCTGGATCGGCAGGCGCCGCCGCCACCGGCTGGTATGGCCCAAGCGGAACCTCCGACAGCGGATCAAACGACTTGATCCTGGCTGGATCGAAGACGCCGACCAGTCGCGCGCTGGCGTTGCGGGGAATGCTCCCGCCCCGCGGGACGCTGTGCGGGAGGGTGAGGGTCACCCGCTGGGCATGACCTGCGACCGCACGGTACTGGCTGTCCTCGTTATCCATGGCAATGGCCGCGATGCCGCCGGTGTACCAGGCCGACAGCGGGTTGTGCACGGCCAGCGGAGTCAGCGCACCTTGTGCGGCCCGGCGGTAACTCACCGGGCCGGCGCTCCAGATCCCCCAGATCACGCCTCGCCCGGATGTCAGCTCGCCCAGCAGCCGCTGATAGGCCTGCTGCGCGGTGGTCCGCACCGTGACCACGGTCCGGCCAGGCGCGCCGGCCTTACTCGTCAGCCAGCTCAGGCTCATCGGCGGCGGTGGCGCCTTGGGCGGCGCGAGCAGCTGCAGCCGGGTCAGCGCGTACTCGTCCAGGCCACCGGTCGAGGCGGCCAGCACCGGGAAGGTGATGAGCCCGCGGCCGGGCGAGACGTCACTGGCGTTCTCTGCCAGGTAGCTGCCCCTGATCAGCGCATGGTTGAGACCATCCAGTTTCGCCTCGGCGTCCGGGTCGATCGCGGCGATCAGCACGGGCAGCACCCAGCCGACGGTGAAGGCATCGGAGGTTGGGGGCTTTAAGCCTGGGGAAAGCCGGTGCCTGGCCCGTCCGCCATGGACCAGCATGTCATGGTCGACTGGGCGGCGGTGCCGAACGGATTGTCAGCCCGCGTCACCGGCAGGCTGGAGCACACCGGCACGCTGGTGCCGCCGGTGAGTATCTCGCGGTAACGAAGATTCGGCGAGAGCCGCAGCGGGTTCGGTGTGTTATAGACGTACGAGGCGGGCTGCTGGATGCGGCTGGTGCTGGCGCCGCTGACCCAGGTGGTGCTGACCCGGTACAGCTGGCGCCCGGCCCTGGTGCGGTCGGCTGCCGGGATGGGAACTCTGATCGGCGCCGCGAGCAGCGTGTAACCCGCCATGGCGACCGGCGCGGCGACCTGGACGCCGGGGATGTTCTCGATCTGGTGGTACTGGGCCATGGTAATGCCGCCATAGATGCCGGACAAGAAGTTCGGCTGCACCGTGCCGGTCTGCGTTTCGAGTCTGGTTCTCGTTCCGCTGGGCCGGACCAGGATGTCGTAGGCGGGAGCGAAGTGCGCAGACACGGTGCCGACGGTGCGCAGCTGCCCGGTCCGGGACGCGGCGGTCAGCACCGTGAACGCGGTGGTCGCCAGCAGCATCCCGGCTAGCAGGGCAAGCAGGCGGACGGTGCGGAAGCGCAGCTGCGACCACGCGAGCCTTCCCATTGCCTGCCCGCCCTAGCCGAGCTGGCCGACCCGGCGGACCATCTCCTCGACCGGGTAGCCCTCGGTGAGGTCGATGTCATCCACGATGGCGCCGTCCCGGAGCCGGATCATCCGCTCGCAATGCGCGGCGACCTGCGGGTCGTGCGTGGCCAGGATGATCGTCATTGTGTGCTCCCGGCGGAGCCCGGCGATCAGCTGCAGGATCTCGGTGGCGTTCGCCGAGTCCAGGTTGCCGGTGGGCTCATCGGCCAGCAGCAGGGCCGGGGTATTGATCAGCGCCCTGGCAATGGCGACGCGCTGCTGCTCGCCGCCGGACATCTTCGCTGGCAGCGACTGCTCCCGGCCAGCCAGGCCAACGGCCGACAGCAGCTGACGCCCACGTTCCTTCTTATTGAAGGAAGTCCGGTACGGCAGCACCGGCGCGATGACATTGTCCAGCGCGGTAAGCGCCGGGAGCAGGTGGTAACGCTGGAACACGAAGCCGACTGTCCGCCGGTAGGCGGCCAGTGCCGGGCCGCGCAGGGCGGTGACGTCGGTGCCGCCGGTGCGGATGGTGCCCGAGTCCGGGCGCTCGATCGCGCCGATCAGATGCAGCAGCGTGGACTTGCCCGACCCGGAGGCGCCGGTCAGCGCGACGAACGTGCCCGCATCGATGCGCAGGCTGACATCGTCGGCCGCCCGGACGATCTGGTCCTTGCCGATCCCGTAACTCTTGCGGATGGCATGCAGTTCGATAGCGGCGCTGGGACCGGCGCCAGCGTCGGCGGTGTCGGTCAAGGCGTTACTCCCGGCAAGGTGGCCAGGCGGACGGTGCTGAACCGCAGCTGCGGCCGTGCGAACCTTCCCATCTGGTGGCTGCTCCTCTCCGTGGCCCCGGCTCCCCGCTCCTGCCAGGGCCAGCTGGCGTTTTGCCCGGGGTCAGGGTTACTGTGACGGCATACCTAGTAACAATGCAACGGCAGGATGGTCTCGCTAGTGCCGCGTCAGGCTACATTTGCCCGTTCGACGATGTGGCGTAGGCGGGGGTTGCCGGTGTGGCGGTTGCGCCAGGCGATGTAGCGGCGGATCATGCTGTTCTGCTCGCGGTGGGTGGCGTGGTCGGTGCCATTGAGGGTGAATTCTCGCAGAGCGGTGAACTGAGCTTCTATACGGTTCATCCACGAGCTGTTCGTCGGCAGGTAGGCGATCTCGGTATTATTCGCCATTGCCCAGTTCCCGACCCGCTTGTCCTTCCTGGAGGTCAGGTGGGGGGAGTAGTTGTCGCAGATGATCGCGATCCGCACCTGCGGCGGGTACAGGCTGCGCAGGTACCGGCAGAATTCCAGGAACTGTGCCCGTTTCTTGTGCCTCTTCACGTGCCCATACATCTTGTCACCGGTCAGGTCCAGCGCCCCGAACAGGTGCCGCACCCCGCCGGTACGGTGATACGTGGCCCGCCGGCGCGGGCGAGGCGGCTCGCCCGGGCCGCGCGCGGTGCCCGCGCGGCGGGCCCACTGATGACCCGGCCTCGGCTGCAGGTTCAGCGGCCCGAACTCGTCCAGGCAGAACACGGCCTCCGGGTCCCCCGGCGCGGGCTCGGTGGCGCGGTCCGCGATCGCATACAGCTGGTCGATCCGGGCCTTCTTGGCCGCATAGTCCGGGTCGGCTGATGATTTCCAGGTTTTCACCGATTGAAAGGACACTCCTTCCGCGCGCAGCACCGCGCGCAGCCCCTCGTGGGAAATGTCCTCGACCACCCCCTCGGCCACCAGGAAATCGGCGAGCTTGGCCAGGCTCCACCGGGAAAAAGGCAATCCGTGCTCAGCCGGCCTGGACTTGGCAATCTTCTTGATCTCACGGCGCTGGGCCAGCGTGAACTGCGGCGGCCGCCCGCCCGCATAGCGGGGGTACAGCGAACCGAACCCGTCGGCGTTGAAGTTGTGCAGCACGTCCCGCACCCGGTCCTCGCTGGTAAAAGCCAGCCCCGCGATCTGGGGCACGCTCATCCCCTGCGCCGGCCACAGCACCACCTGCGCCCGCCGCCAGGTCACCACCGACCCGCTGCCACGGCGCACGATCCGCATCAGCCGATTGCCCTCGTCATCATCGATCTCCCGAACCCGCACCCGGCCAGCCATACCCACAGCATCGGGCCGGTCACCCACCCTGCACCAGAGGACCAGGTCACCGAACAGGGCCAACCTTCCCTGCTACGGCACTAGAACTTGGCTCGCCGTCTCACGAGCCGACGAAAGTATCTTGAGCCAGCGCCGGTAGGTCTTCTCCCACAGCAGCCAGGTCCAACCATCGATAACCGGCATCACTGGCGACTCGGCGCTTAGCAGAACACGGCCCTCTAGATCCCGCAAGCCGACCCCGCAGAGCTTGGCCTCCATCACCACACGATCCGAGAGACGATCCTCTTCGACGGCGACCCATCGCGAGCAGAAGCCAGCAAACAAGCTGGCCTCTTGGACCGCTTTCAGCGCCCGCCCAGCTGGACCCGCCACGATGACATCAGTGACTACTAGTGGTGGTTCCAAAAGGCGTCGAACCACGCAGCGTTCGTCAGCTCGTTCCACGACACCCTCTGCCTGATCAGCAGTCTCAGCCCACGCGACCGGATCATCAACGGTTTCCCCCAGCGGCAAGTCAAGCAGCTTATCCAACAGGGCGGGGTCCGTCACTGCGCCCAAGGCGATCGCCTTTCGGCGCTTGTGCTCGGACTCGTTGAGGTTTGCCCGAGCATCCACACGAGATCCCAGCAGGTTCACAGGACCGATCCGCAGCCAACCTCCGAGATCAGACGGAAGGCTGGCAGGACGCCACGATCCTCGTACGCCCGCTGGAAGCATCACACTGCACCCCCTACCCAGTACCTCACACCCGCGGTCGGGGCCTGATCAAGGTCGTAGCGACGGTGACTGGACGGAGACGCCGGAGGGAGCATCCGAACGGTCGCACCGATGCTTGCACGGCATGCTCCACATAGTCCGAGACTACAAATATTTGTAGTCTCGGATGCGTGGACACGCCCTACGGACCAAAAGAGATCACGAAGAACCGACAGGTTGCACTCCCAAAAGATCTCATGGACCGAGCCCACCTGGAGCCCTACGACAAGGTGTATGTGGCGTGGAACGACGCTCTACCAGGAACCCTGGTTGTCATCCCGATCGAGATGGTCTCGGAGTGGATCAGGCTAGGTCGACAGGCCTACGAGGCAACCAATCGGTAGTCCTCCGAACCCCGACCCGCGCCCATACCCGTTCCGACCAGGCCACTGCCGCGCCGCTTCCGGTCCTCGGGCCCCGATGGCCCTGCGGTCCGGGTCGGCTTGCGATCGGGACGGCTGTGCTCGCCGCAGGCGTGCCCCGTGGTGTGCCCGATCCGACGGTGGTTAGCGGTGGTTCACGGTCGTTCACTGGCACGCCACATAGGCACTCACCTGGGGCTGGGCAGGTCAGGCCGCCTGGCCCGCAATCTTTGCAAGCAGGTGCTCGGTACCCGGCCTCGGCGATGCGATGTTGAACATGTGGGGAAGCGGCCATCGTTCATCGGGGTAATG
>OFHG01000277.1_pt1 | contig 21986 bp, 8 predicted proteins | sample 1521931 | NCBI WGS metagenome assembly OFHG01 (sample SAMEA2468438, study PRJEB22500) | soil metagenome | biome: Glassland; feature: Farmland; material: Clay | place: Australia | collected 2013-01-31 | depth 0.55 m
GTACCCTGCCGGGTAACTTCGCCACAGTCTTGGCAAGACCCTCCTCGAGCGGCGTCACTCGGTAGCCCAGCTCCTTTTCTGCCTTGGAGCTCGAATAGACCCAGTCATGTTTGAAAATCTCAACCACACCCGGCGTGATCTGCGGCTGCTGGCCAAAGCACGCGGCGCGCGCGACTTCGATTGCGCCCAACACCTTGCCGGCTGCGAAAGGCAGGCGCCGCACGCGGCGATGAAGACCCGTGAGTTCGCTCAAGAGATCAAAAAGTTCGTTCAGCGAGCGGTTGTCGCCGCCGAGCACGTACGCTTGCCCGGTCCTTCCCTTTTCGAGCGCGGCAAGGTGCGCCGCCACCACGTCGGCGTTGAAAGCAAAACTCCAGCGTTGCTGTCCGGAGCCTAGCATGCCCGGGAATTTGCCCGCCTGGTATTGTTCGATCATTCCGCCGACCAAGTTAGCTTCGGTTGCGGGCCCCGGCCCGTAGATCACTCCAGGCATGAGAGCGATCACGGGGAATTTTGCGAACCCCTCGGCGCGCAGCCAGTCCAAGGCTTCCGCCTTGGACCGCTCGTACTGGTTCGAATACGGCCCGCGGTGCGCGAGCGTTTCACCCGCGCCGACGTCCGCCGAGGGTCCGAGCGCGATGAACGAGGAAGTGTACACGAAGCGTTCAACGCCCGCATTCCCCGCCGCCAGGAGCAGGCCTTTCAGGCCCTCGACGTTGACGCGCCGGAAATCCCGCGCATCACGAACCCACATCTTGACCAGCGCCGCCGTGTGGATGACCTGCTTCGCGCCATCGAGCGCGCGGGCGACCGCTTCCTCATCGCGGACATCGCCGAGCGCGACCTCGCAATGCACCTTGGCCGGGTCAAACCCGAGCCGCGAAACATCCCGCACCAGAACTCGGAACGGCTGCCCGCGGCGGGCAAGCTCCGAGGAAAGCTGCGAACCCAGATAACCCGTCGCACCGGTCAGAAGAATCATCCCGCCGTCCCGCCGCCAATTCGTTCACCGGCTCAGCAAGTAAGCGCCGGCGAGGCCCAAGTGCCCGACCATCATCATCCAGTACATGTGATGCCACGCCGGATGGTTTTCACCCTCACTGACCAGCCGGTGCGGGTCCTTGTTGATCAGATAAATTACGTAGGAACCCCAGATCAGCATGACAACGCTCAAAACCAGGATGGCCGCTTCGTTTCCAGTCATGACTTTCAGGAAGACGCCGAGAGCCATCATCAGCCAGGGCAGAATGAATGCCGGGCTGATGGCGCGGGCGCTCCATCCGGCGCCGTATTTGACAGGCAAGGTGATGCAGCCCGCCGCGCGGTCGCCCTCGATGTCGGCAAAGTCCTTGGTGGTGGTGGCACCGAGAAGAAACACGAAATAGATGGAGCCGATGTACCACGGCTCAACGGAAGCGAGCACGGTGGCGACCGCCGCCCAGCCGGCCACCTTCAGCAGAGCGCCGCGAATCAACGCGATGATGAAGTTCGACCCGAAAGGCCGGCGCTTTAGCCGCATCGGCGGGGCGGAATAGGCGACCGTTGCCAGGGCCGCGGCGAGATAGATAACGAAGGTTTGGAGGTTCACGACCGAAACCAGGGCCAGCGCGACGGCATAAGCGAGGGCGGTGAACGTCCAGGCTTCGCGGCGGGTCATTTTGCCGGAAGGCAGCGGGCGATGCGGCTTGTTGACACTGTCGTTCCTGAAATCGCAGATTTGGTTCAGCGCGTTGGACGCCGCGTTGAGCACCGCCGCTGCCAGGACCGCCAGGGCCACGTGCAAAAAGGGAAAGGGGACGCGCGTCGCGCCGTAGCCAATCAGCGCGCCCGAGAAGATGCCGATCATGGGCGGAATCAGGGTGAAGGGCCGGGCAAATGCCCAGTAGAGCCTAAACGGCTTCATGCGAAGGCTATTTTGTGACTTCTCGTCGGGCCTGACAAGCGAAAAGGCCATGGTGAAAGTCGATCCTCTAATCCTATCGAGACTCCTGCTTCCTTCTCGGGCGTTGTATAATCTACGGACATAGTCTGGCCTGATGCGGGCGGACAGCAAGGTTATCGAGTCCGCAGCAAGGAAGATCATGAGCCCAATGCGGAAAACTATCCTCGTGGTCAGCTTACTTAGCGTGGCCGCTTTGGCAGCCGTTCTCATTTCGTTTTTCCTGCCCTTCGACCGGATTTCAGCCGCTGGCTCCGGCGGGAAGGCGCAGGCAACGAAGAAGGACAGCCACGCCGTCGCGCACGCGCCCCCTGGCTCCGCGAGCCTGCAGACGGCGCGAAATCTGGGCAAGGCCCTTTATGAGCAGGGGAAGTACGCCGAGGCAGCGGAACAATTCCGCAAAGTCATCGCCTCGGGCCATGCGCTGGCCACCGACCACCTGAACCTGGCATTGGCCCTGATGCAGGCCAACCAGCTCGATCAAGCGCTAGGCGAGTTGACAACCGCGAAACAGATGGACCCCACGCGGCTGGCGATTGAATACAATCTCGGCATCCTGTATAAGCGCGAACTGCGCTATCCCGACGCGGAAGCCGTTCTCAAGCGCGTTGCGCAAGCTGATCCGAGCGAGCCCTCAGCTTGGTTCAACCTCGGAACCGTTTATTTTTCCGAGCGGAAATTCCCCGAGGCGTTGGACGCCTACGAGCACCTCAACAAGATGGGACTGGGTCGTGGCCAGAATTTCTACGTTGCCTCGCTGTTTCGGACGTTCACCGTGCTGCTGCGGCTTGGGCGCCAGCAGGAGGCGCAGAAGATTCTGAAAATTCACACCCAGGTGCACGACCTGGTCCCCAGCATCTCGCTTCAAAACCAAGCGCTCGAAGGCGGAAAATACGGAGCCATCATCGTCCCGATGGCTCCCCTTACCATGGCGAGGCCGCCGGAGCAGAAAGTTTCTTTCGCGGACATCACCGCCAAGCTGGGCGTCTCGCTTGGGGGGAGTTCTTCACGCGCCGAGAACGGCGCCGGAAAAATCTCGGCCGCCGAATATTCCCTCGACTTTGCGCGCAAAAATCTGGTGCCCCTGTTTGGCGCCTCGGTCACCGTGGGCGATTACGATGGCGACGGCCATTCCGACCTTTATGTCGCCAATCCGGCGGGAAGCAATCATCTTTTTCACAACAATGGTGACGGAACATTCTCCGACGTCACGGAGAAAGCCGGCGTGGCGGGACCGGCCGGGAGCGTCTCCGCCACTTTCGCGGACTACGACAACAGCGGCCATGTCAGCCTCTTTGTCGCCGGCATGGGTGGAGTGACCCTTTACAAGAACAAGGGCGACGGGACATTCGAAGATGTTACGGAGAAAGCGGGGCTGCGAGGCAAGCCCAGCGAGCTCGACACGCGCGCGTTGCTCTTCGATGCCGACAGCGACGGCTTCCTCGATTTGGTGGTGACGGCGTATACGGATTTGAACGCGCCGCCGCAAAAAGACTTTTTCGCCTTCCCTTCCGATTTCAGCGGGACGCAAAGCCACTTCTATCGGAACAACGGAAACGGGACATTCACGGACATCACCGGAGCCACCGGTCTCAACGCTGCCCGGGGGCGGATGCGCGGCGCGGCTTTCGGGGTGTTCACAGACAGCGGATACGACGACCTGGTCTTTTTCCGGGACGACGCGCCGCCGCTCCTCTTCGTCAATCAGGGCGAAGCTAAGTTTGTGAACCGCACCCGCGAGGCGGGTCTCGCCCTCGGAAGCTCTGTCGCCACCCAGGTGCAAGTGGCGGACTTCAACCACGACGGCAATTTTGATCTCGTCTTGTGGACTGCCTCCGGACCCGAGGTCTTGCTAGGCCATGGGAACGCGATGTTTTCCTCGCCCGAGCGCGTGCCGGGCGTAACGCCTCCCGCGCAACCGTTCGCCTTCCACGGAACGGTCACCGACCTGGACGGAGACGGTTTCGCGGATCTACTGGCCCAGGACGCCTCCGGCAAATGGCATTTCCTCTCGAATCATGTCGGTAACTTTGGCGAGGGCACACTGACTCTTCCGGCGATGGAATCGGGAGAAGCCAACATGTGGACCCAGGTCCAACCGGCGTGGCTTTCCGATCCCGGCAGGCTGGACTTGGTCGCTTCAACTCGAAGTGGAAAGCTTGCCGTCTTTCAGAAGGAGGGCCGTCCGGCACACTGGGTGAAGCTGAAATTGAAAGGTTACAAAAGCAACATCGAAGGAATTGGGACGATCGTGGAGTTGAAGGCCGGCAATTTTTACAGCAAATTCCAGATAACCGGCAGCATGGATGGCGACTACACTGGCGACCTCACCCAGCTCGACGTGGTGCGGGTCACATGGCCCGATCAAGTCATCCAAAACTCGGTGGATGTCAAAACGGACAGCACCGTTCTGGTTCAGGAGTCGGAGCGACTGGCCAGTTCCTGCCCGCTGCTATACGTTTGGAACGGGAAACGGTTTGTTTTTGTGACGGACGTGCTCGGAGTCGGACCGTTGGGCGAATTGGCGCCCGATGGCACTTACCTCAAGCCGAATTCGCGCGAGTTTGTTCGCCTGCCGGGAATCCTTCGCCCGCGGGATGGAGTCTACGCGCTGCAACTGACCGACGAACTGCGTGAAGTTGATTTCGTGGACCGGCTGCGCCTGATGGCCGTGGATCATCCCGCTGGCGAAAGCATCTATGCCAACGAAATCTACTCCTCTTCGCCGACCACGCCCCAACTCTTTGCGGTGCGCGACGAGCGGTCTCCCGTCTCGGCGGTGAACGGCCACGGCCGAAACGTGCTGAATCTCATCCGGAATGTGGACGGCCGGTATCCGCACGATTTCAAGAGAAACCGAATTCTGGGCATGGCGGATAAACACTCGTTGACGCTCGACCTCGGCGGCTTCCCTGCCTCCGGCCATGTGGCCCTCTGGCTTACCGGCTGGGTTTACTGGACGGATTCGAACGGGTCGCGTGCGATGATGAACAATCCCCAGCTTCCCATGATCTCTCCTTACCTCCAGGTGAAAGACCCTGCCAGCAAGTGGGTGACGGTCGTTCCAGACATGGGGCTGCCGAGCGGCACCGACCGCACCATGCGTGTTGACCTGACCGGTAAATTTCTCTCTTCCGATCACCACGTGCGGATCGTCACCAATCTCTGCGTCTTTTGGGACCGTATTTTCTTCACCACCGACGATCGACAAGTTCAGCCTTCGCAGGTCATCGCTCCACTCACGGCTGACCTGCACTATCGCGGCTTCTCAGTGCCGGTCAGCGACCCGAATCACCTGCGGCCGGATTACTTTGAATACACAAGCCTGCTGAAGCAATCGCCGTGGAATCCCATGACCGGCAATTACACACGTTATGGCGACGTCCGTGAGTTGCTTTCCAGCGCCGATGATCGCCTGGTGGTCATGGCAACGGGAGACGAGATGACGGCGGGTTTCAGCGCGCGCGACTTGGCGCCGCTCAAGCCCGGCTGGAGGCGCGACTTCTTCCTGGACGCCGCCGGATATGCCAAAGACGGCGAACCCAACACGGCTTACTCGAAAACTGTGTCGCCTTTGCCTTTCCGGACGATGGGGAATTACCCGCCGTCGTCCCAGGATCGTCCACCCGCGAGCGAGCAATACCGCGACTACATCGAGGAATACCAGACACGCCCAGGGTTCAAGTTGATCCCGCCCCTCTCTCCGCCTGTCCACTGATTTCCTGTGAACCGGTCTCAAATCCGGACGGCCTGCCCTTAACGTCAAGTTCCGCCTTGACACTCGGGCCGCGCAGGGTCAGAATGCCTCACCACGTCCGCCGGGGGCGTCGGGCGAAACAACTGTGCGGCTGAACCTCCGATTCGTGTCCAGCACCTGCTGCTGCACCGAGAGCCTTCCGGCAATTCAATGTTTGATAATTGGGGGATGGACTGACGCCTGAAATGCGCCGTCTCCCGGGGGGGAACTCGATGCGCGTTCGCCATTGGCTGATCGGTCTGGTGTTCGCCGTAATCTTCGGATGGATGGTCGCCGGCCCGGCACGGGCTCAGATCAACACGGTGGACCTTTCCGTGAACGTCACGGACCCGCAAGGCAAGGAAGTTCCGAATGCGCGAGTCTCAGTCCAGAACCGGGCCACGGGAGCGGTTCGAAGAGCCCAGGCGGCCCAGCCCGGCCGCTATATGATCGTGGGGCTGCCGCCGGGGAGCTACGAGTTGACGGTGGAAGCCACCGGCTTCACCACCCTCATCAATCCCGAGCTCGCTCTGACGGTTGGACAAGCAGCCACCTACAACGCCGAATTACGGATCGAATCGGGAAAGACCACCGTCACCGTAAGCGGGGCGCCGAGTCTGATCGAAACCCGGCGCACTTCCGTGGCGGACACGGTCACCTCACGGCAGATAAATGATCTGCCGATCAACGGACGGAACTACATCAACTTCACCTTGCTGACCTCGCAGTCGGCTCGTGATAGTGCTCCCTCGATTGGGGCTGCGCCCACCAGCGGAATCAATTTCAACGGCCAGCGCGCGCGCTCCAACGAGGTTTCCGTGGACGGCGCGGACGCGGTGGACAATTCAACCGACGGCATCCGCTCCACCGTCTCGCAGGAAGCCGTGCAGGAATTCCAGATCATTGTCAGCAATTACATGCCGGAGTTTGGCCGGGCGATGGGTGGCGTCATCAATATCGTGACCAAGTCGGGTTCCAATCAGGTGCATGGCAACGTCTTTGGTTACTTCCGCCACAAGGACCTCCAAGCCCGCAATCCTTTCTCGGTCGAGGTCGATCCCGCAACCGGTGAAACGCGTGCCGTCAAGCAGGCTTTCACGCGTGTTCAAGCCGGAGCCACCCTGGGCGGCCCCATCCAGCGGGACAAGACGTTCTATTTCCTCTCCTTTGAAACGACACGACGCCAAGAAACCGGGTTCACCAACATCGGGTCGAACAATTTCGGCCTGGTGCCGACCAACACGCCATTCGCCTCGATACCGCTGCTCTTGACCCCGCAGCAGGCAGCCTTCGTCTCCAACCCTGCCGTTCTCACCGCTCCCGGTGGAGCGCAGATGGCCGCGACCGTCGCGTTGCTGGCGGGATCGACTTCCAGCGTCGCCCTGAATGGATTGGACTATGGCGCATTGAGTACCGCTTACGGCGTTCCTACCGCACCTGGAGCGCGCTTCCCGCTGCCCATTGATTGCGATCCCGCGCTCGGAGTCCCCTGCAATTCTTCGAATCTGGTTCCCTTGCCCAAGTCTTATGTGGCCCTGCGCAAGTTGATCGGCAATTACCCCGTCTCCGAGGGCACCACCATCTCGTCGGCGCGTCTCGACCATCGGTGGAACGAGCGGAACAATTCCTTCCTGCGGGTGAGCGTGACACCTTCGACGGTCACCGGCATCCAAGTGAATGCGCAAAATGAGAACTTCGGCGAAAACGCGGGCACCCGCGCTTCCTTGCAGACGTTCCGAGACCTTTCGATTGTCGGACAACATTCCACGTCTTTCGGCAGCAACCTGTTCAATGAATTCCGATTCCAGTTCGCCCGGCGCGGCCTGCACTACGGCTATTCTCAGTTGCCGGGAGGCGATCAGGCCGCGATTAATATCACCGGCTTTGCTTTCTTCGGCCGCGAGCCGTTTTCGACCGTGGACCGCATCGAGCGGCGCTGGCAGTGGTCCGACAACCTCAGTTGGATCAAGGGCAGCCACAATTTCAAGTTCGGGTCGGACACGAACCTGATTCAGGTCCGCTCGAAAAGGTCCCAGATCTTCGAGCTGAATTTCGGAGGCGTGTTTAATTTCGGCGCCTTGACTCCTGAAGATATTTCGCTTCCGAGCACCTTCGCCGGCGTCGCCGTCCCGGGTCTCACCGCCGTGCAGGCTTACGGCCTGGGTGCGCCTTCGGTTTTCATCCAGGGCATTGGAAACTCCAACCGGCCGTTTGACAATCCGACGGAAGGCTTTTTCATACAAGACAGCTGGAAAGTCACTCCACGGCTGACGCTGAATTACGGAGTCCGGTACGACATCGAGTTTTCGCCCACCTTCAAGCCCGGCACTAGCATCAACGCCTCGGCGGAGCCTGCGATGGGGTTGATCGAAGGCATTGCGCGCGACACCAACAACTGGGCGCCGCGCTTCGCGCTTGCCTGGAACCCGCGGGGGGACGGAAAGACCGTGATTCGCGCCGGCTACGGCTTCTTCTATGACCACCCGCTGCTGGGTATCGCCTTTAACTCCACCACCGCCGACGGCGCGCTGTCCTCGCAGTTGCTCTCAGGCGGCGGCACACCCACGCGGGCATCCGTCCTGACTGACCCCGCGGCGCTGAATGCGGGCTCGATTTTCCAGGGCGTGCTGAATGGCGTTCCTTCCATGGGATACCTGCCTGACCAGCAGCGATTCAACGCCACTCTCGCCAATTCGCTGTTTACGGACCAAAATTTCATTAACGCGGGTTTCCCCATTTCGCTTCTGCCCTTCACTCTCCCCGTGGCCCGCAACTTCGTCTTTGCCTACGCGCAGCAGGGCAACCTGACGATCGAACGCGAACTCGGGCGCGACTACAAGATCACCGCCACTTACGCCTATGCGCACGGTGTGCATTTGAATCGCCCGCGCGACATCAATACGCCCGATCCGACTTTGCTTATTTCCAACCTGCGCAATGCCCTGGCTGCGGGCTTGAGCTTTTCGAACCCGCTCACGGTGGTGGCTCCAGGCGCAAACATTGCCCCCACCGCAGGGACATGCGGCGTGGCAGTCGTCGCTCCCCAAGCGCTCGGTGCTCTCGTAGGGTGTCCCGCTCCGTTGGCGGCACTGGATGGCCAGTTCGTCAGCACCGCGGCGTTTTTCAATTTCTTCCGCCCCTCCGGACCCAACCCGTCGTTCGCGGGCCTCGCGGGCGGATACGAGAACCAGGTGGCATTGGCTCAACGGGCGGGTTACCCCCAGGGTTTCGGCGTTCCCGTTCCCTGGAGCGCCGTCGACCAGCAGGAGTCGTCGGGGAATTCCGCTTATAACGCTCTCACGCTCGCCGTCTCTAAACGTTTCTCGGATAACTTCGAGTTCCTTTCCAGTTGGACGTATTCCCACACCATTGACGATTCCACCGACCTGCAAACCCTTCTCCAGCCGCAGGACAACCGAAACCCCAAGGCCGAACGCAGCAGTTCGAGTTTCGATCAGCGCCACCGCTGGGTGACCAGCGCAGTGTTTCTGAGTCCCTTCAAGCGAAGCGACGCCGGCTGGTACCGCAAATTCCTGGCCGACTTCACCGTGGCACCGATTATCGAACTTTCTTCGGGCCGGCCTTACACGGTTCTCACCGGCACGGACTTCAACCTCGACCTGGGCGCAAATACCGACCGTCCTTCGGTCGCCTCTTCGGGCGGAGTAACCTCGCCCTACTTGCCCAGCAAGTACCACTTTCTCCCTCCCACCGTCTGCGATTCGCAAATCAGTCTGGGTCCTGCGAGTCTTTCTCCTCCCGGAGGCTGCACGGGCAATCTGGGCCGAAACACGTTCATCCGGCCGTGGTTCACCGAGACAGACCTGCGCATTTCCCGAAAGTTTTATCCCAGCGAACGATGGAATATTGAGTTCATCGCCGACGGTTTTAACATTTTCAACCGGTTTAACGTGGGGGACGTGAATCCCCTCTGCGATCCCACCAACGCCTCGGCCTGCCTGGCCGGCCAGCCGACCGCGGCGCTCGATCCAAGACAATTTCAGTTGGCGCTGAAGATTAACTGGTAGATCTTCCAGGTGGGCTGCCGCCGCCTTTGGGGACGGCGGCTCTAGCGCGCGAAGGAATGTGTGCGTGCGCGGTTCACTGTACTCGGCTGGGTGCGCCGGATGCTGCGGGAGCGGGAGGCGGCGCCATCAACCCGAGACCTTGCAGCAGGAACACAGTCCGCTGGGCGGCACCGCGCCATACCAACTGGCAGCCTTCTCCCTGGCAATTCTGCACGTAAACGTCTCCGCCTGAGTACTCCAGGCTGCAATTCTTGAATTGGCAATTGATGAACACGCCGTCGTCGAGCACAACGTGCTGATTTTCAAACGTCTTGTTCTCAATTCGGTTCATGTCCGGACCTCTTGCGGCTGTGCAGATGCGCCTGGCTTGGCTGAAGCCTGCTCAATCGAGAAACTATCATCCCCTAAATGATTCGATCTATCAACCGGGCTGGAGACGTGCCGGAGCCGGCACATCGTCTGGCGTCAAGGCTCACCGGGTTGACGGTCCCGAGTGGCTAGGAAATTCCGCAGAGGCAGTCCTCCACAGGGAGAAGAGCGCTCACGCCCGCCCAATGCGGAAGGAGCCGCCGGGCGAGGCTGAGAGAATTCGGTTCCGCTCCAGAACGGCCTTGGCGCTCAAGCGAAGACGTTCGATGGCCGCCGAATGCAGTTGCGAAACGCGGGACTCGTCGATCCCCAGTTTTGAGCCAATTTCCTTCATGGTCATTTCCTGAAGGTGGTATTGAAAAACGATCTTCCGCTCCCGCTCGGGAAGGCAGGCGAGGGCCTGGTTGGCGATGTCCCTACATTCCCTCTGATAGCACAGGTCAAATTGGTTTCTCTGATCTGGGGCGACCAGTGCGTCCTCACACGTCGGCTTGAAGGACGCTTCTTGCATGGGGTGAAGAAAATCCAGCCCCACGGCCTGGAGTTGCTGGCGCGATCGGTGCCACGCGGCGAGGCTCAGCCCAAGCACTTGGGCCATCTCCTCGTCCTCGGCAGGGCGGTGCAACTTCAACTGGAGCGCGCGGGCGGTTTCCTCCAGTTTCTTGCCCTTCTTCCGCAAGTCACGGGATGCCGTGTCCAAAGCGCGCAGCCCGTCGAGAATGGCGCCGCGAATCCGATGGCGGGCATAACTCTCTATCTTGACTTTTCTTCTCACGTCAAATTTCCGCGCCGCATCAAGCAGGCCCATAGTCCCGGCTCCAATAAGATCGTCCAGTTCGACGTGCGCCGGCAGATTCCGCCGCATCTTCAGGGCCACTCGTCGCACCAACGGCAGAAGTTCCAGCACCCGCCGGTCGCGCTCGGCGTCAACTTCTCTCGCGCGCCAATCGCGGCGGGCCCTCCAACCCGCCGCCGATCCGGAAACCTGGGCGAATTCGTCCGCGGAGAGCGAATGAGGTCGGGACGGACGCGCTCGGAAATCGTGAGAAAGGGAATTCCGGGTCGGTGCGAAGGCTGAAGTCGCCATGAGAGTTTCACTCCCCGCGCTCACCGTGTCTTCGACGGAGCGCTTGCGGATGAATTTGGTTGTGCAGTTCGGTCGGGCGCGCTCGCGCGCGAAATAACGGCTAGGGCACGGAACTGCTTGCCGTCCGCGCCTACCCTGTCGCTCCGGGCGCTATTCTCGAGGCCCAAGTTGCGGGCGCCGGCCGAACTGTAGGCTACAAATGCACGCGGGATGCCATGCGCAGCGCCGAACTGCGGACGTCCGCCTAGCCCTGGGCTGGAAGTGAGGCTGACCTGCCTGGCGCGGGGAGACAGAAACAGACCGCTAAGCGGTGGAGGATGCAATCACACGCGCGAAGCCCTTCTCTGCCCCGTAACCTATTGATTGCCTGAAGGTAGCAGCGAGAGCCAGTGTCGAAATTTCAGGACTTCTATCGAACCAACCCGCTCCGCGTTGCGCGATTCGACTGTGTAGCCCAGACGCATGGGCACCCGAAATATATTCTGCCTTCCAGGTACGCGAGCCGGCGGCTCTAGTCAAGCACCTCGCCGAGGCTACAGCGTTCCAATTTGGGAATCCGCATCACCGCCCTGACGTCGAGTTACCACTTGCCTGCGACTTACTCTCAATGGGCGAGATCATCATCGCCTCGGTTGAAAACGCACAAGGAGTTAGGTGCTCCGGTGGCCACTCTCTACTTGACACCTCGCCGAGGCGCGCAAGCCAAACGCACTACAAGACTTCTGCAGAGTCTGTCAACGCGGGATGGGAAAAGGTCCGCGGCAGGCAAGCAGGAGTCAGCCCCGGAGGGTCAGGCAGCTTCTTCCGGCTTGGTCGCTTATGCCCTGCCGCCGCTGGCCTTGTTTCGATTTGGACCTGAATTCCCAATTTGGGAAGGGTCATCGGCCCCGGAAGATACAGGGTGCTCGGGGAGTCTGTTTGCCGCAGTTCGCTTCTCCGCAAGCGCAGAGCGGGAAGGCAGCCCACGGGAAAGCGAGTCACAGTCCCCGTGCTAAACCTGAAGTCGGCTACGTTGGCTGAGAGGGCCAGCCAGGAAGGCAACGGGAAAGGTCCTCAGAATATTCCGGAGAGGAAGCACACAGCCTTTGGGCTGCGGAGCGGCGCTGTGTTCCTGCTTGGTCAGAATATCAATCCAAGACTTAGGCGCCTGCCTGGGGAGAATGAGCGTGGTTCCCTTCCACGCGTCTTTGCCCAACGGAAATTTGCCCGGCGGAGTGAAGTGGGCCACCAGGCGCGGAACCACGATCAGAGACCAAAGGCGCTTCAACCGGCGCGCGAAGGCGCAAACGTGGGCTTTCCTGAGGCCCGTGACCTCAATAGGTATGTAGTCTCCGTCCAGGAAGAGGTCGGGGCATGCTTTTCGAAAATCGAGCGCCTTGTCGGCGACAAAGAACTTGGCCCGTCCGTCTTGCCAATTCGCAAGCAGTTCGGCCAGCAGCCCGGAAAGATTAGCTGAAGCCTTTCTTCTCAGGTCCTCAAGAACCTCCAGCCTGAGCTTGAAGTCCACCGGCCTCCGATTATCCGGGTCTACGAGACTGAAATCCCAAAGTTCGGAACCCTGATAAAAGTCCGGAATACCGGGCGCGGCGATCTTGACCAGCGCCTCGGAAAGGCTGTTCAGCGCCCCGAACTTCGCTACGGTTTGATGAAAGCGCCCAAAGTCCTTCAGGAACTTGTTCTTCGGCGTCGGGCTCAGCAGAGCTTTTGCGAAATGCGCCACGGCATGTTCATAGCCAGCGTCGGGGTGAAGCCAGTTGGTATGGGCTTTCGCTTCGCGAACAGCCTTGATCATATACTCTTCAAGGCGGTCCTTCAGTGGAGGGATCTCTTCCTCGCGCAAGGGCCATGCACCGATCAAAGTCTGGTAAAACAGCCATTCGTCGTTCCGGTCCGGGGCCAATTCTCTATTGACTTGCAGCTTGTGGGCCTGATTCAGCTTATGCCATCGTTTGACCGCCGATGCCCATCGCAAGGGAAACTCCGACAGGACGTTGATCCGGGCGCGGACATCCTCGCTCCGTTTCGTGTCGTGCGTCGAGGTGGCGTTCAGGCTACGTGACAAATGCTTCTGCCGGAAAAGCAGGGCGTGATGAAACTCATCCACGCGAGTACCGGCGCCTCCCGGATTGCCTCCCACCTCATTCAGAGAAATGAGCGGGTTATAAAGATACAGCGTGGTGTCTTCCACGCCTTTGGCCGTGACCGCGCCCGTGAACTGCTGCCAATTTAGTACAAACTCCAAAAAGCCTTGCCTCTTCTCCTCTTCACCTCCGGCCGGGTCTACCGAGAGAACGCTGGCGAGAAACGCAAACGCAGGCGGGCCGACGTGGTAATGGGGCGTGCGGCCAGACGCCTCGAACAAGGCTTGCTCGATGTAGTTCCTGTCCGGCGCGGAGATTTCGAAGTTCCGGATATAGGTTCTGTAAACGGGCAGGCACGCCGTAACCTCGATCAACGCGTTTCTCAGCTCCGACAACGGAACGTCGCGGGCAAGCCGGTCACGCGCCGCCAGCCTTCCCAGGGCATGCGCGAGATTGTTGATTTCGCCCGCAAAAAGCTCCTCCATGACTCTCTTTTTGCTTTTGTAGCAGGTCTCGTGGAAATCATCTTCATTGCCCGTAAATTGGCGGTAATGCTTTCGCAGCGACGCGAGGCCAGCAGGTTCCACGAAAACTCCACCGGCCAGGTTGAGGAAATCATACCCGGTGGTCCCGCGGGTGGGCCACTCCGCAGGCAATTCCTCGCCGGGCGAGAGAATCTTCTCCACCACCACGAAGAATCCATTGTCCCCTCGTTTCCCACCCGATCCTTTGTTCACCGACTCAACAAGGCGCTGAAGGTAAGCCAGCGGATCGCGCAGGCCGTCAACGTGGTCAACTCGCAACCCGGTGACGTTGTCTTCCGTGATGAGTTGGAGGATCTGGCTGTGCCGGGCATCAAAGACGCGCTCATCCTCCACCCGGAGGCCCACCAAATCGCTGACATCGAAGAACCGGCGGTAGTTGATCTCCTCGGCAGCCAGCTTCCAAAAACCCAGCCGGTATACTTGCCTTGCCAGCAGGCGGTCCAGTGAATTGAAACTCGAGGGCGTGCCCTTGGTGCCGTTAAAGTCGTGCAACACCCTGTCCAGATCGGCTTTCACTTCCGGATAATCCTGGCCGAGACGCCACGGCTCGTGCCTGAGGCCGCCGACAGTCTGTTGTCTGGCTTCGACCTCTGCGGGCTCACGTGAATTCCAGTCCGGAAGAAGGTTTAGCCTCTCGATGATCTGGGACAACTGAAGGCATGCCGGGTGATTCTTGCCCAGCGTTGCCGAAAGAGACTTCAGGGCAGGTTCCAGAACCAGCGCATAGGTCTTGGGATCGAGGGGCAGCCTCCAATCGAAATAACGAATGTAGAATCCCCCTTCGTCAAGCTTCAGAGTGAGCTCCTGATTTTCTAGGACGTTACCGAACAAGTCCCCGAGAATCGGAAGCAGGATTCTGTTCTCTTGCAGGAAGGCGGCTTTGGTGACGGGCGGGTGCCAGTCAATATCGAAGAAGGCCGCGTAGACCGAACTGGGACCATTTTCCAACACATCCAGCCACCAGGGGTTGTCCGAGCTGGCGGCCATGTGGTTGGGGACGATATCCAGCAGGAGGCCCATGCGATAGCGCTTGAGCCTTTCCACCAATTCTTCGAATTCCCGGTCCGTGCCGAGTTCCGAATTGACGCGAAAGGGGTCTGCGACATCGTACCCGTGGGAACTGCCCCGCCGGGCCTTGAACCGAGGCGAGGCGTAGAGGTCCGTAACCCCGAGCTCGTGCAGGTAGGGGATCAGGTCGCGGGCGTCAACGAACCGAAAACCCAGATTGAACTGGATCCGGTAAGTCGAGATTGGAGGTCGCAAACGGCTCATGATTCTGGGGCATCCCCATTCGGAACTGCCATGTAAAGCTTGGCTCCAAGGCTGATGAAGCCGGCGGCCCAGGCTCGCGACGTCTCGTCGGGAGCTTCGACCTTCGCGCGGAGGTCGTGCGCCAAACGTTTCATCACATCATAATACAGGTTCTGCGGCTCCCAGAGATTCACGTCGAAGGGCAAGGTCGCAACCAGGTCCAGGGCCGCGTTCAGGGTTTGTATTCGCGCCAGGTCTTCCGGTTGTTGCTCGAATTCGTGGGCCAGGCGGATCAGCGCCTTTCGCGCCGCGTACTCCAAGCCCGAAACATCCAGGTCCGCCAGCGACACCTTCCCTTCCTGCAGGAGACTCTGAACTCGCGTCACGTCGATTTGTGGAGAATCAAACGCACGCCGCAGATCGGTGTTGAGGAGAAATTGCGCCGCCATCTTCAGAGGCTTCGGGACGGGCAAGCCCAGCTCCGTCAGGAACCGTGCGAGGCTGGAATGATCTTCGTAAAAACGGCGATAAAGACCCTCGGCCTCGGCGCGGGTGGAATCAAGAATGATTTCGAGAATCTTGCGCTGTTGATCGCGAAACAAGAGTTGGAGCGAATAGGTCCCCAGGCCAAAGCTCTTATCGACGGCTCGGATGAGCTCGGGAATGTCCCCGCGGGAAAAAACCTGTTCGATCTCGTGCGCCAGCGCTTCGTACTCTTCAGCTCCCTCGAAGGTGCGGACCCCTCCGGTGAAATTGTGGTCCCCGAGATGGACAACTCCGATGATCAGGTCGCTGAATTCCCGGGTAATGTCGGAGGTCACTTCTGTTCTCCCCAAGGCCAGTCTGACGCGGCCGGATTGCAGAACCTTGAAATCTTCGCGACGGACTTCGTAGCAGTAAACGCGGGCAATTTCCGGGTACTCCTCGAACAGCGAGCTCACTGCGTAGTGGGCGCCTACCTTGGGCAGGTCAATCACGGAGGGTTTGACGAAGCGCTCATAGACGCGCCGCCCGTTGCCCAACTCGGGAATATTGCTTTGGGCGCGTTCCAATCCCTCCAGGAAGGAAGATTCGAAGTCGGTCCCGAAAAGTTCTGCGGCGAGCTGCATGGCGCGACTCGCGTACTGCATCACCTGGACGGTTTCAATCCCGGAGATTTCGTCGAAGAACCAGCCACAGCTGGTGTACATCAGCATGGCGTGTCGTTGAATCCCCAGGAGTTTCAGCGCTGTGACGATTTCCGCACTGCCTAGTTTATGCTTGGCTTGTCGCAACAAGAACGATTCGATGTTCTCAGGCGAGCGATCCAGCACCGCGTCAATGTAAGCGTCCCGCGCCGCCCAGGGATCTTTGAAATAGTCGCGCCCTTTCTCTTCGTACAGAGGGCACAGCCGCTCCCGGAGGGCGTCGAGAGCATCCCGCAACGAAGCGCGCCACGCTTGGCTCCATCCGGGATGGGCGCCCGTGCTGCACCCGCAATTGCTCCGCCAGCGCTCCACTCCGTGGACACAACTCCAGGAGCTGTTCTCGTGAATCTGGACTTCGTGCGAAGGGGGATGCAACTCGAGAAACTGACCATAATTCGTGATCCGCGTGGAGTCCTGCGACTCGAATTGGTGGAGCGCATACGCAAGCGCCATGTCGCCGAACTTCTGGTGATGGCCGTACGTCTCACCGTCTGTGGCAATGTGGGCGAGCTGCGAGTGCTTGGCTGTGTCCGAGAAGGCGCTGAGAAGACGGCCCACCAGGTATTCGCCTTTCTGCAGCAGCCCTTGGAACGCGACCGCCTGCGAAATCGGCCCGTCGTAGAAAAAGAGCGCCAGGCTTCGGCCCGAAGGCAGCCGAATCTGATAGGCCATGGTTGGGTCAATTCGCCCCTCGCCGACATCGCGCCAGGCACGGCCTCCCAAGGGTCGGCTCCGCTTCGCCTGATAAGGAGAGAGAATCGTGAATTTGATCCCCTGTTCCGCCAGCACTTCCAGCGTCTCCGTGTCTGCCGCTGTTTCGGGAAGCCACATCCCTTCGGGACGGCGGGCAAAGCGACGTTCGAAGTCCCGGATGCCCCAGATGACTTGAGTGCGCTTGTCTCGGTGGTTCGCCAGCGGCAGGATCATATGATTGTAGGCCTGCGCCAGAGCCGAACCATGACCCGCAAATCTCGCCTGGCTTTCCGCGTCTGCCGCAAGGATGGCCTGGTATGTCTGCGGGTCGGCGTGTTCCAACCAGGCCAGCAAGGTGGGGCCAAAGTTGAAGCTCATCTTGGAATAGTTATTCACAATTTGGTCAATGCGCCCCTGCGAGTCCAGGATGCGGGAGGCCCGGTTGGGCGCGTAGCACTCGGCCGTGATGCGCTCGTTCCAGTCGTGGTAGGGATAGGCCGAATCCTGAATCTCTATGGCTTCCAGCCACGGATTCTCGCGCGGCGGCTGATAAAAGTGGCCGTGAATGCAGACGTATCGTTCCATTACTGTCTCAGCCCGTTCCATCGAAAAGGCCCGGGCGTTTCATTGATTCGAACGCCTCAAAGCAATTCGGATTTCGCCTTCTTCGTTCGCCGATAATTTTTCCCGCTGGCTCAGATGGCCCTGCCGAAGCGGAACCGTTCGCTGCCTCTTCATCATCATCCAAAAACAGAGCGAAAAGGAACAGCCCGCCACGGAAGATCTCACTTCCCCGCAGTTCGGGGAATTCCAAAAAGACGGCATTTGACAATCGTTCCATGAAGTCATGACTACATTCGTTTTCGTGGCGCCTCTTCTCGATTTCGAGGGCCCTGAGGGATCAAAACACAGCGTATGAGGCTGAAAAAAGGTACCTCGGAAAGATACCAAACGTTCATGGCCTTCAGCAAGGAAGACGCGAACGGCAATGAAGATTTTGTTGCCACCGTTCAAGCGCCTGTCCCTGCATGTCTGGTCGCGGGTGATCCCAATGGTCGCAGACAGGCGCGTTGAATCTTTGGCCGAGCCCGACCCGGGCCGATCCATGCACGGTCCCGCTTCGCCTTGGGAAGTGCCCGTCCGTCTATTAGCATGTCGGCATATCGGTCTCCCCGCTTGTCGAAAAAGAGAGGTGTGTGGTGCGAAGGATATCTTGTCTGCTTTGCATACTGACCACGTTTGAAATTACCTTGGCAAGTCGTTGTGTGCGGCGACCCAGTTCGCGATGGTGACGGGCTCAGTCTTCAGCAGGAAACTCTCTCACTTCAGTTGGTACAAAAACTCGGGTAGGCCAGTCTCGCGCCTCAACGATCTGGTATTTGTCTCGCGCAACGGAAAACCGTTGCGTGACGGGAATATTCTCCGGAGGTTCCTCTATCCCACGTGCGACCGACTTAAGATTCCCAGACTGAGTTGGCACGCCTTGAGGCACCTCCACGGGACGCTATTGTCCCAGTTGGGCGTGCCGGTGGCTGTCGCCCAAGCACAGTTGGGCCATTCGAATCCGCGCATCACTCTGGCAATTTACACCCATGTTCTTCCTGGAGCCCAGCGCGACGCGGTGGATCGCTTGGAACGCCAATTGTTCCCAAATGTTCCCAAGTTTGCACAAATGTTGTGCAATCGGGGTCAAGCGCAACCGGAGCTAACCCAATGAGGGCTAAAGGGAAAGGCATGGTAGGCCCGTGGGGACTCGAACCCCAGACCTCTACCGTGTCAAGGTAGCGCTCTAACCAGGCTGAGCTACGGGCCTATTTGACTGAACTTGCAGCTAAAGCTTGAAGATTGCCGCAAGTCCAGGGATTTGTCCGGGACACTCCGCTGAAATAGCCAGGCCAGCAGCTGACTCTCCAGCCGTACACCAGGATTGATTTTATCACCGAACTTTCAGAACGATTCTGGATTCTCATCCTTGGCGAGCGGCGCTTGGAGTCACGACCCGGGTTTCATCCTGTTAAGTCACCGCCAAATTGAACGTCGCAGTCCGCGTGACGGCCGTATTTGAGCTAAGCGTCCCAGTGACCGTAATGGTGTAATTCCCCGGGGGAGTGCCGCCACTGACCAAGCCAGTCGGACGACAAGCGCTCAGGCAGGAAAGTAAGGCCAAGGCCACCATAACAGCTACGAATCTTGGCACAGCCAGGCGCGGATGAGCGCGCGCCGCCTGAGCAAATCGCCGATATCTCCAAAGGCCGATCGCCAAGGCAAGAGCCGCGATCCACGAGAGGAACATGATCCCCGGCGGCCAGCTCCGGAACGGCAAAGTGGGCCCCCAAATAGACGAAGTGGATTTTATGGTGCTCACGGTCATTTTCACAGTTTGGACTGACCCGTCGGGCGTAACTGAGGAAGGAGAGAACGCACACGTGGCTCCCGCCGGCAGGTTGGTGCAACTGAATTGAACTTGCTTGTTGAACCCATTGGTCGGAGTCAGGGCTACAGTGTACGAGGCGGGCGCCCCCGAAACAATGGTATCCAGAGGAGGCGTGACCGAGAGTGAATAATCAGCCAGCAGGATGGTGAGCGCAACCGTTGTACTCTGTGAGCCGCTGATGCCAGCCACGTTAAAGTTGAATGGACTTGTCAGCGCAGCGGTCAAGCTGCTGACGGTCAACGTACTCGTCTGGCCGGCGAGAATCGTGGCCGGAGAAAAGCTGCAGGTCAAAGACGCCGGACACCCAAGGGTGATATTGCCCGTAAAGCTGCTGGGAGCTGTGGCGGTGATGGGGAAAGTAACCGAGGCACTTCCCGCAAGGATTGTGGAAGTGGACGCCGAGGACGAGAGCGTAAAAACGGCGACTCCGATTCCCGAAAGAGCCACGGTTTGAGGGCTTCCGCTGGCATTGTCGTAGACGCTCAAGGTCCCATTCCGGCCGCCCGACGCGGTGGGTTGAAACGAGACGCTGACCGAGCAACTCTGCCCGACGTCAAGAAGATTCTGGACGGCAGCGCAGGTGTTGGTCTGGAGGTAGTCCCCGCTGCTGGTATCTATTTTCGAAATGGACAAAATCGACGTCCCGGTGTTGGTAATGGTCACCGTCTGCGGGTCGCTGACGGTACCGACGGTTTGATTGCCAAATGGCAAGCTGGTCGGCGTGAGGGTGACAGCAGTGGAGGCCGCGACGCCCGTGCCTTTGAGGGAAATGGTCTGAGGGCTGTTGGCCGCATTGTCGGTAATACTGATCTGACCGGTTTCCAAGCTGGTCTCGCTGGGCGTGAAGAAGACGGGGAGCGTGCAACTGCCGCCGCCAGCTGCCAGGGTGCCGATGCAGGGGATTTCGTCCATCGTAAAATCCGTGGCGGTCGTGACCCCGGTGGTGGTGCTGACCGGCGACATGACGATCGAGGAAATGTTGAGGTTGGCCGTTCCCGCGTTGATGATCGTAACGTACTGAGGCGAGCTCCTGAAATTCAGGGTCTGCGCCCCGAAATTAACCGTTTGCGGGACGATGGCCATTCCCGGAAGGTCGAAAGGGATAATCTCGGCGACGAAAGCGTTCCCCACTGCACCGGCGAGCGACTTCTGATAGGCGCCGGCGATTATCGGAAAATTGGTCGAGGCTGTGCTCCCTGCTAAGTAAACATTGTAAACACTGCCGGAAGAGCTCAGTGCGATCGCCTGGCCAGCGTCCGCGCCGTTCCCGCCCAGGTAAGTGGAATAGAGGAGCCCCGTGCCTGTGGGATTGACCTCGGCCACAAATGCATCAGGACACGCTGACGTGCTGCAGGTACTTCCCCCCGGACCTCCTAGGAGCGACTGGATCGGCGAAATCAAGGGGGCAACGAAATCGCTCGATTCAGTGAAGCCCGTTACGAAGGCATCACCCGAAGTGTCCACGGCAATGCCATTTCCTATATCGCGTAGCAATCCCCCTAGGAGGGTCGAGTAAACCAGTTTTAGACCGGAGGAGTCCAGTTTTGTTACAAAAGCGTCGATCGACCCGGCATTCTGGGTTTGCCAGGCGTTGAAGGTCGTGGGAAAAACCGGGGAGTCTGTCCGTCCTGTGACGTAGACGTTGGAGCTTGAGTCAATCGCAATGCCGAAACCGCGGTCGTCCCCCGTACCGCCGAGATACGTGGAAAATACAAGCGAGGCGACTCCGGAGCTCTGCGTGTTCAGCTTGGAGACAAAAGCATCCGGAGCGCCGGCGTTCGATCCTTGGTAAGGATTGACGGTCGGAAAATCAGGTGAAAAAGTGTAGCCGGTCACGTAAGCGTTGCCGGATCCATCCACTTTGATTGCCTGGCCGACGTCCGCCTGCAACCCGCCCAAGTAGGTGGAGTAGACGAGCGCCGAACCGTCGAAATTAACCTTGGTGACGAAGGCGTCTCCCCCTCCGCCGGGCGCCGGTTGATAAGCGTTCGAGGTTATCTTGAAATCGTTCGATTGCGTAGAACCGGTAACGTAAGCATTTCCCGAAGTATCCACGGCTATTCCCTGGCCAAAATCGGCCCCGGTGCCGCCCAAATAAGAGGAATAGACTAACGTATCGCCCTTACTGTTAAGTTGGGTGACGAAGGCGTCGCTGTTTCCCCCGTACGTCGTCTGAAATGCGCCCAGGCTGGTGCTTGAAGCGGCGGTTACAGGGAAATCCGCAGAATTAGTACTTCCCGTGATGAAAGCATCTCCCGCGTAAATCGCGATAGCTGAAGCCGAGTCTGTGCCTGTTCCGCCCAGGAACGTGGAATAGACGAGAGCGGAACCGTCCGTATTCAACTTGGTTACGAAGGCGTCCCCACTGCCCTTATTTGAGCTTTGCTCTGGGCCCAGCGTCGGAAAGTTGGAAGAGCTCGTGGTGCCGGTGATGTAGGCATTGCCGGAGGAATCCACCGCGATCCCGTACGCCACGTCTCCTCCCGTTCCCCCCAGGTACGTCGCGTATTTCAGCACCGGGTCAATCACCAACTCCCGCCTCCGGTCATACCTCCCCACTTCGAACCCCACTTCGTTTCCCTTCACCACGTACCGCGCTTCCACTACTTCCCTCTTCCCTCCTCGCTCCTGGTACG
>OFHG01000278.1_pt1 | contig 21951 bp, 19 predicted proteins | sample 1521931 | NCBI WGS metagenome assembly OFHG01 (sample SAMEA2468438, study PRJEB22500) | soil metagenome | biome: Glassland; feature: Farmland; material: Clay | place: Australia | collected 2013-01-31 | depth 0.55 m
TCGCAGCGCCCGGGCCGGCGGGGCGGCCGCGCCTGGTGGGGCCTCGCCCGCCGGTCTTCGGCGCACCGGACGCGGTGCCGCCTGGGCCGGCCCCCCGCGGCGCGGCGGCGCCCCGCCGATGACCGGAAGCTCACGCACCATCAGCGGCAGCGCCATCGAAGCCATCAGCGCCTCCATCAGGTTGTCGGCCGTGGTGTCGAGGTAGACGGGCCTGCCGGTGGCCACATCCGTGGCCCCCACGAGCAGCGGCCGCCCATGGCGATAGATGCCGGGGATATCGAAGCCGGAACCGGCCACGGCGTCGAACAGGCACTGCAGGTCGAGCAGGTGCCCACCTCCGAGAAAGCGAAGCGGACTGATGAAGCCGCTGCGGCGCGCCATGCCCAGGAAGAGGTCCAGGCTTTTGCCCTCGGTGCCGGTCAGGAAGCCGGCGAGGTTTCCCGCCCCCGCCGACACCCCGATATAGCCGTCGAAGGGATCGAACCGGCGCTGCAGGAAACCATCCAGCAGGCCGGCGGAGAATACGCTGCGCATGGCCCCGCCCTCGACGACCAGCATGTTCGGCATGGCGCGCCCCATGGCTGCCGGAACGCTACGGGCGCGTCAGGATTCGGATGCGGATGGCTTGCGGCATATCAGGCTGTCGACGCTCCAGGCACCGCCACCGGCCGCGGCCATATAGAGGAAGGTGAAGCAATAGAACACCGCTGCCTCGCCGTGGTTGAGCAGGGGCCAGAAGCCGTGCGGCGCATGCATCATGAAATACGCGAGCGCCATCTCGCCGGAGAGGAGGAAGGCGACCGGCCGCGTGAACAGGCCGATCAGGATCAGGAAGCCTCCGAACACCTCGAGCACGCCGGCGAACCAGAGCAGCGAGAACGCCGGGATGTGGAACATGAACGGCGCCGGAAAGCTGAACAGCTTCTCGCCGCCGTGTTCCATGAACAGGAAGGCGACGATGATACGCAGAACACTCAACAACTGCGGCTGCCATTGGGCAGCCCGATTACCTAGACCGGACATATAGCCTCCTTATCATGCCGTGGCCGTGCCATCGGCCATGGCATCATTATAACCCTTCCGCACACATCAATTACCCGAAGCGGAATCCGGATACTGCCTTGCCCAGCATGCGATCGGCATAGTTGCGCACGCCCGGGTCGCCGGCGGCGGCGCCTGCGGCCACGAACAGCGGCACCAGGTGCTCGCTTCTGGGATGGCAGGCGCGGGCGCCGGGGGCCTGGGCCCAGGCGATCAGCCGCCGTTCACGCTCGGCCGCATCGGGCTGCTCGACCGCCTCGGCCAGCCAGGCATCGAAATGCGCAGCATCGGCGATGGTCTGGGCATCCTCGGCCATGATCTTGTGCAGATTGTGATAGCTCAGACCGCGGCCGACGATCAGCACGTCCTCGTCCCTGAGCGGTGCCAGGGCCCGTCCGAGGGCCAGGTGGAAGGCCGGGTCGAGGTTGCGCTGCAACGACAGCTGCACGATGGGCACATCCGCATGCGGGTAGATCAGCATGAAGGGGATGAACACACCGTGGTCGAGGCCGCGCTCGGCCTCCTCGTCGCTGTCGATGCCGGATGCGGCCAAGAGCTCGCGCACGCGCACCGCCAGCATTGGTGATCCCGGAACGGGATAGCGCAGCCGGTAGGTATGCTCGGGGAAGCCGTAGTAGTCGAACAGCAAGGCAGGGTTTTCGCCGGTATTGACCATCGGCATCCGCTCCTCCCAATGCGCGGAGATCACCAGCACCGCCTTCGGCCTGCGCCCCACCTCGGCGTCGAGGCCGCGCATGTGCGCCTCCAGGCCATCCCATGTACCTGGCGGACCGAAGCCCGCCTCCATGAAGGGCCAGGGGCCGCCGCCATGGGAGATGAACAGCGCCGGCAAGCGTTCCCTGTTATGGCTCATGGTGTTGCCTCCTATCCATCACCGCGGCGGCCGCGGGAGTTTTTCTAACTGGGTAATACATAGTGAGCTGATGGTGGAAGCACAAGAAGGCACATGCATGTCACCGGCTCACAAGCAATGCGCACCTGGCCGGGGAAGGTTGCCGGCCGGCCTGGGCCGGCCTACGCTTTCCCCATGATGAACCTGATCGCCACCGACATCCCGAAGACCTGCCCGGAGCGCGACATCTACAATGCGCTGCTGGCACTGGATGGCAAAGACATCCTCGAACTCGGTTGCGGCCGCGCGGAGATCACGCGCGCCATCGCCACCGAGGGCCCGGGGCGGCGCATCACGGCGCTGGAGGTCGACGAGGTCCAGCATCGCCATCACCAGGCCATCGACGATCTGCCCAATGTGCACTTCGCCATGGCCGGGGCCGAGGCCATCCCCGCCCCGGACGATGCCTTCGACATCGTATTCATGTTCAAGTCCCTGCACCATGTGCCGCTGCCGCTGATGGACCAGGCCCTGGCCGAGATAAGGCGCGTGCTCAGGCCCGGGGGTTATGCCTATATCTCGGAGCCCCTGTTCGCCGGCGATTTCAACGAGATCCTGCGGCTGTTCCACGATGAGCAGCAGGTGCGCCAGGCCGCCTTCGAGACGGTCAGGCGCGCCGTGGACCAGGACGTGCTGTCGCTGGTGCAGGAGGTGTTCTTCAATGCGCCGATCCGCTTCGACGGCTTCGCCGATTTCGAGGACAAGATCCTGAAGGCCACCCACACCGACCACCAGCTTCCGGGTACGCTGTACGCACAGGTGAAGCAGCGGTTCGAGGCCCACCTGGACCGGGACGGGGCGCATTTCCTGATGCCGATTCGCGTGGACCTGCTGCGCAAAGACGGCTGATATGGGTGATGAGCCGACGGATGAGGCCGGCTACCCCGTGGGGATGAGCCCGTGGCGGCCGACCATCATCATCACCGTCACCGTCATGATGACGGAGCTGCTCATCATGCTTGCCATCGAGAACCATTTCATGTCCGGGGTCGGCAAGCTGGAGCAGTCCCTGCTCGATGCGGCGCTGCTCGGCGCCATCCTGTCGCCGGTCGTTTACTACCTGCTGATGTCGCCGCTGCGCCGGCGAACCATTTTCGAACAGCACGAGCTGCACGAACTGCATGACGAATTGACGGGGCTTCCCACGCGCAAGCTGTTCATGGAACTGGTCGGGCACGAGACCAAGCTGGCCGCGCGCAACGGATGGGCGATGTCCCTGATCGTCATCGACCCCGCCCGCCTGTCCGAGATCAATCAGATCTTCGGCTACGCATTCGGCGACCGGGTGCTCGTCGAGATGGGCTCGCGCTTCAAGGCCCTGATGCGGGAATCGGACATCATCGCCCGCATCAGTGGCGACGAGTTCGGCCTTTTGCTGCAGCAGGTGGACACCCGCGACGTACGGCAGGTCGTGCGGAAGATCACCGCCGCGCTGGAAACGCAGTTTCTGATCGACGGCGTCACCGTCGACATCGGCGTCACCATGGGCATCGCCGTCTTCCCCCACCACGGCGACGATACCTCGCAGCTGCTACAACGGGCCCGCGTCGCCCTGAGCACCGCCAAGAACAAGCTCGACACCTATTCGCTGTTCGAACAGGAGTACGAATCGGAGGCGGAGGACCGCATCCGTCTGTTCGGCAAGATCCGGCAGGCCATCGTACGCGACGAATTCGAACTGTATTACCAGCCGAAGGTGCATATGCCCACCGGCCGCATCGTCGGTGCCGAGGCCCTGGCTCGCCTGCGCAAGGAACCGTCCCAGCGCATCTCGCATTTCATCCTGTTCGCGGAGCAAGTCGGCATCATCACCGATATTACCCGCTGGGTGTTCAGGCATGCGGTGGCGCAGCTGGCCTCATGGCGGGACGATGGGCTGCAGATGAACCTCTCGATCAATATCTCGGTGCGCGACATCCTCAACGATAAGCTGATGGGCGAACTGCTGACGCTATGCGAAGAACGCGACGTCAGCCCGGCGCAGATCACCATCGAGATCACCGAGAGCTCGATCCTGCGCCAGGCCGACAAGGCCATGACCATGCTCGAACGCCTGCGCGGCGACGGATTCCGTATTTCGCTCGATGACTTCGGCACCGGCTACTCATCGTTGAGCTACCTGAAGCAGATCCCCGCCGACGAGTTGAAGATCGACCAGTCCTTTGTCCGCAGCATCGGCGAGCGCGAGGGCGACGATGTCCTCATCGGCCTGATCATCGACATCGGTCAGGCCCTCGGGCTGAAGCTCGTCGCCGAAGGCGTGGAGACCGAACATCAAGCACAGCATCTGCTCGCCCTCGGATGCGACACCTTCCAAGGCTATATGATCTCCCGCCCTCTACCCGCGGGCGAGCTGGTGCAATGGCACCGCCATTGGACCGAAACCCACCGATGAGCGACGATGGACAAGGATAGGCTCGAGGCGTTCAGCGACGGGGTACTCGCCATCATCATCACCATCATGGTGCTGGAGATGAAGGTTCCCCACGGTGCTGAGATCTCGGCATTACGCCCGTTGATCCCGGTCTTCCTCAGCTATGTGCTGAGCTTCATCTATATCGGCATTTACTGGAATAACCATCACCATATGCTACACATGACCGAGCGTGTCAGCGGCCCGATCCTGTGGGCCAACCTGCACCTGCTGTTCTGGCTATCCCTGTTCCCGTTCGCCACCGCCTGGATGGGCGAGAACCACTTCGCAGCGGCGCCCACGGCGCTCTATGGCGTACCGCTGCTGATGGCTGCCATTGCCTACTGGCTGTTGCAGCGGGCCATCATCGCCAGGCAGGGCCGCGCCTCCCTGCTGGCCTTCGCCGTCGGCAGCGATCTGAAGGGGAAGCTATCGCCCGTCCTGTACCTGCTCGCGATCCCCCTGGCCTTCTGGCAGCAATGGGTCGCCGGCGCCATCTATGTCGGTGTCGCCCTGATGTGGCTGATTCCCGATCGGCGCATCGAACGGGCATGGCAAGAGAAGGACGGGCACGAGACCTAGCCCCGGCGCATCAGGCGCAGGTGACGACGCACGTACCAGACGATGCCCACGATCAGGATGGCGCCGATCAGCGCATCGAAGCGATGGAAATAGACCCCGAGCGCATCCCAGTTCTCGCCGAGCTTCATGCCGATCCAGGCCAGCCCCCAGCACCAGATCAGCGATCCGGCGAAGGTATAAACACTGAAGCGCCACAACGGCATGCGCGACACGCCGGCGGGAAAGGCGATGAAGGTACGCACCACCGGCAGCAGACGGCCGACGAAGATCGTGATGTCCCCATGCCGGGCGAACCAGCGATCGGCCAGATCCAGATCGTGGTGCGAGATCAGCACGTATCTCCCGTAGGCCTCGATCAGCGGCCGCCCGCCCCAGGCGCCCAGGGCATAGGCCACCCATGAACCGAGCAGGCAACCGGCCGCACCCGCCAGGGCGACGAAGGACAACTGCATCTCGCCCTTGAACACCAGGAAGCCGGAAAAGGGCATGATGATCTCGGACGGCAGCGGGATGCAGGCGCTCTCGATGCCCATCAGCAGCGCGATACCGCCGTAGCCGAGCCTGGAAATCACGGCGATGATGGCCGTAGCCAGCGCGGCAATGAGCTTGGCGATCATCCCATACCCCTCAGAAACTGGAGTCCGGCTCGCGCAGGAAGGCGATTTCCTCTTCCGTCGAGCTACGGCCGAGCACGGCGTTGCGGTGCGGGTAGCGGCCGAAGCGATCGATGATGCGCTTGTGCTTGTGTTCAAACTCAAGGTTGCCGGCGATGCCGTTGGCTTCGAACAGACGCACGGCGACTTCATGGATCCTCGCCGATTCGCTGTGCATGAACGGCATGTACATAAAGCTGCGTTCCACCGGGTGCAACGCCCCATCCATGCCCCGATCGATGGCTTCCTGCGCCAGGGCCAGGGCCAGTGCATCGTTGGCGAAGGCCAGTGGCGAATCCCGGTACAGGTTGCGCGAGAACTGGTCGAGCACGATGATCTCGGCCAGCCTGCCCCTGGCACTCGCCCGCCAGCCGTACAGCTCGCAGCGGCAGGCCATACGGTGGGTCTCCGAGAACCGTTCGCGGATCTGCTGGTCCAGCACCGGATTCTTCGCCCACCATTCCCCCGGCATCAGCTCGTCGAACCAGAAACCCAATACATCCTCGATCATGCTCATGCCTCCGGCGGCGGGAACTCGGCGTAGGCCGGCACGTCCGCGCCGAGATGCATCCAGGGCCTATCGTGCGACACCCATATATGGGCATAGGCCGTCGGATGTGGATCCTCGTCGAGCGTGGCCACGCGCAGGATCACCTGCGGCTGGTCCAGCCATTCCGCCAGCAGGTGCGAGCCGCAGACGGAGCAGAAGCGGCGCAGCTTGCCGGGTGTGGATTCGAAGGCGGACAGCCTGTCCTCCCCCTTAAGCCAGCGGAAATGCTCGCGTTGGACACGGGCGGTCGGCGCAAAGGCCGCGCCCTGCGCCTTCTGGCAGGTGCGGCAATGGCAGTAGCGTACCGGCCCGACCAGCCGATCGACCTCGTAGGCCACCGCCCCGCACAAACAGCTTCCCTTCATGATGATCCCCCTTACGCCGACAGCATGGTGCGCCAGTTCTTCGGTAGCGGCGCCCGTATCTCCATGGCCTTGCCCGTCACCGGGTGCACGAAGCGCAGGCGCCAGGCATGCAGCATCAGGCCCCTGCCGCCCGCGGCCCGGAATGCTGCCAGCGCACCGCGCCCGGCATACTTGGCATCGCCGGGGATCGCGTGTCCCTCGCCCTGCAGCTGCACCCTGAGCTGGTGCGTACGGCCGCTGTGCGGATTCAGCGCCACCATGGCCCAGTCGAGATCGTGGCTCCGCCCTTCGAGCATGACCTGGAAATCGGTGACCGCCTCCTTGCCTGCCTCGGCATCCACCACCATGCGCTCACCGCCACGCACCATCCCCTTCACCAGCTGTGCGCGCATGCGCCCGGCATGCGCATAGGGATGGCCGGCCACCAGCGCGAAATAGGTCTTCTGCATGTCGCGCTCCCGGAAGGAAGCGGTGAGCCGGCGCAAAGCCTCCAGGTGCTTGGCCAGCAGCAGTACCCCGGAGGTGTCGCGATCCAGCCGGTGCGCCAGCCTGAGATCCGGCAGCCCGCGCAACCGCTTCCACGCCTCGATGAGCCCCGCCTCATGGCCGGACCCGCCGTGCACGACCAGTCCTGCCGGCTTGTCCACCGCGAGCAGCCAGTCGTCCTCATACAGGATGGGCGCATCTGCCGCGCGCTTCAGCAGCGCCGCCGGCATGCTGGCCTGAGGCGACTCCGAATGGGAAGTGGCCCCCGGGCGCAGGCTGGCCGGCAGGAAGATGCGGTCGCCGGCGGCCAGGCGCTGCTCGGGCCTCGCCCGGCGGCCATTGACGCGCACGTTTCCCTTGCGGATCAGGCGCATGATCAGCGGCCGCTGGCCGTCGCCCAGCAGCCGCTGCAGCGCCCGGTCCAGGCGGCTGCCGGACTCCCGGCTATCGATATCCAGATGGGCCTCAGCTGAGGGCGCACTTGCCAAAAAAGCCTCCGATCTTTAGCTTTAGCCGGATGCAGTGATGCTCCGCGGGCGTCATGCCGCGATGGTGCAAGCATAAACGACCAACCCGGGCACGATAACCTCTCCGCCGAGGCGGATAAAGAGGATGCGGGTTGTCGATGGCTGTGCCGGATCCTGGCCTTCGCTGACCTGGATCCCCGCCGTGCGCTTCCGTCCCATGACGCCGTGTTGAGCCTGCATACATAAAAAGGCCTTGTCTGAAGATTTGTGCCGCAGGGCGGAAAGCGTTCCGCACCGCGGCCGATAACTGAATCAGCGTGCCTCCCGGACCGACAGGGTTCCGGGGGCGGGCGTGTGCATCAGCCAATCCTCAGACGGCCACAGGAAGTGGTGAATGAGCAAGCGCATGCTGATTAATGCCTCCCATGAGGAGGAAAGCCGGGTCGCCATCGTCGTTGACGATTATCTTCAGGAACTCGACATCGAGTCGGCCCAGAAGGTCCAGACCAAGAGCAATATCTACAAGGGCACGATCACCAAGATCGAGCCGAGCCTGCAGGCGGCCTTCGTCGAATACGGCTCGGCCCGGCAGGGATTTCTGCCGCTGAACGAGATCCATCCGGAATACTGGAAGGACGGTGTCGACAAGACGCTCGATCACCGCAACGTCAGCATCCAGGACGTGCTGGAGCACAAACAGCCAATCCTGATACAGGTCGTCAAGGAAGAGCGCGGCACCAAGGGTGCGGCGCTGACCACCTACATCTCGCTGGCCGGCCGCTACCTGGTGCTCAGCCCGAACACCGAGCGCGGCGGCATCTCCCGCAAACTCGACGAGGAAGACCGCCAGGCCATGAAGCAGATCCTGGCCCAGCTGAACGTGCCGGAGAACATGGGCCTGATCCTGCGCACCGCCGGCAAGGATCAGACGCTGGAGGCGCTGCAGCGTGACTACGCCTACCTGTCCCGGCTTTGGGACGAAATCCGCATCAAGAGCCAGAACGCGCCGCTGCCGTCGCTGATCTACCTCGAGGGAGATCTGGCCACGCGCGCCATCCGCGACCACTTCACCGACGACATCGCCGAGATCTGGGTCGACAACTACGATATCTACGAGCGCACCAAGCAGTTCGTGCACGCCGTGCTTCCCGGTAAGGAGAAGCTGGTCAAGCTGTACCGCGGCAAGAAACCGCTGTTCCGCCACTACAAGGTCGAAGACCAGTGCGAGGAGATCCACGAGCGTGAGATCCGCCTGCCGTCCGGCGGCTCCATCGTTTTCGACCCTACCGAGGCGCTGACCTCCATCGACGTCAACTCCTCGCGTTCGACGGGCAGCAAGCATATCGACGACACGGCGGTCGCCACCAACCTCGAGGCGGCGCGCGAGGTCGCCCGCCAGCTCAGGATCCGCGACATCGGCGGCCTGGTCGTCATCGACTTCATCGACATGGCCTCGCGCAAGCACGCACAGCAGGTCGAGGAAACACTGCGCGATGCCTGCAAGGGCGACAAGGCGCGCATCCAGATGGCCCGCATATCCCGCTTCGGCCTGCTGGAGATGTCCCGCCAGCGCCTGCACCCCTCGGTTCGCGAATCGACGACCGAGATGTGCCCGCGCTGCCAGGGCCGCGGCTACGTGCTGACCACCGAGTCGATGGCGCTGCACATGCTGACGCGCATCGAGGATCTGGCGGAGGCCGGGAAGAAGCCGACGCTGGTGGTACAGGTGCCCTCGGATACCGGCGAGTACCTGATGAACAACAAGCGCGACGATGTGGCACGCATCGAGGCACTCTATGAGATCCAGGTGACGCTGCAGATCCGCCAGGAGCTGGAGATTCCGCACTACCGCATCGAGCGCCACTGGAGCGACAACAACCAGCAAAAGATCGAGGTGCTCGAGGACACCACCAAGGGCAAGAAGCCACCGCGTCCCGGGCGCAAGCTCAAGCCGCTGGAGCCGATCGTCGGCGTGCCGAAGGCCCCGGCGGAGGAGCCTGAAGCCAAGCCGAAGAAGCCCTCGCTGCTGGCCTCACTGTTCGGCAAACTGCTGGGCGGCAAGCCGGAAGCCCCCGAGCCGGAGCTTGAGAAGAAGGCCGAGCCCGAAACCCCCAGCCAGGGCGCGCGCCGCGGCCGTCGCGGAGGGCGCAACCGTCGTGGCGGCCGCAAGCCGCAGCAGGCGGGCGCTAACGCCGAGGCCGGGCAGGAGCAGGCAGAGCGTCAGAAGCCCAGGCGCGAACGGCCGGAAAGGCCCGACGCTGCCAAGGCGGATGCGGAGAAGAGCGAGAACGGCAGCGAGGAGGATGCACAGAAACGTCGTCGTCCCCGTCGTCGTCGTCGTCGCCCAAGCAACCGCACCGGTGAACAGGGTGCCGCTCCCGAGGCGACGAGCGGCGAGACCCGTGCCCCGGACAGTCAGCCGGCGGTTCCGGCCGGGGAATGAATGCCGGCATCGGGATGACCGACGTCGTCATCCCGGACAGCCTGCACGGCCGGCGCCTGGACCAGGCCCTGGCCGATTTGACCGGACTGTCGCGCAGCCGCATCCGCACCCTGCTCGACGAGGCGCATATCCTGAAAAACGGACGATCCTGCAAGGGTGCCGACCGCGCCAGCGCCGGCGAAGCCTATAGCATCGACCTACCGCCGGCCGCACCGCTGTCGCTCACGCCCGAGGCCATCGCCCTGGATATCCTCTTTGAAGACGAACACCTGATCGTCATCAACAAGCCGCCCGGTATCGTCGTGCACCCGAGCCATGGCCATGCCGAGGGCACCCTGGTGCACGCCCTGCTCCACCATTGCCACAGCCTGCCGGGCATCAACGGCGTCGAGCGCCCGGGCATCGTGCACCGGCTGGACAAGGACACCTCGGGCAGTCTTGTCATCGCCAAGACGGAGGCGGCCCATCGACGGCTCACCGCCATGTTCGCGGCGCATGCGCTGGACCGGCAGTACCTGGCCTGGTGCCGTGGCGTGCCGCGCTGGCGGCACAAGCGCATCGACTCACCGCTGGGCAGGCATCCCCAACACAGGCAAAAGATGTCCGTGCGCACGGACGGCAAGACGGCGGTCACGGATGCGGCGCTGGAGCGGGCTTATGCCGATGACTTCTGCCGCATGCGCCTGACCCTGCATACCGGTCGCACGCATCAGATCCGCGTGCACCTGGCGCATGAGGGCATCCCGGTGCTGAAGGATCCGACCTATGGGCGCAGCTTCCATGCCGGAAAGGGCATCCCAGAACCGGCGCGCAGCACCATCACCGCCCTAGACCGCCAGGCCCTGCACGCAGAGATCCTCGCCTTCCCACACCCGATCAGCAATGCGCCGCTGCGCATCGCAGCACCATTGCCGGCCGACCTGCAACAGCTCTCGGACGCCCTGGATGCAGCCTATGCCTGAATCCGCGATGAGCGTTACCTCGGCGCTGTTCGCGCGCCACGGGGCACTGGGCGTCTTCTCGCTGCGTGGCGGCGGCGTCAGCGAGCCGCCGTTCGATACGCTGAACCTCGGCCATGGCCTGGGGGATGACGAGGCGCATGTCGAGGCCAATCTGCAGCGCTTCATCGAAGCTTCCGGGCTGCCGATGCCGCATACCGCCCGCCAATGCCATGGCGACGCGCTCCTGCGCTGCCATGGCCCGGGGACGGCCCACGACGCGGCGGCCGATATCCTGATCACCGATGCGGCGGATACGGCCGTCGGTGTACGCACTGCCGACTGCGTACCCATCCTGCTCGCCGATCCCCGCCGCCGCCGGCTGGCGGCCGTACATGCCGGCTGGCGCGGCACCGCCCTGCAGGTGGTCGCCCGTGCCGTGGCGGCCATGCGGGCGGACGGCTCGCGGCCAGACGAACTGCTGGCGGCCATCGGCCCCAGCATCGGCCCCTGCTGCTATGCCATCGGCAGCGATACGGCAGGGAAACTTGGCTATCCCGAACCCGCCGATGCCTTCCGCCACATCGATGACGCCATTCATGCCGACCTGGCCCTGCTCAATGTCCGCCAATTGATCGCCTGTGGCATTCCCCGGGTCTCGATCGAGCACCATGCCACCTGCACCGCCTGCCATCCGGCTCAGCTGTTCTCGCATCGGCGGGACGGGGGCCGCACCGGCCGCCATCTCGCCGTTGCCGCCTGGGCGCCCTCCCCCTAGACTGCCGACCCATGCAGATTTCCCGTTCCCCGCTCTGGCTTACGATGGCCGTCATCATGCTTGCCCTCGGCGCATGCGCCGAGAAGGAAATCAAGATGACGACGCCGAAGGCCGATTACATGAAGGCCAAGAGTATGATTCGGGACGGCTACTACAGCCGGGCGACGATGTTCCTCGAGAAATACGCCTCCAATCACCCGTACAGCCACTACACCGCCGAGGCGGAGCTGCTGCGCGCCTATGCCGCCTACAAGGACGACGAACTGCCGCTGGCCGAGACCATCTGCGAGGAGTTCATCCGGCGCCACCCCATGCATCCTGACGTCGTGTATGCGGAATACCTGCTGGCCATGACCCATTACCACGAGACCTCGCCGCCCGAGCGTGACCAGACGGAGACCCACAAGGCCATCAAGGGCTTCCAACGCGTCATCGATGAGCACCCAGGCACCACCTACGCCAAGGATGCCGCCACCCATCTGCAGCATCTGTACAACAGCCTGGCCAAACACGAAGCGACGGTCGGGGAGTTCTATTACAGGCACAAACAATACGTGGCCGCCGTCAACCGCCTCCAGGTGGTCATCCGTTCCTACCAGACCACGCCGTCCATCGAGCCGGCGCTGTACTACCTCGCCGCCTCATATGCGGCGCTCGGCCTGAAGACCGATGCACGGCAAACGGCCATGCTGCTGCGCGCCAACTACCCGCGGGGCAAGTGGAGTGATAAGGCCAAGAACCTTCTTTAAGCCCCGCATCATCGCCGCCTGCCTGTTGCTCGCCGCAGCCGCCCCGCTCGCAGGCTGCTCCGAGGTGCAGAAGGTCGAGATTCGCTCGGTCATGGATGCCCGCGATCGGGCCATCAGCCACAAGGACATCCGCGCCTACAGCGGGCTACTGCTCGCCGATTACCGCGATCATGGCCAGAGCAAGGCCGATATCGTGGCCCAGATGACGGACATGTTCGGCCGCTTCGACCAGATGAAGATGCATTCCTTCGACCGCACCATCCGCGTGCTCGACGCCACGCATGCCCAGTGCGCGCAGAGCTACCGCCTGCGCGTGCGCCGGGATCACGCCTGGCGCGCCATCGTCGAGCGCGAGCAGGTGGATCTGCAGAAGACCGCGGACGGCTGGAAGATCAGCGCCGGGCTGTAGTCGCCCGCCTGGGCCTCGTTGCTGCCTTCGCAGCCGTTTTCGCTGCGGCCTTCGGCGCCGTTTTCGCGGGCCGCTTTCCGGGTGCGAAATCATCGACCTGGATCACCTGTGTCGCCAGCTCCCGGAAATCATTCATCAGCCCCTGCTCCTCAGCCGTGATATGCCCCTGCTCCGCCATCGCCTGCAGCCAGGCCTCGGAGGGCATCTGGGCATCGGCACGCAGGCCCTTCTCCTTGAGGCGCGTCTCTACGGCCTCGGCACGGATGGCCAGCCCCAGCGCATGTTCCAGGCGACCGATCGGATCGGCCGCATCGTCCGGCGCATAGATGCCATCGGTCAGGCGGTCTCGGGTGTCGGAGGGAGAAAGCAACAGCGCCGCCACCTGATGACCGAGCTGGTCGGAGGGTGCATGCCAGCGCCGCCCGAGGGGGAACAGCAACGGGCGCAGCCCCGCCGCCGCCAGGCGCAGCGGGAAATTGCGCAGGATGCCGTCCAGTGCCTCCTCAATGTGATGCAGGCAGTAGCGGCAACCCCAATGCACCAGCGACAGGTCCGCCGCCGGCCGACCGTCATCGGCGAAGCGCTTGAGCACGGACGAACACAGGACCATATGCCCCAGCGCATCGGCGAAGCGCCCGGACAGCTTCTCCTTGCGCTTGAGCTGCCCGCCCAGCAGCAGGAATGCGGCGTCGGCCAAGAGGGCGAAGGCGGCGGAGAAGCGCGACAGAGCCCGGTAATAGACCTCTTCCGCCCCTGCCAGTGGCGATGGTGCCAGCCAGCGTCCCGCCAGGCCGTAGACGAGGGCGCGCGCCCCATTGCGCACGGCATGCCCCGCATGATCGAGCAACAGGGCATCGAAGCGCGGCAGATCATCGGCGCGTGCCGCCGCCATCTCGTCGAGCAGGTAGGGATGGCAGCGCATCGCCCCCTGCCCGAAGATCATCAGGGTGCGGGTCAGGATATTGGCCCCCTCCACGGTGATCGCCACCGGCACCGTTTGGTAGGTGCGCCCGAGATAATTGGACGGGCCCAGGCAAATGCCGCGTCCACCATGCACGTCCATGGCATCGTTGATGACCTGGCGCATCGATTCGGTGAGGTAATACTTGACCATGGCCGTGATCACCGATGGCCGTTCCCCGGCATCCAGGGCGCTCACAGTCAGGCGGCGGGCCGAGTCCATGACATAGCTCAGGCCGCCGATGCGCGCCAGCGCCGCCTCCACCCCCTCGAAACGGCCGACGGGCAGGTGGAACTGGCGGCGCACCCGCGCATAGGCTCCGGTGGCGAGGCTGGCCAGCTTACCGCCGCCGGTGGAAAGCGCCGGCAGCGACACGCCGCGGCCGACCGATAGGCGCTCGACGAGCATGCGCCAGCCCTTGCCGATCTGGGCCTGGCCGCCGATCAGCCAGTCCATGGGGATGAACACATCGCGGCCGTGGTTGGGGCCGTTCTGGAAGGCTGCATCCAGCGGATGATGGCGGCGGCCGATGTCGATGCCGGGGGTGTCGGTGGGGATCAGGGCGCAGGTGATGCCGAGATCCTCGTCCTCCCCCAGCAGATGCTCGGGGTCATAGGCATGGAAGGCCAGGCCCAGCAGCGTGGCCACCGGCCCCAGCGTGATGTAGCGCTTATCCCAGTTCAGTCGGAAGCCCAGCACCTCGCGGCCTTCGAAGCTCCCCTTGCAGACGATGCCGGTATCCGGCAGGGCGCTGGCATCCGATCCGGCCAAGGGTCCGGTCAGGGCGAAACACGGCACCTCCTCGCCTTTCGCCAGCCGCGGCAGATAGTGATCCTTCTGCGCCTCGGTGCCGTAGGCCAGCAGCAGCTCCGCCGGCCCCAGCGAATTGGGCACCATGACCGTCACGGCGGCGGTGACGCTGCGGCTGGCCACCTTCATCACCACCTGGGAATGGGCATAGGCCGAGAACTCCAGTCCCCCATAGGCCTTGGGGATGATCATGCCGAAGAAGCCGTGGCCCTTGATATAGGCCCAGACCTCGGGCGGCAGATCGTTACGGTTGTGCGTGATATCCCAGTCATCGAGCATGCCGCACAGCGTGACCACCGGCCCGTCGAGGAAGGCGCGTTCCTCATCATTCAGCATGGGCGCCGGCATTGCCGACAGCCGGCTCCATCGGGGATGGCCGCGGAACAGCTCCGCCTCCCAGCCGACGGTACCCGCATCAATGGCGGCCTTCTCGGTTTCGGACATCGGCGGCAGCGCCTTCTCGATGGCCCGCATCACCGGCCGGCTGATCCACTGGCGCCGGAACGGCGTCCACAGCAACACCACGGCCACCAGCAGGTACAGCAGCCACGCCAGGAGAGCGCCGACGCCATGCAGCAGCCCGACCACCATCGCCGCTACCAGCACGATGGCCACCCCGGCCAGCCACGGGCGAACACCCCAGTGGAATCTCGCCAGCAGTACCAGGGCGACGGCGACGACACCGATCCAGATCAGCCAATGCATATTGCCTCCCAATTCCGCCCCCAACAGGCCTGCCTACGGCCGGGGCCGATGATACGGAAGTCTAGCCCATCGCCACCGATCGGCGAGACGAAAAAAAAGGGGCGGCGCATGGCCGCCCCTTATATGCCCGAAGACGATCAGAAATGGTAGGTCAGGGATGCGCCCGCCAGCTGCAGCGTCGCCTTGTAGGTGCCGTTGCGCGTCGCGTTGGTACCGGTCGACTCGGTCTGGTTCCGGTCCTTCAGCCACATGTACATATAGGCCAGGTCGAGCGTCGCATGACTGGACAGATCGATCCCGTAGCCGACATGCAGGCCCTGGCGGTCGTTGCCCGGCAGCAGTGGCGTGAAATCCGGGTTGTAGACCGGGGTCGGGTCGTAGGTGTAGCCGAAACGCGCGCGCATCTTCGGGGAGAAGCGCCACTCCGTACCCAGACGGTAGGCCCAGGTCGCCTTCCAGTTCTCCGGCACCGTAATGCTCGAGCCGTATACCGGCAGCGGCGGCGAATAGGTGAAGGCCAACTGGTCGAAGCGCTTCCAGTTCACCCAATCGGCCTCGGCACTCACCGTCCAGTCCGCATCCGGGCGCACGGCCACGCCGATATTCAGCATGTCCGGCTCGGTGACGTTGATGGCATTGGCCGACGTGGCCGAGGCGGCGACCAGGGTCGACGAGCCCTTCGCGTTGATCTTGACGCTGGTTCGGTAGCTGATGCCGGCGCTGAAGCGATCGCTGTGGTACATCGCCGCCACGTTCGCGCCCCAGCCGTCGCCATGGAAGTTCTGCGGCAGCGCGGTGCCATTGAAGTCCACGCGGTACATGTCGACATAGTCCACGCCCACGGCCACCGCCAGGTGATCCGTGAACCGGTAGGAGATGTTGGGGTTGAAGTTGATCGCCTTCAACCGCCCGTACTGGGCGGAGGAGGCGAACGGCGCCGTGGTCGGCCACTTGACATCGAGGCCGAACGGCGAGTTGATGCCGATGCCGTACGAAATCCTCGAGCCGTCGCCGCTATGCGCCAGATAGGCATGCGGGATGGCCACCGCGTCCCTGCTCATGGCGTACGGGGTGCCTCCCGTCGTCGTAAAATCGATCTTCGGAAACACCACGGTGCTGCCGACGGTGACGGCCGTGCCATGCTGGAAAGAAATGCCGGCCGGGTTGAACCATAGCGCCGACGGATCGTCGGCCACGGCGGTGAAGGCATTGCCCATGCCCATCGCCTTGATGCCCATCTCCGGAACCTGGAACCCGCCGGCGTAGGCGGATGCCCCACCCAGGCCGAGCGCCAATATGGATGCCACAATGATACGTTTCATGCTCCCCGCCCTCCTCTCCAGGACATTTAACGCCAAACGCCTGTCGGGTGCAAGACGGTTGCCCCAGGGAGGGCGGCAGACGCACGCCGGCATGCCCGCACTCACGGCCGGAGCCCGGCATCGCCGCGCCACCGCCGGTAGGCGACAGGAAGCAGGGCCAACACGGCCAGCCCGCACAGGCCGGCGATCAGCTGCGGCGTCAGCACCGCAGCAGCGCTGAAGGCGCCACCGCGGCCGAACACCTGGCCGATGCCCGAACCGACCAAGGCATAGATGAAGGCGGCCGGCATGATGCCGATGAAGGTGGCCGCCACATAGGTCGTCCAGCGCACGCCCAGGAAGGCGGGGACGAGGTTGACCAGGAAGAACGGGAACAGCGGCACCAGACGCAGCGCCAGCAGGTAATGGAAGGCGTTGTCGGCGAAGCCGGCACGCATGCGTTGCACCCCCGGCCCGGCCCTCGCCAGCAGGAAATCCCCGAAGCTGCCCTTGGCGATCAGGAACAGGGACGTGGCCCCGATGGTGGCGGCGATCACCGCATAGGCCGCACCGGCCCAGACCCCGAACAGGAAGCCGCCGGAGATCGTCATCACCGCCGCCCCCGGCACCGAGAGCATGACGACGAGGGCATAGATCGACATATAGGCCAGCGGTGCGGTCCATGGATGCAGACCCACCCAGAAGGCCAGCGCCCGATGGTGCGCGCGCAGGGCATCGAAGCCCAGCGCATGTTCCAGGCCGAGGGCAAAGAACAGCGTCAGCCCGGCAAGCAGCACCAGCAGCGGCAGAATGCGGCGCAGCAAGGGCTCAGAGACCGAGCAGCACGCCCCCGGGATACTCGAGGAAATCCTTCACCGCCACCAGGAACTGCACGGCGTCTTTGCCGTCGATCAGGCGGTGGTCGTAGGTCAGCGCCAGATACATCATCGGCCGGATGACGATGGCGTCATTCTCGACCACCGGCCGCTTCTTGATCGCATGCATGCCGAGGATGGCGCTCTGCGGCGGATTGAGGATGGGCGTGGACAACAGCGATCCGAACACACCGCCGTTGGTGATCGAGAAGGTGCCGCCCTTCAAATCGTCCGGGGACAGGCCGCCGGAGCGGGCGCGCTGCGCGAAATCGGCGACGTGGCCCTCGATGTCGGCCATGGCGAGGGCATCGGCATCGCGCAGCACCGGCACCACCAGCCCCTTGTCGGTGGACACGGCGATGCCGACATCCATGTAATCGTGGTAGACGACCTCGTCGCCGTCGATATAGGCGTTGACGGCCGGGAAACGGCGGGCCGCCTCCACGACGGCGCGCACGAAGAAGGACATGAAGCCCAGGTCCACCCCATGCTTGGCCTTGAATGCCTCCCGGTAACGGCTGCGCAGGTCCATCACCGGCTGCATGTTCACCTCATTGAAGGTGGTCAGCATGGCCGCGGTGTTCTGCGCCTGCTTCAGCCGCTCGGCGATACGCCGCCTCAGCCCGCTGAGCGGCAGACGCTCCTCGTGCCGCCCCCCGGCGGCGGGCACGGTGGGCACGGCCATGCGCGCCACCGGTGCCGGCTTCGCCGCCGGCTTGGGCTCGACCGCAGGAATCTGCGGCTCGGGGACCGGCTTTTGTTTCGTCTCGGGCCTTGCCTCTGCAGGCGCCGGTGCCTTCTTGGCAGGCCTGGCGGCCTTCGCCTTCGGCCTGGCCGCAGCGGTATCGATCAGGCCGATGACCTCACCCGGCGCCACCGTCTCCCCGGCCTGGCGCCGCACCTTTTTGAGCATGCCGGCATCGAAGGCGGTGATCTCCATGGTGATCTTGTCGCTCTCGACCTCGGCGATGACCTCGTCCACGTCGACGGCATCGCCCTCCTGCTTCAGCCAGGACACCAGCGTCGCCTCCGTTTCGGATTCCCCCAGGCTCGGAACCTTGATTTCCACATCCGCCATATCCCCTCCCGTCTATGCCTTCAAGGCCGCCGTCACCAGCCTGTGCTGTTCGTCCTCATGGCGCTGGTGCGAGCCCACCGCCGGTGCCGCCGAGGCCGGCCGCGACACGGGCTTAAGTTGCTGGCCATGGTGCAGGCAGCGCTCGATCTCGTGCCTGATCTGGAACCAGGCGCCCTGGTTCTCCGGTTCCTCCTGCACCCAGACGATGTCCGTGGTGGCGGCGAAACGCGCCAGCACCGCCTTCAGTGCGTCATCGGGAAACGGGTACAGGCATTCCAGGCGCGCGATGGCCACATCCGTCTGGCCGGCCTGCTGGCGGGCGGCCAGCAGGTCGTAGTACACCTTGCCCGAGCACAGCAGCAGGCGCCTGACCCGCGACGGATCGATGCCCGCATCCGCCTCGTCCAGCACCGGCTGGAATCCCCCCTCGGCCAAGGCCTCGACCGGGGAGAAGGACAGCTTCTGGCGCAGCATGCTCTTCGGCCCCATGATGACCAGTGGCCGGCGCGTGCGGATCAAAAGCTGCCGGCGCAGCAGATGGAACAGCTGGGCGGGCGTGGTCGGATAGGTGACCATCATGTTCTTCTCGGCGCACAGCTGCAGGTAGCGCTCCAGGCGTGCCGAGGAATGCTCGGCCCCCTGCCCCTCATAGCCGTGCGGCAGCCACAGCACCAGCCCGCTCATACGGTTCCACTTGGAGCTTCCCGAACAGATGAACTGGTCGATGACCACCTGCGCATTGTTGGCGAAATCGCCGTACTGCGCCTCCCAGATCACCAGCGCCCGCGGCTCGGCGATGGTGTAGCCGTATTCGAAGGCCATGACGGCGAGCTCCGAGAGCATCGAATCGACGACGATGAAGTGCGACAGGTCGCCATTCTTCAGCTGCATCAAGGGGATGTATTTCTTGCCGCTGTCCTGGTCGTAGACGGCGGCATGGCGATGGAAGAAGGTGCCGCGGCCGCTGTCCTGGCCGCTCAGGCGCACCCAATGCCCCTGATGCACCAGCGAGGCATAGGCCATGATCTCCGCACAACCCCAGTCCACGCCCTGCCCCCCGTCGATCATGTCGATGCGGGCGTCAAAGATCTTCTGCACCCGGCGGTGGAGCGTAAAGCCCTCGGGCACCTGGTGCGCCCGGCGCACCAATTCGCGCAGCTCGCCGCCGGCCACGGCGGTGTCCGGTTCCGGCGCCTCCGGCGCAAAGCCCTCCCAGCGCCCCTGCAGGCTGTTCGGGGGGGTGGGCGGATGATGATGGTGGCGGCGCACCTCATCCAGGCGCTGGCGGTACTCGCCGACCATGTCGTCGGCCGCCTCGTCCGTGAGCACGCCCTCGGCCACCAGCCGCTGCCGGTACAGGGTCTGCACCGAGGGATGCTCGTCGATGCGCCGGTACATCACCGGCTGCGTCACCTCCGGCGAATCGGCCTCGTTGTGGCCGTGGCGGCGGTAGCAGACCAGGTCGATGACGATGTCCGAGCGGAAGCGGTGCCTGAACTCCATGGCCAGCTCGATGGCGAGGCAACAGGCCTCCGGGTCATCGCCGTTCACGTGCAGGATCGGTGCCTGCACCATCTTGGCGACATCGGTGCAATACAGCGTCGAGCGCGCATCGAAGGGATTGACGGTGAAGCCGATCTGGTTGTTGACGACGATATGGATGGTGCCGCCGGTGCGGAAGCCGGCCAGCTTGGACAGGTTCAGCGACTCGGCGACCACGCCCTGGCCGGCGAAGGCCGCGTCGCCGTGGATCAGCACGCTCATGACCTCGCGCCGGTCGGCATCCTTGCGCCGGCACTGGCGGGCGCGCACGGAGCCCAGCACCACCGGCGTGATGATCTCCAGGTGCGAGGGATTGAAGCCGAGCGACAGGTGCACGATACCGCCGGGGGTGCGGATATCCGAGGAGAAGCCCATATGGTATTTGACGTCGCCGGAGCCGTTGGCATCGGCGATGCGGTCGCCCTCGAAATCGGAGAAGATGTCCGACAGCGACTTGCCCATGACATTGGCCAGCACGTTCAGCCGGCCACGATGCGCCATGCCGAGGATGATCTCCTTGACCCCATGGCTGCCGGCATTCTGGACCAGCGCCCCCATCATCGGCACCAGGCTCTCCGCCCCCTCCAGCGAGAAGCGCTTCTGGCCGGCATAGCGCGTGTGCAGGAAACGCTCGAACTCCTCGGCGCGCATGATGCGGCTGAACACGTGCCGGCGGGTGTCCACGTCCATGCTGGGCCTAGCGTGCACACGCTCCAGCCGCTCCTGCAGCCAGTGCTTCTGCGCCGAATCGGTGATATGCATGAATTCCGGCCCGATATGGCCGCAATACGCCTGTTCCAGCACAGCGAGGATATCGCGCAGCGGCATGCGCGGCGGCCCGATCAGATCCCCGGTCGGAAACTCGCTGTCCATATGCGCCTCGGACAGCCCGTAATAGCTGAGCTCGAGCTCCGGACTGAAATGGCGCGGGTTGAGCCTGAGCGGATCGACGTCGGCATGCAGATGCCCGTGCACCCGGTAGGCGTGGATCAGGTAGATCGCCCGGGATGGAAACTCGACCTGGCCCGGCACCGCCACCGCCTCGTGCACAGGTTCGCCCATGCCGGCCGCGCGCTGGGGCATGCGCATGCGACGCAGCATCGTCGCATGCGAGGCGGCCGTGCGCTCCGGCACCGCTTCCACGGAGGCGAAGTAACGGGCCCAGGCCTCGGGCACCGACGACGGATTGCGCAGAAACGCGTCGTAAAGCTGATTGATGTAATCGCTGTTCAGCGTGTGCATGTCCGGCGCTTCCATGGCCGCCATATCCGGAACTCCCTGTATCACGCCAACCTCGCGGAAAAATGCTTTGCGCACCCTCGCTTTATAGCCCAATTCGCAGGCGAAGGCACGCGGCAGCGCCTCACCGGCCCAGCCACCCGTAGCGGATCCGGTACCACAAGAGCCCCAGGTATTCGTGCAGCGCCTCGCCCGAATCCGCCAGCACATCCCAGCGCGGCACATAGCTCAGCACATCGTAGGGCAGCCTGTTCTCCAGATAGTCGCAGGGCGCGGGGATGACGGTAACGCCCTGCGCCCGCAGGCTCCAGACGGCGCGCGGCATATGCCAGGCGCTGGTGACGAGCACGGCGCGCCGGATGCCATGCTGCGCCAATAGTACCTTCAGCCTTTCGGCGTTCTGCCAGGTCGTGCGGGCCTGGTTCTCCACCACGATGTGGTCGGCCGGCACCCCCAGGCGCAGCAACCAGCGGCGCATGACGCTGCCCTCCGGCTCCGCCTTGCCCGTCAACGGCTCCCCGCCGCTGGGATATACGGACAGGCCGGAGCGCAGCGCCAGGTCGGCGCGCTCGCCGCCCGCCGCGACGGCACGGTCGAGCTCGGCGCCCCGCTTCATCACCCGGAACATCAGCTTCTCGTTCTCGCCGCCTCCC
>OFHG01000279.1_pt1 | contig 21948 bp, 12 predicted proteins | sample 1521931 | NCBI WGS metagenome assembly OFHG01 (sample SAMEA2468438, study PRJEB22500) | soil metagenome | biome: Glassland; feature: Farmland; material: Clay | place: Australia | collected 2013-01-31 | depth 0.55 m
GTGCCTTGGTCCGCAAGCAAATCTCTTGCACCACTTTGGTCTGAAGGCAGCTTTACACTCCAGAGTGTGGCGCCACTCCTGTTGTCAAACGTCAAAAGGCTCTTGCGGTCCAACGGCATAGCATATACCACTCCGCCGGTATCTGCAGCCGCTAGGGTGAAGAAATCCTGCTTAAACCACGACACGTTGACATGTTGTGTGGAAGACCCGAGAGTGCGGATTATGGTAGGCGAAGGTTTTTTGAGCCATTCTGGTACCAGCCAGAGCAGCAGGACCAGCGCAATGAAAAACACCAGCACCCAGCGCTTGGACACCCACACTCGAAAATTTTGCCATAAATTCGTAAACATCCTCAGTCTCAACGATCCATTCAAACTCAGGGCGTCGTGATATAAGTAGGCCAGCAGGTAATGTATTGAGCTAGATACGGATGATAGTACTCCTCAAAAAGATGGGCTGCGATCATAACAGTAACAATTTGACCGCTTCTTTGTGAACCAATCATACCAACCAAGCCAGCCAGTGGGCTAAATACACCGAGAATCGGTGAATTATCGCCGGAGAAGATATCAGAGATAAGCTTACTGCGATTGACCTGACCTGTTTTAGGGTCATAGTAGTACTCAATCCCGGAATTTTCATAACCTGGCAATGACCGATGGTCAACGCTATATATTGTGTGAAAGCCAACAACTTCAAAAGGCAGGAGCCCTACACCTCCGGAGAGATATGAGAAGACTCCTTTTATACTCCCACCTGAAGACTGGAAGTAGCCTGCTCCGACAGTAATACCCACGATGGGCTTGATCAATGTCGCGCTAACACCGGTATAAACCCCGTCAAATGGGCCACTATAGTCCTTAAGAATTAGTTGGCTACGCGGCATCTCCCAGTTCAAGCCGGTGGGTATTGGTCGTTCATAGTTGAATCCCATAATCTGCCCAACGTAAGCCGCCCAGCCTATCGAAGCAAATAGCCCTCCCACTGTTCCTTGATATGTAAATCTCGCTCTGGTCATCGTCGCGTAATCATAAACTATCTCTGCACCACTAATGTCACCTTGCCCAAGACCAGCCGCAAAAGATATTCCCTCCAAGTAGCCTCGCCTCATTGGCTCATGACCCGTAGGGTCTGTGTAATTCACCGGATTGGCCAGAACATATAGCCAGGCATTACGTGACATTGGCTTGGAATAATCACCCTGCCAAATATCTTTGCTGAGGAACCTTCCAGTCGCGCTACTATAGTAACGTGCCCGCAAGTAGATGAAACCGGTTGGGTCAGTGAACTCGCCGGTAAAGACGAAGCTGGTCTGAGCTATGCCAAGCGTCTGTGTGAGCTTGCCAAACGGATCATATGTATTTCAATTGACAAATCCAAGAGGCCAACCGTTGTTGGCTGGCTCCGCATCGCAGACTATAGAATAGCCAAACTCACCGGGAGGGAAACTGAAACCGTTTCTGATATTTTGTGAAGTATATCTGTCCGTATTCATGATATACACGTAGACTCACTACGTACCAACGTGAGTTTATCTATCCATTTGGATTGTATGCTTTTGAGAATAAGTTTTTTCTACTTTCTCCATTCCTCTATCTCAACATCAAAATGCCGCCTAAGCACAAAAATATAATCATCTTCCTCGTCAGCCCAATCTATTGGCAAGAGAACATCTTCATATCTTCTTATGGCTTCGAGAGGATACGTTAGTATCCAAGCCCCTGAGAGTTCTCCAAGGAAATCTATCGCGTCATTATATTGTAACTGGCAGGCTACTTGCGAAATACTGAATGCCAAATCTGATTTTTCATTTGGTCCATGGAAAATTTCTAATCGCTGATATTTACGATCCTTAATAATCGTGTCAAGTGCCATTTCAAAATCTGTTAACACAGGATCTGGTTTGGACAGCATCTCACGCAAATGTTGGCTTTGCTGTTCATCATGTTTCACATAATTGATATATTGACTCAGTGCTTTAAAAATCGTTGATACACAGGAGTTTATGGGAACTCGAACCAAAGAATTCAAGAGCTCGGGAAGATGCTTTGAGTAAGATAAACTGTTCAACTGTTTCGACGTTAATCTAGAAATGTACTGTGAATAGCCTCTAGAAAGATGTTTTTCAAGACGCTCTACATCCATATCTACTCTCCTTAAGCTCTGCCTGCGGGATCATTTTCCAAATACTCTGATCATATCAGCAAGAGTTACATTGACTGTAAACCACTCGTGAACGGCTTTGCTGTTGAACTTTTGCGGCTGACCATACCTGTCAAAGTATAACCAGTAGTTGGAATCGTAGTTGTTTGGAGGAGCTTCAAGTGGCTTATACTGCGCTGGAATTTGCCCAATGTCCTTAACACCCCATCTTACTTGCCAGGGGTCGCCAGGGTTGAGCATTGGTTGGTGAATCCGTACTTGCTCCAGGCCATCAGGGCTTGTAAATATCCATTGCTCGTACCCAGGTCGAGGTAAGTACTGAACCGTCCAATCACTTGGGATTATTTGACGGATCTGTTCTGCGGACTTCCCGAAAAGATCTCCCAAATTCTTTGAATACAATGATGGGGATCCCGTTGAGGACAACGCCTCCTCACTTGACGCCCATTCCGACCAACTTCCGCTTGCTCGCCAGGCTTTAACCCCTTCGGCTATTCCCGTGGCGCTTAATGCAATCCCCGCCACATCGATCAATGCACGTGTGATCGTGCAATTTGTGAGGCCGGTCTCGTTCTTGATTATATTGTTGTTGTTACCCAATCCGTCTCCGTCAACGGCAACACCGATCCCGCCAACAAAGGCCACCCCCGCCGGACCAGCAGCAGCGCCGGCCTCGACAAGAGCTCCGGCATACGCACCGATGAGGCCGCCTCCCAAAGCGAGCGCTTCGACAAATTGCCATTGCCCCCCAGCAGCGATCGCTTGCTGCTGCATCTCACACCCACATTGACCAGCCAACGCCTGTGGGTACATGAAGTAACCAAAAGTTCCAGCTGCTGTAGCCCCAACAGCAGCTCCTGCAGCGGGACCTGCAAGTGCAGCCAATAATGCAACCACGAATGGATTCCGGCCAGTCGGATCAGTGAACCGGACCGGATTTGCATTTGCATACACCCACTTGTTGTAAGAGATGGGTTGATTCGCATTCCCTTTCCAAATGTCTCCGGTCAGGAACCTGCCCATTTCGGGCGAATAATGGCGCGCCCGCAGGTATACCAATCCGGTCGGGTCAGTGAACTCGCCGGTAAAGCCGAAGTTGGTCTGAGCTATGCCAAGCGTCTGTGTGAGCTTGCCAAACGGATCATAGCTTCTCGTCAGCGTGACTTGGCCGTAACCATCCGTGAGCTGCCGTACGCTGCCCAGCGCATCCCCCAGGAAGTAATTTGTACTCGCGCCGTTGACTTGCGCGATTCGGTTCACTCCGTAGAGATAAGTATCTGTACCGTCGTCCAATACCTGTGTCAGACCCGCATTGAGATCGAGGGTATTGTGAAAGCCGTTCTGCGTGAGCCGGTCGCCGAAGCCATTATAGCTTTAGGTGGCTGTACCAGATGCGTTGGACACCGAAACCAGTCGATTGGTGGAATCGTAGGTATAGGCATTCACCCCATCGTTCAGTAAATTGCCGTTTCATCCCAGGTGTAATCCACCCCGTTCACGGTCTGGCTCACCCGCTCGCTATCTCAACCGGTGATTCCCCCTTGATCGCTTGCCAATCCATTACTTCTGTGTAGGTTTAGCTGACTGCTAACTGCTGGTTACTGAAAGTTGTCAGTCGGTTGACAGAATCTTAGACATAATCCGTCGTGCCTTCTTAGGTCTGCTGGCTAGAGAATTGCCAAGTTCAAAGATCAAGGGGATGCCGGACCTTCTTTCCATAGAATAGGAGCACCTGTGTCGGATTCCGCAGACATCTGATATAAGAAAATCTCAGGATTGTGCACTAGATCATGTCCTATTCCTAATAACACAAAATCTGGCATTTCGACTACTTTCCTTTGGCAGCCATCCCAAAATAGAGAAGGAGTTCCGTCAGGATCGCGGTTTCCATTTTGGGCGAGCTAGTCAATTCCGTAATAACAACGCATTCCATCTGCATGAATGTAAGTGCAGCTTTCCGTGGTATTTACAATAAACCATGTCTCTCGAGTAACGAACTCTCGTCCGCTTGAATTGAGAATATATGTTTGGCTGAAAGTGTGGTCATCGCGGAATACTAGAATCTGGAGAGAGGGGCCTTCTTGCCATTCGCTTTTCCAAATGCCAATTAAATCTGATTCCTGAAAGCCTGGGAGAGGAAACCAATCTATACCAACAACTTTATTTTGCTGGATTTGAGAACTGCAGGATGACAACATAAGGAAGAAAAGGAACGCGATGGATAGAGTCCAGTTTTTCATAGCTGTATCATTCTGGCGGAAGTATCCTCAAGAAATATAATCTTATCGGATACGGCGGATACCAGTTAAGGCACTTGAACAAGGGATCACAGATCTCTTCCCATGTAAATATTTGTGAAGACGTGCCACCTCCTTCAAGACCAATGGTTTGAGATCGAATTTTTGATGACAAGATGGAGACGAGGTGCCTATCTTTATAAGCTGTTGGATCCGACCAATATTCTTCAAGGCTGATTTCGTTCGGGCTGGTGCGCGGTGCGAATCTTGTACCAGACTCAAGAGATGCGTCATTTTTTATTGTAAATTTTATCGTACTGTTTTGAGTCTGTGCGAGCACAATCTCCCATTTAGGTCGGTTAACTGCCTCGTCGTGTCACGGGCATCGGTGAGGAAAAAGACTTTGCTCACTTTGTGAGAGGAATATAGGTTTCGAAACCAGACCAAGTTGTTCGCGCTTGCATCAGGACAGACGTATTGGCTTCTGAGAGGAAAAAATCGTTCTCTAAGACCGTCTCCATTCGATCTGGTGAATAACAATCAATCCAATCTATAGACATTCCTTCCTCCAATTTAATAGCAAATTTTTTGCCAATTCCCAATTCTTTCGCGCTCTTTAGATCATCGTAGTGTACCGAGAATCCCGATTGTGGATAATCTAGTTGAAAATAATACAAGACAGGGTCACGTACATAAGCAGCCAGCAAAACCCAATCTGGTGGTCCAATGGTGTCAACTATCTGGCCAAAAGTCCAACTATTCTTAACGTTATACAATGATACGCGAATAAGATGGCCATTTCGTAGATAAACCTCTCCATGAAAATCATTTTCCGTTCCCCATGCGTAACCCGTGACAGATCCCTTTTCCAGTCCCGCCGCCGCTAATACTGCGTCCAGATTGAGCGCATGATATACACCATAATTCTCTACAATCCAATTGCGTACAGCTTCGTCATCCATTGTTCCCATTTGGTCTTGGGTGATTCCGCACAGATTCAAATAGGTAACAGGTTTAATTGGTTTTCTTGATGGTAGGCAACTATTGGAAATCAGAACCAATAGGCTTATTAATATAGTTAGTATGATTGAAGGGCATTTACCCCCGATATGAAGGTGTTTATGACGGGAAATTGATTTCACAGGTTTTCCCTTTATAGAACACACCGCATCTAATGATAGAATTGTTCTTCAACATATGCTTTATGAAACGGGCCAAGACCCGGCGGTAGTTTCTCGCCATTTGGCAAAGTTATCCATTCACTGGGGTCAGCTTTTAACCAGTCAAAATACACTGGGTATAAATATCCGGCTACAGACTCTGCCCAATCTTCTACAATGGATGTTCGAGCGTACCGAGTAGGACCAGGTTCGTCTTCAATTGCCTTGGTCATATCAGTGACTATAGCTCCTGGTAGATTGAGCATCTGTGACAGAAAATTGCCCGTTTTCCAATCCCAATAATGTGCGAGCTCATGTGCAATAGCAACTTTTGGTCCCCATTCTTTTTGGAGACTTCCGCCGATGGGGTTGGGCTGATCAAAGACATAATTGGCAATTGTTATTGTTCCTCTAAAAGTTTCTGTCAAGCCCGAAGGTAATCGTCGGATTATAACCCCTCCAAGTGCCTGTCGTACCGCACCAGCACCGCCCATTTCTGTACTGTAACGTTCCGCTACCTCCAGGACTGTATTAAGCTCAGTCAAGGATCGCCAAGAACCCGGATTCCAACTACAGTCTGCATCAGAGTAATTGTTAGACATGTTGGGCGGCATCGGAACAGGAACAGGTAGAGGACCCCAATCTGTTTTGATAGTGATATTATAGGTTAACAACAATTTCTTGACGATTTGATCAGCGTCATACGACTCATCCGCTGTAATTTGGCCAGTCGGATCAGAATCATTCACTGGATTAGCATACGCATATAACCAGTCATTGTATGACATAGGTTGATAGAACTTCCCCTGCCACGAATCCTTGGTGATGAATCGCCCAATAGAGAGATCATACATCCGGGAACGCAAGTAAATTAACCCGGTCGTATCCTCGATTTCGCCTGTAAAGCCATATGGCGTTGTCACGCTTCCTGTGCTGACAATTACGTTCCCATACGGGTCATAAGATTGGGATAGCGTGATCACACCCTTATCATCGACTAATTGCCGTACAGAGCCAGGTGCATCGCTGAGGAAATAATCAGTGCTGATACTGCCTGCTTGTGCAATGCGATCTGCACCATAGAGATAGGTGTTCGTGCCATCGGACAACACTTGGGTCAAGCCTGTGTTTAAGTCAAGGGTGTAATTGATCGCCTGGCCGTTCACGGTCTGCTGTAGCTTGTCTCCCAAACCATTATAAGCGAACGAAGCATTTACTTGTGGGCTTTGGAATCCAATAAGGCGATTGGCGGAATCGTAGGTATAGGCGTTCACCCCATCGTTCAGTAAATTGCCGTTGTTATCCCAGGTGTAATCAACGCCGTTCACATTGATCAAACGATTGGCAATGTCATACTGATAACTGCTGCTGGATTGCTGCCCGCTGATGGAGGTGGATTGCGTCAGGCGGTTGCCGACCGGGTCATAGGTATAGTGATAGTAATCGCCGGTTGAGTAATCGGCAGCGGTCAGGCGACGCAGGGGATCGTAAGTGTAATCGATGGTCACCGGGCCTATGGGCGCGGGAGTGGGTGAGGGGGTATAGGTCGGCGTGAAGGTCGGTGTAAATGTCGATGTATTGCTCGGGGTTGGTGTGTAGGTGTCTGTTGGGGTATAAGTAGGGGTAAAGGTCGGTGTACCGGTCGGCGTGGGCGTAGCCGTATCCGTCGCGGTGGGTGTAAAGGTGCCGGTCGGAGTAGGCGTAGCAGTGTCCGTGGGTGTGTAGGTGGGGGTGTTCGTGGGAGTGAAGGTCGGCGTACCGGTCGCCGTCGATGTGGGTGTGTTGGTCGCCGTCGGCGTGGGAGTGGCCAACTGCGCCACCGTCACGCAGGCCGAGAACTCGGAGGTATCGTTGGTCGCATCGGTGGCGGTTGCGGTCAGGGATGAACCTGCGGCGGAGGCCACCGGCAAGGTCACACTGAAGCTGGCATCCCCGCTGCCGTTCGTCGTTACGCTGGTGAAGCCCAGGTAGGTCTGCCCCTCGCCGTAGCCCGAGGGATCACAACTGGCGTTGGCAAAGAATTCGATCCGGTAGGTCCCGTTGGCGTCGCTGTTCAGCGTTCCGGAGACCATCGTGGAAGAACCATCGCTTCCCGCAGAGGTGAGAACCGGGAAGTTCTGCAGGTTGTTGGTACCGCTGTCGGTATCGCCAGGGTCGTTGGCGGTGACACCCAAAGGCGGGTAGAGGTCGATGCCCAGGCTGGTGTTGTCGTGGAGGCTGTTCCCCAGCACGGCGTTGCCGTCCCCGGCATAGATCAGCACACCGGCGCCGTTGTTGTTGGCGATCTCGTTGCCTGCGCCGGCGACCGTCCCGCCGACGGTGTTGTTGGCAGCTCCGACCTGGATGTAGATGCCGTTGTCACCGTTGCCCAACGCCGCACTGTTGGCCGCCACGCCGATCTTGTTGCCTTGCACCAGGTTGCCGTCCGTGCCGGTGCCATAGATATACACACCATACTGGCCATTGCCTGAGATGACGTTGCCTGCCCCAGGCGCGCTGCCGCCAATGGTATTGTTGATCGCGCCCTGGATGTGCACGCCGCGATTGGTATTGCCCAGGGCGATCGTGCCGGTGGCATCGGTGCCAATGTAATTTCCCTGCACCAGGTTGCCGCTGGCGCCGGAGCCATTAAGGTACACCCCGTACTGTCCGCTGGCCGAGATCACGTTGCCTGCGCCGGCTTGGGTTCCGCCAATGGTGTTGTCCGGCGAGTTGTCGATGAACACACCGCGGTAGTTGCCCAACGCCCCAGACCCGTTGAGTGTGGTGCCGATATAGTTTCCTTGTATCTGATTGCCGCTTCCACCACCGTAGAGGTACACGCCGTACTGGTTGTTGGCCGAGATCAGATTGCGTGCGCCGGCGGTCGTGCCGCCGATCTGGTTGTTGGAGGAGGCGTTGACCTCCACCCCAGCGTAGCCGTTGGCCACGCTCTGTGTCCCGGCCGGATCTGTGCCAATGAAGTTCCCCTGGATCGCGTTCCCTCCGCCCACATCCAGGCGGATGCCCGAGCCTTTAAAGCCGTTGATGACCAGCCCGCGCACGGTGCTCGAACCGGCGGAGATGCGAATGCCGTTGGCCCCCGCTCCGGCCAGGCTGCCGTCGATCTGGATCACCGGCGTGGTGGGCGTGTAGCCCGGCTGGGTGGCGGCGTCGATGACCACCGGGTCGGTGATTGTTGGCAGCGCCTTGTTTTGACGGGTGAGCTGGATGGTTTGCACGCCCGTGCCGGGGATGTTGAAGTCGATGGTGTCCGTCCCGGCGGAGGCGTTGGCCTGCTGGATGGCGGCCCGCAGCGTGCAGTGACCGCTGCCATCGTCGCAGATGCCGTCGGAAGTGCTGCTGTCCCCTCCGTCGCCAGTGGAATTCACCACGAAGGTTGTCCCGGCCGACTGAGCAATTGCAAATGGGATTCGATTAGAACCTGATGAAGAAACCAATCCAGGCTGCGAGCGGTTGAAAGAGGCCAGGAACCCGCCCGGCTGGTTGAGCCCGCCAACCGGTGTCCCAGAAGTGGAGGTCGGTGTAGCGGATGCCAACGGAGTATCCGCCGGGATGAACGCAGGTATATCTGCCGGAGTGAAGCTGGCGCTGGGTGTTGCCGTGTCTGTCGCAGTTTCAGCAGGTGTTGAAATGGTTGTGGATTTGTTGGTTGTCATCGAGTTGGGAGAGGGAGCGGCTTGCTGCGGCCACGCCACGTTTTCCACGACCTGGACCCGGTCCCCAACCGGGTCATAGGTGTAATGGTAGGAGGCGAGTGAAGCGGAGGTGGCCGAGTGCACCAGGTCGATCAATTGCCCTGCGTCATCATAGCTATAGCTGGTGTCGACGCCGTTCGGGCGGGAAATGTTCGTCAACTGTCCTGTAGCTTGATATTGATAAGTAACAAGTCCTGGCAGCCCGCCGCCCGAGACCTGCTGGATGCGGTTGACGGCGTCGTACTGGTAATCGACCACACGGCTGCCGGGATAGGTGAGGGAGGTGCGGTTCCCGAGGGGATCATACCCATAGCCGACCTGCGCCGAGAACGGGTCGGTGATGGAGGTCGGGCGATCGAGCGCGTCGTAGGCCCAACTGGTGGTTCCCAGGCCGTCGGTCATGGAGGTGCGGCGGCCCAGGGCATCGTAGGCGAAGTCCACGCCTGCGTCCGGCGCCGGATACCCGATGTGGGTCAAGCGGTTCAATTCATCGTAGGTATAGGAGATGGTTTTCCCATTAGCATCCAGTAAAGAGACGCGGTTTCCCAAGGAGTCATATCCATAGGTGGTAGTGTGGTTGAGCGCGTCGCTTTCGGTCTGCAGGCGTCCCAATGCATCATAAGTAAAGTTGGTTGGGTGGCCGTTCCCATCGAGAATGCTCAGCCGGTTTCCATTTGCATCATAGGTGTATTCCGTGCGCACGTTGGTCTGGGCATCGGGCGTGATCCCAGCGCGATAATTTTCTACCACGGCCGTCAGGCGATTCAAGCCGTCATACTCATAACTGGTCGTAACATTATTGGCATCCGTCATGGAAATACGATTTCCCGTTGGACTGTATTGGAACGAAGTAGTGTGGGTCAACGGATCGGTCACGCTGGTCCGCCGGCCGAGGGCGTCGTAATCGTAATCCGTCGTCTTGCCCATCTCGTCGACCACGTAGTTCACAGTCCCATTGCCGATATAGACTGTATCCGCGCGCAGGTTATCAGTCGGTGAGGGCGGGTTGCCGCGCGCTGGAGCCGGATCATCGATAGTCTGCCCTACCAGATTGCGCACGAGGGTTACCGGGCGGTTCAAGCTGTCATAATAAGTGCGAGCGATCACGCCGTTCGTACCAGTCACGGCGATTTGATTGCCGGCCTCATCGTAGGAATACGAGGTAACGATGTTATAAGCGTTTTGGTAGTTCTGCGGCTGGCCGGCCAATTCATTTCGGGTGCTGGTCAGCAAGTGCCCCAGCGAGTCGTAGCTGCTGGCCGTCACTCGCCCGGCGGTATCGGTGGTCGTCAGCCGGCGGCCGAGCGCATCGTAGGAGTACGTCGTGACGATGTTGAACTGGTTCTGGTCGTTCTGAGGCCGGGAGGCGTCGTAATTGATCGTTTGGGTTACCAATTGTCCCAATGAGTCGTAGTCGTATTTGGCGACGCGGCCCAGCGGGTCGGTGCTGGTGCTCCTGCGGCCATTCGAGTCGTAGGTAATGTCCGTGCGCAGGTTCTGTTCCGGCCCACCGGGAGCGGGTGGCGTGGTGACGTAGATATCCTGTCCCACCAGATTTTGTACGATCGTGACCGGGCGGTTCGCTTCATCATAATACGTGCGGGTGACGGTCCCGCGCGGATCCTGGCTGACGATGATATTCCCGGCCTGATCGTAATAAGTGTCCGTGCGGATATTGACGCTGGTCGCGCCAACGACGCGGGCCGGAGGTGTGGAATCGCTGATCGCTTGCCCGCTTAGGTTCTGCACGACCGTGATCGGGCGGTTGAGGGCATCGTAATAGGTACGGGTGATCGCCCCGGCCGGGTCGATGGTGGCGATGACGTTGCCATTGACGTCGTAGACGGTATCGGTGCGCACGTTCTGATCGCCGCTGCCCCTGGCAGGTGGAGTCGTATCCGAAATAGCCTGGCCGGTCAGGTTCTGCACCACCGTGACCGGGCGGTTGAGGGCGTCGTAATACGTGCGGGTGACGATCCCCAGCGTGTCGATGCTGGCGATGACGTTGCCATTGACGTCGTAGACGGTATCGGTGCGCACGTTCTGGTCGGGATAGGCCGGGTTGTAGGTCGGGGGTGTGGAGACGTCGATGGCCTGCCCGCTCAGGTTTCGGACGACGGTAACAGGGCGGTCGTTTGCATCGTAATAGGTGCGGTTAATGACGCCGCGTGGATCGATGTTGGCGATGAACAGCCCGTTGGTGGAGTAGACCGTATCCGTACGTACGTGCTGATCGGCTACGCCATTGCCCCTGGCCGGAGGAGTGGCTACCTCGATGGCCTGGCCAGTGAGGTTTTGCTCCACCGTCACAGGTCGATTCGCCAGGTCGTAATAGGTGCGCGTGATCATCCCGTACGTATCGATCACGGCGATCCTATTGCCGCGCGTGTCGTATTGGTATTGGGTGACAAGGTTGTAGATATTTTGATCGTTTTGTGGGCGGCCGGGGTCGTAGTTGCGTGTGGTCTGTATCAATCTCCCGGCTGCATCATATTCATTGTGCGTGACAACCCCGGCTTCATCCGTGACATCCACCAGGTTGCCCGCTGAGTCGTAGGCGTAGCTGGTGGTGAGGGCGCTGGAAGTACCGTAAGCGCGCGTCACAGAAGCGACCTGGCCAGCCGAATTGTACGTGTAAAACGTCTGGTTGCCCAAAGCATCTGTCACCAGCTTAATCTTTCCGGCTGGCTGGCCGCCCGCATTGCCGGGCGCATAATATTCATAGTCAGTTCCAATATACGTAACACCACCGTCAAAACTCAAAGGATATTCGACCCGCGTGGGCAAATTCGGAAAATTGGAATCTGCATAGTAATACCTGGTCTCATACCTCAAAGGATCGACAATGCTGGTGGGGTTGTTGTAAGCCCCGTAAGTAATATCGGTCTGGCCTTGCAGCGCATCCGTGACCTGCGTCAGGTTGGCGCCATCCGCACTCCACGCTATGGAGGTGCTATTGCCCGAGGGATCGGTAATAATTCCGGGCCGGAAGTTGAAATTGTATTCCTTCTTGGTCGGCTGGCCGAATGCGTCGGCCTGGCTGATCAGTGTGTGACGTTCATCATAAGCAAATATCTTGGAGTTCCCTAATGCATCGGTTACGGTCGTAGTGTTGTTGGCGTTGTACGTGAGCTGGACGAGTAAATTGCCGTTTCCATCATATTGATGCCAGGCCCGGCTCTGGGCGTCGTAATCGGTGCTTTCGACGGCGGTGCCGTCGGGGGCGACGACACGCGTCAGCAAGTGGTTCTGGTATTGGTAGCTCCAGGTTTGCCCCAGGACGTCCACGGCCGAAGCCAGGTCGCCGTTTGCATCGTAGCCGTAGGACACTGACCGTCCGATCTGGTCGCTAACGGACTGGAGGCGCCCCTGTCCGTCATATTGGATCTCGAGATATGCCCCTCCATCCGCATCGATGCGCTGCAAGCGCCCGTTGGCGTCATAGGAATAGCCCCACTGGTTCCCCTGCGGATCGGAGTAGGTCGTTAACCGGCCGTTCTGATCGAATTGATAGACCTCCTGGGTACTGGCCGTCACCGTGTACGTGATGGGCGAGCCGGGATTGGCAACCAGAGTTGCAACAAGACCCGGATGAGCTTTGTAAGTCCCATCTCCCATATCGTAGAAAGGATACAGGTTGTTCGTGTGTACCTTGAATAATACTTCTCCTGCTACTCCGCCGGGATCGCTGGGAAAGATCAGGCGTGTATCCTGGTTGTCCGTCCAACCGGGAGAAAATAATGTATTCGTGAGACCGCCCTGCGAGGTATAGTTTCGCTGGAAAGTGAGCGCACCGGCTGTCGTGGGAATGGAAAGGTCTGTGACCGAATATTCATAGCTGCCGGTTTGGGGGTTGATGGGCTGGCCCACCGAGGTTTGCGTGTCGTTCTTCAGCGGGACGAAACAGCAATCATTGCCCGGGTCGACGATGGAACTCAGGGGAACGACCGGGATGTTGGTGGACATCTCGACGAACATCATGTCCCCATCTCCGTTATACGTACTGTCATAGGCATTCTTTGTGGGGAAATCGCTCGAATTGGTTTCTTCCACCATCAGATACAGGTGGTTCTGGCCGTCGGTGAGAGCAAAATAGGCTGGATATTCCCCGCCGCTGCCGCCCAGATAAGTGCCGTACAGGATGCGATCCTGTTGGGGGTCGATCTTGGTGATGAAAAGATCCGTCGCCGCGTCACCGGTGGAGTCGAATGCGGTGAGAGCGGTGATTGGAAAGTCCAGCGAATAGGTCATTCCAACCAGATAGAGATTTCCGGTGCTGTCCAGGGCGATGGCGTCACCTTCATCATAAGCGCTGCCACCCAGACGCTTGCTATATATTGAAGTGCCATTCGAATCCAATGCAACCACAAAAGCATCATAGTCCGCTGCTAAATTGGGTGTGGGGAAATCGGTCGAGGCGGTAACACCGGCAATAAAAACATTGTTGTTCGGGTCCACAGCCAGCGCGAGTGCCGCATCATTCATGTTCCCGCCCAGGTAATTGGAGTAAGCCAACCCTCCTCCAGGCGTCATTTTGACGATAAATCCATCGGAACAACCGGCGCACGTGGTGCTCCCGTTATTAAGGGAGCCGCCAAGCGTCGAGGGGAAATCGTTGGAATAGGTACGGCCCGTGATATAGAAAGAGTCATCCGGTCCAAGAGCAGCACTAAATGGGGCATCATTGTTGGCCCCACCCAGATATGAGAAATACGCTTCCTCCGCCGCATTGGTATTGATCTTCGCTACGAATGCGTCCTCTGAACCGCCAAATGTTGAATTGTAAACTGTTCCGCCCTCTGGCACGTCGCTTGAATAGGTCTCGCCCGCGGCGTAGATATAGCCGCTTTGGTCAATATCGATATTAAACACTTGATCCCAATTGGAGCCGCCGAAGTAAGATGCATATGACAACTGCGTGCCTGTTGGATCGAGTTTTGCCAGGAAGCCGTCCATGGTTTCAAGGACATAATCCCCAATGGAAGAATCGTACACGAAATGACAACCATCCGTGAGCTGAGTGTCCACCGCGTTCGCCGTTAACAGCGGGTTGCTGTAATTTGCAGTGGAACCGCCGAGGTAGGCGTTGCCAGCGCTGTCAACTTTGATCGAATAGAGTTGACCGCTCGCTTCATAGGTAGAGCCGTTCAACACACAGGAATCGGCAAGGTTGAAATAATCGATATAGTCGAATTGATTGGTGCTGATGTTTAATTTGGCAACGAAAGGCCGGAAAGGCGAGTAATCGGAGATGAAATTCAGCCCGAAGCTGTTTGTAAATGCCGGAAAATCGGCGGAACGGGTTAACCCCACCATGTAAACATCATTTCCCAGCACGGCAAAATCGTTTCCCCAATCTTCGGCAGCATTATTACCAAACGGGGAAGAGATGGGGACGCTTCCTCCAAGATAGGTGGAATACTGCAAGACATCATTGGGGGAAAAGGCGGGAGGATCCTGAGACGTTCCACTCTGATTGCTGATACCGGAAGTGCTGAAGGCTGGCAGAAGGCTTCCTTTTCGGGCGAAGGAAGTTGGAAAGTAATCGATCATATTACTTTCCGGAGCCTGGATTTTTGGAATTGGTATCACCAAGTCATCATTTTGTAATTGAGGCGAGGCCGGCTGACCGTTGACGCGAAAATCGGGCAGCGAAATGGACCCCAGATCTGTATGGATCGTCAAAGCGTTATTTTGCAGGCCGAGCCTGGTATGGCCCTGGAAATGAATGTGGAGGCTTTGATCTTTTCCCAAATTGCCTGGCAGAAGATCCGCATTGGTGACAATGAATTGCCAATGGAATTGTCCATCGGCACCCGTAATTTCCAAATCCATGCCTGGATAAACATTCCTATATCGAATTCCCTGATAAACGGGCACATCAGTATGAATCTGGCTTTTTCCAAGAAAATAGGAATAGTGTGTCGCAATTTTTCCAATCGGGGTAATGTCAGGATGGGGGTTCGAACCCGGCATAGCCATTCTGACATTTACCACTTTTTGCTTTGTTCCCAAGGAGAGTTGCGAGGGCCTGGCCGGGGTTCCTGATGGATTCGAATGAGGTTTGGGCGATAGAGGTTCCAATAAAGTCAGCCAGATTGCATCGTCCGAGAAATAAACTGTGGTATTCCCGTTCTGGGCCTGATAGCGGACGCGCGAATCGAACTGGCCAACATTCTCAACAAAAACAAGTGGTGCGCTCCTTCCGGATACCAAAGCCTGTGTTGCTGCATCGGTAGAAGAGAGAGTTTGACTAATGAGTTGTTGGGCAGGATTCGGCTGATTGCTTTTTCCAGAATTGTCGCTTATCCGGGCGCTTGGGCGCGTAAATACAGGTGGTTGGTAATTGCTAGTTGTCTTGGTGGGTGTATTTGTTTGGGAGGTAACAGTCGTGTCCGCTGGCTGATTTATTGGCGCACAACTCGATAGTATTAACGAGAAGACCAAGGAAATCGACAAGACAAACTGCACCTTCTGGAATAATCTCCAGTTGCCACGGCTTTTGAAGGATATTTTAGGCATGGGGAACTCCTCCTGTAATTATCCATCTGACAATGTGGTTACCAAACAAAGCTGGGCGTTCGGGTTCCCCCGGATGCCAGTCAGAAAGTCTAATATGATCCCTATTTTTTTATTTTTGGCGGTCAAGCTGCCTGAAATTATTATTCGACTTAATGGAATGATTCAAAACAGGTTAACAAGTTTTTGAGAATAAGCGTTTAAGACTTTGACTTTACAGGGCCTGTTGGTTTGGATAATTCTTGTGTCACAATCTTTATCCAATCACCTGTTCCAGCGTAGATAGGTTTATTAACATGCAACAAAATCATTACCTTATTTTATTGGGAGATGAACCATCTTAATAAGTTTATCCATATTTTGATCACCTGCATACTGGCGTTTAAGCCAGTTTTTTTGGTTTGGCCAATCGTTGGGCGATTGAAGGTTCGTGGGGTGCTGTTAAAATAAGAACACCCCCACTTTTAGTAAAATGGAGGTGTAATCCCAAGTGGAAAACATCCAATTTTTTTTTACTTATCTATCCATCCTTTATGAAAGGCCAGTGCCACTGCCTCCGTTCGGTTACTCACGCCCAACTTTTCCAGGATCCTCTCCAGGTGAAAACGCACGGTCCGTTCGGTTACCGATATCGATCTCGCGATCTGCCGGTTGCTGTACCCTTTAGCGACCAGCATAAGGACTTCGAGTTCGCGATCACTCAAAGCTCTTTTAAAACCAGAATAGCCTCTACTGGCCACCTCAGCCAAGGCCGCCTTCGCCGCCGGGCTGAACCAAGCCTGCCCGCCGGCGACTGCACGGATGCCCTCCACAATTTGATCTGGGGGATTGTTTTTTATTAAATACCCGCGTGCCCCGGCTCTCACCAGGCCCACGACTTTATCAGGATCGCTGTAAGCGGTAAAAATGAGCACCTGGGGAGGGCTTTCAAGATCCGGCAAAGCCGCTAATATGTGCCAGGTGTCCATGCCGGGCATATTGACGTCCAATAAGAGAACATCGGGGTGGGCACTTGCGATCACCGGCAAAACCTGATCTCCTCCGTCAGCCTCCCCAACCACGCGTATATCTGGTTGCCGCTCCAGGTAAGCAGTCAAGCCATAGCGCAATACCGGATGATCATCGGCGATCAGGACTTTGATAGACATTCCCCCCTCCTGTCAAGCCTCACAAGGGAGAGAACCAGCTCAATCACCCTCGGAATGATCGATTTTAGCAGGGGTGATCGGAGTGGTCGACCCAGCCATTCTCCTATTCGAACACAATTACTTTAGCATGGCTTCGCCAATTTCTGACTTGCAAAAATGTAAGGCTAATTGCAGATATTAAATAAACCCAAGTCGACATGAATCGGATGTTCACCACCGATCATGAAAATCGGTTTTTTCAGAACAGCTGCCACCTGCTCGCCTAACGCGGAGAGACCGAGTTTTTCCACAGATTCCATGGTGAGCATTGCCCTTTTGGTGACTAAAATGCTATTTCTATCACAGATTCGGCCAAAAAACTCGGTCTCTGATCCATGGTAGCAACTCAGGTTAAATACAACTGTTTTCCCAACCCATCCTTCTGGTTAAAAGTATACCCATGGTGCCAGGCCACCCTTCTTGCTGGAAGATACTGCGAACCTGGCGCTCTTTGCCGGGTGGAACAATCTCCCCTCAGGCGGGGGGACTGCTTCGCCAAAGAACGGCTCGCAGTGACATCTTCGGAGAAGTTTCTTAAGAGCGGCAATATTCGCCGGCATGGCTTGTGCCCGGTAAAAAGTGTGCGAAACAGGAGCTGGGCTCATAACCCGAACCGATGCCGCGCTGGGCTGGTTGCCGGTTTTAATTGTTGAAATTCATAAGAAAATGCCGGCGAAGAGAAGCTTACCAATCCCAACTCGATAACGCTTCCATAGCGGAATATGCCGTCAGATCCAATTGCAAGGGTGTAACGGAGACCTGGCCGGCCGCCAGCGCGCCGAAGTCGGTACCCTCTTCCGGGACGCCGGTTGGCGAGTCACCACCGATCCAGTAATAAGGCCGGCCACGCGGATCCTCACGGCGCACCAACGAATCCCTGTAAACGCGCAGCCCCTGGCGCGTGACGCAAATACCACCGATCTGATCATCCGGCAGGTAAGGCACGTTTACATTAAGAAAGGTGTCTTTCTGTAAGCCGTTTCTCGAGACACTGGCAGCGATGCGCCGTGCAACGCGCGCCGCCGGGCCATAATCCGGCAGGCCACTAAGCGTATCGGGGGTATCCAGGGATACTGCCATGGCAGGCACACCGGAAATAGCAGCCTCCATAGCGGCCGTTACCGTTCCGGAATAGGTGACGTCGTGCCCCAGGTTCGCATTCGGATTGATGCCCGAAACGACCAAATCCGGCGGCTCTGGCAGTAAACCCAGCAGGGCCAGGGCCACGCAATCCGATGGAGCGCCATCCGAGGCAAACGCCTTCGAGCCATCTGCCAACAGGATTTCTCTGACTCTTAGCGGGCGTTCCAGGGTCTTTACATGCCCGGAGGCCGACCAGTTGCGATCCGGGGCAAGCACCGATACCTTGCCCAACGAACGCATCTCCTGAACCAGCGCCAGCAGTCCGGGCGCCATCACACCGTCATCATTGGTTACCAGGATGTGCATGTGTCTCATCCACCTCGAATTTGTTTATAGAAGTGGTTATTATACTCTGGGCGAGCAGCACCTCACCCCTTTTTAGGCTTTTTGGGTTCTTCCGTGATAGGTCCCAGATCCCTTACGGCGAAGCCGGAAGAACCAGAAAGGGTTTTGGTCAGGAGGGAATGGTAAAATGAGAGAATCCCGAAGGGGCAGGAACGACGATCTTCCATTCCACACGGAGAGGCCCTCATGAGAAACTTCCTGCGAAATTTGACCGGCATTCTTTTGATGGTCGCTGCAGTTGGCGGCGCGCTGCTTTGTCTGGCAGGGTTGGTCATCCTGTGGGTCTACCGGCCGCTCATCACGGCCAGCATCACCGCTAATGTGGCGCTGACGCGCAGCGCCCTGGAAACGACCGCCGCCGGCCTCACCACCGCCGACCAATCGCTGCAAAGCTCGATCGACAGCATTGGCGCCTTGCAAGCCACCGTGCAGACCACAGCCGATACGATCCAGGCTTCTACCCCCCTGGTCAACACCATGGCCACGCTGACAAGTAAAGATCTACCGGATACCTACGTATCCACCCAGGCCGCATTACTCGCTGCCCAGGAAAGTGCCAAGATCATCGACCAGGTGCTGCAAACGTTAACCTCCCTGCCGTTCATATCGCCCAACCTTTACAACCCGCCGGTGCCTCTCAATGTCGCCCTGGCGCAGGTATCCATCAGCATGCGGAATATCCCCGGCTCACTGGCTACCATGCAAGCTAGCCTGAATGCGGCCAGCCAGAATCTGACCACCATGCAGGCCGACATCACGCTGATGGCGAGCGACATCAGCAGCATTCAGGCCAGCCTGGAAAATGCCAAGGCCGTGGTGGAACCATATCAACTGGTGGTCAACGACCTGCTGGCTCGCGTTCAAAACCTGGAGAAGAACCTGCCCACCTGGATCAACGGCGGTTACTCCCTGATCACCATTCTCTTGTTATGGGCAGGGATTGCGCAAATCGGCCTGTTTTTACAAGGCTGGTCCCTGCTTGGGGCTGGAAAATCCGGATAACTTCAAAGAGATGCCAACAACTAGCGGTGCAGGTCAGGTATGCTCGATTCTCTGACGGCGCGGCTCGAGGCTGCCCTCGCAGCGCGTGAAACATTATTCGAAGACGAGCACGTCAGCGCATTTCGCCTGTTCAACGGGTTTTACGAAGGCTATCCAGCCCTGGCGGTTGACCTGTATGGGCGCAGCCTGGTGCTGCACAATTACACCGAACCCTCCCAGGCCACCCAGCAACTCACGGATGAGACCATCGCTTTTTACCGCCGGCGCATCCCCTGGTTGACCTGCGGCGTGCTGAAACCGCACAACGCCCCCACCCCCGCCGAACGGCGCGGTACCCTGATCTTCGGCGAGCAACCCGACCAGCGGGTCCGCGAGCAAGGTGTCTGGTATGCCATCGACCTTTTCCTGAACCAGGATGCCAGCCTGTACCTGGACACGCGCGGTTTGAGGGCCTGGGTGCGGCAAAACCTGAGCGATAAAAGCGTTTTAAACAGCTTTGCTTATACCGGCAGCCTGGGGGTAGCCGCCATGGCCGGAGGCGCCCGGCGTGTGGTGCAATTGGACCGCAGCCGGCGCTTCCTCAGTCTGGCGATAGCCTCCTACACCCTGAACGGCTTTCCAATTCATAAAAATGATCTCCTGGCAGCTGATTTTTGGACGCAAACCAGCCGCTTGCGGCGTGAAGCAAAACTGTTCGACTGCGTGATCGTAGACCCGCCTTATTTCTCCCAAACCAGCAAAGGAACGGTGAACCTTGTGGCGGATAGCAGGAGGGCAATCAATAAAGTGCGCCCCCTGGTTGGGCAGGATGGTTACCTGGTGCTGGTTAATAACGCCGTATTCCTCAGCGGGGCAGAATATATCGAAACTCTTGAAAGCTTATGCCGGGATGGTTACCTGTCCATCGTGACGCTGATCCCGGTCCCCGAAGACTTCACTGGCTATGCGCAAACCCGTCAGGGCCTCCCACCGGTGGATCCGGCTCCCTTCAACCACACCACCAAGATCGCGGTGCTGGGCGTGCGTCGCAAAGATGGGCGGCGCGCATCGATGGATTAAAAAAGCACGGCCGTTTTCGAACGGCCGTGCCACCTTCATAATCGCCACCCACTTAATTCTTCACCATATTGCGCAATACGGTGTGCAAGATGCCGCCATTGCGATAATAATTTACTTCGATGGGAGTGTCGAGGCGAGCGATCGCCTTGAAAACCACTTTACTACCATCATCTCTCAGAGCATGTACGGTGACCTCGCTTTGCGGGGCCATCGCGTTGCTCAAACCCTGGATAGAAAAGGTCTCCTTGCCGGTCAGCCCCAGGGAATCGAGCCCTTCACCATCCTTGAACTGCAAGGGCAAGACACCCATGCCGATCAGGTTCGAGCGATGGATGCGCTCGTAGGATTGGGCGATTACCGCTTTCACACCCAGCAGCAGGGTTCCCTTGGCAGCCCAGTCGCGGCTGGACCCCGTACCATATTCGGCACCCGCCAGCACCACCAGCGGCACACCTTCTTCCTGATAACGCATGGCGGCCTCGTAGATGCTCATCTGCTCGCCGTCCGGTAAGTGGACGGTATAGCCACCTTCTACATCCGGGACCAGGTGGTTCTTAAGGCGTATATTGCCGAATGTGCCACGCGTCATCACGCGATCATTGCCGCGCCGCGTGCCAAACGAATTAAAATCACGCACAGACACACCGTGATCGATCAGAAATTTACCTGCTGGGCCATTCGCCGGGATGGCGCCAGCCGGCGATATGTGATCGGTGGTGATCGAATCGCCCAGCACAACCAGGGCACGCGCCCCATAGATGTCTTCAATATCAGGTTCCTGCGGAGTGAGATCGACGAAGAAAGGTGGCTCCTGAATATAGGTCGACCCTGGGTCCCATTCGTATAAATCACCACCGCTGGCATGAATCGCGTTCCAGGTCTGGTTGCCATCAAACACGTTGGCATATTTGCGGCGATACATCTCCGGCTGCACCGCCATGGCAATCGTCTGGCGGATTTCTTCAGCGCTGGGCCACAGGTCTCGCAAGTATACCGGATTCCCATCACGGTCGATGCCAAGTGGGTCCTGGGTGAGATCAACATCGACCGTGCCCGCCAGGGCAAAAGCCACCACCAGGGGCGGTGAGGCCAGGTAATTGGCCTTCACGTAGGGATGAATGCGGCCCTCAAAATTACGATTCCCCGAGAGTACTGCCGCAGCGACCAGGTCCTTGCCTGTGATGGCCTTGACTACCTCTCCCGGGAGTGGACCTGAGTTGCCGATGCAAGTCGTACAACCGTAACCCACGATGTTGAAGCCTAATTCCGCCAGGGGCTCTAACAGGCCGGCTTTTTCCAGGTAATCGGAAACTACCCGCGAACCCGGCGCCAGGCTGGTTTTGACGTAGGGTTTGACGCTCAAGCCTTTTTCCAGGGCTTTCTTGGCCACCAGGCCGGCTCCAATCATGACCGACGGGTTGGAGGTGTTCGTACA